>WNEY01005384.1_pt1 | contig 14892 bp, 12 predicted proteins | sample 5400531 | NCBI WGS metagenome assembly WNEY01 (sample SAMN13153338, study PRJNA577476) | soil metagenome | isolation source: 200 cm saprolite under Douglas fir tree site 1 | place: USA:California | collected 2015-04-18
CATCACCTACATCACGACAATCGGCCTGGGAACCGTCGTCTCCATCAACACCGAAACCGGCAAGGTCCGAACGCCCTTCAAGATCGGCGGTGTCCCCACCTCCATCACGCTCGCACCGAGCGGCGCGGTGGCATTCGTCATCGATAGCGGCCAGGTCATCCCGATCACACCGCCACGAACAAGGCAGGAAAGCGATCGCGGCATGAGGGTTGTCGCTCAGCCGGGCAGGGCGCCGACGTACGCGGCTAGCTGAGCGCGCGAGCGCAGGCCGAGCTTTCGATACACGGCCGACAGGTGCGACTCGACCGTCCGCTCGCTGAGGAACAGGGAGCTGGCGACCTCGCGGCTGCGCGCTCCCTGCGCAACCAGCATCGCGACCCGGGTCTCCTGCGGGGTGAGCAGCGAGATCGGATCGGCGACCGGCGTTGCCTGCTTTTCTCCGCATGCCCGCAGCTCAGTAGCGGTGGCGGCCTGCCATGCCGCGGCGCCTGACGCCTCGAAGATCTCGCGCGCCTGCCGCAAGGCAGTTCGCGCGTCGGCGCGCTGACCCGAGCGACGCAGCGCCGCCCCGAGGGCCAGCAGCGAGCGAGCGGTTTCCAGCCGTACCGTGCCGTCGTAGTCGTCCAGCGCCGCACGCAGGTCGTCAGTGCTCGCGGAGCCGAGGATCAGACGGCAGCGGACCGCCGCGAGCTGCGCCCACCGGCGCTGGCACTGAGCCGCGTTCTCCTCCAGCCAGTCGCACAGCGCCGTCGCCGCTTCGGTATCGCCGCAGGCCGCCTGCGCCTCGACCAGGTCCGGCACGAACGGCACCACCGACGGATCAGCCACGCCGTCGGTCATAGCGAGTTCGGCGGCGGGCAGCAGCCGTTCGAGGGCCTCCGCCGGCCGTCCGGCAGCCAGCGCCGCCGCTCCGAGCGCGCTTGCCGTCGCCACTTTGATCTCGGCGGCGCCGAAGGTCCGTTTCGTGGTCATCGCGAGCGCCTCGGCGGCATGCTCCGCCGCATTCGCTTCTTGGCCGAGTGCGGCCTCGGCCGCGGCGAGTTCATACAGCGCCTCGGTGCGGGCGAGTTGCTCGTCGATCTGCTCGGCTACGGCCAGCGCCTCCGCCGCCGCCGAGTACGCCGACCGCAGCTGACCGGTGCGCCGCTCCAGCTCAGAGCGGTAGATCAGCGCGTGGCACAGCATCCACAGGCCGCCGCTGGCCCGGAATTCAGCAGTGGCGTGGTCAAGCAGATCCCGCGCGGTTACGAAATCCTCCAGCCACCACAGCGGCTGGCTGAGGTTGATCATGGCGACCGGATCACCCGCCGCCCGCACTGCAAGCATCGACTGATCCACCAGGGCCTTCGCCGTCGTCGTACGCCCAGCCATGATCAGGACGTGGGCGACGCGGAAGGAAACCTCGAAGGGCTCGGTGCCATGCCCGATCAAGCGCCAGGCCCGTTCGGCGACCGGCAACGCCGACGTGGCACAGAAGTCGCTGATCATGCCGGGCAGCTCGAACGAGAGCAGCACGGCTGCTCGACCTGGGTCCAGCGGTTCCACCCTCGTGGCTGCTTCCTCCAGCGAGGTCGACCGGCGACCTTCGCGCCAGTAGGCGATCTGCGCCAAGCCGTGCTCCGCGTCGGCTAGCAGCAGCGGGTCGCTCGTCCGCGCTGTCACTTCGCGCAGCAGCGCACGCGACTGGTCGTGCTGCCCGGCCACCTGGGCAGCCATGCCTGCGGCTAGCAATCTCCGGGTCGCCTCACCGGGCTCGGATGACAGCCGCGCGGCGAGAACGAGCGCTCGCGCCTGCGCAAGGTGACCGCCGCGCCTGCGCGCAAGGTCGGCCGTGCGTTCCAGGCCAGCCGCGACTTCTTCGTCTGGACCACTGGCCGCCAGCGCCCGGTGCCAGGCCGCGCGCTCGGGATGGCGGTCAGCGACCTCGGCAGCCAGTGCCCGGTGCGCTGCTCGCCGGGACGCCGCCGAGGACGCCTGATAGACCGCCGAACGCACTAGGGGATGGCGGAATGTCAGCCGGTCATCGCGCACAACGACCAGGCCGACGTCAAGCGCCGGGTCCAAAGCCGCGGCAGAGCCAGTGACCGCCGCGATCGCCGGCCACACGACATCCGGGACCGTGCTGCCTGCCGCCGCCAGAACCGTCAGTGCCTGCTGCGCTTGCTCGGGTAGCGCCGTGGTCTGAGCCCCATAGGCGCGCTGCAGCCGGTCGCTGAGCGGGAGTGGTTCGGCTTCCACGGCGCTGGCACGGTCGGGGTTCTCACCGGCCATCCAGGCGAACTCAACCAGCGCCAGCGGATATCCCTCGGCGGCTTCGATGACGCGGTCAGCCACTGGCTCGGGCAAAGCGGGAGAGATGGCGGCGACTAGCTCGCGCGCAGCCATCTCGCGAAGCGGCGAGAGTACGACGGTCGGGAGCCAGCTGGCGTCGAAGGCGCTTGACACGCCCGATCGGATAGCGAAGACGAATCCGACCGGAACGTCCGCCAGCCGACGGGCAGCGAAGAGCAGTGCTTCCGCGGTCGCTCCGTCGAGCCACTGTGCGTCATCGACCAGGAACAGCCTTGGGCCAGCCCGCGTCCCGGCGGCGAGGAGGGCAGTGATCGCCATGAGCACCGGCAGCGTCCCGGACGAATCCGCCTCCGACAGTCCCAGGACCGACCGCAGAATCTCACGTTGCTGCGCGGGCAGCAGCTCGAAGTCCGGCAGCAGCTGCTGGGCGAGTTCAGACAGTCCCGCGAAGGCGACCTCCGACTCCGATTCGGTGCCGAAGACCCGCAGTATCTTGCACTGGCCGGCCATCTGGGCAGCCTTGTCGAGCACGGCCGATTTACCGATGCCCGCGTTGCCACGGACGGCGAGCGCGAATCCGGCGCCGGCGGCGAGATCCGCTATCTGGCCGCGCAGGCGCCGCATAACGGACTCACGGCCAACGAGCACGCAGAAATCGTACTGCCGGCCAAGGCCGTCAAACCATTCTCGATGGCGCAGGGTTCTTGCCCGCCACCGCCTGCGTGACGGCATCCGGCTCCCTGCTTTCCGTCCTCCGGCCGGTCGGATTGCCTGTGCGGCCACGCCTGAGCCGGGCGGGCCTCCAGTGCGAAGGCCCGCCCGGGTGGCCCCGTCAAGTCAGCATCGGGGCTGCTGCTGCGGGTCAGTGCCCGTCGACCGACCAGTGGTTCGGGTCATCGCGAGGCGTCTTCTTGCCGCATGTCGAGTGGCAGAAGTGCGTGACGCCGTGGGACTGGCCAACGGCCATCAGCTTGGCATTCAGGCCGTCATGCGGTCCTGAGCTGATGACGATGTCCTTACCGTGTCCGTTCTTTATGGTGATCGGGCCGACTGGCCATGTGGTCTTCATGTCGATGGCGCGCCTTTTGTTGTGGTTGCTCATCATCGGCGGCGCGAAGGTGAGTTTCTTATCCACGCCGAGCGCAGAGACCAGCGCCTGTGCGGCCTTCACGGAGGCCTGCTCGTCGTAAGTGCCGCCTGCTTTGTAAATGGCCCAGCAGATATCCCGCCATCCGCATCGCGGCGATGAACTGAGCTACCTTCTGCCGGAAGCCGACAGCGAGATCGTTGACCTTGTTGCTGCCCGGAAACTTGCTTCCCCACGATGCCCCGCTGACCTCATACGGCACCGGGCATGTCGGCGCCACCTTCAGCTTTCCCGATATTGACCAGGTGCCAGTCCCCACCGTGCCGACGGTCCTAGGGCCGGAGCAGTCGATCGTCTCCGGCAGGGCGTGATCGCCGAGGCAGCGCGCGGTTGCGGACCGACGGGACATGCGCTCTGCGTAGTTTCGCTGAACCTGCCCGGCCAGTAGTTTCCCCGATGCGCGGACGGCCGCTGTCCGGTGAACCTGGGATGCGCTCGAATACCGCTACCACGAGGTCATGCCATGCGAACCATCCATCCCAGCCCTCCGCCCAGGCCATCGCGACCGCGGGCGCTAATCGCCGCCGCGGCGGCGTGCGCCGCTCTCGTTCTTCCCGCCCTGCCCGCCGCGGCCGCTGTGGCCGGCCAGGCAGCGCCGGTCACGTCCCGGGTCGCGCAGGCTCCTCCGCCCCAGGAGTCGATGATCAAGGGCTCTTTCACGATCAACGACGTCTACGCGTATCAGAACAGCGGGGAGACCTTCAAGGAGACGTCGGCGCTGACTGTCACCGTGTTGATGAAGTCGCAGACCGACGTCTTCGGCCATGTCGACTGGGTCGACGCGGGCGGCGCGTACGACGCCGCGTACACCTACAAGGACGCGTACAGCACCAAGTGCCCGAGCACGACGACGGCGAAAACGACCTGGTCGGGGCGGTTCGGCGGCACCGGCGCCACGGACGCGACCATCAGGTATTTTCCCCCGGACGAGGGCGGACCATTGTTCTACGCGAATGTTCCCGACGTGGCCGTCACCTATAACAAGACGGACTGCAACGGGACGTCCAGGTGGCAGGCCGGCACCCTCGTCCGGGACAACTGCACCAGCACCGGCCTGCCCGGCGTGTTCACGGCCAGCGGCACCAACGGCGCGGGCAAACTGGCGATGGTCTGCGACGGCCACACGGTCGATTCGAAGTGGACCGTTACCGGAACGCTCGCCGTCCTGCCGGCCTGCGCGCCGCCCTACCAGCCCAGCGGGGCGGCGTGGGGCAGTCAGTTTCCCGGCAGCAGGTCCGTGTCCGACCTCGCGTCCGGCTTCCGCCAGCGGGTCAAAAGCTTCATCGCCGCGATGCAGGCGGCCGGGATCAAGGTCCGCTCGCTGGCGACGTACCGGCCGTACGAGCGGTCCTACCTCATGCATTTCAGCTGGCTGATCGCCCACGGCAAGGTGTTGGCGCAGAAGGTGCCGCCGTTCGACCCGCCCGCGGGCGCGACCGATGTGACCATCTGCTGGGCGCATTACAAGCCGGATGGCTCCTACGACAAGGCGGCCTCTTTGGCCGCCGCGAAGGCGACGCTCGCCGCGCTGGGCGTCGATCCGGCCCTCGGTGTGGCGCCGCCGTTGCAGAGCAACCACAACAAGAAGCTCGCCATCGACATGACCACCACCTGGACGGGCACCGTCACGGTGAAGAACGGCCAGGGCCACAACGTGGTCATCGCCACCACGCCCCGAACGGCGCTGAACGCCAAGCTGATGGCGGTCGGCCAGTCATCCATTGACGCTTTTCACTGCCCGATGACGTCAGATCCGGCCTGATCCTGCTGCCACCCCGCTGCCACAAACGCTCAGAGGCCCGACCACCATCCGGTGATCGGGCCTCTGACCTGCACTTCTTTGTAGCGGGGGGCAGGATTTGAACCTGCGACCTCTGGGTTATGAGACATGCGACATCCGTCCTGGCCGTCTCCCGCGTTCCGACACGTCCCTGCTGATCTGGGCATAGGCCCCGTGGAGTCGCCGGTATCGCACGTCGTCTCACCTTGTCTCGCCGAGTTTCGTTAGCAAACCGGTTAGCCGTGCAGGCTGTTGACCAGTGCAAACACGGCTTCCGCGATGCGAGAAGCGACCGCCTAGGCTCGATAGGCATCGCGACGGTGGTCAACATCGACCACTGTCACTATCCGGTTCTTGTCGTCGATCCGGTAGATGATTCTGTAAGTGCCGCGACGTGCACTGAACCGGTCGTCCATCGGCGGAAGAAGCCGCTTCCCGACGCGGTAGTGCTCTCTCAGAAGAGGGCCTGTGATGACTTCGTAGGCTGCCGCAGCAACTGCCTCCGAGAGAATCTCGCTCAACGCGCGGCGAACGCTCGACGTCGTCCGCAGCTCGTACGGATCTTCTTCAGCCTCGCCGTTCACTGAGCCTGGCGCCGCCTCATCGCCTCGGCAAGGTCCGCGGCAGAAACGTATTCGCCACGGGCCAACTCCGCATCGGACTCGGCCAGCCGGTTCATCGTCGCGGCATCACGCATGATTTCCAGGGTCTCCTCAAGCGCTTCCAGATCCTCTGGAGCGATGAGGATGGCTGACGGCCTGCCATGGACAGTCACGGTCACGCGCTCGTGGTGGTCGTGGACACGGCCAACGAGTTCAGAAAGATGAGACTTGACGTCGCCCAACGGAAGCACAGTCATGGTCAAAAGTATGACCAAAAATCCTGGATCCGTCAAAGCAAGTGCTCTGAGGCACTGGTCACCTGCGCCTTCCTAGCCGCCGAGCAGGCAGGACATTCCACCACGTCGGTGCAGGCCGCCACGCAGGCCATCACCCGTGGCCGTATCAGATGCTGTTTGTATTAATGAGCTGCTGGGTGCGACCGGGCAATCAGCTATTCACGAGTTGACCCGGACGTGCATCAGCTTTCGGCGCCTGCTTATGCCAGACGATCGCACCATTCACGATGACCAGATCCACCCCAGCGGCCGTCATCTTCGGTGCGCCATAGATGACCCGACTTTGATCAAGCTAGTGCGCAGCATCAGCGCGCGCGTGCGATGTCCCGGCCGCCGCGGCGTTAAGGCCGGTCACCTATCATGGATGGCGACGACTTATCACGGATAATCGACAAATTATGTCCGGTTAATCCTGGTTCGGGAGTCGATAAACCGTGATATGTGCGCGCCAGCCGTGATAAGTGACCGGCCGTCAGGGACGCGCTCAGGCGCTGATGGCGCAACCGGCCCGCTAGTGCGCAGATCTCGGTCCCGGCGAGGACGAACCCGCAGGTCAGCGCCTTGCGACTCGGCAGCCAAGCCGACTGCCAGCCTTCCGTGCGAGGTCAGGCCGTAAGTATCGGCCGCATGGGCAGCAAGATGCCGGACGAGGTGCTGGTATCCGCTCTCGCGTGAAGGCGCCAGGTACTGCTCAGCCAATCGGGCGAAGGCCCGTATCCGCGCGGGTACGGAGTCCGCCGCCAGGAACGCAGGCTCATGTTACCGGCATGTTTATCTGGCCACAGATCGATGATCAAGGGCAACGCTCATTGGCGACGGCTGGCGTTCAGACCACGAACACTTCCGAGGCCGTTTACGTCCTGGCCACCGTCAGAGTCTGTCCGGGGCCATCTGCTCATCGTTTGCGGCACCCGTCTCGGAGCGTGACCAGGTGTGCTGGCCCGGGGCTGTGCGGTCGACGCGGAACGCCGGCTCTGAGCGTGCGGCGAGGCAGTTATCTGGCAATTGCTCGGCGCTCAGATTCGCCGGTTCTGTTCGCGTGCCCCCGGTCGCCCCCGCTCGGTCGCCTCGGCGTTCTCCGTCAGTGCCCGGCTGGCTCGCCGACGGCAAGGTTTCAGTCGGCCGGGTCGCCGCCGATGTCTCGTGGCGGCTTGCATCCTCACCGTCAGCGATCCTCGAGCGAGCCAACGGTTGTCGCCTCGACCTGGCAGCCGGCTAGCCACGGTAGTGCGGCCCGGTGTTGCTGAGGCCATTCCTATCGGCCACCTGACTGCGGTGCGCGAGCGAGCCGGGGCGCTTGGTGAGGCCGTGCGTTTTGCAGGTCTGCAAGTCCTTTGCCGTGTCCGCAAGGGTGCGGTGAGCGGTGATCTGCATGTCTACCTTGGCTGGGCCTGTTCTAAAGATGGGCTCGCCCGCATCGTCGACGCGGACGGGGCCAGGATGAGGCCGAGACCGTGCACACGAGGAAGCGGCGGACCCAGGGTCGCTCGGGACGGGTGCGCATGTAGCGGCCCACGGCCCGGCGGTTGGCGCGCGCCGTAAAGCGGGTGTGGTCGCTGTGGACCGGCACCGGGGGGACGGCAGCAGGTGATGCGCTCGACAAGGCTTCCGGGAGGCAGCCGCCGAGCTTGGCGGTCTGGTGAGCGATCTGTTAACTACTGCTGCGGCCTCGGGCGCGGAACGGCACTAGATAGGCCTGCATTGCACCGGCGCTGCTGCGTCACCGGGCTGCCGGCCGCGTGGAACCGTACGATGGTCCGGTGGCGTCGCCTGGATACCTGAGATTCCCGCATATCGCTAACGACCTGGTGGTTTTCGTCGCTGCCGATGACGTGTGGCTGGCGCCGCTGGCCGGCGGCCGGGCGTGGCGGTTTACCACGGACCGACGACGGGCTCCCGTTCTGCTGCGACCAGGTGGTCTCGTACTCGCCGCAGTACAACATCTTCATCTGGGAGATGCAGGGTCGTTGCCCAAGAAGGAAAGTTACTCGCTGCACGTTGGCTGCGGCGGCACTCCGTCGAGCTGGCAGGTGGCCACCTACAGCGTCACCGTGACGACCGCCGTCAACAACTTCGCCTGCGACGACGTGCCCGGCCAGGCCATCTACGGCACCTGCCGTACCGCATGAGCTCAGCACAGATGCCCGGTGCTGTACCGGCGCTTGACCTGGCTCGCTTCTTCGAGGCGTGCCGTGCGGACTTGCGGTGATTACGATCGCGTTGTGGCCGAAGTTTTCGTGGGGCGTACCAATGAGCTCGCACTGCTCGGCGGGCTAGTGACCGGGCTGTCCGCGGGGATCGGCGGAGTCGCGCTCGTCGAGGGCGAGCAGGGGATCGGGAAGTCGTCTGTGCTGCGGGCAGGCCTGGCGGGTGCGGAGGCGGCAGGATGCCGGGTGCTCTGGGGCACGGCCGACGAACTCGGGCAATGCTTCCCGCTTCAGCTCATGACCGAGATCGTGGCCGCGGCCGGAGAACCTGACGACGGGGACGGCCCGGACGCCGCCGGCGGCGGTGTGTTCGCCGGAGACCCGGTGCTGGCCGGGGTGGAGCGGCTGCTGGCGGCCATCGACCGGCTGTGCGCGGACTCGCCGGTGCTGCTGGTCGCTGAGGATCTGCAGTGGGCCGACGACGCCAGCATGCTGGCGTGGTCCAGGCTGTGCCGGGCGGTCGGGCAGATGCCGTTGCTGCTCGTGGGTTCGTGGCGGCCAGGCACCGGCCGCGAGGAACTCGGGCCGCTGCGGCGGGGGGTCGCGGCACGCGGCGGCAGCGTGGTCGAGCTCGGGCCGTTGCCGGACGCTGAGGTGGCGGAGCTGGTAGAAGGGCTGGTCGGCGGGCGTCCCGGGCCGCGTCTGGCCGCGCGGGCCGGCCAAACCGGCGGCAACCCGCTCTACGCGCGGGAGCTGGTAGATGGCCTGCTGCGGGACGGCCAGGTCACGGTGGAGGCGGGTGAGGCCGAACTTGCCGACAGGCCAGCGCAGACCCGGGTGCCGGTGTCGCTGACCGCGGCGATCGGCGATCGGCTCGACGGGCTGGCCCACGATGTGGTGGAGGCGTTGCGTTGGGCGGCTGTTCTCGGCGTGGAGTTTTCGGTCGCCGAGCTTGAAGTGGTGTCCGGTCGGCCGGCGGGGGACCTGATGGGCGTGATCGAGGTGGCGCTCGGCGTGGGGGTAGTGGCCGAGGCCGGGTCCCGGCTTCGGTTCAGGCACGCGCTGATCCGCCAGGTGCTGTACGAGGCGATGCCGGCCGGGCTGCGGGCCGCGTTGCACGTGCAGGCCGCACGCGCCCTGGCCGGCGCGGGTGGTACGGCTGGCCAGGTCGCCGCCCAGCTGGCTGCCGCGGAGCATGCGCCGGGTACCGGGGTCCCGCCCTGGGCAGTGGAGTGGCTTGCCGCCAGGACCAACGCGCTCATCTACCGGGCCCCAGCCCTAGCCGCCGATCTGCTTCGTGACGTCCTCGCCGGGCTGCCCGACACCGACCGGCGCCGCGAGGACCTGGAAGCGAGCCTGATCACGGTGGCGTTTCTGCTCCTTCGGCATGACGAAGTCGAGCGGGTCGGTGGGCGCTTGCTGGCTCATGGTCGTGATCTTGACCGCCGCGCCGAGATGGCGTGGCTGGTCGGCTACACGCTCTTGCGGACCGGCCGGGCTCCCGAAGCCGGCGCATTGATCGAGGCGACGCTGGCTCAGCCTAAGCTGAGCGAGGCCTGGTCGGCCAGGCTCACCGCGCTCAGCGCGATCGTCATGCAGGTCTCTGGCGTGCCTGACCGAGGAGAGAGCGCGACTGAACGCGCTGTCGCGGTGGCGGAACGTTCCGGCGACCGGCTCGCCCTTGGTTACGCGCTCCATGCGATGTCGGTGTATGGGAACGTCCGCCGGGACCACGCCGGCCATCTTGCCTGCTCAAGCCGAGCGCTGTCGGTGATCGGCGATGATCCGCAGGCCACCGATCTGCGGCTGCTGCTGCTGGCCAACAGGGTCTCGGTACTCGGCGAGGTGGACCGGCAGGCCGAGGCGATCGCCACGGCCCGCGAAGCGCTGGTAATTGCCGAACGGGCAGGCACGCCGCGGCTCGGGACGACGAGGTTCGCGCTGGCTGACCTGTACTTCCTTTTCGGCCGGTGGGACGACGCCCTCGCCGAAGTCGAGCCTGCCGTCGGCCTGCCTGGCCCGAATTACCTGCCGCTGCTTGTCAACGGGCTGATCGCGGTGATCGCCGCGCACCGCGAGGACTGGCAGACAGCGCAGGATCGGCTGCGCGAGCTGCCGGGCCTTTCGGATCTTCGCGGCGCCGAACTGGAGAATGCGCAATACCTGCTCCTGGCCCGCGCACTGGTCGCCGAACGGTCAGGCGGGCCGGGCGAAGCCGCCGCGATCTTGTCGGTAGCGCTCGACCCCGAGACGGCGCCCAGGATGCCCCCCGGTCCATGCTGCTGGCGGACCTGGCCAGGCTGGCATTCCAGCTTGACGACCAGGCCACGGCGACCGCGACCGCCGCCGCAGCCGAAGATGAGGCGGAAAAGGAGCCGCTGCCGGTGAAGGTGGCCATCGCTGATCAGTGCCGGGGCCTGGTGACGGGAGATCCAGGCCCGGTGCTGGCGGCCGCCGGTTACTTCGAGACGGCCGGAAGAGTGCGTGAGCACGGCGGTGCGCTGGAGGACGCGGCGGTGCTCGCGGCCAGGCGCGGTGAGTTGGCCGCGGCCCGTCGGGCGCTGGCCGGTGCCATGCTGGCTTATGAGGAACTGGGTGCTGGCTGGGACATCCGGCGGGCCAGCGCCCGGCTGCGGCCGTTCGGGATCAGGCGCCGCCGCGGCTCGTACCAGGTGCGCCCTGCGTCCGGGTGGGCGGCGCTCACGCCGACCGAGCTCAAGGTGGCCTCTCTCGTGGCGCGCGGGCGGTCGAATCCCGACATCGCGACGGAGATGTTCTTGTCGCGGAACACGGTGCAGACGCATGTGTCTCACATCCTCATGAAACTGGATGCTCGGTCACGAGCCGAGATCGTCCGTGAGGCGATGCTGCGTCTTTCTGCTGCTGATCTGGCCAGTTCTGATTTGGCCAGCGCCTGACCGGGCGGATGCTGGTGCGCCGGGCTCTGGCTCGTTTCTTCGCGGCGTGCCGTCCGGACTTTGCGATGATTACGATCACGTTGTGGCCGAAGTTTTCGTGGGCGTGCCAATGAGCTCGCACTGCTCGGCGGGCTAGTGGCCGGGCTGTCCGCAGGGAGCAGGCGCGGTTCGGCCGGTAAGAGGATTGATCCGCAATCCGGGCCGCAAGCTTTGGTCGGCGGGCATTCAACTCAAACGGGCCGAACCGAACCGTGATCTTCGCGCCGACCAGTAGTCAGTATTTGCCATGCAACGGACGAATCACGGACAAATGATCAAGTGTGCAGGCCGATATCGGCCTGCACATGAACACTTGAGTGACGTCAGCGGGCGGATCCTGACACGCGCAGGCGGCAGGCTGGGACCCGGAGGTGCCTAGCCACTCCGCCGTGTTGTACGCCCGCAGGTCCGAGGACTTCAGACGATCCAGTCAGTAGGACTGGGACGTTTCCGACAGTAGACATGGGACGATCTAGTCAACAGGCCAGCGCTACTAATAGGCTCACCACATAAGCTCAGCCATCCGAGGCCATGTCAGCCGCGATGCGCTTCCCGTTCTCGATCATCTCCTCCTCGAGGAACCCGCCATCATGCTAGAGGGACCCCGCGGATCGGGAAAATCTACCCTCTTGCGCGAGATCGCTGCCGGGCGGGACGCCAGGGTCGTCGATCTCGACGACGAAGCCGTCATCGCCTTCGTCCAGCAAGACCCCACCACGGCCCTGACCTATTCAGGATTGGTGGTGGTGGATGAGTTCCAGCGGGTACCAGCCGCGCCTCCGGTCAGCTCGCCGGGCTCTTCCTTGAAAGTTACGTCGTGACCGAACTGACGAAGCAGGCCATTCTCATCGACGAACCGCTTACCCTCGCGCATTTCCGGGACCGTGCCGGCATCGAGGTCGACATCATCATTGAGCGCCCTGACGGCCGGGTCATCGCCATCGAGGTCAAGTCCGCCACGACGACGAACCAGGCCGACGCCAGAGGCCTCCGCTTCCTCAGCGACCGGCTCGGCGACCGCCTGCAGGCCGGCCTGCTCCTGCACACCGGTCCCGTGACCGCCCGCCTGTCCGAGCGGATCTGGGCGACCCCCGTCAGCGCCCTCTGGGGAGGCACCGCATCCGCCGACATGCCAGTTCCCGTCAATGACGCCGACCCCCTTTGACCGGAGGGGGCAGGGCCACCGCAACGCACACTGGCAAGCCACCAGCATTTGCTGGCTCATTGACAGTATTGGCCGGGCAACGCCACCCACGTTGCAAAGCCGAAGATGGACCGCCGGAATCTCTGGGCCGACCACCCAGAGACGGCACCATTTCGGTTAGAACCGGACGACAGCACTGGTTCTTTCACTCTCCGATTCTGTGCTTTGTCGCGAGTTCTCTGCGCGTCACCCGGTCGGCTCGTGCACAAACTCCGCGGACAACTGACAGAAAAGGACCCGAATCCGTGTTCGGATTCGGGTCCTAACCTTTGGTAGCGGGGGGAGGATTTGAACCTGCGACCTCTGGGTTATGAGTGCAGTTTTCACGTTCAAACGCATTCGTACTGACACGCCCGACATGCATTAAACTGCAGGTCATAGGCCATATCTTGGTGACATCAGGTACCGGCGAATATCGGTGATTGACGATCAAGCCGCTGCCATTCTGCTGCCAGGAACGCGAAGGAGTCGCCGATGGGCTGGTCACAGAAGAGGATCACGCAAAGCGGCCGCGCCCGATACCGGGCGTGCTACCGCGACATCCGCGGCCAGATCCAGACCGCAGGGACCTTCTCCAGCGAACGCGCCGCCGACAAGGCGTGGCAGCGGGCAGAGGTCAAGCTCGCCGAGGGCCGTATCAACGATCCTCGTCGTGGCCGGCAGACCTTCAGCCGCTACGTCACCGAGGAGTGGCTGCCGCATCACGTGATCGAGGCATCCACTCGCGAGGCGTACACCTATCAGATCGGCAAACACATCCTGCCGTGGTTCGGTCCGATGCGGATGAACGAGATCATGCCGGCTCATGTCCGCGAGTGGATCACCGACCTGCAGGACAAAGATGTGAGCCCGGCAAGTATCCAGAAACTCAGGTTCATCCTCAGCGCGATCTTCACCACCGCATTGGATGACGTCACGTTCCTGCACCCATGCAAAGGCGTGAAGACTCCGACCGTTCCCAAGAAGCCACTGCAGATCATCACACCTGAACAGTTCGACGTGATCTACCAGGCGCTGCCTGACGACCTGACCCGCCTCCTGGTCGAGACCGACATCGAGAGCGGCCTGCGCTGGGGCGAACTGGCCGAACTCCGCGTGAGTGATCTAGACCAGGTAACCCGTATATTGACCGTCAGCCGGACCGTCGTCCAAGTCGACCGGAAGTTTCACCCAACGGGCCAGCGATTCCTGGTCAAGGAGTACCCCAAGGACAAGGAAAACCGGCGCCTCAAGCTCAGCGCACAACTCACGGCCAAGCTCACATCCCACATCTCTGCCGCTGGCCTCGCCGACGACGACCTCTTGTTCGCCATGCCGCCCCAGGACTCCCCCGCAACCCGACTACGGGTGCTCCCCGACCCGTCGACCCTCGGGTTCACCGAACCCAACGCCGCTGGCCGCCAGTACCGGCACGGAACGATGAGCGGCTACAACGCGGGCAAGTGCAAGTGCAGGCACTGCACGGATGCGGCCGCCATCTATCGCGCCGCCCGACGAGCACAAGGAAAGGACGAACCGCGCCAACCGCGGGCGGTCGACAGCGACGGACACCTCTCGCGCGACTGGTTCCGGCAGACCATCTGGAACCCGACCCTAGAACGCGCCGGAATCACCTTCCGCGTGAGACCTCACGACCTCCGTCACGCTCACGCCTCATGGCTACTCGCCGGCGGCGCAGACCTTCAGATCGTCAAGGAGCGACTCGGACACGGCAGCATCTCAACCACGGAAAAGTACCTGCACACCCTTCCCGACGCCGACGACACCGCCCTCGACGCCTTCGCCAAGATCCGCAGCAGGACCAGGAACGTGCCCGCATGAACCCCTGCACCCGCCGCGTCGCCCTGTACGCCATCGGCGCGATCGCGATCCTGGCCAGCGCCAACGCCCTGACCCACAGCTACGCCGGCCTGTACGACTGGGCCACCCACCACAGCCTGACCGGCTGGCAGGCCAAGTCGTGGCCCGCCGAGATCGACGTGTTCCTGGCCATCGGCGAACTCGCCCTGTACATCGCCTACCTCGACGGCTGGGACGCCCGCCAGCGGATCTGGCCCTGGGCCACCGCCCTGATCGGCCTGGGCGTCAGCGTCGCCGGCAACATCGGCCACATCCAGCCAGAACCCGGCCATCCCGTCATCCTCGCCGACCGCCTCACCGCCGCCACCAGCCCCCTCGCCGCGTTCGCGGGCCTGGCCATCGGCCTGCTCGTCCTGAAAATGACCCGCCAGCAAGCCCACTCCAGTGCACAAGATCTGAATTCATCAGCACACCAGCCCAGCGACTCTTCAGCACCAGAGGCGCTGTCTGCGGTGGCCACTCACCCGGCTGTGCTGTCGGGCCTGCCGGTCAGCGCACCGCACGAAACCGGCGCCGAACTGCCCCACGGGCCAGTCACCAGCCCCACCACCCGCCTCCACTCACCCCGCGGGCCGCGAGCAGCCCGACCCAGACCCGCCGCAGCCGG
>WNEY01001947.1_pt1 | contig 14891 bp, 18 predicted proteins | sample 5400531 | NCBI WGS metagenome assembly WNEY01 (sample SAMN13153338, study PRJNA577476) | soil metagenome | isolation source: 200 cm saprolite under Douglas fir tree site 1 | place: USA:California | collected 2015-04-18
CGCCGCGTGCTGCACGGTCTCCGACGTGATCACGGATCGCGTGACCATTCGGATCGGTTATTGCCCGTTTCTGGACGCGATGAATACGGCGCACCCGGCGCAGTCCTGTTCGATGGGAATGCACCGCGAGCGCCTCAACCCAAACGCAACGGTCAGCGTGTCAGCACGAGAAGACGTCGAACAGGATCGCGGGGGTGGCTAATACAGACGCCCAGCGACGGTGAAGAAAATTACCCACATCATGAAGCCAACGGCTGCCGCAATGGCGAGTACACCAGACGCGCGCACCCAGCGCGGTGACCTCATGTTCGACCAGAAGCGTCCGCTAGGCGGCGTTACCCATCGGCTCCGCGTCATGTAGCGCACATACGATTCTGGAGACACCACACACCAGATCCCGGACGAGATCATGAAGAGCGCCACCGCTGCCAAGAACCAGGAGTAGCCAGTCAGGCTGCCGTCGGAATTCCGAAAGACCAGACTCAGGAAGATCGAGTCCATTGTGTCCCGACTACTCTGTGGTGACGGGCGAAAGCCGATCAGAGCTGACTCGGACAGTCCACGCCGTGATCGGGTTGCGCGGCGATCTTACGAACAACTCCACCAGCCCGCGATGTTTAGTTCCACCTGTACAGGTGAATTCGCTGACGGTCCCAGTCCTGCGTAGACGAAGCCCCCGTTCTCAAGGTTGTCGACCGTTAGGGAACCAGCCGATGACTCCCAGAGTCGTCCGGTCACATACTCACGCACTGCCACCTTTGCGACGCCATCAGGCACGCCAAGCGAATCGTGCGGCCAAGGCGCCAGGGCATACGTTCCGGGGCCGTGATAGTTCCCATCCACCTCGACATAAAGGATGAAGTCGTCCTTGGTGCCGTGCATGCAAAAGATCCTGGCTTGACTGAATGATCCAAAAGGACAGTTCAACCCTTTATCGACCGTCGCGCATTCGTTGAAAGTTCCGGTGAATTTCATCTCAGTCGAAGCGCAAGTTCCTTTCCACGGCGTGGCGGTTGACTTCACAGAAGGAGTTGGCGTCCTTGCTACCGCACTGGTATTCCGACTCGTCGTTATGCCACCACGCAGATAGACAAGGCTGGCACCGCGATTACGACCACCACCGCAGCTATCACGGCTAAAGCGCGTGTTCTGCGGCGAGACTCGTGGTCCACGCGGCTATTACACCGCCGGGCAAGGCGAAGTTCACTCGAATCAAGGTTTTTCCCAGATCCTCAATTTCGCGGTCAAGAGAGCGCGGGGACCGCAGTCACCCCGTTAGTTCACCTTTTGCAAACACCGGGCAGGCTGAGGTCGTTTGACGCCGGTTCGGCCTCGTTCCCTTCGTCCGGATGCGACACGGCAATTAGTGGATGGCCATACTCGCCGAATTTGGCAGTTAAGGCCTATGCGTCAGCTGCGCGAAACTTGCGATCGATCATGTCGAAATTTGTCGCCTAAGTCCTTGTGCCCAGCCGATGCCTGAACAGCCACCTCCGTAGACCGATCTCCCCGCCGGCAAGCGTGACCACGGGCACAAGGAACGCCAGCGCATAAAGGAAGTCAGTCATGGGATCCGCGGCTATGCAGGAAGGGGGCTTGCAGGTCGCGAGCTGCTGCCCCATCACAACTGCCCATACGATGCTGAATCCAACAACAAAGCCGCCCGCTGAGGCTGCGACCACACGCGCTTTTAGTGGGACGCGCCACGCTAGGACGAGAATGGCGATCGCCCATATAAGTAGCGCAATCCCCAGTGGCGACACCGCTTCCAGGGCAAGTAGCCCGTAAATTGCACCAACACCGCCAGCGATCACCAGCGCCCTTGTCCCCACAACGGATCTGAGTTTATGTCCGGGTGGTGTAGGCCAACGTTTTCGTGACGCGTCGAACAACGCGTATCCAAGCGACCTCGCCGGCGGGCCCAAAGCTTGTTTCGCTCCCGGTACCAGCTCCTGCATTCCAATGCAGTTCCGTTCCAAGGAGTGCCGGCGAGTGGCGCCGTCGCCGTATCGCGCCCTCAGCCCGGCGAGCATTATTGGCACTAACCAGGGCAGTGATTCGTTGATTCGCAGGCTTTTCCCGGCTGTAGTCGTCAGCATGCTGCTTTCGTGTGGCCAGCCTGCGGCTCAGCTCGGCCCGCAATCCGGTAGCCCACCACCCGGTACCCCGCCACCCGGTTGCACCGGTGACCTGGCGGGGGCCAAGCTTCAAGCGCTCTTTGACGCCCTCAACCAAGGCGATGCCGTTTCCGTGGTGGCAATGTTTCCGGAGCCCGGGTCAACCGCTCTCGTCATCCAGCCCGAGCTCGAGTTCGCCGATACGCCGCCCTTCCCGCCGGGCGACGTACACAAGGGGAGCAATCCAGATGAGCTACGGTCGCTGGTCCACGCTGCCGCTCGCTACGACTTCCAGTTCACGGAGACGCCCCGAGGCTGGGCCAAATATGTCGACTACTTCCTCGGCGGCCAGAGGATCTGGGTTTGGACGGCCGGGGTCGACGGGACCCAATGGCGCGCAGTGGGCCCGGGTGGCACCTTTGGTGCTGGAAGCAAGGTCGCCTTCAACTGCGAAAGCGGGAAGTTTCTAAGAGTCCTCCTCTGATCAGACTGGAGATTTACCAGGGATGAGGATCCACGCGTGCGTCGTTTCATCACCGCCGCGCGGGTGCCGTGGCGGTGCCGGTGGTGCGGTTCGTGGTGGCCGCTGTCGTGGACACGAAGCACTGGTCCCGGCCACACCCCCGAGTTCGAGTTGATGCACTTTTAGCGAACACGGGGCACCCCGCAGGCAGTTGGTTCGAGCCCGGACTGACAGGTGGAGGTAGGTCCCGACGAAGGACCACCGACGAAGGACCACCCCTTGACCGGTGGCATCCGGTCTGATACCTTACTGGTCGATCAGCAAGTTGTCCACCGCAGTCGTGCCGCAAAACAGGATTCGGGACGCCGCTCGCTCTCGCCAAGCCATTCTCGACTCGGCCGAAGGGCTCTTCGCCGAACGCGGCTACGGGGCAACCACCATGGCGGATGTGGCTGCCGGAGCAGGTCTCTCGCGCGGCGCTCCGGCCTACTTCTTCAACTCCAAAGAGGAGCTCTATCGTGCCGCGCTCGGCCGAGCCTTCAACGAGACCTTGACGCTCGTCGTCTCCTTTCCGCTGGGCGACGGCGATCTCCAGCGGAGCATAGACGCAGGGATCAGCGCCTACCTGGACTTCTTGGCCGCCCGGCCGAACTTCGTACGTCTCGTCGTGCGCGAGTGTCTGGATGGTGGTCGCTTTCTACAAGGCCTGCCAGAGCACGTCGCGGCCATCACCGCGGCGATGAATGCGCTGGTCGGGGAACGCGATCGCGGCGGCTTGAGTGGAGAGGTGGACCCTGCACACCTAGTTCTCAGTGCGATCTCGCTGTGCTGGTTCCCGATGATCGCCGTGCCCCTTGTTGAAGACCTGGGCCTCGCTCCGGGCACCGTCAAGTTCCTCCGGGCTAGGAAGAAGCAGGTCGCCAGCCTGATCTCGCGCGGCGCGCTTTCACAGGCGACCCGATGACGGCCCGCATAATCGCCCTCGCCGTCGGGGTCTTCTACCTGTTGGTGGGGCTCTGGGCTTTCCTGGCTCCCGCCGGCTTCTATGGCCAGGTGGCAACCTTCCAGCCGTTCAACCAGCACTTCCTCCACGACGCGGGGGCCTTTCAGGTCGGCCTCGGGCTCGCCCTGCTGCTGCCGGCAGTCCTTGGGCGCGGGGTGCGGCCCGCTCTCCTGGCAGTCCTGGCGGCCTCGCTGCTCCACTTCGGCGCGCACGTCGAGGACATGCGCCTCGGCGGGCATCCAGCCACAGATCTCAGCGTGTTGGGCGTGCTCTGCCTGGCTCTCGCCGCAGCGCTGGTCGTCGACACTCGCTTGCCCGGGAGCTCACGCGGCAAGGAGGTCGAGAGATGAAGGTCTTCCTGGCCGGCGGCGCTGGCGCGATCGGGCGCCGGCTGATCCCGCAGCTGGTGGCAGCCGGCCACGAGGTGGCAGCCACTACGCGGTTCGACGAGAAGGCGAGCCTGCTGCGATCCCTGGGTGCCCGCCCGCTAGTGCTCGACGCACTCGACGCGGACGCCGTCATCCGGGCCGTTCGCGCCGTCGTGCCTGATGCAGTCATGAACCAACTCACTCTGCTACCGCAGAGGTATAACCCTCGCAAGCTGCAACCGTGGTATGAGCGCACATCCCGGCTGCGAACCACCGGGACCCAGCTCTTGCTCGCGGCTGCTCGAGAGACAGGCGCGAAGCGGTTCATCTACCAGTCGATCGCCTTCATGTACTCAGCGGTCGGCCCATCCGTAGTGGACGAGGAGGCTCCGATCGCCCTCGATGCCCCGGAGCCTTTCGGCTCCGCGTTTCGGGCGACAATGGAGGGAGAGCGGCTCGCCTTACGCTCGGACGGCGTGAGCGGTGTCGTGCTCCGCTATGGGCAGCTCTACGGGCCTGGCACCTATTTCAGTGGCAGCGGCGATTTCGCGCGTCAGGCAAAGCAGCGGATGCTGCCCATAGTCGGTCGCGGAGAGGGCGTGTTCTCCTTTCTCCACGTCGACGATGCGGGGTCGGCGGCGGTCTGTGCGCTTGAACGCGGAGCGGGCGTTTACAACATCGTCGATGACGAGCCGGTTCCCTGTCGCGAGTGGATTCCCGCCTTCTGCGCTGAGCTCGGGGCGCCGCCACCCTGGCGCGTGCCCGGGTGGCTGGTCACGATCGCGGCCGGCCGCTTCGCCTCCGAGACTCTGCAGAGCAGCCGTGGAGCCACGAACGCGAAGGCGAAACGCGAAATGGGCTGGTCACCGCGTCACCAGACCTGGCGCACCGGCTTTCTCGCGGACTCGAGCTAGGTCGTTGGCCTCGGTTGAGCGGCGCGCGATCCTCAGTGCTCTCGTCGACGCGCAACCAGGAGTCTACGGAGCAGAAAGGCCGCAACCCGCAAAATCGCTGTCTTAGGTCGATGTGGGAGGCTGACCTCCCTCGGGACGCGTCCAAAACCGAGGGCCGGGGTGCCATCACTTACAACACCGTCACCTTGACTCCGCCCGGCCCGCCCATCAAACTGTACGGTACCGTATGATCGTAGCCCAGCGACGGCACGAGGCCAAGCGCGAGCAGATTCGGACTGCTGCTCAGCAGCTCTTTCTCGACAAGGGGTTCGGCGAGACGAGTATGGATGCGGTCACTGCGGCGGCCGGGGTGTCCAAGCAGACGCTCTACCGCTACTACGAGACCAAAGCCGCTCTGTTCGCTGACGTTCTCGGGCAGCTGATCGCCGAACCCGGGCCACTCCTTAAAGACCCGCCCACGGGTTCGCGCTTGCGGACCAAGGCCAACCTCAAAACCCTCCTTACGAGCTTGAGCCAGGACTACCTCGCCCGGATCTTGGAGCCAAGGCAGGTCGCACTCTTACGAGTCGTCATCGCCGAGGGAAGCCGCTTCCCCGAATTAACCGAGTCGTTCCGAAGCACCCTGCCGGCTGTGGGAGGGGCGATCTTCATTGATGCACTCGAGAGAGGCCGGGCGGCCGGTTTGATTGCGGATTGGATGGACGTGCGGACCGCGGCCAGAGCCTTCGCCGGTCTGCTGATGACGTTCATCCTCCGCGATGGTCTGCTGGCTACCGAGCCCAAGCTGCCGTCGCGGCAACGGGTGGCGGAAATGGTCCAAATCTTCGTCGACGGCGTTGGCGTGCCACGCACGACGGGCGATGGATAGAAGTCCCGCGAACGCCACCGCCGTCAGCGCAGTCGTTCTGCTCGATGCCGTAGACGCGGCCGACGCCGCTCGCGTCGGCGGCAAAGCCGCCAACCTCGGCGAACTTAAGAGGGCCGGCTTCAACGTTCCGGACGGGTTCGTCGTGATCGGTGAACCCCCCGAGGACCTCGCCGATACTCTTCGGGCCCTCGGCGGCGGACCGCTAGCCGTCCGCTCGTCGGCGGTGGCCGAGGACCTGGCCGATGCATCCTTTGCTGGACAGTACGAAACCTTCCTAAACGTGCAAGGTCTGGACCAGCTCCGCAAGGCGATCGGCGATTGCCGCAGGTCTGCTTCCAGCGCGAGGGTCGCCAGCTATCGAGCCAACCGGGCAGAGAAGGCTCCGGTTGAGATCGCAGTGCTGGTCCAGCGGATGGTGCCCGCAGAGTCCGCTGGCGTCGCCTTCACCGCCAATCCCGTCACAGGCGATCGATCCGAGGTCTCGATCAGCGCGGTCCGTGGCCTCGGCGAGCGCCTGGTCTCCGGCGAGGCGCAGGCGGATGAATGGGTCATTCGCGAAGGCAAGCCGCAGCGCCGGCGATCGTCCGAGGACGCCATCACGTCAGACCAGGCGGCCGCGGTCGCGGATATCGCTCGCTCTGCGGCCGCGCATTTTGACAGGCCACAGGACGTCGAGTGGGCGTTCGCCGGTGGCGAGCTGTATGTCTTGCAGTCGCGCCCGATGACGGCGCTGCCGTCCCCAGTCGACTGGACCGCGCCGCGCGTAAGCGGGCTCCATCCGCCCGGTCCCAGCTACTGGATGCGCAACCTGCGGCTCGGCGAGTGGCTGCCGGAGCCTGTCACCCCTCTGTTCGAGGACTGGCTGCTGAAATTGATCAGCCGTGGATTTGGCCGCGGTACCCACGCCGATTCAGGTCTTTTAACCGGCCTCCGCTACGCGGTCGTCAACGGCTGGTTTTACTCAACTCCCGAGCCGGACCTTCGACTGGGAGACTTGCTCGCGGCCATCTTCACACGTCCGATCTCCATGTTCCGGTTCGCAAGTTCGATCATCAAGCAGACGGGCGACCCAGAGCTGGCGGAGCGGCGCTTCTTTGCACGCGTTGTGCGGCGCTGGCGACAGCAAACGCTTCCTCAGTACCGCCAGCTGGTGAACGAGTCCTCGGCGCAGCTCGAATCGGCGCCTCTGGCAGATGTCGTCGCCATTGTCGACCGGGTGGGGGAGGCCGCGGGCGAGCAGCTATGGGCGCTGGCGATCGGTGGCGGCAGCGCCTGGAAGATCGAGGTTGCGCTGGGGCGCTTCTACCGTCAGTACCTGACCTCTCAGGTTGAAATCGACGTCCGAGTTCTGCTCACTGGTCTCTCCGCGTCGGAGCCGGCCGCGCTGACTCACGCGGTCCTGAGCGCTGATTGGTACTGGCCGACGCTCGGTGAATCCAGTCACTCTGGCCCTGTTAATCAACTGAAGCAGAGGCGCGGAGAACTCATCGAACGGCGGGAAGCAGCGGAAAAGGCATGCAGGCAAGCGCTGCAGGACAGGCCCGAATTGCCTCCACGGTTCGAGGTCTTGCTCGAACTCGCTCAGCGCTACGCACGGCTGCGAGAGGAGCAGGCGAACTTACTCACCCTGGGCTGGCCCGTGCTGCGTAAGTGCGTGCTCGCGCTTGGGGCCGCGGCGGTCGTCAGCGGTGCGATCGACCGCGAGGAGGATGCCTTCTTCCTCAGCCGCGCAGAGCTCGTAGGGAGCGCCACCGGTTCCACTAGCGAAGCGCTGCAGGCCCGCGTTCGCGAGCGGCGCGATGACTGGGAACGCTGCCGCCGCCTGATGCCGCCGCTGGCTCTCGGTACGATGCCGCAGCTGCTGGAGCGGATGCTCGGCTCGCTGGAGGTGCTGCGCACCGAGCGGGCCGCGCCCGAAGGCGCGCTGCGTGGCGACCCGGCCAGCCCTGGCCGCGCGTCTGGTCGCGTCCGCGTCATACGCGGTCCCTCCGATTTCGACAAGTTTCAGCAGGACGAGGTACTTGTGGCCCAGCTGACGGCGCCCGCCTGGACGCCGTTGTTCGCGCGGGCGGCGGCAGTCGTGACCGACGGCGGCAGCTTGGCCGCTCACGCTTCGCTTGTCGCCCGCGAATACGGCATCCCGGCCGTGGTTGCGACCGGCGACGCAACGACCCGATTGAGCGACGGTCAGCTCGTCACCGTCGATGGCACTGCCGGCCTTGTCGAGATCCAAAACTGAGCCGCCCACAGCCCAGAAACCGATTACCAAAGGCCGAGTTCAATGAAGGTCGGTGACATTGAGCTCTTCTTGCACCTATTCGGCGTCATCTCCGTCTTTGTCGGGTTCGGCACCCTCTTGCTCGCGACGATTGCGCTGGCACGGACGTCTTTAGTTGAGCAGGTGCGAGCGATCATGGCGCCGCTGGTGGCGGGCCGGCGCGTCGGGCTGGAGCAGATTTCCGTGATCGACGTGATCGTCGTCGTCGGTGTGCTGTTGATCGCCGCCACCGGCCTCGCGATGGCGAGGGCGGACAACCATCTCTGGTCGAGTTGGGTGGAAGTTGCCACCGTAAGCTTTCTGCTGTTGGCGCCGGTCGGACCATTGGTAATTAATCCCCGCTTGCATGCGGTCGCCGAGGAGGCAGAGCGCCAAGCGGACGGCCCATTGCCCACTTCTCTGCGCGCCCGGATCAATGACCCAGTACTGGCTCTCGCTATGCGTTGCTCGGTGGCCGTTCTGGTCGGGCTCGTCTTTCTCATGACGACGAAGCCGACGCTGGCGGCATCAATCGTCGTGATTCTGGCGGCGGTTGTGATTGGGGCCGCCTTTAGCCTTCAATTTCGGAAGTGAACTGCCCGTGGGCCGCGTGTCTTATTCGTACACCTTAAGGAAATACGGGGCAGCTGGTCGCCACCTGCGCGAGTCGTGCTCGTGTCTTTAACCAGGCCATGTCAGAAGGCTTGTTGACAGGGCAGAGGTCTCGCCATTGCAACGCGCGGACAAGAAGCCTTTACCACTCAGCTGCGCCAGTCTCCACTACCTCGGTTGCCGATGTATAGTGGCAATTCATGGCTGGGAGCCTCGTAGCTCAGCTGAAGAAGGGCAGCACTGCCGCGCTACTGCTGGGCCTTCTCCGCGAACGAGAAATGTACGGCTATCAGATCGCGGCCGAGTTGCGTGAGCGGGGCGGTGACAACCTCACCCTGTCCGAGGGCACCCTGTACCCCGCCCTCCATATGCTTGAGGCGGGCGGACTGGTCAAGGCGCGCTGGCAGGCCGCGGGACCGAACCGGACGCGGCGCTACTACAGCTTGACTGCCAAGGGTCGGCGTCATGCGGATGCGAGCGTCGCGGAGCTGCAAGGGTTCGCCCGGTTGATGATTCGCATGACCGGCGGGGCCCCTGGATGAGAGACCTGGCTCGCCGCTATCTGGACACGGTGGGCGAGGGTCTGGACCTTGGACCGGAATCAACGCATGAAGTGATGTACGAGCTCGAGAACCATTTCATCGAGGAGGCCGCCCACAACTCCGGTGATCCCCAAGACATCACCGAGCAGCGTGTGATCTCAAGGCTCGGCTCGCCGCGCCGACTCGCGGCTCGGCTCAACCGGAGCCCGCGAGAGCTCAAGCGTGGTGATCCCATCTTCATGTCATTCCCGCTTGCGTTCGGCCTCTTCCGGCGCTGGCGTCAGGCCATGGCCTTCATCGCCGCGTCTGCTCTCCAGGTCCTTTTGATCCTGACGGGTTTGGCCCTCGTGACCCTTCTACGACTGCCGTTCTACTACTGGCCGTTCATGACCAGCCTGGTGCTGCTCTCCTTTGCGCTCCGCTGGTTGATCCTCTGGGTCTTTGACCACTTAACGCGTGACGAAGTTGAGCGCGTTACAACGGCAGTGATTTGCGTGGTTGTCGCCGGGTACATTCTGGATGCTAGCGCCCTGATCAGCCCGCTTTGGGGTGTGGACGCCCGGCTATCAGTAGGCGTGATCGTTGTTGTGCCCCTCATCGCGGCGTTGCAGGCTTTCCGTCTGGCGAACGCGATGCGCTGGCGGCCGAAGCCGTGGGCTGGGGTAGATGCAAGCGCTAACGTGATCGGCTCGCAAGATCTGTAGACATCCTGAACCTTGGGATTAAGAGTCACGACTTTTGGGTTGACTGGGTATTCGTCCGGCCGACCTCCAAGTTCAAGTTGATGCACTTTCTTAGCAAATACGGGGCACGGCGTAGCTAAGTGGCTCAAGTCCGCCGCGGCCCAGCCTCACCGACATAACCGAACGATTCGGGCCAAAATGGGCTGCTTGTGAAACAGGCGCCGCTGAGCGCATGGCTGACGGTCGTCGTGGCGGCCGCAGCCTTTATGGTCCTCGTATTACTGGCGTCACGGCTTCTCGGCGCAATCGTCGGGCCGCGTGCTCAAAGCCTGCGCCAACAGGTGACACTCCGAATAACTCGCTCCGCATTGGGTCAGGCAGCCGGAATAGTGCTCTTGGCGCTCTATCTGCACGTTCAAGGACACTCGTTGGCGGAACTAGGATTTTCCACAATCGGGACTCCCCTTGGCTGGCTGGTCAGCGGTGCTGTCACAGCATTCTTCGTCTTCGGACTGCTTCGAGGTCCACTCAGAGGCGTGGCGAAGATGCGCGACCTAAGCGCCTTCCGCTTGTATAACGCACTAGCCGCTGCGGTTGCTGGGGGTTTCATTGAGGAGACACTCTTCCGCGGATTCGTGATGACGGAACTCGCTGGCGCGGGTGTCGGGTGGGTGCTTCAGGTCGCCGCAGGGGCAGTGCTGTGGGGCCTGGTTCATTTCCAGTGGGGCCGAGCACGCGGACATTACGACTCTCGCCGTGTGATCGGAGCAGTCGGCAACACAGGTGTTCTGGGCCTCGCCTATGGCGTTGCGTACTTGGTGGGTGGCCGGAGCCTGTGGCCGGTCATCGCGGGCCACGGCGTTCTCAATCTGTTCGTAGAGCCGTGGCTTGTCATGGCTGGACTGACGGGCAGGCTTGGCTCGTCGGCCGCGGCCGCGCAGCCGATCAATGGGAGCGCCAATTGAGCTCAGCCCCGTTTGATTTGGGATCGATGTGGTGCGCGCAATCCCTCGTCTGCCCATAGAGCGCGACTTGGACGACTGGCCAATTCTCGCTTTACACTGAGTCGGTCGATGAGCCGCGCCGCCATGAAAGTGGCCGCCAGGCGCCATCCAGTCGCGACGGCCCTCGGGTTCCTCGCCATCAGCCTCGTGCTGCAGGTCCTGGTCGGCGCTGCAGTCCGTGTGACGGTGCCATCCCCCCCGCCCCTGCTTGCCGGCTGGATCACGATTGTGGTGCATTCGCTGTGGGCGCTGGGCGCGCTCTGGTGGCTGGGCTGGGCCCAGACCGCCGGGTTCAACCATCCCGCTGCCTGGCGGAACCTTCGCCTCCTCTGGCTCCCGGCGCTGCTCGCGCTGGTCGACCTCGGCCCGCTGACCGGCGTGCGCGGCGCCGGGCTGCCCGTTATCGCTTCGGCTGCTCTTTATGCCCTGCTAACCGGCTTCAACGAGGAGGCTCAGTTCCGGGGAGTGATCCTGCAGGCGCTGTTGCCGGTGGGCGCGCTCCGTGCGGCGCTCATCTCGGCCGGGCTCTTCGGTCTTGTGCATCTGAACAACCTCCTTCTCGGGGGCGGGGTCGCGCTCGCCGTCTTCCAAGTTTCGGGTGCCGCGCTTCTCGGCGTCGGCTACGCGGCCGTCCGCCTGCGCACCAATACCATCTGGCCACTGATCGCGATTCACGGCCTCACTGACTTCGCCACCGACCTGCTCGGCCTGGTTCACAGCGGTCAAAACATCGCTAGCAACGCCGGTCAATTTCCGATCGCTGTTCTTGCACTAGCCCTTTTGCTGCCGGGCCTGCTGCTGGCGCTGTACGGACTGTTCCTACTCCGGCGGCGCCCGGTTCTGTCGGCGGCAGCAGGCGAGGGTTAAGGATTGCACCCCGCGTCGGTCTTTCTCCGGCGCACGGCCCCCACGACGCGATGAGCACACCGGGCACGCAGGAGGCCTGTGGTTCGAGTTGAAGTTGATGCACTTCTAGACCATATGGGCCGGCGCCCATGAGTGGTCCAGGACCGGCGCCTCGCGCATAGCATCGCGCGGACTGGTGTCGGTCGAGGGAGGAGCCTTCGGCCGATAACCGCATCTATGGATGAGGAGGCGCCGGCCATGGTGAGTATGCGATGGGTGGGGGTGGACGTACACGCCCAGGAGTCAGTCGCGGCGGTGTTGGAGTCGGACACCGGTCAGGTCCGCATCCAACGAATCGGAGGTCGACCGGGCGAGGCGGTGGTCGCCTGGTTGCAGACACTGCCCCAGCCCTTGCGCGCTGTCTACGAGGCGGGTCCGACCGGCTACGGGTTGGCCAGGCGAGCCCGTGCTCAAGGTCTGGACGTGGTCGTGTGCGCGCCGGGTCACATTCTCAAAAGCGCCACCGACCGGATCAAGATCGACAAGCGTGACGCGATCCGGCTGGCGCGGCTGTTGAGTGCCGGCGAGCTCCACGAGGTCCGAGTGCCGGCGCCGGAAGAGGAGCAGCTGCGAGACCTGGTCCGGAGCCGAGAGAACCTGCGCCTCGACCTCATGCGCTGCCGGCATCGGATCGGCAAGTTCCTGCTCCGGCGGGGTGAGAGTTGGGGGACGAGGCATCGTGACTGGCTCCGGTCAATTCACTTCGACGACCGCGCTTCAGAGCTCGCTTTCGAAGACGCTCTCCATGCCCACGACACGATGCTGGCCATCGAGCGTAGAGCTCAGCGGTCAGCCTCGGCTCGAATGCCTGAACTTGTGCGCACGCCTTGAACCAGGTCACGCCACCCGCGACCGGCACGCGCATCACCGTCGCCCACGGCCGATCATGAGTCGTTTCGATTACACCCGCCGGCTCGACGTGCTGGCGGATCCACTTTTCAACGGCGATGACGTCCAAGACGCTAACCGTGGTTACCAGACGTCGGCCGGCACCGGGGGGGTTGAACCCACTGGGTATGCGCTCCAAGGCTTTGATAGTCCGTCGTGCCGGCCGACTTGGCTGGGCCGACGGATGGTTTGGAGGCTTCACGGGCGTCTTCGTCTTCTGGGTTCATTGTGATGGCGGAGCTTGGCGGTACTTTCCAGGGTCGTGCCATCCAGAAGACCAAAGCCTCACGGTAGGAATCTCTCTCCCGGTTGACGTCCATGATCCGTTCACCCCACGCGTGGTGATCGCGCGTGTAGCTGTCGCCGGACACGGTTCGCTGGAACCACCTCCCCTTCGGCTGACCAGCCCGGGTACCCACCATTGTCACTGAGTCGTGCATTTCCAGTCTGTCTTCGGCCGTGACGCGGACCTGGCGCTTGGTAGATCCGCAGTCCGCGCACGGCTGGCGCTGATCTGCTGGCAGTCCCTGCGGTTCGTCCAATAGGCGCCCGCATTCGCCGCATGCCACGGTGGCCGGCAAAGTAGGCGGTGGTGGCTCGCTGGGCTTCGGACCAACTTCTTGACGCACCCTCGCTTTGATGGCGTCGTCATGGTCGCGGCAGAGACGGAGGTCTTCGTTCCGGCCATCTCACTGTGCTCTACGTGCACCTGATGCGTTCCAGGTTCTCGGCACCCGGACCAATCGCAATCAGACCCAGTCACGGAGCCACTCATTGGGAGGGCCCAAAGCGCTTTTGGAAGTCCGCCAGCGGGGTCGATATCTGCCCTTCAAAGGCCTTGGCCCACTTGTGATTCGACCTGTAGAGGCCCACCAACTCCTTCTCGATCAGGGACAGGTGGTTACCGACTATGCCGGCGAGAGGACCTCCGCCGACGTGCCACAGTTCTCGTCCTTCCGCCAGCTCCACCAGCCGCTGCAGTAGACGCCAACCACGGGGCGGGTCCAGGTCTTCGTGGGTCAGCTCGTATACGCGATCCCACACGTCTGATCCATAGAGGTCGTGGTGAGTCGCGTCAAGCCAGGCGCGTGCCAGGGCGCCGTCTGCCGACTCATCGCGCCAGTCGATCCCATCAGAACTCCAATCTGTACCGCGAACGCGGACGCGGATCTGATCGGCGCTAGGGAGACCCTGAGTAGCGCCAGGCGTGAAACGCAACCATTCGAGCGAATCCAGGCGACCCGCTCGCACCCAGACCAGCACCTCGCCGATATGGTCATCGTCTCCAGCAGGGAGCAGTGCGCGAATCGGCATGGCCCCGTCCCGGATGGTTGATGTCGGAGCGCCCTCCGGGGTCCTGAGGCGCCAGCTGCCCCGTCCGGCACGGGCTTCGAGGACCTTCCCGCTTGATGCCTGAACCTTCAGCGCGTCGATGCCCTCGATTGGCGCTTGGTCGAGGATGTGGTTCAAAAGCGCTAGCTTGCGCTGACTGATCCGGCGCCACCGAGAATGGGCCCGATCGCTCTGGGCGGTCATCGACCTGAAGAGATTAGGCCGCCTTCGGCAGGACATATGCCTAGTGCAGCTGCGCAGCGCTCATCTTGCCGTTCGGCTGGCTATTGAGGGACGGTCAGCGTGCGATCAGCGTGCGCGAGCCTTCTGCTCCTCTGAAGGGCCGCGTTTGGGAGGCGCCACAGCCAATCCTGAGCCTCCAATGATCCTTTTCGAACTGGATCATTTCGGATCAATCATCGCAGTCGCGACCGCCACCTTGAAGCTGCCGAATCGGCGCCGGATTGTCTTCTCAGACGGCCGCATGGCGGCCTCCGTCCAGCTCTCGGCGGTCGGGATCGAGCCGTGCTCGGCGACGAACCTCCGAAGAGCCGCGACAGCCTCAGCGATTCGGGTATCTGCCATGTCGGGCATTGGGACCGCCTCGCCGTCGAATACGCCGGGTGGGTTCGCATTGTGGGAACTTAGGTCCACCAAATTCCGAAATACGAAATCGCCGCGCTGGGCCGCGAGTGACAGCCCCTTCTGAGGCGTTCGACAGTCTATTTGGACTGAGGCGGTTACCTACTCCATGCGGACTACGATCGCCATGATGGTGCCGCCACCGCAGGTCCTAAAAGCCATCCTTCGAGGCGACCGCATGCCCGAAGGCGATGAGCGCATTCGCGCCTACGCCGAAGCGGTTCAAATCGCGGACCAGCTCCAGGACCTCGAGGCGGGATTCCTCGCCCGCGAAGACCTAATCCAGAGCGCT
>WNEY01001948.1_pt1 | contig 14889 bp, 10 predicted proteins | sample 5400531 | NCBI WGS metagenome assembly WNEY01 (sample SAMN13153338, study PRJNA577476) | soil metagenome | isolation source: 200 cm saprolite under Douglas fir tree site 1 | place: USA:California | collected 2015-04-18
CTCGGATGGCCTATCGGCTGGTTGGCCCAAAACGTGAAGCGTCCGAAGGCGGGACGCCCTGGGGGACAGTCGGCAAGATGCCGGCGCTCCAAAAACGGAAACTAGGAACCAGAAACCTCGGCCTACTGTCCTTTCTCCAGTTCCTGTGCTACCGAATCTACCAGTGTCGCTTCATCCTTCAGGGCGTTCGCTGCCCGCACGATTTGCTCCTCGGCCTCTTTCCATTTTTTCTGTTCGATGGCCTCGCGAACACCCGGAATCGTCTTGACACCGTATCCGGTATAAGCACCGGGAGCGTAGATCAGGTGCTGAAACCACGGGCGGCGGGGCAGTCCTTCGGCAGAAGTAAGCTTGCGCTCGTTCTGCAGCAGTTGCGAGTTGATCGCCTGCCGCGAGGCCGGGCTCACCTTCAGTTCGCCGTTTTTCGTGACCTTCTCCAACGCCTTCTGATAGCGCTCCGCACTACGGGTGAGCGCATCCCACGCATTTTGCAGAGGCGCGAAGTTCAGGTGCGGCGGAACTTCCTCAACTGGCGGCGGGACTGAGGTCTTTTTGGGATCGGCCGTCGCCGTAAACACTCCCTCTTCGATTTCTTTATTGCGCTCGATGACTTCGTCTTGCTTGGTCTTCAGAAGCTTCTGCAATTCATCGATGTAGCGGTGGATGGTATCGGCCAGGCCGGTGAAGTCATACGGCAGCAGATCAGAGTCGGCCAGTCTCATCACCGCGGTCCCCGCGGTCTGGGAGAGGGCGCGGCCATAACTGAAGTCAGTATCGGAAAAATGCGTGTACCAGTAGAAATCGTCGTAGATGGAGTGATAGACTCCGCCACCATCTTCGGCGCCATAGCCCAGATCCAGCGAAGCGATGCCGAGATGATCGAGAAAGACGCTCCAGTCCGATCCTGAACCTAGAGCGTCGATGCGCAGGTCAGCGCGCTGGCGTGCCTCTTGCCGCTCCTCTGATGTTTTGGCGTCGGCGATGGCTTTCAGTTGGTCGCGCTTCCAGACGGTGATCTTCTTTTCGGGATCTTCAACGTCCTTGGCCACGCCGTTGATGAATCTCTCCAGCGTGTGGGATCCGCCCGTTAACAGGTAGCCGCGTCCGTTAGCGTCGCTATTGATGTAGGCCACGGCGTGCTGGCGAAGTTCATCGGCATGAGTTTCTCCCCACTCCGTCGAGCCGAGCAGAGCCGGTTCTTCGCCATCCCATACGCAATAGATAACGGTGCGCTTGGGTTTCCATCCTTGTTTGAGCAGAGTGGCAAGACCGCGCGCTTCTTCCATCAGTGCGACCGTGCCCGAGATCGGGTCCTCAGCGCCGTTCACCCAGGCATCATGATGATTTCCGCGAACGATCCACTCGTCCGGGTCGGTCGAGCCGGGAATCTTCACGATAACGTCATAGAGAGGCTTGATGTCCCAGTTGGACTGCACCTTGAGATGAACCTTGGCTGGACCCGGTCCGAGGTGATAGGTCTGAGGCAGGGAACCGCGCCAGCTGTCCGGAACCACGTCTCCCTTTAGTTCTGCCAGCAGGGGTTGTGCGTCCGCGTAGGAAATTGGCAGCACTGGAATCCGGGTGATGGTGGTCACGTCTTTCAACGCCAGACGTTTAGCGTCCTTCGTGGCCCCGATTCCGGGAGTGAGCGGGTCGCCGGGGTAGGCGGCCATATCCATTACGCTGCCGCGTTGCACGCCGTCCCGGGGGCGCCACGCCCCGTTGGGAAAGACCTCGCCCTGAACGTAGCCATCGTCGGCTGGATCAGAATAGATCAGGCAGCCGACAGCACCATGCTCGGCGGCAACCTTGGGTTTGATTCCGCGCCATGAATTTCCGTAGCGCGCCATCACAATCGCGCCCTTCACCGAAACGCCTAATCGCTCCAGCTTCTCGTAGTCCTCGGTGATGCCGTAGTTGACGTACACCAGCGGGGCGGTAACGTCGCCGTCACCAGAATAGGCGTTGTAGGTGGGGAGTTGCTCGGCTAGCTGGTTTGAGGTGGGATCGATGGCCAGGGCCGGCTCCTGGAGCTTGGCAGTGAATTTGGTCGGCGCAACCAGTTCCACGACGCGCACTCTTGGAGTAGGAAACAGGACATCGAAACTCTCGATGTTCGCGTTTAACCCCCATTCTTTGAACTTGGCGAGCATCCACTCGGCATTGTCCTTGTCGTAGGGCGAGCCGACGTGGTGCGGGCGGGCGGAAAGCCGCTGCATGTAGTCACGCTGGTTCTGCGGCTCCGGGATGGCGCGGAATTTCACTTCCCAATTGCGCTCGCTACGGGACGAGGTGTCGGAATATCCGCTCAAGGGCTGTTCATTGTCGGGAGTGGTGGCCAGAAGCAGGAGACAGGATAGAACCAGCAGGGACAGCCGGGCGCCAGCACGCATGCGTTTGCTCCAGTAGGAAGGCAGTCATGGCAATGATCACTTCGGTGGAGCGAGCATTATAGAGCGTGGCGCGATTCCGCGCGATACACGCGGCCCTGAGAGGCCATGGTACCCGCTGCGGGACTTCACGAGCGAAGAGACTCGCGCCGGTGTCGGGAGGAAGAAGAGCTGAAGGTGGTATGACATGAAGGCGGCAAGGCCTGGAACACGTGGCCCGGTTCGGGTTATGCTCCTTTGATCTTCGTCCGATGAACCGCTTCGCATCACATCTTCTGACGTTTCTGCTGGTCCTGGGACCTGCCCGGGGACAGCAGGAACCAACCTTCAGTTCGCAATCCAATCTGGTGCTTGTACCCACGATGGTGAAGGGCGAAAAGGGTAATGTCGTCTACGGCCTACGCGCACAGGATTTCATAGTTGAGGACGATGGTGTCGAGCAGGCGGTTCAGCTGGACGAGGCTGCAGAAGCCGCACCAGTCTCGCTGGTAATCGCAGTCCAATGCGGTCGCAGGGCATGGCGTGAGTTTGCCAGAATGCACGGTTTGGCCTCCATGCTTGATCCCGTCCTGAGCGATAAGAACAATCAGGCGGCTTTGCTCTTCTTCGATAGCAAATTGAATCTTGCTCGAGACTTTACCAGCAATGGCGACCTGATCGAAGAGGACTTGAAAACTTTGCAGCCTGGTGACAGCGGAGCGGCGATGCTCGATGCGGTGGCCTACTCATTAAGGCTCCTGGCCAAACTGCCGGAAGGACGCCAGCGCGTCCTGCTGTTGATTAGCGAAACTCGCGACCACGGCAGCCGCTTTGCAAAGCTCGATGACGTCATTGCTCTGGTCGGGGTTACGAATACTGCGGTGTACACACTCCCCTTTTCACCATCGCTGTCCCAGGTGCTGGATACCGAGCGCGGTAGCAACCGGGACGAGGCCTACTGGAATGCTCCCCCCGATGTTCAGGCCCCTCTTTTGATGGCGAGACAGGCCATGAAAACAAATATACCCAAGGCGATTGCGACAATGACTGGTGGCGAGTACGAACTATTCTCTTCCCGCAAAGGATTTGAGACGCGAATGAATAGCTTTGCCAACCACCTGCACAACCGCTATCTGCTCAGCTTCGAGCCCAAGAGTCCTCACTCCGGCCTGCACCAGATTCGCGTGCGCCTGAAGGAGCCGGTGCCGGGGACGGTGTTTTTCAGAAGTAATTATTGGGCTGGCGGCTTAAACCAGTGAGCAACAAGCTCCGTACACCTGGCAAAGAGCTAAGTACAAAGGATACAAATGAAGCTTTTCATTCTCCTCGCCGCGTTTCTGACCGCTACCTACTGGCCCGCTCCCGCAATGTCTCAGGCGTCAGTCAACATCGTCCCAGTCAACGTCATCTTCGACACCGACATGGGAAACGATGTCGACGATGCGCTGGCGCTTGCCATGTTGCACGCTTTTCAGAACCGTCATGAGGTCAACCTGCTTGCTGTAACCGTCAGCAAAGACAATAAATGGGCGGCTCCCTATGTGGACCTGGTCGATACTTTCTACGGTCATCCCGAGATTCCCATTGGCACGGTTAGGAATGGAAAGACTCCGGAATCGAATCCCATGATCCAAGTCCCATCGGAGCGACGGCGTCCGGACGGCAAGCTCGTGTACCCGCACCATATCCTGGATGGCGCCGAGGCGCCGGATGCGGTATCGTTGCTTCGCCGAACCCTGGCGGGTCAATCGGACGGTAGCGTCGTAATTGTTCAGGTCGGCTTCAGTACAAATCTGGCCCGGCTACTCGATACAAAGCCCGATACTGCAAGTGCGCAGGATGGGCGCGCCCTCGTCAGCCGCAAAGTCAGGCTGCTGTCTGTGATGGCGGGTAATTTTTCCAATGCACAACCCGAATTTAATTTGGCACAAGACGTGCCTTCGGCAGTAAAGCTTTTCCATGAATGGCCCACTCCGATCGTCGTAAGCGGTTTTGAAATCGGGGCTGCGATGCTCTTTCCTGCATCCCGCATCGAACACGATTTCGCTTATGTCCAGGACCATCCCGTAGCCGATGCCTACCGCTCCTATATGAAAATGCCATACGATCGCCCCACCTGGGATTTGACGGCAGTGCTCTATGCTGTCCGCCCCGATGACGGATACTTCTCCCTTTCGCCCCCCGGCACAATTACAGTGTTGCCGGATGGCGGATCCCGCTTTGACCTATCCGCCGTTGGCCATCACCGCTATCTTGTTTTGACCGATGAACAGCGAGTGAGGACGTTGGAAGCGATGATCTTGCTCGCCAGCCAACCTGCTGGCTGCGTCGCTCCCCATTGATGCGCCGTTCCCAAAGTGTGTCAAGAAAAGTGTGCTAAGAAATTTCAGGTCGATGCTCCTGCATCCATCCTGGCGGCCAAACGGAGCGCCGCACGGAGCACCGCCCCGCGGCACCAGTCTCGACCTGAGAGCGCGAGACCCGAGAGGTCAGGAAATCGGGTCCCTTGTCATTTCTCTGCCCACCATTCGCCAGATCCGCAGCGGATTGCCGTCTCTCAGTTCATCTGGCAGCGCCGCTTGCGGAAATCCCTGGTAACAGACGGGCCGGCAGAATCGGAAAATGGCCTGGCTACCCACCGAGGTTGAGCGTCCATCCGAGGTCGCAGGATAAGGGCCGCCATGCACCATCGCGTGGGAAACCTCAACGCCGGTCGGGAAGCCGTTAAAAACAATTCTGCCGACCTTGGTTTTCAGAATTGCGATTAAATCGCCGAACTCCCGAAGATCGTCTTCCGTCCCATGAATGGTCGCGGTCAAGTGGCCCTCGAGATGGGAAGCCACCTCCAATAGTTCAGCGCGACTGGAGCGACGAACCAGCAGGCTCGCGGGACCGAAGACCTCCGCCGCCAATTCCGGATTTTGCAAAAAGGACTGGACATCGGTTTCGAAAAGCGCCGGATTGACGCCAATCTCGGAGCCGTTGCCGGACCAAGGCCTTTCAGCCGAAAGCTTCACGCCTTTCTCCGTCTTGCGCCGCGCAATGCCCGACTGATACGCCGACCGTATACCAGCCGTCAGCAAGTTGAACGGTTTCGACTCGTGGACCAGCTTCTGCAGGTTGGCGATAAAGGGTTCGTCGCTTACTCCCTCCGGCAGGAACACCATGCCAGGCTTGGTGCAAAACTGCCCTGCGCCAATCGTGAAAGATGCGTGTAGCCCGCTTGCGATGGCATCGGAATTTTCACGCAGCGCGCCGGGCAAAATAAAAACCGGGTTGGTGCTGCTCATCTCAGCAAACACCGGGATGGGATCGGGGCGCGTAGCCGCCACATCCATAAGGGCCCTTCCACCGTTACGAGACCCAGTAAACCCCACCGCCTTCACCAGCGGATGCTTGACCAGCGCAATACCGACCTTGTTGCCGGAATCGAACAGAAGCGAGAAGACGCCTTCGGGCAAACCGCATTCCCGAACGCTTTCCCGCAACAGTTGGCCCACCAGCTCACAGGTCCCGGGGTGCGCCGGATGCGCTTTCACAATCACAGGATTGCCCGCCGCGAGCGCGGATGCCGTGTCCCCGCCCGCTACCGAAAATGCCAGTGGAAAGTTGCTCGCTCCAAAAATAGCGACCGGCCCCAAGGGATGAAGCATGGACCGCAGATCGGGTTTGGGAACCGGTTTGCGATCTGGATCCGCACGATCGATTCGGGCCATGACCCACGAACCCTCTTCCACCACTTCCGCGAACAGGCGAAGCTGACCGGAGGTGCGCGCAGTTTCACCGATCAAGCGAGGTTTCGGTAGAGCGCTCTCGAGCTCGGCCCGCTCAACCAACGCATCTACGGCGGTATCGATCTTGTCCGCGATGGTACGTAGGAACTTTCCTCTTTCGCGCCCTGAGGCGCGGCCATAGATGGCGAAAGCCTTATCTGCCAGACTTACCGCCAAATCTATGTCGTTGGGTCCACTGGAACAGAAGCTTGGTTCCAGCGGTTCTCCAGTGCGTGGATTGGTTGCTCCGAAAGATTCTCCAGCGTTGGTTGCCGGTCTGAATCCTGCCTGCCGGAATCCAATGATCGACTGTCCCGTTATTTTCAAAACTGGGGCTCCTAAACTATTTCGTGCTTGAAACCGGGCTGCTCGCCATTTGCGGGCGGTGCCGCAAAGCCTGCTTGATTAGGTTGCGCGCCTTTCTCAATTCCTCGCCGGCCAGCTGCAAACGGGGCGGACGCACCTGCGAATTTCCCATTCCCACTTCAGTCTGCGCCAGCTTAATCAGCTGGACGAATCTGGGAACAGTATCCATGCGGAGCAACGGCAGGAACCAGCGGTACAACTCGAAAGCTTTCTCGCGTTCGCCCTGGATTGCCAAGTCGAAGAGTTCAACCGATTCCCGTGGAAAAGCGTTGGCTAAACCCGCAATCCAGCCCGTCGCTCCAACCGAAGTCGCTTCCACGATGGCGTCGTCCACACCGACGAATACCTCCAGGCGATCTCCCAGCAAAGCCCGGATAGCGGCGACGCGCCTCACATCTCCGGTCGATTCTTTGACGCAACCCAAGTTTTCGTGCTGGGCGGCCAACTCCCGAATTTGCTCCGGAACGAAGTCGGTGCCATAAGCGATCGGATTGTTGTAAAGCATGCAGGAAAGCGGCGTGGCTTCAAACACGGCGGAAACGTGCGCCTTCATTTCCCGGTCATCGCCTTGATAGACGTACGGTGGCAGGACCATCAGCGCGTCACAGCCCGAATCGGCAAAGGCTTTTGCCTGGGACGCGCCATCGGCGGTGGAAGGCGTGGAAATCGACGCCACAATCGGCGCCCGTCCTCGCACAGTTTTTACGCAGGTCCGCACAATCTGCAGTTTTTCTTCAAACGAGAGCGTCGCTCCTTCACCCAACGACCCAAGGAGAACGATTCCGGTGCAGCCGTTTTCGAGCAGCCAGAGACAATGCCTTGCCATGAAGTCATGATCGACCATCAGGTTCTCATCGAAACAAGTCGTAATCGCTGGCATCACGCCCTTCCACTTCATGCCCGTCCTCCTGTCACTTGGCTGGGTTCCGTTTCCGCTTTGAAGGCCAGCGCGCTGAGATTTTCAAAACGTGTGGGGAAAATGGGTGGGCGCACCGAGTCCGGAGACCAGTCGAATAAGAAATGGGTTGCGGGTCCGCACACACGCGTCCCTGCCACGGCCCCATTCCACATCGCGTCTGCAGCTTGGCGGCACGCCAGGAGCGGTGTTGCACAAGGCGCGAGTACGCAACATCCTCGCACCGGCAAACAATTGTCTCAGGACGCGGCATGCGCCGCAGTTCGCGGCGTAGAGCAAACGTCCGGTCGAGCGCGCGTGCGAAGCTGCGCATTTTTTTGCGCGCTGCAAAAAGCAGTTGGGCAGAGTCAGAGCGCCCGCCGGCCGCGAGGCCAGCGATCTGGCCTTGGACCAGCGCCAGTTCCAGGCCTCCGACGCCGGTTGGTTCGCCGGCACAAAATATTTCCGGCACCGACGTCCGCTGAAGATCATCGGTCTGCACGAGACCATTTCGCAGCGTGCATCGCAACAGCTGCGCAAGCTCCGTATTCGGCACTAAATGGAAGCCACACGCCAGGTAATCACAAGATATGGTCCTGGTCTTCGTCCCGATGTTGAAGCCTTGTGAGATCACCACTTCCTCGAGCGCCTTATGACCTCTGGCCGCTACCGGCCAACAGTCCGCTAGGTATGGAATTCCCGAGAGTTGCTTGCGTAAGAAAAATCCCTGGCGCATTTTCCCAGGTTGAAGCAAGAGCGCCAGCCCGAAGCGTGCCAGAGAACTCCGCGATGCCTGCTCGCAAATCATCGAAATCTCAGCCCCACACTGGCGCAGATATGCCGCCACAGGCAAAAGCAAAGGACCACTGCCGGCCACCAGCACGCGCTTGCGAGCGATCGGAAGCCCCGACTTCACCAGAGCTTGCAAGCCCCCTGCGCCCATGACGTTGGGCAGAGTCAACCCGGAAAGGGCAGGAACAATTCGCGCGCCCCGGTTGCCACAATCAATTTTCGATAACTCAACTCAACAAGATGGTCTACCTGTTCCACGAGCAACTTCCCTGGCTCGGGTTGATGAAAGACTCGCGTTCCGCAAAATATTTGAACTCCAGCAGCGTGAAGCCGGTCAACCCACCGAACCGCCTCCGACGAAGCGGCTCCAGAGTCGCCTCGCCAGATCTGCCCTCCGAGAGCGGGATTGTCGTCAACAATGCCAACCATCACACCGCACTCTGCGGCACAAGCAGCCGCGGCCAGGCTCGCGGGGGCCGGCGCCGATTACCAGCACCTCAAATTGGCTCTTTATTCTCTGTTCGCTGCGCATCAGTGTTTATTTCCATGCCGGGCCGGCACAACACTTGGCAGGTGCGGCAATACAGCCTTCCATCAACCGCAGCGCGGCACTCGAAGCAGATTCCCATGCCGCATAACGGACCCCGCAATTCTCCGCTAACCGACTTTCGGCAGGCCGCGCCAGCCAGCGCAATGGCGACGGCAACCGTGGCCCCCGAAGGAACCACGACTGTAGTAATCCTGCTTGCGATGTACTTCCGCCATCTCTTGCTCGTCGGCCGCCACCCAAATGGTTCCACATTGTTCGTACTCGACATCCGCGGGCAGTGCGGGGCGCAATTCCTGCCAGAGTTGTTGCGAGTAACGGGTGAGAGCGAACTGCGCCTCAGAATCATCCATCACCACGATGTGTCCCATGCCGGCGGCAGTCGCTCCCCCGCCAATCACGTCGCCATCCACAACCGCGACCCGCATGCCTTCCCGGACACATTCATCCGCGCAAGCCGCGCCCACGATGCCCGCTCCAACCACCACAGCGTCATAAGTTGCCGCCTTGACGCCTGCCGGACTCACGCTGGCCCGGCTCACGACCGAATCCCCATACAGAAGGGGTCGCGCGCGTCCAGCACCAGGTCGGCTTCTGCGTTGACGAACGCTGAGCCCTTGATGCTGGGATAAATTTGCCCGTCATGTACCCTTACGCTGCCTTCGAACACGCTGCCCACAATACTTTCCTGCTTCCAAACTTGACCTTCGCGGAGTTTGCCATCAGCGTAAAGGCAGGCCAGCTTCGCGCTGGTCCCGGTGCCGCAAGGAGAGCGGTCGTACGCCTTGCCCGGACACAATACGAAATTCTTGCTATCGACTTGCGGCAGTTTCGAGGGGCCAAACACTTCGATATGGTCGATCTCCTGCCCGTTTTTGCCGGTGATGCGATTGGCGCTGAGCGCCTGCCGCACGGCCCAGGTGAACGCCGTCAAGGATTCAACATTGCCGAGCGTTATCTCCAGATCAGAACCTTCAATAAGAAAAAACCAGTTTCCTCCCCAGGCAACATCGCCGCACACCTCGCCGAAGCCCGGCACTTTGATGGTCACCTGGGCGGCGCTGCGATAGCTGGGCACATTGTTGACCGTCACTTCCCCATTCCGGTGCAGGATCGCGCTAACGGTTCCTACGGGCGTCTCCACCCGGTGTTCGCCGGGATCAAGCCGCCGCAGGTATGAAAGAGTGGCGATCAGTCCAATGGTTCCGTGGCCGCACATCCCCAAATATCCTACATTGTTAAAAAAAATTACTCCGGCCGCGCACGCCGGATCAACGGGCTCGCAAAGTAGCGCGCCCACCATTACATCGGAACCTCGCGGTTCGTTCACCACCGCGGACCGGAAGCCATCATATTCCTTGCGAAAACGTTCAAGCCTGGCCCGTAAAGACATTTTCCCCAGCTCAGGGCCGCCGCTGATAACCAATCGCGTGGGTTCCCCGCCGGTATGAGAATCAATCACTCGAATTCTTCGGGAATCGCCGTTCTTCATGAGCATTTTGGAGTGTAGTCTTTCGTCCATTATCCTGTATTCATATGGAATATGAATGACGGGTATCTTACGCGGGTTCAGGGAGTTCGGCGGCATGCGCAAAAGCCCAATTGCTGTAAGCTCACATTCAGGAGACTTTGATGAACTTACGCGCTTTGCCTGTCTGTTCCTTCGTAGTTCTGCTGAGCATGACGGTAGCCCCTGGCATCACATCTCCGGCCCCGGAAGGGCAAGCAGCGGGAAAAGGCCAGGCCAACAATATGGAGAGCCGGCAAACCCAGTTTCTGTCTTTGCTCGATGAAGAGTGGCAATACGAGTTGCGTTCAGACCCCGAAATGGCGACAACCCTGGGGGACACCCGCTACAACGATCGTTTGACCGACCATTCTCTTCAGTTCCACCGGTCCGATGTGGAAGCGAAGCGCAAGTTTCTCGCGCGTTTCGAGGCCTTGGATCCCGCTGGCTTTCCTCAACAAAGTGCTCTCAGCCGTGATCTGATGATCCGAAACTTGCGCCAGGAAATAGAAGGCGCACAATTCAAATCCTGGGAAATGCCGGTAAACCAGATGGCAGGCCCGCACCTGGAGTTCCTGGACCTGGTGACCCTGACGCGGTTTAACGATCTGCGCGACTACGAAAATTACCTGTCCCGTCTGCATCAGGTTTGCAAAGCGCTCGACCAGACGATCGCCAACATGCGCCAGGGAATGCAGGACCACTTGATGCCTCCGCGCTACCTGCTGGAGAAAGTGACCGTACAGGCTCAGGAGATTGCCAACCAAAGCGGCGAAGCCAGTCCGTTTGCCAAGCCGCTGGCCAAATTCCCTTCAGGTATTTCCGCCGATGATCAACCGCGCCTGCGATCGGCGATTCTGGCGGCAATCAACACCGAGATACTGCCCGCGTACAAACGCTTTTCTGGATTTGTTCGCGACGACTATGCCCCCCATGGGCGTTCAGACCCGGGAGTCTGGGCTCTTCCCGATGGCGCCGCGCGCTACCGCTTTGAAATCCGGCGCCTCACCACGACTGACCTGGCTCCGGAGCAGATTCACCAGCTCGGCCTCAAGCAAGTCGCCGAGACCGAGGCTCAAATGCTGGCCCTGGCTTACAAGCTTGGCTTCAACGATCTGGCCAGCTTAAACGAACACATCAAGAAAGATCAGAGTCTTTACGCCACGTCTGGCGAACAAGTCCTCGATCTCTACACAAAGTACACCCGCCAGATGGAGGCCCAACTTCCTAAGCTCTTCGAACGCCTGCCGAGAAACAAGCTGGTGGTAATTCCGATGGATCCGTTTCGCGCCAGGAATGCCGTTCCCGCGGATTACACGGCGGGAGCGCAGGACGGTTCGCGTCCCGGCCGCATCAACGTCAACCAGTGGGATCCAGAGCATCGGCTGGCCCTGAATATCGAAGCCATCGCCTACCATGAGGGGGTACCCGGCCACCACCTGCAAATTTCCATCGGTCAGGAATTGCAAGGTCTGCCTGACTTCCGCAAGAACGGAGACTACACCGCCTTCATTGAAGGCTGGGCCCTCTACGCCGAGCGCCTCGGCAAGGAGATCGGTTTCTACCAAGACGTCTACAGTGACTACGGACGGCTGGAGAACGAAATGTGGCGCGCCATCCGCCTGGTCGTCGACACCGGAGTGCATGAGAAACACTGGTCGCGTGAGCAGATGGTGGACTTTTTTCACCGCTACACGGCGATGGATGAGCCCAATGTCCAAACCGAAGTGGACCGCTACATCGCATGGCCCGGACAGGCTCTAGCTTACAAATTAGGACAGTTGGAAATTCTTCGCTTACGCGAAAAAGCTCGCCAGAAGCTGGGCGATAAATTTGACCTGCGCGCGTTTCACGATGAGGTTGTCGGCAGCGGTCCCCTGCCCTTGGATGTCCTGCATTCCCAGGTCGAGACTTGGATCGCTGCGCCGGAAAAACCTTAGCAGACTGAGGAAATACTATGGTCACGTGCGTCTTAGTTCTTTTTCTTTCGGTTTCGACGGTGCGGAGCGACGAGTTCGATCCCGTAGAACTTTAGCTGGGTGTCGAGTTGGTCCGAGTCATAGGCGTTGTCACCGATCAAGTTCTGCGGTGCGTCGGGAATAACCATCTGGACTAAGGTGGAAGTCGCTTAGCGTCACTTCGTGAGGCGAGGCACTGTCGACGCAGACAGAAACCGGCAATCGTGACGATCTGCGACTGCCATGATCTTTGTTTCCTATTCCCTTGCCGCGTTTGTCTTCCCGACCTTAAGCCCCCTTTTTTAGCGGGTGCGAACCTCGCGTCAATGAAATGCCTCTCGCCCGTCGATAGCACCTCTGGCGGTGAGTTTGTAAACAAGAGCAACCATGATTCTCGTCATCACTGCTGTTTGCGCCAGCGGGCCACGAAAGTCCCTTGTCCTCAAGCTGATGGCGACGGGCAAGGAAAATGAGAAACAGCTTGACATTAAGAATAGTGATATAGTTAACTATATCAGTATATAACGCGCGAGGGGTTCATGAGAGCTGATCGACCTCAGCGAATGACGCTGGCCCGAGAGCAAAGAAGAAAATGAACTTCTCAGGAGAATGAAAGATGAAATCCCTTGGTTCTATGCTGTCCGTTGTTCTGATGTCGCTCTCCACCGTGGCTTTCGCGCAGTCAGACGCGCAAAAGTCTTTCGACAAAATAAAGACCCTGGTGGGTTCGTGGGAAGGCCACGTGACAACCGTCCCGCAGCAAGCCGAAATAGAAGGCAAGCTCATGCAGGTCTCGCTTCGCGTGACTTCCATGGGTAACGCGCTCATGCATGAGATGACGGGAGCGGGAAGACCCGACGATCCGATCACCATGTTCTATGTGGACGGGGATCGCCTGCTCCTGACCCATTATTGTGACGCAGGAAATCGGCCTCGTATGGCGGGCAAGATGACGACGGACGGAAAGACGGTGGAATTCGATTTTCTCGACGTCGCCGGTAGCACCCAGTACGGACACATGCACCATGCGGTGTTCACCACTCTCGACCCGAATCATCACATCGAGGACTGGACTTTCATGGTCGAGGGGGACAAGCCAGTCCACGCCCACTTCGACCTGCAGCGGACAAAATGACGGGAGCGCATCTCAGGTAAGGGCTATCTGGAACCCATGATGGACCGTGAGTGGAACGACAGTCAGCCGATTTCACGCCAGCTTCGCGACCGTGTGGTCGCGATGATACTCGAGGAGTTCTCAAGGAAGGCGATCCGCTGCCCTCCGTGCGCAATGGCGCAGCCGAATATCGGGTCGATCACCTCACGGTTCTGAAGGGCTATCAACAACTGGTAGACGAGCAGCTGGTCGAAAGAAATGCGGGCACGCGCAATCTGCTGCTGGGGGGCAAACGCCAAAAGTTTCTTGCGGAAGAATGGCCCAGGGTCTATTCCTCTGCTACGCCTAAAAAACCTGCCACAATGCCCTCATCATACCTCTCTGGGACGCCGCCCAGAGTTTGACCGCAGGACGGGCTGCGGCTTACCGGGGCATCAGAATTCACCCCGGTTTCGCGATCTTGGCCCGGTTTCCACCTGAGTCAAGTAAATGATCTTGGCTTTAGTCGTGCCGCAAGTCAGCGCGAGCAGTCGGCTTTAGCCGCTGGGATACGCTGTTTCATCCCGCAGCACTTTTTTCCGCCGGTTGGCTCAAATCTATTTTGCCAGTACCAGGTCGTGGCGCTGCTTATCCAGCACCTGGATATCGTCATCTTTATCCAGATATTCCCAGCGTTGCAATGCAATGGGTACGTTGCCATTCTTCCATACGAAGTCATCGAAGGCCCGCAGGCTGAACTTGTCACCCTGCAGTATTTTTGCCTCGGCGAGGAACCGCAGGATTTCATTCTTGCCAATCTGATAGCTGATTGCCTGACCCGGAGTGGTAGCAAACAGCGCGGCCTCCGCTTCGGCGGTTTTCTGGTCCATGGGAACATGCTGAGCCAGATAATCGGCCCCCTGCTTGAGGCTGAATGTGCCCAGCGCCAGCTTCACGTCTACCTCCACGCGCAGCGCCCGCAGCCGCATGAAGTTGTAAATGATTTCCCGGGTTCGCGGGCTGTCATCAAACAATCCCGCTTGCAGCATCATCTCTTCGGCATAGAAGCCGATTCCTTCATTGGCTCCGGAGTCGTAGTAGTGGCGGCGAATCGGGTCCTCATGCTTCCACGACAAACACATCTGAAAATAATGGCCGGGTACACCCTCGTGGACCATGTCCGGACGCACATCTTTGGCCGTGGCCAGCCAGAAATAACCAAGGTTCGGTGCCGGAGGACTTATCCAGCGCACACCGTCGTCGTTCAACCTCCTGGGCCCGGTGAAGTCGTCCAACTCGCCAAAGTCCCCAAGCGCCTCGAGATAACCCGGCATGGGGCTAAGAGTGTAATGACGCGTGTCCGGGGGCACGGTCAGAATGGCTTTGTTCTCAAGAAACTTCCGGATCGCAAGTTCGTCACTTTGCGACTTCCTGATCTCGTCTTCCAGATTCGCCGCGACGTTCAATTCCGGCAAACCTTGGTTCCGCACTCTTTCGTATTGTTCGAAAGCTACAGCGCGTGCCCACTCCTGAGCGCTGATGGCGAAAAGTTGCTCAGGGGTGTAGGGCAAAAGGGCAACCTGGTTCAG
>WNEY01005284.1_pt1 | contig 14888 bp, 15 predicted proteins | sample 5400531 | NCBI WGS metagenome assembly WNEY01 (sample SAMN13153338, study PRJNA577476) | soil metagenome | isolation source: 200 cm saprolite under Douglas fir tree site 1 | place: USA:California | collected 2015-04-18
TGATGTAGGCGTTCACCAGGAGGTGCGGGTTGGGAAGCAACCGACCGGAACCTGCGAGTCGGCCAAGCGCCGCGTCAGCATCGGACAGCTTCATGATGATTTCGGCCGTCAAGATGAGTTCTTTCGGTACCTTGGCCGGTATGAACGCCTGGTAGGAGGCTGGACCAAGGGTCGAGATGACTGTGCCCCAGTCGGGAGCTACAAACTGGCTTGCATCCACGATGCTAACCTATAACTTCTGGCCGCGAAAGTTATAGCTGACAGAACAAGCTAGAAGGAAGCTTCTAGATGTGACCCGATTCCCGGTCGAGTCTGTCACCTATCGTCTGGTGCCAGCATGGCACTTCGCGTATCTGGCTCGCGGTTGCCCTGGAGCCTCACCAGCCGAGGGTTCGCGAGCTGATCACGCAGAATCGATCACGCAGAACATCTTGCTGCGCACCTGGACTGAGCAGGCAAGCCAGCAGCAGCGCCGGGTGTGCCAGCCTGCGCACGCAAGCGAGTCCGCGAGTATGCAGGGGCACTCCAGGACCGAGAGCGCCTAACGCCAGAACAAGCCACCGGATCACGCTTCCCGCGTTACTGCCCCGGTCACCGACCTAGCGACCGCGCGGATACGACGCCGCAAGATCCTCGGCGGGCTGATCCACGAGTATGAGCGAGCCGCATGACAGTCACTTGCCCGGCTGTAACGTTGCAGGTCAGAGACAATGACAAGGTTTTGGAACCCTTCAGGCCGGGATCCCAGCGTGCGGGACTACCGCACTGGGCTCTTACCAGGGGTGGCTGGCGGCGAAGCGCGCTTCGGGGAACGGGTGCTTACTCCACATATAGTCCAGGTCGTAGCCCGAGGCTCCGTGTCCACGACCGCCATAATCGGCCCCGGGCACTCGCACCCTGACCGCGATCTTGAACGACCAAGATCATTAGGAATGCAATGGTCTGAACAGTCGAAGAGCCTGAAGAGAGCATGAGGAAAGTCATCAAGATCATGCAGGTTGCAAGATCAACAACGAGCAGCGTCATGATCAGGGCAGACGAGAAATGGCGGTGCTTGCTCTCCTGCGCCAACGAATCTGAGCTATTGCCAGCGTGTCTGAGTCATCTGGGGGTTCTTGCCATCTAAGTTGAGCCGTTGACGGGCTTCTGGGTGGAAGGGTCGGGCTGATGACGGTCGCGCTGGCTGGCGGGCTGTCGTCATCCCAGGTACGCGCGTGCGGCGGTGCAGGCCCTGGATCTGTACCGTCGCGTCGGGGACCTGCCAGACGAATCGGACCTGCACAACGACATCGGCCGGGTCTGCGTCGACGCCGACTTGCTCGATACCGCTCTGAGCCAATGCCATCTGGCCCGGCTGATTGCCTGCCAGATAGGCAGCCAGCCCGTGCAGGTAACGGGACAGGGCCGCTTCCCGGCCATTAAGTCCTTACGTTTGGAGTGCACTTGCCAGTGACCGTGTCCTGGTGATTTTCGTAGGTCACGTTCTGTGAGTTGGGACCGGCGTTGACGGCCTTGAAAAAGTCAAGTCCGTGCCTCGCGCCGGCGAAGCCGACTGGGCCGGTCGCGCCGTAAATGACCGGGTCCTGTGGGCAGCGCAGTCGCGGTGCGACGTTGGACCTGGGCAGCGGTTCCTCGGCTAGGTCGGGGGTGTGGGTGGATGCGCTGTACAGGACGTTGGCGGCGTCGAATCCCAGGGCTATGAGGCCGCTTGCGAAGACAGGGTTGTTGTAGTCCGGGGTGGCGCCGAGGCTGAGTGCCGTCTGCACGGCGCCGTTCAGGTCGGAGTTGTCGTCGTTGTCGGCGACGTGCGCCGGATCGGTCTGCGCCACGTAGTACAGCGTCATCTGCGGCGCAAGCGGGGGGGAGGTGGTGCCTGGAGACTCGGTAACGGTCATGTCGTCACCGCTCAGCACGGTCACGTTGGCCGCGAAACAGGTCTTGAGCTGGTCGAGCAGGCGCACAAGCTGCGGCATGTCATCGTGCCGTCCCCCGAGATAGACGACCGAGGGTTTGTATCCGCAGATCGCAGTATGGATACGGGTGCTGCTCGCCAGGTCGCTCTGCGGCGTGTAGGCGATCGGCCCGCCGCCCGCCAGTTTGTACCCGTGGCTTTTGAGGGATTTCCGCGCCGATTCCGCTTGCTGGTGGGTGTAGGGATCGGTGGGGTTCCCCCTGGCGCCTACCCGCTCGAAAATTACCGCGTATCTGCCCTGTCCGTGGTCGGCGAAGCGGTTGGTCAGCGCCTGCGCCTCTTCGCGGTTGGTTGGGGACAGGCCGAAATAGTTCCAGTCCGAGGGGAAGTTGTTGTCGGAGTTAGTCGTATCGATGACGGTTAGCTCCGCGTCCGCGAGGGCCCGGATCGCGCGCGCGCTATTCTTCGTGTCGACGCCAAGGCCGATGACGCCGACGATCGAGGAATCCTGTTCCGCTGCGGCGACGACCGTTCGCGCCATCTCCAGTTCGTGAGCGGAGTTGTCGCCGTCGTTGGCGATGTCGATTCGGATCTTCACGTGCAGCTTCTGCGTGACGTTGGTCTTATATTGCCATGCGTACACGCCCGCTAGTTCCTCGATGGCGGGCAGCGGCTCCGCTGAGCCGGGCGCGGCCGTCAGCGCCCCTGCATAGACGAACGTCACATAGGGCCCAGACGCGGCCTGCCGGTTCTGCTTCTCGATGAGGCCTTCGAGGTAACCGAGGCTGACTCGGGAAAGGTCCCGCGGCATGCCGCGGGTGGCTCCTGGCCCAAGGAGGGCACCGAGCGTCATCGGGCTGCCGCTCGGGAGGAATGCGGTGCTGTTCGTGGTGTCGGTGCCGATGCACTGGTGCCCGACCAGTAGCAACTCGGGATCGTGGCCGAATAGCCAGCCACCGCAGTACTTGCTGGCGATCGCCTGGCTCCGCCAGAAACCGCCGATCGCGAGCAGCACCATGACACAGACGACGGTCCATCGTGACCACAGATTCCACGGTGACCGCCTAGCCTGGGGTTGCTTGCGGTTCTCGAACGAATCGCTGACCAGATGACTGGTCCAGACGGGCTCGCGTAGCACCCATGGCAGGTGCGAACCGAGGCTGGGTGACTGCTCGACCCGCAGCCTGCTGATCCAGCGCTGATATGAGGTGCGCCTGCCCTCGTTTGGCGTTGAAACGGGGAGGGCTCGTAGCGGATGCTTGCTGCTTGCGAGGATAAGGAGCGGGTCGGTCTCGCTGCGGCGACTGCGCACGTCGCTGACCGCCTGCAGGAACCGCGCGCTGCCCGACTCGGCGCCTGCGGCGGGCATGAACACCATCGGCGGCCAGTTCCGCTTCCAGTATCGCAGGTCAGGAGACCAGGGGCGGTAATTGGCGCGCAGGTCCTCAAGCAGTGCGTGGACGCGGAGTGACAGGTACAGCTGTAGTGCTTGTTCCTGCTCGCTTACGGCGGCGGGGGTGAACGACAGCGTGCCGCCAGGGTCCCGAAAGGGAAAGTAGGCTGCGGTGATCTGGGCGATGATCATGCGGGCACGTTCCTCCCGCACTCGGCGTGGCCAGCGCGCCGTCAGTCGCCGCCAGGGTGATATCTCGTCAGAGGACGGACCGTCGCCGCCGGGAAGGATGAAAGTGGAGGTGGTGAACCAGGGGCTCGCCGGATTGAACCAGGACAGCGGGGCTGCGAAGCTCTGCTGGTACAGCAGCACGGTCCAGGCGGCCACTGTCGCTGCGGCCGTGCTGCCTAGCAGCCAGAGTGCGCGGACCGGGGTGGACAGCGCCGTCAGCTCAACGGTCAGCAAGAGGCTGATGACCGGCGCGCTGAAGTTGAGCACGGCATGCAGCGCTCTGAGGGCGCCTTTGCCTGGCTGTTGCGGAGGGCGGAGCGTCCTGTCAAGCCTGCTGAACGCGGCCTCCTGGTCGGGGTGCCCGCTCTCAGGCACGCTGTCGCTAACCGCGCTCTCGATGGAGTCGAGCAGCTTTGACCGCGGGAACGAATACGGGCGGTACGGCGAACTGCGGGCGTTCTCCCAACTCGCTGATGTGGACAGTAAGCGAACCATCTCAAGCGCGTTGTCGAGATCGGGCAGTTGGTTCCCGTCCGGTGGGGGTGGCAGCGGAGACCGGCGGCCGAGCGGGGAGGATCGTCGTTCGGCTTTGACGGGGAGTCTTTGGCAGCGCAGCCGCCCGTCCTTATAAATATCGTGCAGAACATCAACGAGCGTGTCGACCGGGCATCCCGTAAGTTCCCCTGGCTCAGGTGCGCGCGGCTGCCCGAGCCTTTCCGGCGGTCGTTCCGCTTCCAGCACGACGATCGGCATCGGCGCGCGCCGGATTTTAAACCATTTGGTGAGGTCCTCGCACAGGTCGAGCGCCTTGTCCATGGCAATCGTGTGCTGGCCGTATTTTCCCCAGTCGATACCAACGGTCCTCATGCCGTGGGTTCCTCCCCCGACCAGCGCCGATGTTGAAAGAATCTGGCGAGTTCGTTAGCTCATCGGAAATCGTCGAATTATTAGTCGGCCTGTTTCTTAAATCGGCGGCCTGCCGCTGGCATAGTTGCCACTAGTTTGCAAGCATGGTACAGGAAAAATGTAGTACAGGATAAATTTCGTCGTGGAGCAGGGTTGTTGGTGATCAGGGTTCTAGTACTGCGACATCGTGACCATTCTGCGCGACGCCGACGCGCAAGACAAAGCCGAGCTTACGGCCAGCTCGGACTCAAGCTCACCTACAACCCAGGCCCGCGAACCGCCACCGCACGCGCAAAATCTCGGCGAGGTATGTACGAAAGTGTCGTGTCCGAGGGGGACTCGCCGCTACGTACATGGGCGACGTCCGCACGCAGACCGGTGTGGTTGGCGAAGCTGGCGTTGACGAGTTCGGCGAACTCGGTGGTCAGTGGGCTGAGCAGGTTCCACAAGGACAGCGAGCTGGTGGCGCAGGATCAAGATCTCTGCGGTCTTCCATGTCTTCTCACGCACCCACAGGCTACGGTGCGCTGACGGTGAAGTGCGCGGTGACAGTTGCGGCGCCCGAAGCGCTGACAGTCACAGTGGCCTGATATACACCCGGTTTCGCGTAGGTATGCGCGCCTGCGACGGCGTAGAGGCTGTTGAGCGGTTCCGCTGGTCCCGTCACCCCAGCTGATCGTCGCCGTTACCGCGCTGGGCGCGTAGCCGGGCGCCGCGAGTGTCGCGACGGCTCCGCTGACCTGGTCCTGGCTGCCTGCCGTCAGGTCGGGTGCGGCCAGTGACAGGCTCCACGGCACCTTGGTCGACGGGTAGAAGTTACCGCCAGCGGCCATCAGGCGGGCTCCCTGTGCGGCAAGCCTGCCGATGAAGTCGGTGTATGCGGGGCTGCTGACTGAGGTCCGGGCAGCCTTCGGCGACCAGCTGATCTCGGCGAGCGCTGGCAGGCGCGGGAAGACCATGTAGTCGACATCGCTCAGGTTGACTACGGTCTCGCCAAACATCGTGCCTTCCACCCCGATCACGTTGGCGTCCGTGACTCCTGTGACATAACTTCCCGGGTCCCAGTTGTAGAACTGGTCGACATCGCAGCCTCTTGTGCATGCCCAGGTCAGCCCCAGCGTCGGCGGCACTTTCCGCTGGTATTTCTGGTCCAGGTACGCGTGGCTGGCGGGCGCCATCACGATCTTCATGCCCTTCTGCACGGCTTCGGTGGCGGTGATGGTGCCGCTGGTTGACCCGGATGCCGGGTTCCAGTATTCGGCGACCGACGGGCCGGTGAGATTAGTTCCGGTCCCGGCGATGTCGGCCCAGCCCATGACCGTCTTACCTTGGCCCTGGATGATCCCGGCTTCGGTGTTAACGAACGAGGCGTACTGGGATTGGCTGAGCAGCGTGGTCGGCACCTCATCGCCGCCGACGTCGTAGTAGGGCCCTGGCGACATCGCCGTGAGCTGGTCGATTATCGCGGTCATGATGGCCCAGGTGTTGGTGCTGGCCGGGCACATGGCGCTGTAGCCGACATCTTGGGTGTAGTCCCACACTGGCGGGTTGTGTGCCGAGCAGTTGATGTCCTGCGGATGGCCGTTCAGCATGGGGTTTGCTGTGTCGTTGTACTCGGACATGATGATCGCGTTGTTGTGGCCCGGCGAATCGACCTCGGGCACCACGGTCATGAAATGCGCGGTCGCGTCGGCAACGACGGCCTGGTAGTCGGCTTGTGTCCAGAAGCCGCCCGGGTCCATGGTCCGGCCGCCCGTGCCGACCGAGCCTTGCCCGCCGACCGTGGACAGGTTGGGGAAGCCATTGATCACGACGCGGAATCCCTGGTCATCGCTGAGGTGCAGATGCAAGGTGTTGATCTTGTAGGCTGCGGCCTGGTCGATGAGCTGCTCGACAGCCGACGGCGGCTCGTAGTGGCGGGCGATGTCGAGCATCAGGCCGCGGAAGGTGTAGCGCGGGTAGTCGGTGATCTGTACCACCGGCATCGTCCACGGTCCCGGCTGAACGGACGAGCTTGTGATCCACGGGGGAAGCAGCTGGCGGATCGTCTGGACGCCGTTGTACAGGCCGTGCGGCGTGATCGCCTCAAGCGTGACGCCGCTGGCCGCGGTGCTGAGCTGATAACCCTCGCCGTCCGGGTCGGCCTGCAGCCCTCCTGGGTCGCCGATAATGAGCTCGATATCACCGCTCTGCGCGCCTCCCGTCACGACGGGAAGCGAGTAGCCGGTCGCGGGCCGCAGGTAGCCGGCCAGGTCCTGCGCCACAGGCAGCGCGGCCTCCGATCCCGAGGGCACCACAATGCGCGCGGTCGCGGCAAGGGTGAAGTTGCCCTGCCCTACCGTCATAGCGACAGGTTTCGGTATGAGCTGCGGTACAGAAGTCGCGGGCGCGAGGTCCGCCGACGCGGGCGTGACCGCGGCAATCTGCGCAGCGAGAGAAAGCGGCAGGCTCACGGCCAGGCAGGCTGCACCGACCAGCGCGGTGAGCCGCGAACGGTGCCAGCCGCGCATCTTGCCGGCCCATCGCGTGGATCTCATTGCTTTCATGAACCCAACCTCCAGGGCAGACTGGCGAAACGGCTGAAACCGCCGCGGTCCGGCCTGACACGGGGAATCCAGACCCCAGCGCCAAAGGTAAGCAACGCGGCCCGCGGATAACCCGGCTCGGCTGCTGGCCCTGAACGCCCCGGCCCGCCGCATGGATACCCTCCGCGTCTGGCTCGACTTGATGTGCGCATGTGATCCATCCGTACGGACGGTTACGCGTATTGGGATGTGGGCGCATCGTCGCTCCGCTTTGCGCTCCTGTCAATACCCGCCCCACCGCAGCCGCGCGATGTTCCCACGCCACGGGAAACCCGAAGCGCAGCCGGCAACTCAAATACTACCAAAAGGTAAAATGGTGCAGACGAGCGGCGAATCTGATCTATACCACTTCTCTGAATTGGGTAGCGTCTGTCGCGCACGCGGCGGGCGTGTCCACGAATCCGAGGAGGGTGAGGACGAATATGAAGCGAGGCTTAGTGGCGGCCATGACGCTCTCCGCCGCAGCGGCTCTAGCCCTGTGCGGATGCGGTAGCTCGAAGACGACCAGCGGTAGTGGGGCCATCACGCTGAGGCTTCTCGCCGCTGACTATGGCACGGGCCCGCAGAACTCCAGCCAGAAGTACTGGCAGGGCATCGCGGACGCCTTTCACAAGAAGAATCCGAATAGCACTGTGACGGTGTGCCGGGGCGATCCAGACCCCGGCGCTCGTGACCCTTCTTGGAGGTAACACAAGAATCACTCTTACGATCATGCTCTATTTCAACGCACGCTACGGTTTCTAGCCCATTTGAGGCTCGCCAGCAGGTCCGCTGCGCACGGGCTCGATCGCATGCAGGTGACCCCGATCTGCAAGGGAACTCAGTCGTCTCCCGTCCGGATGTTCGGATCCCCTTGGCAGGCAAGCCCGCAATGCGCGGCTCTGCGCGGCAATCTTCGTACTCGCGGCCGCCGCGGTTGGGAGAAGCGCAGCTGACAGAGACGCTGCTGGATCGTGCGGCGGCAAGCCGTAGCAATGTTGGCGCTGGCGGGCTACAGTTCCACGACGTCGCTGTCCACATCGTCGCCGACGGCGAGATCCTCACCTAGAGCCTAAAGATCGCGCCACGTCGAGTCCGGCTTGTCTGCCGGCGGATCGCGAACGACAATCACGCCGGTAGCTGATTCGGTCAGGCCGGGCTTTCGGGATGGCTGCTCGCGATGTTCATGCGTCAGCGGTGGCAGGTCCATCAAGCTGCAGATCGGTTCCGCTTGTGCGCCTCGCCAGCGAGCTTAAGTGGGTGCTTGGTTCGGTTCGGGTTTGCTGCCTGTTATCAGCTGGTCCTTGAGGTGGTCGAACTCCTGGCGGGTCAGGAGCCCGGAGTCGAGCATGGAGGCTAGTTTCGCCAGCTGATCGATGAGGGCTGACGGGCTGGTCGGCTCGTCGGTATCTGTCGGTGCGGGGCCGGGCTGGGCGTTGCGTATGAGGCCGAGAGGCCGGGACAGTTCGATGCGCAGGACTTCCGGGGTCATTTTGGTGTTCAGCAGGAACAGTTCGCTGTCGGCGGCTTGGATGCGGACCACTGTCTTGATGGTCACTGTGGTGGTGAGGGCGTTCAGCAGGGCTGCGATGGCCATGCCTTCCACGGCGCCGGTGATGCCGAAGCCTCCGCCTCCTACAGTCACGTGCGCCAGCTCGCTGCCGCGCACGGCGACACCGGCTGGCACGCTCACGCGTTCCCGCTATCGGCTGATGGGGTAGAGATCGTCGCGTCCCTGGTCTTGCTCGCCGAGCGGCACGCCGGTCGCAAGTCCGGGTGGCTACCCTGGGCCGCGCTGACGATCGGCACCGCCGCCAGCCTTGCAGCCAACGTCGCCGCCGCCGGCCACGGCACCATCAGCTGCATCATCGCCGGATGGCCAGCCATGCCCCTGCTGATCGCGGTGAAGTTGCTGTTCGGCATCCTGGATCACCGCGCCCCCGTCGCTAACCCGGCTGGCGCACGCGCGGACGACGCTGCCAGACGGCCCGGTCCCGCCGGGCCGCGGACCAGCCGTCCCCGTCACTCCGGTTCCCTGCCCAGCCGTTCCCGGCCCTCGGCTAGCCCGGCGTGCGCGATCGTCCCCGGTGACAGCGCCGCAACTAGAGCAGGCCGCCCGAGCCATCCGAGACGAGCTGAGCAGGGACGGCCGACCGCTGACCCGGGACGCCCTCGCCGCCCGGCTGCGCGATGCCGCCCACCCCGTCCGCAACGCCCCTCTAACCCCGCTCCTGGCCGCCCTCCGGACGGAAACAGCACTGACGGTCTAGCCGACGCTCCTTCTCCTTACCATGGCCACGCCGACCCGTTCCCCGGGTTCAAGGCAGAAGTGTGAATGCCCGGAGGTGAGCTGGGCGCACCACAGAGAAGTGCCGACGATCCAAAGTAGCGATCTCATCTGCGCCCAGTCGCTCAGCGACCGCGATGACTGAGGCGTCTACCAGGCCGAGGGGGAAGTCCGCGTACTTCTCCACCAGTTCCGCCATCCGGTCCAGGTCCGACATGATCAGCTGCACCATCATCACCTGGCCTGACCGGACTGACCGCAAGAACTCAGCCTCAGCCCGCGCGCCACGCTCCCGCTCCAGCAGGTACCCGACCTCCGCTAGCACAGGGGCTGGCATAAGCAGCGGAGGTGGGGTCCGCCGCATTAGCTCCACACACCGGCCGTGATCACGGTCATCGGCATCCGCAGCAGCGAACAACGGTCCGGTGTCCCAGACGATCACCGCGCGTCGCGGCCCATCTCCTCACGCAGGATTTCCTGCGACCGCACCGCCACATCCCCTTTGCCGCTGGCGAGCGTACCCACGAACGACGGCAACGGCCACGCCGACTCACCGTCCTCCCCCGCTGGAAGGCTCTCGCGCACCAGGACAAGCATCGGCGCGACCTGCTCCTCAGGAAGACGGTCAATCAGATGATGAAGTTCTTCCCGCATCACGCTCATAACGCCAGCCTAAGCCACAAGAGCGCCTGGTGCCCGCCCAGAGCATGCGGCACCGGAATCACTCCTCCAGCTCGCATGCGCATAGCCCTGCCCACCTTCCCCAGCGGTCGTGGCCGCCCCGGAGGAACACGCGGCCCCCTGCACCCCCGTCGGCACAGTACCGCCGAAGCCGCACAAGGGGTATGCCTGCGCTGCCCGCCTGCCGCTATGCCGCGAGCGACACGGTCCCGGCACAGCTCACCCCGCCGGCTTCTGAACCCTCAAACGCCGGATCGGAACGTTGCGGCGCGATCGCAGATGGTTCGCACAGCGATCAGACCGGCCCCAGATACCCGCAGTTCAAGAACATGGAGCACCTAACGTCGCGCCATGCGAACCGCATCTTGATCGAGGGTGACCCGCTCCCGGTCCGCCTTACCAAGCCGCGCACCCCGAAGGCCGCGAAGTGACGCCATCCACTTATCTGCCCGCCCCGGAGCGGGCAGATAAGTGGATCAGCCGCGCCGCTACGGCCACTGTGGCCGGGCTGGCCGGTATCGCCGGCGCCATCTCCTACAGTCACATGTGCCAGCCCGTGCCGCCGCTCACGGCGGCACGGGCTGGCACGCCCACGCGTTCCCGCTCTCCGTGGACGGGGTGGAGATCGTCGCGTCGCTGGTCCTGCTCGCCGACCGCCGTACCGGGCGCAAATCCGGGTGGCTGCCCTGGGCCGCGCTGACAATCGGCACCGCCGCGAGCCTGGCTGCGAACATCGCCACCGCGGACCAGGGCATCGTCAGCCGGGTCATCGCCGGCTGGCCAGTCGTCGCCCTGCTCATCGCCGTCAAGCTGCTGTCCGGCATCCTGGAGCACCGCGACATCGCCACTACCGTGCTCGTCGCGGACGGACCGGACTGCCATCGCTTCCCAGACTCCGACCGTTCTCGCCGCCGACTCTCTCGTATCGACGACTTGCTCCAGGCCGCTTCCGCCGTCCGGGACGAACTGCGGATCGACGGTCTTCCGCTCACTCGGGACGTGTGCTGTGCCAAAACTCCCCGCAAGGCCTGACGTGCTGGTTTACGCTCGGCGGTCGTGCTGATCCGTCTTATCTACCTGTTCATGGTCCGGGTGTTCGGCTGCTGGCGCTGCTGACGAGCAGCGACGCTGCCAAGGGCGCGGAGATCTTGGTGCTGCGCCATGAGGTCGCGGTGTTGCGTCGTCAGGTCGCACGCCCAAGGCCGGATTGGGCTGACCGTGCCGTGCTCGCCGCCCTGACGCGGCTGCTGCCCGGGCGCCTGCGGCTGCACCGGATCGTGACCCCGGGAACCCTGCTGGCCTGGCTCCGTCGCCTGGTCACGCGGAATTGGGCATATCCGAACGCCCCAGGTCGGCTCCCGGCCGAGGTGCAGGCGCTGGTGGAGCAGCTGGCACGGGAGAACCCGCGCTGGGGGCACCGGCGCATCCAGGGCGAGCTGCCCGGCCTGGGCTACCGGGTGGGGGAGGGGACCATCCGCCGGATCCTGGCCGCCGTCGGCCGCGGACCGGCACCGCGGCGGGCGTCACTGACCTGGCGGCAGTTCCTGGCCACCCAGGCACACGGCATCCTTGCCTGCGACTTCCTGCACGCCGGCACCGTGCTGCTCCAGCGCGTGTACGTGCTGTTCACGATGGAGATCCAGACACGAACGGTGCACATCCTGGGCGTCACCACGCATCCGACCGGGGCCTGGATAGCCCAGCAGGCCCGCAACCTGATGATGGACTTCGGCGAGCGGGTCGGGCAGTTTAAGTTCCTCATTCGCGACAGGGATAGTAAGTTCACTGCCGCATTCGACGGCGTCTTCTCTGGTAACGGCACGCGGGTGATCAAGACACCGGTCCGGTCCCCGCGGGCGAACGCCTACGCGGAGCGGTTCGTGGGCACGCTGCGCCGCGAGTGCCTAGATCACATGCTGATCCTGGGCGAGCGGCATCTCCGTGGCGTCCTGACCGAGTACGTCCGGCATTACAACAGCCATCGTCCGCACCAGGCCCTACAGCAGGAACCGCCGCTACGCGAGCCCGGCCACGCCGTCGACATCACCGCCCGGATCGAGCGCAGGCAGGTCCTCGGTAGCCTGATCAGCGAATACCGCAGAGCAGCATAGCGAGCGCGAAACGCCAGGTCAGCGCCCATGCGGGAGTTTTGGCACGGCACAAGGGTCGCGCCCACGATCGGAGGGGCCTCGGCAGCATCGGCGATGCCCTGGGTGTTGAAGAAACGGCTGCCCACGGAGTCGTCTGGCCATTTCGGGATCGCGGCGGGCTCAGGCTTGCCGCCGCTCCACACGCGCGCGGCCAGGGCTGGGCGGGGATTCGCCTCGAGCCGCGCGAAACTGCGCCGCAATCCGAAGTCTGCGCGCGACTGGTCGGCGCCTTGCCGGCGCTGCCCCTTCTTCCGGCTCGCCTTGCCCACGGAATCAGACCGTACCGTCGGCCAGCGCGCCGCAGGAGCCTGTGGGGTCCTAAAACGGGGAATAGGTAGCTGAACTGCGGGTTCGCCTGCGATCATGGTCGTGGGACTGGCAGCATCGCGGGCTTGTGACCGTACGGATGCTCTACCTGATGTTCGTCCGCCTGGCCGGGTTGATGGCACTGCTGGCGCGCTCGGCTGCGTCGAAGGATGCCGAGATGCTGATGCTGCGCCAGGAGGTGGCGGTGCTGCGGCGCCAGAACCCGAAGCCGAGGCTGGACTGGGCCGACCGGGCGGTGCTGCTGTTCAAGGTGATGATTTCAGCAGGACAGACATCGCCTCAGCGCTCGACGGTCGCTGAGGCCCATCTCATCGGCGTAACGTCTGGTACCTCGAACGGCCCATGGCATAGTGGATTGCCGTGGGCAAACGGCTGAGTTCCCGGGAGCAGCGCACGCGGCGGCGCGAGCGTAACGAGCGGGCGTTTCTCTTCGATTCTGAATTCAATCTCATCGCTGAATTCAAGCGCGAGGACTGGGAGTGGGCACTGTCGTCAGCTGGCGGCGACCCCCTGCAGGCCGCCCGCCAGTGCGGGCTCACGGACGTACCGGCCGGGGCGAAGGCTCTATGGGCCGCTCAGCTGACGAGGCCAGGAGCACCTATCGCCGTTGGCAAAAACGACGCTAGAGCCTGTGCCGTGTGCGGTTCCCCACATGGGCATGGCGGAGCACAGCCGCGTGCCGCGACGGCGCGGCTGCACTCGGCGATCCCCACGGCAGCGAGCGCCCGCGCCGCCGCACTCATTCGGGCCGGTGATCGTCAGCTGGCCCGCGCCGGGTTCGCGCTGCGGCTGCACTCGGACGCCGTCGTCATAGGCCGTCGGCTAAGCCGCGATGGGGCGCCGTTGCTGCTCGGCGGGCCGCAGACAGGCTATAGCGTGCCGCAAACCTGGATGGAGATCGGCCTGCACGGGGCCGGCTACGACGTCACCGGCGTCTCGATCCCGGGAACCGTCGCCGTGGAGATCGGGGTTGGGTCGGCTGATGCCTGGTCGGTGACCTCGGGCGGCACCGACAATTCCGATTGGTACACCGAGACAGTCGATCCGGCGCGTCATCCCGGCAGGTACCTGTTCCACAGCCGGTGGGTTCCGTACCGCTGCCGAACCGAGAGCATCCTGGTACGCGGGCATCGGCCGCAGGCGCATCGCGTCTGCGAGAGCGTGCATGGCCCGGTTTATGCGACGGCGCGCACGACCGCCTTCTCCTTGGAGGACGCTACCCGAGGCCGGGTCGATGCCACCGTCGGAACATTTCTCGGCATAGACCGGACCGCGTCGGCTGTCTCGCCCAAGCACTTCGCCGCGGTGCTGCGCGAATGCCCGGGCAACTTCAACTTCCTGTACGCCGACGCCTACGGGAATATCGCCTACTGGCATACCGGGCGCATCCCGATCCGGGCGCCGAGGGACAATCCGTTCCTGCCCCATCCAGGCGACGGCAGTGACGAATGGGTCGGCTTCATTCCCTTCCACCACCTTCCCCATGTCATCAACCCAGCTCAGGGATGGCTCGCCAACTGGACTACCAAGCCGGCCCGGAACTGGCCAAACTCCACGGCAGGGCTTCCCGCCTGAGGCCCCGCCGAGCGTGTCCAGGTACTAACCTGGCTGGTGTCGGCGATACCGCCACACACCGCTACCACCGCGACGCTGGCGTCAATCAACCGGATAGCCGGACAGACGGCCGAGAACCCGGTCGGAGACGAGGAGAACGTCCCGATCGAAGCGGTCCTCCCGCGCCTGCTTAGCCACCTCACCACCAAGGCCGACCCGCGGCTGCCGCACATCGCGGCCGCCCTGAGGCACTGGAACCGGCAGCGCGTCGATGCCAACGGCGACGGACGCTACGACAATCCGGCAGTCGCCATCTACAACCGCTGGTACGCCGACTTCATCGACCACGCTTTCGCCCGCGAGCTAGGGAATCCCGGGACGGACAGCCCCCTGGACAACACAGCCTTTGCCAACCTCGCCGTACGCCTGCTCGAAGGCCAGACGGCCGCAGTGCCACTGCACTATCAGTACCTGCACGGCGAGACCGTCACGCACGCCGTCACCGCAACGCTGCGCCAGGCCCTCAACCAGCTCACCCGCCAGCACCACTCCGCCAAGCCTGCCACCTGGCTGCAGCCCGTGGTCAGCATCCAGTGGACCCCGCTGGGCCTGGGAACAGTACCGGACACGCCGTGGATGAACCGCGGCACCTACAACCAGATCGTGCACGTCGGAACAGGCAACAAGCTCACCGCCGAAGACGTCGTAGCGCCCGGCCAGAGCCCCCCATAGACGAGATTCTCGGCACCCACAGGCTACGGTGCGCTGACGGTGAAGTGCGCGGTGACAGTTGCGGCGCCCGAAGCGCTGACAGTCACAGTGGCCTGATATACACCCGGTTTCGCGTAGGTATGCGCGCCTGCGACGGCGTAGAGGCTGTTGA
>WNEY01001949.1_pt1 | contig 14886 bp, 14 predicted proteins | sample 5400531 | NCBI WGS metagenome assembly WNEY01 (sample SAMN13153338, study PRJNA577476) | soil metagenome | isolation source: 200 cm saprolite under Douglas fir tree site 1 | place: USA:California | collected 2015-04-18
CGCACGTGTAGGGGATGTCGTGCTGGAGGTGGACGACGGCCTTGGGCTTGCCCGTGCTGCCCGAGCTGTAGAGCCAGAACGCCATGTCGTCCTTGCGCGTCGGGGCGGCTGGGACCTCGTCGTCATCGTTGAGCTGGTCCGCCCGGAGGATGGCGAGGTTCTTGGCGGCCGGCCTCAGCTTCTCCTCGGTGTTGGAGTCGACAACGACGACACGCGCCAGTGAGTCCTCGACGAAGTGGACGTAGTCCTCGCTTCTCTGCAGGAGCGGGTTGACCGGGACGGGGACGGCGCCGATGCGAATGGCGCCGAGGAACGCTGCCACCCAACCGGGGGAGTCGTAGCCGGCGATCAGGACCCGCTCCTCGCGCCTCACGCCGAGGTCCAGGAGCTGCCTTGCGGCGCCGTTGGCGAGCTTGAACAGGTCGCCGTAGGTGACGTCGGCGGTAGCGGAGTGGATGGCGACCTTGCCGGCCCGGGTCGGGAGGTTCCTTTCCAGGAGGTCCGCGCCGACGTTGTAAACGTCCACAACCCTGAATCTTGGCACGGAAAGGGGGATTTCTGGGAAGAGGGTGGACGGGGTGCGTCTGGGTGGCCGATGGATATGCAGGTTTGAATATAAATTTACTCCGTAGCTCTTGTATAATCGAACATTTTTTTGTAGACTCGAGGCATGTGGGAAACGGTTGATCTGGGCGCGCTGCTGACCTGCATGCGCGGCACGATCGACAAGCTGGAGCTCGAGTTCGCCGAGATCGCGGTGGAGTTCGAGCAGACCGAGGGCTGGGCCGAAGATGGCTACAACACTGCCTCCGACTGGATCCGCCTCAACTGCCACATGAACTCGAACGCGGTCTGGAACTCCCTGGCCCTCGGTTCCCAACAGGAGCACCTCTCCGAGAGCGTGGAGGCGATGAAGGAGGGCGAGATCGGCTACGCGCATCTGGCCACCATGGGTCGGACGGCGGAAGCGGTCGGCAAGGCCTTCGACGAAACCCACCTGTTGCCCCTGGCAAAGAAGTTCTCGCCGGGCAAGTTCTTTCACAAGGTTCTGCACTACCGGCACTCGCTGGACGCGAAGGCCTACAACGACGATCAGGAGCAGCTCGCCGAGGAGCGCTCGATGCGCATCGGCACCCGTCAGGACGGCTGCGTCTTGATCAGCGGGGTCCTCGACCCGATCGGAGGCGCCGTCGTGCGCAACGCGCTCGAGCCGCTTGCCAGGCTGTCTGGTGCGCACGACACTCGCAGTCGCGAGCAGCGAATGGCCGACGCCTTCGTCGAGCGCCTCACCGGCGACGCGCGCGTCAACCTGCAGGTCACGGCGACCGTTGAGACCTTGAAGGCCCTTGCGGGTGCGGCGGCGGGAGAGATGGAGTTCTCGTTTCCGCTGTCCTCGGCCACAGTGCAGCGCCTGGCTTGCGACTGCAGCGTCACCCGCGTCCTGCTCGACCAGGACTCGCTGGTCATCGACGTCGGTCGGGCAAAGCCCAGGCTCCACGGCTCGCTGCGCAAGGCGCTCAACCTTCGCGACAGGCACTGCCAGTGGCCAGGCTGCGAGCGGCCGGCGTCCTACTGCGACGGCCACCACCTCGTCCACTGGGCGCATGGCGGAGCGACCGACCTCGACAACCTCGTCCTGCTGTGCAGGCGGCATCACCGGATGGTCCACGAAGGCGGCTGGCGGCTGATCAAAACCGACGACGGCCCGATCATCGTCATCGCGCCGACGATCACCTTCGGCTTGCCGCGCGGGCCAGACTAGACGAATGACCGTCGAGCGGAGGTCGCGCCGGTTCTCATCCCTCAAGCTCGAGAGCGTCGCGCGCCGGTTGATGAACGCATCTCCCCTTTGCTCGCTGGCGACGGTGACGCCCGGTGGCCGCGCGCACATCAACCACATGTATTTCGCCTGGACCGACCGCTACGAGGCCTTCTGGTACTCGGATCCCGAATCGCGCCACTCGCGCAACCTCGACCACAACTCGACTGCGGCAATCACGATCTATGACTCCCGCCAGGTCAACGGCCGCCCTGACCGGGGCATCCAGCTGTTTGGGAGCGCCGGCATCGCGACCGGCGATGACGCACGTCGCGTCTACACGCGAAAGTTTCGCGGGCTGGACCCGAGCGGCTTCACCGCATATCGCTTCCGGGCCCGAGCTGTGAAGCTCTTCGACGAGCCGGCGTTCGGGCCGGCGACGTTCGTCACGGCCCGCGTCACGAGGAATGGACTCGTCTGGGCGAAGACCGAGGTGATTACTGTCTGACGATCGCCGCGGCGCCCTTCCTCAACACGAACTTCTGGATCTTCCCTGTCGCCGTCTTCGGCAGCTCCGGCACGAACGTCACCCCGTGCGGCGCTTTGAAGTGGGCCAGCCGGTCACGCGTGAACGCGATCAGCTCCGCCTCGGTCGCCGAGGCGCCCGGCTTCAGGACCACGTAGGCAAACGGCGCCTCTCCCCACTTCTCGTGCGGCAGGCCGACGATGGCCGCCTCCTGGACAGCGGGGTGGCGCAGCAGCACACCCTCGACCTCGATCGATGAGATGTTCTCGCCGCCGCTGATGATCACGTCCTTGATCCGGTCGCGGATCTCGACGTAGCCGTCGGGATGCAGCACCGCGGCGTCGCCGGTGTGGAACCATCCGTCGCCCATCACCCTGGCGGTCGCCTCGGGGTCGTTGTAGTAGCCCTTCATGATCACGTTGCCGCGCGCGACGATCTCGCCCAGCGTCTGGCCGTCGGCGGGCACGTCGCCGCCGTCCGAGTCGACGACGCGCAGCTCGCAGGCGCCGATCATCTCCACGCCGGTGAGCGCTTTGATCACGGCGCGGTCGGTGAGCGACATCGCTGCGTGCTCGGGGCGCGGCTCGCAGATCGTCAGGAAAGGCGCGGTTTCGGTCAGGCCATAAACCTGCGTCACCTCCCAGCCGAGCTCGCCCTCCATGCGCTCGATGGTGGCGGCGGCGGGAGGCGCGCCGGCCGTGACGACGTGCACGCCGGCCGGCACCTCGCCGCGCACCTCACGCGTGGCGTTGGCAAGGGAGATAAGCACCGTCGGCGCGGCGCACAGCCAGCCGACCTTCTCGCGCCGGACCAGGTCGAACACGCGCGCCGCCTCCACCTTCGGCAGGCAGATGTGCCTCCCACCGACCGCGGTGATGATCCACACGAACGTCCAGCCGTTGGCGTGGAACATCGGCAGGGTCCAGAGGTAGGTGTCGTCCACCGTGATGTGGAAGTGGACGAGGGTGTCCATCACGTTCGTCCACGCGTTGCGGTGCGTGATCATCACGCCCTTCGGCTTGGCGGTGGTGCCGCTGGTGTAGTTCAAAGACAGGAGGTCGGTCTCGGCGATGTCGGGCCGTGTGAACGAAGACGAAGCCCGCGACATCTCCGCGTCGTACTCCTTCCAACCGGCACGCCCGTCGGACGAACCGAGGACGACGAAATGCTCGACACCACGCAGCTGGTCGCGCGCGCCGTCCACCGCCGCGACGTAGTCCGGGTGCACGCACAGTACCTTCGCGCCCGAGTGCGAGGTGATGTAGACGAAGTCGTCCGCTGTCAGCCGATAGTTGATGGGCACCAGTACCGCGCCGATCTGCGGCACCGCGTAGAAGGACTCGAGCTGCTCATGCGTGTTGGGCGCAATGTAGGCCACGCGGTCGCCCTTCTTCACCCCCATCGCCTGCAGCGCCGCCGACCACCGGTCGCACCGGGCGAAGAACTCCTCATAGGTCAGGCGCAGGTCGCCGTCGACCACGCCAACCCGGTCGGCATAGAGCTTGCGGGTGCGCCGGGCGAACTCGAGAGGGGTGAGCGGAGTCTCCATGATCGCCTCCTTAGGAGTTGAGCATGAGGGCGAAATCAGCCGTCCGGATGCCGCCGACGAAGGCTCGGTGCGGCTCGGGCTCGATGTCGACCGAGCGTTCGTAGACGAAGGCGTACACGTTGTCAATCGTCCAGTCGCCGTAACCCTGGATGCGCAGCCCGTAGCGCAAGCCCTCATCCCGGAGGCCGCGCTGGTGCAGGTCGGTGGCGCGGGCGTAGATGGCCTTCAGGATCTCGAGCTGCATGGAAAGCTCGGCGATGGTCTTGGCGTCGGCCTCCGCCTCGACCAGTTGCTCGACCTGAGTTTCGAGGTCGACGATCTCCTTCTGGTAGTCGTCCACCCCTGAACGAATATACCCCCGGCTAGTGGATCAGGTAGTTCCCCGAAACGTACGCCGCGACAAGGATGGCGATGATGTTGACCACCTTGATCATCGGGTTGATGGCGGGGCCGGCGGTGTCCTTGTTCGGGTCGCCGACCGTGTCCCCGGTCACCGCTGCCTTGTGCGCGTCCGAGCCCTTTCCGCCCAGGTGCCCTTCCTCGATGTATTTCTTGGCGTTGTCCCAGGCGGCGCCGCCGCTGGTCATCTGCAGGGCGAGGAAGATTCCGGTCACGATCGCACCGAGCAGCAGTCCACCCAGCGCGCGCGGGCCGAGAAGGAAGCCGACCGCGATCGGCGCCACCACCGGGATGATGCCGGGCAGGATCATCTCCCGCTGCGCGGCCGCGGTCACGATCCGGACGGCGGTGCCGTACTCTGGCCGGCCCGTCCCTTCGAGGATGCCCGGGATCTCGCGGAACTGCCTCCGCACCTCCTCGACCACGAGGCCGCCCGCGCGCCCGACGGCGAGCATCGCCAGCGAGCCGAACAGGAAAGGAAGGATGCCGCCGAGGAACAGGCCCGCGATGACGAGCGGATCGGCGAGCTCGAACTTCGTCGGGTGGCCGGCGCGGGCGAGCTCCTGCGTGTAGGAGGCGAACAGAACGAGGGCGGCAAGGCCCGCGGAGCCGATCGCGTAGCCCTTCGTCACGGCCTTGGTGGTGTTGCCGACCGCGTCGAGCGGGTCGGTGATCGCGCGCACCTCTTTCGGCAGCTTGGCCATCTCGGCGATACCGCCGGCGTTGTCGGTGATGGGACCGTACGCGTCGATCGCGACGATGATGCCCGTCATGGACAGCATCGCCACCGCGGCGATCGCGATCCCGTACAGGCCGCCGACCCCGTAGCTGATCAGGATGCCCGACGCGATCACGATCACGGGCAGCGCGGTCGCCATCATGCCGATCGCCTGCCCCGCGATGATGTTGGTCGCGTGCCCGGTCACCGACGCCTTCGCGATGAGGTGCACCGGCCAGTAGGCCGTCTCGGTGAAGAACTCGGTGATGGCGACGATCAGCACGGTGATCACGACGCCCACCAGCGCGCAGAAGAACAGGTTGATCGGGTCGTGGTCGTAACCACTCAGGAAGCCGCCGTTCTTCATGTAGTTCGTCACGAAGAAGAAGCCGACGATCGCGATCAGCACGGCCACGAGCAGCCCGGCGTAGAGCGCGCCCATGATCCAGCGCGGGTTGAAGATGCGGACGAAGAAGGTGCCGGCGATCGAGCCCACCACGCTCACAGCGCCGAGGAGCAGCGGGTAGACGACCCAACCGAGTTGGTTCTTGAACAGCAGCGAGCCGAGCAGCATGGCCGCGATCATGGTCACGGCATACGTCTCGAACAGGTCAGCCGCCATGCCCGCGTCATCACCGACGTTGTCACCTACGTTGTCCGCGATCACCGCGGGGTTGCGCGGGTCGTCCTCGGGGATCCCCGCCTCGACCTTGCCGACCAGGTCGGCCCCGACGTCGGCGGCCTTGGTGTAGATGCCGCCGCCCAGGCGGGCGAAGACGGAGACGAGGCTGGCCCCGAACGCCAGACCGACAAGCGCTTCGGGCTTCTTGAAGACGAGGAACGCGGCCGAAACGCCGAGCAGGCCCAGGCCGACGACCATGAAGCCGGTGACGGCGCCGCCGCGAAACGCCACCTGGAGCGCGGGGTTCAGCCCGCTTCGGGCCGCCTCGGCGGTACGCAGGTTGGCCCGGACCGCGATGTTCATGCCCACGTAGCCTGCCGCTGCGGAGAGAACCGCGCCGACGATGTAGAGGCCGGCGGTCGTCCAGTTGATGAACACCCCGATGACGATGGCGATGACCACGCCGATGATCGCGATCACCGTGTACTGCCGGTTCAAGTACGCCGCGGCGCCTTCCTGGATCGCGCCGGCGATCTCCCGCATCCTCTCGTTGCCGGCAGGCTGACCCAGCACGAGGTAGATGAGGACGACCGCGAACGCGACCGCGGCCAGTCCGCCGGCCACGCCAAACCAGGCTGTGTTCGGGTCCATTTACCTCCCTCTTAGCGAAAGACGCCCCAAAAAGCCGCGGACGCATACGTTAAAGGAAGTTGCGGGGTCACCATCCGAGGTCGAAGCCGTGCAGGCCGCCGGTCGCGCTCGACCACTGGACGTCGACGCGTTCGACGTGCGCCATGCGCGGGCCGCGTTCGACCGCGCGCCGGAGCTCTTCCAGCTTGTCCCGGGCGCCCTCCGCGACGAGCTCGACCGAGCCGTCGCCGTTGTTCCGTACCCAGCCGGTCAGCCCGAGCTGCGCCGCGGTCCGCTGCACGAAGTAGCGAAACCCCACGCCCTGGACGTCACCGTGAACGACAGCATGCAGACGCTCCACTGTCTATATGCTCGTCCGATGCCAACCTCCTGCATCGTCGCGATCGGCGACGAGCTGGTCGGCGGCTTCACCCTCGACACGAACTCGCACTGGATGGCGGAACGGCTCCGCCTGCTCGGGTACCCGCTGAAGCGGGTCACGCAGATCCGCGACAAGCCTCGGGAGATCATCGAGCAGGTCGTCCGCGAGCTCGACGACCCGGACGTTTCCGACGTCTTCTTGATGGGCGGCCTGGGACCGACCCCCGACGACCGCACCTTCACCGCCCTCGCCGAGGCGCTGGGCAAAGAGCTGGTCGTATGGGAGGAGACGCGCGCGCGGATCGAGCGGCGCGTGCAGCGGATGCACGCGATGGGCCTGCTCGAGTCACCGGAGCCGACCGAGGGCAACCTGCGCATGTCGCGCATCCCGGCCGGCCCCGCGCATGTGTTCCGCAACCGCCGCGGAATGGCCCCAGGCGCGATCTACGAGGCCAAGGGCAAGCGCATCTTCGTGCTGCCGGGCGTACCGATGGAGATGAAGGGCATCTTCACCGAGGAGATAGAGCCGGAGTTCCTGAACGCCGGCAGTGCCGCGACGGTGCGCGAGCTGCGCTTCACCTTCGCGGTCGAGGCTCGGTTCTACCCGCTCATGCGCGAGCTGGAGGAGACGTTCCCCGACATCTCCGTCGGTTCGTATCCGAACTTCGAGACCAAGGAGCTCGTGATTAGAGTCCTGGGCGCGGATTCGAAGCGCGTCGATCAAGCGGCGGACGTCATCAAGAGGAGAGCTCCCGTATGAAACCCCAGGTCATCTGCGTTCCCGGCGGCGTCGCGCCCGCGGCCCAGCGGTACAGGCCGCTGATCGAGGCGGTGGGCGACGCGGCCGATCTGCACCTGAAGGACCTCGAGGTTTATCGCGACGCCAAACCGCCCGCGGATTATTCGATCGAGATCGAGCTCGACGCCATCGATCGCCTTGCCGACTCGAACAACCTGCAGCGATTCCACCTCGTCGGCTATTCGGGCGGCGGATTTGTCTCGCTCGCCTACGCGGGAACGCGGCCCCAGCGCCTCGAGAGCCTGGCGGTGTTCGAGGCGGCGTCCATCCCTGGAACGTTGACCGAAGCAGAGCAGCGCGAAGCATCCACCTTCTACGCCAGGCTGAGCGGCCTCGAAGGACCGGAGTTCATGGCGGCCTTTGTGCGCGCGCAGCTCAAGCCCGGCGTTCCAGCGCCACCTCCGCCCTCCGGTGGTCCGCCGTCACCGGAGATGCAGAAGAGACCGGCCGGGATCGCCGCCCTCATGAAGGCGTTCCAGGCTTTTCAGTTCGACCGAGGTCGATTCGCGGACGCGCGCTTCCCGGTTTTCGCCGCTTACGGAGACCAGACGCACGAGATCGAAGCGATCCGCGCGGGCGTCCTCGCTCAGCTCTTCGCCGACATCCACGTCCGTCGCTACGCGGGAGTGCACCACTTCGTCGCGCCGGAGATGATCTACACGCCCGAGCACGCAAGGACGCTGATCGACCTCTGGCGGAACGCTGAGAGTTCAGCCTCCTAGCTTCCGCTCCAGGAGCGCCCGCTCGGCGGGGTTGCGCGACAGCTCGAGCGCGCGCAGCCGCGACGCGCGCGCCAGCGCGGACTCGCCGAGCTCTTCCAGCAGCTCCGCCCGCGTCGCGTGAAACAGGTGGTAGCCGTCCAGCGAGATGGCCAGGTCGTTGACCTCGCCGAGCGCGACCTGCGGCCCGCTCACGTGGTTGACCGCGACCGCGCGGTTGAGCCGGACCACCGGCGAGTCGGTCAGGCGGAGCAGCGCGTCGTACAGGGCCACGATCCGCTCCCAGTCCGTCTCCGACCACGAACGCGCCTCCGAGTGGACGGCGGCGATCGCGGCCTGGAGCTGGTACGGCCCAGGCGCGTTCATGGCCGCGGCGCGGCCCAGCATCTCCGTCGCCTCGCCGATCGCTTCCCGGTCCCACAGCGTGCGGTCCTGGTCGGGCAGAAGGACCATCCCGCCCGAGGGGTCGAAGCGCGCGGCGGCACGCGCGATGTGCAGCGTCATCAGGGCCACGAGGCCCAGCGCTTCGGGCTGGTCGGGCATCAGCCGGGTCATCAGGCCGCCGAGCCACAGCGCGTCCTCCGCGAGGTCGCGGCGCATCGCCACCGCGGGGCCGCGGCTGAGGTAGCCCTCGTTGAACATCAGGTAAAGCACCGTCAGCACCGCGTCGAGCCGCGATGGAAGCTCCATCGCGTCAGGCACGCGGTAGGGAATGTGCGCGGCGACGATCTTGCGTTTGGCGCGAACGATCCGCTGCGCCATGGTCGGCTCTGAGACCAGGAACGCGGCCGCGATCTCCTCGGTGGTGAACCCGGCGACCGCGCGCAGCGTGAGGGCGACCTGGGCGTCTGGCGCGAGGGCCGGGTGGCAGCAGGTGAAGATCAGGCGCAGCCTGTCGTCCGCCTCCCGCGCGTCAGCCGGCAACGTGGATCGCTCCAGCAGGGCGACCTTCTCGGCGTAGCGCCGGTCGCGGCGCAAAACGTCGATCGCGCGCCGGCGCGCGGTGGTCATGAGCCATGCGCCCGGGTTGTCGGGGATCCCCTGCTCCGGCCATCTCTCCAGCGCGGCGACGAGGCTGTCCTGGACCACCTCCTCGGCGAGGTCGAAGTTGCCGAGGATGCGCACCATCGCGGCTGTCAGGCGGCCTGCCTCCTCGCGGAAGACCGCGGTGACCGCCGCGTCGGTGGTGGTCCGGCTACCCGCCACGCTCCTCAGAGTGATCGACGACCGGCCTGATCTCAACCGTGCCCGGCCACTCCTTCGCCATCGCCAGCGCCTCGTCGAGGTCGGCGACCTCGATCTCCGCGTAGCCGCCGATGACCTCCTTGGACTCGATGAACGGACCGTCGGTCACCGTGACCTTGCCGTCCTTCCGCGAGACCGTGGTCGCGGTGCTCGGGCCCTGGAGCTCATGGCCACCCACGACCTTGCCTGCCTTCGAGTACTTCTCGAACCAGGCGCCGGACTGCTCATAATCCGCCATCGCGGACTCGCGAGCCGGGCTCTCGAGCTGGTCGACGCCTTCCATACTCCCGCCGAACAAGAGAACGTATTTCATTTCCAACCTCCATAGCGACGACGAACGGCGCAGCGCGGATTCGACATCTCAGGAACCAGTGAACTCCGGCTCCTGCTTGCTGAGGAACGACATGATGCCGATCGCGGCGTCGCTGGTGAGGGCGGCGCGGGCGAAGTTCTCGGCCTCGATGTTGAGCGCGTCCTCGAGGCGCAGGTCGGAGCCGCGCCGCACAGAGTCCTTGATCATCGCGATGGCGACCGTGGCCGCCTTCGCCAGCCTGCCCGCAAGCTCGTCGACCGAGGCCTGGAACTCCTCCGGCGAGACCGCCCGGTCCACCCATCCGACCGCCTCGGCCTCCTTCGCCGACAGGCGCGTCGACTCCATCAGGTAGCGCAGAGCGCGCGCTTTGCCGATGAGGCGAGGTAGGCGCTGCGTGCCGCCGGCGCCGGGGATGATGCCGAGCGACGACTCGGTCTGGCCGATCTTCGAGCGCCCGTCCTCGACCATGATCCGGAAGTCGCAGCAAAGCGTTAGCTCGCTGCCTCCACCCAGCGCGTGGCCGTTGATTGCCGCTATCACGGGCTTTGGGCAGCGCTCGATGGCCATGAACTGATGGTTCATGCGGCGCATGAACAGCGCGATCTGGTCGGTCGCGTCGGGGGCCTCGCGGTCGATTCCCGCCAGCGACGTAAGGTCGGCGCCGACGCTGAAGTACTTCTCGTACTCGGAGGCCAGGACGATGACCCGCACCGAAGCGTCCGCGCCCAGCTCATCGAAGGCATCCGCGAGCTCTTTCATCAGGTCCTCGGCGATCGAGTTGTTGCCCTTGCGGTGCATGACCACCCGCGCGATCGGGCCTTCGCGCCGGACGTCGACCAGCTCGCCCACAGCTATGCGGTGAACAGCGGGATGCCGCCGGCGACCTCGATCACCGCGCCGGTGATGTAGCCCGCCTCCTCGGTGCACAGGAATGCGATCGTGTTCGCGATGTCCTCGGGCTGGCCGAATCGCTTGAACACCGTGCGCGCCTTGAAGCGCTCGTACATGGGGTTGTTCGCCGCCGCCGCCTTGCCAGCCTCCGACTCGATGATCCCGGGTGCGATCGCGTTGGACGTGATGTTGTGCCGCCCGCCCTCGAGCGCCGCCGTCCGCGCGAGGCCGATCAGGCCCGCCTTGGTCGACGAGTAGCTCGCCTGGCCGAAACCGCCAAGCGTGCCCGCGACCGAGGACATGAAGACGAGCCGGCCCCACCTGTTCTCGACCATATATGGCCACACCTCCCTGGTGCAGTTGAACGCACCGGTGAGATTGACCTTCACGTCGCGGTCCCAGAGCTCGTAGGACTGGTTGGGGATCTGCGCCGCGTGATCGAGGGTGGCGGCGTTGTTGATCAGGATGTCGATCTTCCCGAACTGTTCTTTGACCTTCTTGAAGACGTCGTGGATCTGCTCGCGGTTGGTCACGTCCATCTTGATCGCGAGCGACTTGCGGCCCATCTTGCGGATCTCTTCGGCGGTCGCGTTGGAGTGCACCCACCCCTGCGACACGGCGACCTGCGCGAGCATGCTGCCCTGCGACTCCGCGGTCTGCTGGAGGTTGGGGTCGTCCTCGACGAGGACGTCCGTGATGACGACGTCGGCGCCCATGCTCGCGAGCGTCAGCGCGTCCTGGCGGCCGAGACCGCGTGACGCTCCCGTGACAACCGCGACTCTTCCTGTCAGGTCAAACATTCATCACCCTCGCAAGAATCCCCTATCAACCACGTAAGCGTATGGCGGCTCGCTGGCCTGCGATGGCCCGCGAGATGACGAGTCTCTGGATCTCGGCCGTCCCCTGCGGATCTCATCCTGCTCGGGCGTGAGGGTGAACTCCAGCGTCATCCCGCGTACTCAGCCGCCGCCCTGGTCAGCACGGCCCCGCCCCGCTGGTTGACGGCTTTGATCTCGAGCTTGCCCTCGCCGGCAGGCTCGGCGGTAAACGTGACGACATCGCCGGGCACGACCATGCCGGCAAACCGCACCGACAGCCGCCGCAGGCGATCAGGTCCGCCCGCCGCCTCGGCGGCGACCGTCGCCGCGATTCCCATCTGCAGCATCCCATGCGCGATCACGCCCGGCAGTCCCACCGAGCGCGCGAAATCGTCGTCGAGGTGGATCGGGTTGCGGTCGCCGGAAGCTTCGGCGTAGGCGGCGATCTGCTCACGGGTGAACGTGACCGCCCGCTCGCTCATGACCGAATCACGAACAGCGCGCGCGACGTGCACACGGGCGATCCATCGGCGCCCGTCGTCTCGGTCGCGAAGGAGACGAACCGCATCCCGCGCCGGCTGGTGTCCGATGCCACGCGTCCTCGCGAGGTCACCCACTCACCCACTCGCGGATGCCGCGACCACTCGAACTCCTGCTCCGCGTGCAGCAGGCGCGCGAGATCGACGGCCGCGTCCTCGTCGGCGAACAGCTGCGGCGCCGTCGCGTACAGCGAGTAGACCGCGGCGAACGTCGGCGGAACGCCGTCCGCTGGGTCGGCGCCGATCGCGCGCGCGAAGTCCGCCACGCGGTCGGGATCGATCTCGAAGTGCACCGCCGGGTAGGTACGCCCGGCGACCGCTGCCACTAGGGTCTGGTCGGCCTCAGACGCGCGAGCACGCGCCGCAGCAGCATCGGCCGCAGCGCCGACCACGCCTCCATGATGGAGGAGCGCGACGTGGCGGCGACCTCGGGCGGCGCGTAGGCGGCGACGACGAATCCCTTCGCCAGGTTGCCGACCGGCTCGGCGGTCTCCGGGAACGTCCGCTCCAGACGCCGGCCGAGCTCCAGGGGAGTCTCGCCCGGCCGGCGTTGAGCGCCGGCAAGGCTGGCGAGCGTGAGCGTGCGTTTCCACACCGCCGCGACCGTGCGCGGCCGCATGTAACGCAAGGCGAACACGAGAAGCAGAAGCAAGAGGGCGACGAAGACGCCCGCGATCCTGGTCAGCCACGCCTGGTCGAGGGCGCCGATGTGGATTCCGCCGCCGCCGACAGCCGAACCCGGGTCGTCGAGGTGTCCGCGACCCAGGCCGTCGGTCGGGGTCGGGATACCGACCGTTCCGCCGGAAGAAAGCCCGGTGCCGTCGCAGCCCGCGTCGCGGAGGCAGATGCCGGTGCCCGACACGCCGCGCTGGATCGTCTGGTAGATGCCCTGGCTGTCAGCCGTCGGCTCGAACGGGATCCAGCCATAGTGCGGGAAGTACACCTCGGTCCACGTGTGCGCGTCGTCGCTGCGGACGACGAACGCCTGGACCTGCGTGTCGTACTGTCCCGGGCCGAAACCGTTGACGAGCCTGGTCGGAATGCCGAGCGAACGCAGCATGTCGCCCATCGCGCTGGCGAAGAACTCGCAGTACGCCGTCTTCGAGTCGAACAGGAAGTAATCGAGGGGGTCGCGGCCCGCCGGCGTCCTTGCGTCGAGCGAGTATGTGAAGTTCTTCGAGTCACGCAGGTACTGCTCGATCGCGGCGGCCATGTCGTACGGCGTCTTGGCGCCCGCACCCTGGACGATGCTCAGCGCCAGCGCGTGAATCCTGTCTTCCACCGCCTGCGGTCGGTAGCCCCGGCTCGGCAGGCTCGTGTACTGGTTCAGCCAGTCGGGGTAGTCGGTGCCCGCGACCTGCAGCTGGGCCGCCGTCGCGGTCGGATACTCGACGGTCCCGTTGTACAGTCCCGCGGACGACGGCGGCTGGACGCTGCTCAAACGGTCCATGGAGTAGAACTGCGTCGGGTCTCCCGCGTTGAGCGGGACCTGCGAGCCCATGCTGACCCGGTCGACCCTTATGAGCTGGCCGGGATAGAAGAGGATGTCCGCGTTTCCGGAGGGCGGCCTCAGCATCCTCACCTGGATGCCGGCGAAGGCGAGGCCCTGGTAGTCCTCGGCGAACTGGAAGGTGCCGTTCTTGCCCACCAGCTGGGCCACGCCGCCCTGCGGGTTCGGATAACGCCACTCCCCGTTGTCGGTCGTTGTCTCGTTGACCCCGCGGAAATACCGGGGACCGGCGTAGTCGCCGATGATCGTGTACTCGAAGACCGGGTCGCGCGTGCGCTGAAGCGACCCACTGAGCTTGACGTCCGTGGTGAAGCCCGTGACGCCGGACGAGACGCGGCTGTTGCCGAAGATGCCGGGATGGCTGAGGCGCGACTGCAGCTGCGCCCAGTTGGAGAAGAGTCCCGATTCGACGTCGAGCGTGCGGTCCGCCGTCGAGAGCGGGGGCAGCAGGATGCCGAGCACGACCAGGCCGGCCATCGCCACCAGGCCGCTCTCCCAGAAATCCCACCTTGCGTCGCCCGTCAGCTTCACGCTCGCCCGCACCGCGCTCGCGATCGAGCTGGTGTAGTTCGTCCAGAGCAGGAGGCCAAACGTGAGCACGATCATCGCGAGCACATAGCCGTTCTGGTCCTGCGGAACGTTGAGCACGTTCGTCGCGAATGCCGCCGCTCCCGGGATGAGTCCGAGCATCGGCTTGCGCCACCGGAGCACGCACCAGCTGAGCCACGCGCCGGTGACCCACATCAGCAGGCAGATGAGCACGAGGTAGAACGACGGGTCCTGCGAGGCCGTGCCGTCGGTGATGCGCTGCCACCAGGTGCTCACGAACTGCCAGCCCGGAACGTCGGTGGCGTGCCGGAGATGGATCTGCGGCCATGCGCCGACGAACGCGACCACCGGCGAGAGCACGAAGCCGGCGCCGAGCGCGATCGGGTCGGTGATCGGGCTGAGCGCGAGCGCCCCCATCAGGATCGCGCCCAGGAGGGCGATGGGCGTGATTACCTCGATACCGTCGACCCAGTGGACTGCGGCGGTGGACCGCGCCACGGAGAGCGTCAGCAGGATGACCAGCGCCGCCGACCAGAAGCGGCCGGCGCTCATCGACTCTCGGACGCGCCTCCAGATCTTGCCTAAAGGCCCGGGGTCGTCCGGGAACTCCTCAATCGGCAGGCCGAGCCGGCCCTCAGGCGATGCGTATCGCATCGCGCGTCCTCACCAGCCGTGCGAAGTCGTCGCCGGCGCGAACCACGTAGAGATCGACGTCCTGGCCGAGGTCGAAGCTCGGATTCTGGTCAGGGCCACCGAAGCTGGCGGCGTCGAGGTAGAAGACGATCAGGCTGGAGCGCCGGCCGCGCACGGCCTGGAGGAGGCGCACCCACCCTGGGTCGGCGCTCGGCGTGATCACCGCGATCGCGCGCCGGGGCAGGCGGCGGATGCGGTCCCAGGCGAGCGTCTGCGTCAGGGGCGT
>WNEY01001952.1_pt1 | contig 14877 bp, 14 predicted proteins | sample 5400531 | NCBI WGS metagenome assembly WNEY01 (sample SAMN13153338, study PRJNA577476) | soil metagenome | isolation source: 200 cm saprolite under Douglas fir tree site 1 | place: USA:California | collected 2015-04-18
ATGAGGACCTTCTCGTTCCGGCGATTGCGCAGGCACTCGCAATCCGGGAGATCTCCGGTGAGGACCTCGCTGCCACTCTGAGCGCGTACCTGAGCGATAAGCAGATGCTGCTCGTGCTCGACAACTTCGAGCAGATCGTGGGCGCGGCGCCGGCGATTGCAAAGCTTCTAGAGGCTGCGCCCGGGGTCTGCATCCTCGCGACAAGTCGTGAGCGTCTACGCCTGAGCGCCGAGCACGTCTATGAAGTGCCGCCGCTCTTGCTCCCGGACGCCGCACAGGAAGACCTCGGCGCGCTCCTAGGAACGGACGCAATCGCGCTCTTCCTGGCACGGGCGGAAGCGGTAACGCCGAACTTCGTCCTAACCCAGGAGAACGCAGCATCCGTCGTGGCGATTTGCCGGCGACTCGAGGGACTCCCACTTGCACTCGAACTCGCGGCGGCGCGGATCGCAGTTCTCTCTCCATCAGCCCTGCTCGGCCGCCTGAGCGAGCGCCTCGCAGTGCTCACAGGCGGCGCGCGGGATACGGACGAGCGCCACCAGACCCTGCGCAACACCATCGAGTGGAGCTACGACCTGCTTGAAGTGCCAGATCAGCTGGTGTTTCGGCGACTGGCCGTCTTCGTCGACGGCTGCCGCCTCGACGCGACCGAGGCCGTGTGCAACTCCGAACACGGCGATGTCACGGCGCTCGACGGGCTCCAGTCACTCGTCGACAAAAGCCTCGTCCGGAACCGTCCCGACTCGGACGGAGAACCACGATTCTGGATGCTGGAGACGATCAGGGAGTACGCGAGTGAACGATTGGCGAAGAACGGCGAGCTAGAGAAGATCGCACGGCGACATTCAGAGCATTTCCTCGAACTCGCGGAGCAGGCAGAGCCTGACCTTTGGGCACAGCAAACGGAAGTCTGGCTTCCGCGACTCGATCCCGAAGAGGCGAACTTCAGAGCCGCTCTGGGTTGGGCGATAGCGCGAGAGGAAGCGGAGTTCGCTGTGCGCCTAGCCGGCTCCCTCTATCCATTCTGGGAAATACGTGCGCGACACGGCGAAGCGCGTGCGTGGCTGAACCGGGCGCTGGCCCTCGATGGCGCTGTACCTCCCGGCTGTCGGGCCAAGGCCCTGGTCGCAGCCGGTCGTGCTACGTCATGGCAGGGGGAAATGGGAGATGCGATCGCCCTTCTCGAAGAAGCCGCCGAGCTCTCCCGACAGCTCGGCGATCTAGAAGGAGTTGGTCGTTGCCTCGGTTTCATCGGACACGGACTCCTGTTCACGGGGAATCCCGAACGAGCGGCTGCCGTCCTCGACGAAGCCGTCGCCCTCGCACGGAGTACCGGAGAGCCACACGGTGTTGCGAGGGCGAGCTACAACTCCGCCTTTGCTGCCGTCGAGCAGGGCAGTTTCGATCGTGCCTACGAACTCCTTGGGGAAGCCGCCCAGATCGCCCGATCCGAAGGCACGAAGCTTCAGGAGGCGATGTGCCTCGTACATCTCGGTTACACCTCTGCTCTGGCAGGCGACTACGAGCGGGCAGCCGCCTTGCTGGACGAAGGGGTGGCTTTGTTCACCGAACTCGGCGCGACGACCTGGACGCAGATTGCCTTTCGCTATCAGGGCCTTCTCGCTCTCCTCGACGGGAGGATCGATGAGGCAGAACCCCTGCTCCGAACGAGCTTGATGAAGGGACGCGAACAGGCACCGCAGTGGGAGGTCGCGTACTGGATGGAGGAGCTTGCTGCGGTCGCCGCAGCGAAAGGCGAAGCTTTGCGGGCCGCGAAGCTTTGGGGCGCGACTGATGCGCTGTTCGAAAAGCTGGGGCTGGCGATTCTCGAAGAGAACCGCCAGGTGCGTGAACGGTTCAGAGACGAGGTACAAGAATCACCCCAGAGCGACTCGCGGGCGGAAGCTTGGGCGCTAGGGCACGCCATGACGCTGGAGCAGGCCGTCGCCTGTGCGCTCACGGAGCGCTCTCAATCAGCCGGGACCGTATAGCGTCGTCGGGCGAAGCGACGACAGGAGGCGGGAGCATGGCGATCGATCTCGATGCCTATCGAAAGCAGAGTCGTGAGACCTGGGGGCAGATGGCCACAGGCTGGGAGGATCGCCGCGACTGGCTGATGGCTATCACCGGCCCGGTCAACGATTGGCTCGTCGACAGGGTGGACGCGCAGCCGGGCCAGACCATCCTCGAGATCGCCGCGGGGACGGGCGATCTGGGCTTCCACGTCGCGGAACGCGTGGGCGAAGAGGGCCGCGTGATCTCCACCGACTTCACGCCGGAGATGGTCGACGTCGCCCGCTCGAACGGCCAAGCCCTCGGCTTGGCGAACGTCGAGTACCGCGTCATGGACGCCGAGAGCATGGACCTCGACGACGACAGCGTCGACGGCGTGGTCTGCCGCTTTGGCTACATGCTGATGGCGGACCAGTTAGCGGCGTTGAATGAGACGAGGCGTGTGCTGCGCGGCGGCGGCCCGCTGGCCTTCGCCGTCTGGACCAGCGCCGACCGGAACCCGTGGGCGGCTGTGCCCGGGATGACGCTCGTCCAACTCGGCCACGTGCCCCCGCCCGAGCCCGGCATGCCGGGGATCTTCGCGATGGGAGACCCCGACCGCATCCGCGAACTGGTTAGCGGTGCCGGTTTCGGCGAGCCCGAGTTGGAGGAGATCACGGTCGACTGGCGCTACGCGGACTTCGACGACCTGTGGGACACACTCACTCGCATCACGGGCATGCTTGCGCAGACGATCAACGCGCTGCCCGATGACGAGCGGCAGGCGACACGCGCAGCGATCATGGAAAACGTTGCGCAGTTCCGCGAGAGCGCGGGTTCCTATTCGATTCCCGGGTCGACGTGGGGCGTGCTCGTACGCTGATCAGAGTAGGGCGGCTTCGAGCAGACGCCCGTCCTGCATCCGAATCGAACGGTGGGCCTTCTCCGCATGCGTGCCGCCGCCCACTCGAAAAGCTCCAAGGTCGGGGCGGCCACCGTCATCGTCAAAGGATAGGCGTCTAGCATGCAGACGATGCGCCACGAGCACTAACGGCGATCCGAGCGGCCGGCCCTCACCGTTCTCGGGACGAACGGCCTGGGCGCGCAGCGTGCAGACGCCGCTGCGGGAGTTCCTGCGCACCGAGACCGGCGGCGCCGCGGTCTTGCTGGCCGCGGCAGCCGCGGCGCTCGTCTGGGTGAACGTCGACGCGTCGTCGTACGACTCGCTCTGGAGAACGAAGCTCTCGATCGACATCGGCGGTGCCGGGGTCGCGCTGGATCTTCGCCACTGGGTGAACAGTGGGCTGATGACGTTCTTCTTCTTCGTCGTCGGGCTCGAGGCGCGCCGCGAGCTCGACCTGGGCGAGCTGCGCGAGCGGCGGCGCTTCGCGTTGCCGTTGATCGCCGGGGTCAGCGGCATGGTGGTGGCGGTTGGCATCTACCTCGTCTTCAACGCCGGTCGCTCGTCTGCGCACGGCTGGGGAATAGCGATGTCGACCGACACGGCCTTCGCGCTCGGCCTGCTCGCTCTCGTCGGGCCGCGCTTTCCCGACCGCTTGCGGGCTTTCATCCTGACCGTCGTCGTGGTCGACGACATCGTCGCGCTCGTCGTCATCGCGACCGTGTACACAAAGACGCTTCACGTCCTGCCACTGCTTGTAGCAGTCGCCTTCCTCGGTGCCGTGCTCGTCGCGCGTAGCCTCGAAGTGCGGCCAGGTCCCAGCTGCGCAGTTCTTGGGGCCGCCGCCTGGGTGGGTCTGCTCAAGTCCGGGGTCGAACCGGTCGTGATCGGACTCGCGATGGGCCTGCTCGTGTACGCCTACCCGGCTCGGCGGTCCAGTCTCGAGCGCGCGACGGAACGGTTCCGCGAGTTCCGCGAGCAACCCACCGCGGAACTCGCACGCGCGGCGGGAGTGGAGCTTAGGTCGGCGACGTCGTTCAACGAACGGCTGCAGCAACTGTTTCACCCCTGGACGAGCTACGTGATCGTGCCGCTCTTCGCGCTCGCAAACGCGGGGATCGTGGTCAACGGCAGCTTCCTGGCACAAGCCTTCAGCTCGCGGATCACGCTCGGGATCCTGGTCGGCTACGTCGTCGGCAAGCCGGTAGGCATTCTCGGCGGCTCGTGGCTGATGACGCGCCTGAGCCACGGACGGCTGCAGCCTCCGGTGGGCTGGGCGGCAGTCGCCGGCGGCGGCACGATCGCCGGAATCGGCTTCACAATCGCGCTGCTGATCGCGACACTCGCCTTCGACGGGCGCCGGCTCGAGGAGGCGAAGGTCGGCATCCTGAGCGCCGCTCTAAGCGCGGCACTCATCACCTGGCTGCTGTTCCGCGCGACGGCACTGCTGCCTCGGCGCCTGCGGATCCGAGCGCTGCTCGGATCTGCTCAGCCACTTGTCGACCTCTACATCGATGTCGACCCGGAGCGCGACCACGTTCGCGGCGCGATCGACGCGCTGGTCACGGTCGTTGAGTACGGAGACTTCGAGTGCCCCTATTGCGGGCAGGCGGAACCGGTCGTCCGCGAGCTCATACGCGATTTCGCCGACGTCCGTTATGTCTGGCGGCACCTGCCCCTGAACGACGTCCACCCTCACGCGCAGATCGCCGCGGAAGCAGCCGAGGCCGCGGCGGACCAGGGCGCCTTCTGGGAGATGCACGATCTCCTGCTCGACAACCAACACGCGCTCCAACCGGACGACCTGATCGGCTACGCCGAGCAGTTGGGCCTCGACGTCGAACGCTTCACCAACAGCCTGCGCGAGCACACCGGCGCAGCCCGCGTTGCCGAAGACGTCGATAGCGCAGACCTCAGCGGCGTCTCTGGCACGCCCACCTTCTTCATCAACAGCCGCCGCCAGCACGGCGCGTACGACATCGCCTCGCTTTCGGCAGCCGTACGCGCAGCCGGAGCGCGGGCGACCCTGGCGAGCACGAGCGCCGGCTAAACGCTCCTCCGGGAGCACCTGACGGGGACACGATCGACGCTCAGCGACTACGAATCGGCGCGCCGGTCACAGAGACGCTTACGATCGCGAATGACGGCTCCCTGCCGGCCAAGTACCTCCTGAGGGCGCGCAGTAGCGGCGACCTCGGCCTTGCAGGCCAGCTCTCGGTCGTGGCCACGCGGCGCGAGGACGGCGCAACGATCTTCAGCGTGCCCGCGACGAGCCTCCGATCCTTGGATCTGGGACAGTTCGCCGCTCTGGACGGCGACACAAGCTTGAGGAAGCCGACGTCGCGGCATTGGTCGCGCCTAGCATGCAAGCAATGCAGAGCATCATCTGCCCGGTTTGCGGATTCATCGCCGAGACGACAGATGCCTCTCGGCTCCGCACGGTGTGGGCTGATCATCTGCTCGGTGGTTGCGGGGATGACGTCGCCGCCATCACGACAGCGATGGAGTCCTGCATCGAGCAGCGGCAGGAGCTTTGGCGCTCCGGCCTGACGGCTGAGGTTCCCGGCTTGACGGTGACGATCGATCTGCTCTGGGAAGCACTCCGCTATGCGCGCCTGGCCGAGCCTCCCGTCGCTGCGGCCTAATGCCAGGCAGCGGGCGGAACGTCAGAGTCGCGACCTGTGCGGGCATTGCACGACCGTCGACTCCGTCGAACTTGTCCGCCACGGCTCCCCTTCGCGCCGTTGCGACAGATGCGGTTGGGGCGAAGCCCCGTGCTCGAGGGGGACGGCATCCGAGACGAGCGCGCCTCCAGCCTCCATAGCCTCTTTCCCGCGGCTTTGTGTCAGACGCAACAAATTCTGATAAGTTCGCACGCGCGCCTTCACCTCGCGCCTGGGCCCGCTCTGCTCCAAGAGCCGACCCACACACCGGGAATGGACGCAGACAGACGGCACGAGACTGCCGGTCGCGGAGTTTGCGGTCAGCCGCGACCGGCGGTCTCCGTTATGCCGACGGCGGCCGGCCTTTGCATCCATATGCGGCCTCTCGTCAGTCGTCCGCGGTGCGCGGAACGGCGAGAGATGGACGGAAGCAGGCCTCGGTCTAGGGACTGAGGCCGGGCAAGACTCGACGTGTCGAATGGCCGAGGTAGCACCTGAGCAAGTTTTTCTTCCGGCACGGGTCTGACTCAACGGAGCCCTGCGCGCTTCGACTGTGGTGGCCGGTCCACCGCCGGCTGGAGCCGCGCCGGGCTCCGTTAGCCGGAGAAGCGGGCGATGAAGATCGTGACCTGCGAGCCCCCAGGGACCTGTTGCCCCGCGCAAGGATTTTGAATCAGTGCCCGACCGGCACACTTCACGGATGGTCGCCGTCGCGCCGCCGCCACTGATCTGCCTCGATCCAGGTCACGGCACGATCCCCGCGATCGGCCGCCAGACCGAGCCGATCGGCCCGGGCTCGTCGCAGCTGAAGATCAAGGACGGTGGCGGCACCGCCGGCGAGGCGCCGGTCGCGCTGGCGATCGCGATCCGAACTCGCGCACTGCTCAAGCAAGAGGGCTACCGAGTTGCGATGACGCGCACCGGCCGGACCTACGCGGGAGGGAACATCGCGCGCGCGCGCTTCTGCAACGTGCGACATGCGGCGCTGATGATCCGGATTCACGCCGACGGCGTGACGGACTCGTCGCTCAACGGCGTCAAGACACTCGTGCCTGCCCTGCACCGCGGCTGGACCGACGACATCTACGCCTCCAGCAGGCGCGCCGCCCGCAAGGTGCAGGCGGCGGTCGTCCGGCAAACCGGTGCGCGCAACCTCGGGCTCGTGCAGCGCTCCGACCTCACGGGGTTCAACTGGGCGAACGTGCCGGCGATCCTCGTCGAGTGCGGGTTCATGACGAATCCCGCCGAACGACGACTCCTGCAGTCAGCCCCGTACCAACTGAAGATCGCCCGCGGCCTCGTTGCGGGCGCGGCGGCATTCGTCCCCCTGCGCTAGAGGGTTGAGCCTCTGATCAGGCGGCGCAGTCGGCGCAGGCGCCGGTGAGCACGACCTCGTGCTCGTCGACCGAATAGCCGAGCCCGCCCGCCACGCTGTCGATCGCGCGCTCGAGTCGCGAGTCGCTGAAGGCCTCGACCTTCCCGCAGTCGCGGCAGACGAGATGGTGGTGATGATCGCCGTCCGCCGGAGCCGGCTCGAAACGTGCGATCCCGTCGCCGGTGTCGACGCGCTTGACGAGGCGGAGCTCGACGAGGGCGTCGAGAGCGCGATAGACCGACGCGATCCCGACCGGCCGGCGCGCCCTGCGTAGATGGTCGTGGATCTCCTGGGCGCCCAGGCAGCAGTTCTGGCGCCCGAGCAGCTCCACCACCGCCCGGCGCGCACCGCCGCGGCGGTACCCGGCCATGGAGAGCGCATTCAAGGCGTCCTTCGTCCAGGCTGTCTGCATCGCGGCCACGAACCTAGTGTATCGTCCGCCGCGTGATTGTGAGAATCGTTCTCGTTTTGGTCGTGGCGACGATCCTGACGGCGTGCGGTGGCGGCAACAGCGGGAAGCGCACGATCGTCGCCGCGTTCTATCCGCTCGCCTATGTGGCCGAGAGAATCGGCGGGCAGAGCTTCGCCGTTGAAAACCTGACTCCCCCGGGCGCGGAACCGCACGACCTCGAGCTGACGCCTCGCGAGGTCGCGAGGATCGAGAAGGCAGAGGTCGTGCTCTACCTGAGCCACGGCTTTCAGCCGGCGGTGAGCAAGGCCGTCGAGCAAGCCCGGGGAACTCGAATCGACGTCCTCGCCGGGCTCCCGCTCCACGGCAACGACCCGCACGTGTGGCTCGACCCGGTTCTGTTCGCGCGCATCGCGAGAAGGATCGGCACGGCGCTGCATCGCCCTGCGGGAGGATTGGTCGCCGATCTGCAACAGCTCGACCGCGACTACCGTGACGGCCTGCGCAACTGCAAGAGGCACGAGATCGTGACCAGTCACGAGGCGTTCGGCTATCTCGCAGCGCGGTACAGCCTCAAGCAGGTAGCGATCACCGGTGTCGCGCCCGAATCCGAGCCGACTCCCCGGCAACTGGCCCACGTGATCCAGGTGGTGCGCCAGACGCGCGCGACCACGGTGTTCTTCGAGACGCTCGTCTCGCCCCGGCTGGCGCAGACGGTCGCGCGTGAAGTCGGCGCGCGCACCGCCGTGCTCGATCCGATCGAAGGCCTGACGCCCGCTGAGCAGAAGCGCGGCGAGAACTACGTCACGCTGATGCGTCGGAACCTCGCAGCTTTGCGGAAAGCCCTCGGATGTCGCTAGCGCTTCGGCTCGAGAAGGTCACGTTCGCGTACGGCCACGCGCCGCCGGTCTTGCGCGACGTCGACCTCGAGGTCGAGCGCGGCGAGTTCGTCGCAATCGCCGGTCCGAACGGCGGCGGCAAGACCACGCTCGTCCGACTGGTGGTCGGACTGGAGCAGCCCACATCAGGGCGCGTCGAGCTGATGGTGCGGAAGGTCGGCTATCTCCCCCAACGGACGCAGGCGGGAATCGACGCTCCCGTCACGGTCCGCGAGCTGGTCACGACCGGCCGCGCATCGCGGACGCGCCTACTCGGGCCACTCACCGCCGCCGACCGCGTCTCCGTCCAGGAAGCGATCGACCGAGTCGGACTCGGCCCGCACGCGGACCGCCGCCTGACGACGCTCTCGGGCGGACAGCAGCAACGTGCGTTCATCGCCAAGGCGCTCGCCGCTGATCCGGAGCTGCTCGTGCTCGACGAGCCCACGACGGGTGTCGACGTCGAGGCACAGGATGCGATCGCAGCATTGCTGCAACGGCTGCGCACCGAGCTGGAGATGACGATCCTCTACGTCTCGCACGAGTTCGGTGCGGTCGAGCGCTTCGTCGAGCGGATCGTGCTCGTCCGCGGTGGCATCGTCTTCGACGGGCCTCCTTCAGCCCTGCCCGGTCTCTGGCACGACCCCTCGCACGCCCATGCTTGACCTCGAGTTCATGCGGCTCGCGTTCGGTGCGGGCATCGTGGTCGGGCTGCTCGCGCCGGCGGTCGGCTTCTTCCTCGTCCAGCGGCGTCTCAGCCTCGTCGGCGACGGCATCGGCCATGTTGCGTTCGCCGGTGTCGCACTCGGCTACCTGCTCGACCTGCCGCTCGTCCTGACTGCGCTCGTGGTCTCGGTCGCCGGAGGCCTGTCGATCGAATGGATCCGTGCCCGCCGTCGAACCGCGGGCGACCAGGCTCTCGCGCTGATCTTCTACACGGGGATCGCAGGCGGAGTCGTGCTCGTGTCCGCGGCCGGCGCGCTGAACGTGAACTTGTTCCAGTTCCTCTTCGGCTCGATCCTGACGGTGACGCGAGGTGACCTCGCCGTGATCGCCGCACTCGGCGCCTGCGCGCTGGCCGCGATCGCGCTGCTCTACCGGCCGCTCGTCGCGGTCGTGGTGGACGAGGAAGGAGCGCGCGTCGCCGGGCTTCCGGTCTCGGCGCTCAACTCGCTCACGGTCGCGCTCGCCGCCGTGACGATCGCGTTGTCGATGCGCATCGTCGGGATCCTGCTGATCGCCGCGCTGATGGTCCTACCTGTAATCGCCGCGTCCCGAATCGCTTGGAGCATGCGCTCGACGATTCTGCTCGGCATGGGGATCGGGCTCGGCTCGGTGCTGGCCGGGATCACGATCGCGTACTACGCGGACCTCCCTCCCGGGGGGACAACCGTCCTCGTCGCCGCAGCGGCCGTGCTCGCAGCCGAGAGCTGGTCGGTTGTGCGGGGCTAGCGGTCTCGCATACGCTCGACCGTCGCGCGGCCGGATTCGTGCACCGCTCGTCGCCTCGACTCGGGATGCTCGGGTGCAGGCTCGGCGAGGTCGACCGTCACCTCAGCAGCCTCGAACTCGTCGCGTTCCTCCACGATCGAGCGGGATTCCGCGAGCTTGCGGCGCAGCTCGTCAGCGCGCGGGTCGAGGCCGGAGGGGGCTTCGCGGCGGCGGCGCAGGAAGCCGAACAGCGCGAACCCACCGAGCGTCCACGCTAGCGGGTGCTTCATCGCGGCGATGCTACACTGGCCGCCTTCCTGCCTTGCCATCGCGCCTCGTTTTCCCGAGTGGCGCCAGCCGGCGAGGCCGATTCAGACCAAAGGAAGGGAGGTCTCGGGAACAGTGGTTGCGTACGAAATTTTGCTCATGCTCGATCCGGACCTGCCCGAAGGGCGGCAGGAGGAGATCATCAAACGCGCGCGTGAGCTCGTCGAGAACGCCAAGGGGAAGTGGGTCCGGCACGACGTCTGGGGACGACGCCGGCTGGCCTACGAGATCGGCCACAAGGGCGAGGGCTCGTATCACCTCCTGAACTTCGACGCCGACGCGGAGACGCTCGCAGAGCTGTCGCGCATTCTCCGCATCACCGACGGCGTCATGCGGCACCTCGCGGTTCGCCGTGTCGAAGGCAGCGCCCCGGGGCCGCCTCCGCCCGAGCCCGAGCCGGTCGCCCGATCCGTCCCAGAGCCCACCTATGCTGAAGCGAACATCCGTTCGGAAGAGGAGTAGAACATGGCTGGAGACATAAACCGCGTCACCATTGTTGGACGACTAACCCGTGACCCCGAACTTGCTCATCTGCCGTCCGGGACGGCGGTGCTCAAGTTGGGTGTCGCTGTCAACGGTCGACAGAAGGACGAAGGCGGCAACTGGATCGACAAGCCCAACTTCTTCGACGTGAAGGTGTTTGGCAACCAGGCAGACGCTCTCAACAACCATCTGGCCAAGGGCCGCCGCGTTGGAGTGGACGGCCGGCTCGATTGGTCCTCATGGGAAGCGCAAGACGGGACGAAGCGCTCGAAGGTCGAGATCGTTGCTCAGTCCGTGCAGTTCCTCGACAGCCGTCAAGATGCAGGCGGCGGCGGTGACGGCGAGCGTCAGTTCGTCCCAGCCGCTGCAACCGCCGGCAACGAGGACTTCGCCGCCTCCGCCGACGACGACATTCCGTTCTGATGCCGCCGCGCGGAGGAGGAGAAAAGAGAGACAAGGACCGGGCGCCCGGGCGCAAGCGTCCCGGCCAGTCCTCCGGTCCGATCCGGCGGAAGTCGTGCTTCTTCTGCAAGGACAAGGTCGACGAGATCGACTACAAGAACGTGAACCAGCTGCGCCGGTACATCTCGGAACGGGGCAAGATCCGCTCGCGGCGGATCAGCGGCGCTTGCCGGCGGCACCAGCGGCAGGTGGCCGTCGCCGTCAAGCGCGCACGCGAGATGGCGCTCTTGCCCTATGTGTCGGAGGGTAGGGAAGGCCGCTGATGGAGGTAATTCTCCGCTCGGACGTCGACAAGGTCGGTCTCCGCGGCGAGGTCGTGAACGTTGCGCGCGGCTACGCGCGCAACTTCCTGTTCCCGCGCGGTCTCGCCGACGCGGCGTCGCCGGCGCGCGTCGCGGAGGTGCGCAAGGTCGAGGAGCGCCGTGCCAAGAGCGAGGCAAAGACGTTCGAGGACGCACAATCTGTCGCCGAGCGGCTCGGACAGATCGAGCTCAGATTCGACCTGAAGGCCGGGCCCACCGGCTCGCTGTTCGGATCGGTCACGCCGACGGACATCGCGGACCAGCTGTGGGAGAAGCACAAGGTCCGCGTCGACCGGCGGAAGATCGGCGGCGATCCGATCAAGCGGATCGGGCGTTTCCAGGTGCCGATCGAGCTGTTCCAGGACGTCACCGTCGAGGTGCGCACCCTCGTCGTGCCTGAGGGCGGCGAGCTGCCGCCCGAGGAAGAGCTCGAGGCGCTCGCAGCGGCCGAAGAGGCGGCAGAGGCCCCTCCCGAAGAGCAGGAGAAGCACGAGCTCAGCCTTGACGAGCTGGATGCGGCGGCGCTCGCACAGGAAGCTCAGCTGGTCGCGGCCGGCGAGCTGCAGCCGTCACGCGCGGACGTCGAGGGCGAGCTCCAAGAAGATGAGTTCGACCGCGCGGTCGACGCGGGCACACCCGAAGAACAGAGCTAGCCACCCCAGATCCAGTCCGGCGACTGAGCTGCGATCGAGACGCCGACCGGGGCGATCATGTCCACAATCTTGCCCCTGTTGTAGAGCGGCGTCCCTGCGTTTCTGTGGAAAGCCTGGGTACAACGATTCACAGGCCTTTCCACGCCCTGTGGACTTGCCGAAAAAGTTCCCGCTCGTAGCGGTCGAACCATCAACAGGCTCCGTCCGAACCGTATGGGAACATTTGTTCTTTTCCGCTGTAAACGGGGCGAAAAAGACATGTCGAGAACTCACATTCCCACAGATGGAAACACACGGACAAGGGTGGTTCACTCCGACCGAGTGACACCTGTCGCCCAGCTCGCAGAAGCCGCTCCGATTGCGCCACCCCAGAACCTCGAGGCCGAGGAGTCGGTCCTCGGGGCGATGCTGCTCTCCCCGGGTGCGATCGGAGCGGTGAGCGAGGTCCTCGATGCCTCCGACTTCTACCGGGAGAGCCACGCGAAGATCTATCGCGCGGGCCTCGCGCTCTATGCGAAAGGAGAGCCGGTCGACGCGATCACGCTCGTCGACGAGCTCGAGGAACGTGGCGAGCTCGAGGCCGTCGGCGGGCGCGTGCGGATGCACGAGCTGGCAGCGCTCGTGCCGGCCACGGCAAATGCGGCGCACTACGCGCGCATCGTCCACGAGATGGCGACGCTCCGCGGCCTCATCGCCGCCGGACAGCAGATCGCCCAGCTCGGTTGGGAACGCCCGGGCGAGACGCAGATTCTCGTCGACCGTGCCGAGCAGGTCGTCTTCGAGCTTTCGCAGAGCCGCGTCACCACGGAGTTCAGCCACATCGAGGAGTTGCTGAAGGAGAGCTTCGAGCGCATCACCGCGTTGTACGAAGCCGGCGCCGATGTCACCGGGGCCCCCTCCGGCTTCCGCGACCTCGATCGGCTGACGTCCGGCTTCCAGCCCGGGAACCTCATCATCATCGCCGCTCGTCCCAGCATGGGAAAGTCGGCGCTCGGCCTCTGTGTGGCGGCGAACCTTGCGCTTCGGCACGAGATCCCGGTTGCGCTGTTCACGCTCGAGATGTCGAAGTCGGAGGTCACGCAGCGGCTCCTCTGCAGCGAGGCGAAGGTGGAGTCGCAACGGCTGCGCACCGGCAAGCTCGCGCAAGACGATTGGCCCCGCCTTGTCGCGGCCGGCGACAAGCTGATGAAGGCGCCGATCTATGTCGACGACACGGGCTCGATCACGATGATGGAGATCCGTTCCAAGGCGCGTCGGCTGAAGACACGCGAGCCGAGCCTCGGGCTGATCATCGTCGACTACCTGCAGCTGATGACCTCTGGGACGACGGCAGAGAACCGCGTTCAGGAGGTCTCGCAGATCTCGCGCAACCTCAAGGTGCTCGCACGCGATCTCGACGTGCCGATCCTCGCGATGTCGCAGCTGTCCCGCGCGGTCGAACAGCGGCACGACAAGCGGCCGATCCTGTCCGACCTGCGCGAGTCCGGCTGTCTAACCGGCGACTCGCGGGTCTACCTTCCCGATCAGGGCGTTTACCGGCCGATCAGCGAGCTCGCCGGCCGCAGCGGCTTCCGCGTCTCGGCTGTCAACCCGGAGACTTGGAGACTAGAGTCGCGCGTCGTCACCAACGCGTTCGCGACCGGCCGCAAACCGGTTTACCGGCTTCGGACACGTCTCGGCCGCACGATTCGCGCCACAGGGAACCACAAGTTCCTCTCGTTCAGCGGCTGGCGCCGGCTCGACGATCTCGGCCCCGGTGCACGCGTTGCGTTGCCGCGGCGGCTGGAAGGCCATGGCGTTCAGACAATGACTGACTCCGAATTGGCCTTGCTTGGGCATCTCATCGGGGACGGCTGCACGCTCCCGCGCCACACGATTCAGTACACCTCCAAGGACCGCGACCTGGCTGAGCTGGTCGTCTCTCTTGCCACTGACGTCTTCGGACCTGCCGTGCGACCTCGCATCAATCCGGAACGAAGCTGGTTTCAGGTTTACCTTCCCTCGGCAAGGCGACTGACGCACGGAGTTCGCAATCCCATCGCCGAGTGGTTGGATCAGCTAGGTGCGTTCGGGTTGCGCGCATGGGAGAAGCGCATCCCCGACGCGGTCTTCGCGCAGCCGCCCGAACAGATCGCGCTCTTTCTCCGCCACCTCTGGGCCACGGATGGTTGCTTATACGCCGATCGTAAGACCAGTGTCGCCGTGATCCGGTACGACTCGACCAGCGAGGTCCTCACGCGCGGCGTTCAGTCTCTTCTTCTCCGCCTTGGCGTCAACGCGCGGGTCAAGCGCATCGAGATGGGCACGAAGGGCCGCCCTGGTTACCGACTCGACGTCTGGGCCCGGCCAGATGCCGAGCGATTTCTCAACCTCGTCAGTGCCGTCGGGAGTCGAAAACGACGCCAGTGGGTCGAGCTACTGACTCTCCTCGATCGTCGACCACGGAATCCCAATCGTGACACGATCCCAAAGGAGGCGTGGCGAGAAATCGTCGTGCCGGCAATGGCTAACGCAGGTTTAACAACGCGCGCCATGCAACAGCGAATCGGCACGCGTTATTGCGGTACTGCCTTGTACAAGAATGGCCTCAGCCGCGATCGCGCGCTGCGAGTCGCAGACGCCGTCCAGTCAGACGAGTTAGGTCTGTTGGCGCTCAGCGATGTCTTTTGGGACGAAATCGTCTCGATCGAGCCTGACGGAGAAGAGGAAGTTTACGACCTGACAGTCAACGGTCTTCACAACTTTGTCGCAGATGACATCATCGTTCACAATTCCATTGAACAGGACGCCGACCTCGTCATGTTCGTCTACCGCGACGAGTACTACACCGAGGACAGCGACCAGCAAGGGATCGCGGAGATCATCCTCTCGAAGCACCGCAACGGCCCAACCGGCGTCGAGAAGCTCTCGTTCCTCAAGCGCTACGCGAAGTTCGCGGACCTGGCGGCTGGTTGATGGCCTCGTGGGCGGTCATCGGCGAGCAGGTCGTGTGGATCTCCCC
>WNEY01002037.1_pt1 | contig 14872 bp, 14 predicted proteins | sample 5400531 | NCBI WGS metagenome assembly WNEY01 (sample SAMN13153338, study PRJNA577476) | soil metagenome | isolation source: 200 cm saprolite under Douglas fir tree site 1 | place: USA:California | collected 2015-04-18
CGCCTGGCACCCTGCGCTGGGTGAGGGCGGCTCCGGTTCGGTGACCAAGGCGAAGGCGGCGAGCGGCGTGCAGGTGCACGACTACGCCGACCTCGGCTACATCGACATGCGCCTCAACACCCGCAAGGGGCACCTCTTCGACAACGTCCTGACCCGCCAGGCCATGGCCACGGCGCTCGACAAGCCGTCGATCGTGCAGGCGGCCACCGAAGGTCGGGGCCAGGTGCTGTGGGGCGATCTCGTCCCCGCCTACTGGGCGTATGACGCCAGCTCGGTCGTGACCTACACGCAGGACGTCGCCAAGGCGAAGTCACTGATGACGCAGGCCGGATGGACCATCGGGGCCGACGGCGTGGCAACCCGACCCAACCCGAATGGGGGCGCCCCGCAGAAGTTCGTCGGCGCAGCGCATCAAGGCCGCCACGATCATCTCCGACCAGCTGAAGGCGATCGGGATCCAGCTGACACCGGACCCGACCGACTTCAAGGTGTTCTACAAGCCGATCCAGCAGGGCAACTTCGACGTCGCCATCGCCGGATTCGGTCTCACCGTCGACCCGGACAACTTCACAATCTTCCACTCCAGCCAGCTGCAGCCTGAGCACAAGTCGGGCGACAACTGGACTGGATACAGCAATCCGGAGCTCGATAAGCTGATCGAGCAGGAGCGGACGACGATCAAGTCCACCCCCGAGGCGACGAGGGCCGCCCGCAAGGCGATCTTCAATCAGATCGAGAAGATCATCAGCGGCGACATCGTGACCTACATGTTGTGGGCCGACAAGTCCGCGATGGGCTGGTCGAGCAACGTCGGTGGCGTGACAGCCGGCGGTGGCGACAACGTGATCTACGTCGACGATGCGCGCAACACCGAGGTGACTGCGCAGTGGTTCTCCAAGAACGGTAAGTAGCTCTAAGCGAAGCTAAGCGAGTTCCGAGGAGGCGGCCGGGCCGCCCTCCCCGGGACGGACTTCCCGGTGGCGGTTCGTTATGCTTCTAAGCGGGAGTTCGGGCCGTATTCAGGCGAAATGCTTCGGACAGGGCAAAACGGTGTCATAGGATGAAGACGTGACCTTCTACCTCGTTCGCCGGGTGGCGATCGGGATCTTCCTCCTCCTGCTCATGTCGGCGATCTTCTTTACGCTCACGCGGGTGACGCCCGGCGCCCCGGTCAGCGTCGGAGAAAACCCCAAGATTCACGAGGAGCAGGTCAACCGGCGCTTGCACAACCTCGGCTTGACCGACATCAACGGCAATCCCTACTCCATCCCCGAGTCGTACGTGCGCTACCTCGGCGCCCTGGTCCACGGAAACCTGGGCGACTCCTACCAGTACAACGAGCCGGTCACGACGCTGCTCATGCAGCGCCTGCCGAACTCCATCCTGCTGCTGGGCGCCGCCCTACTGGTGGCGCTCGCCATCGGTCTCCCGCTGGGGATCTACGCGTCCACCCATCAGTACTCGAAGGTGGACATGACAACATCGATCGTTTCCTACATTGGCGTCTCGATTCCCAGCTTCGTGCTCGGCATTTACCTCCTGCTGATCTTCGCGGTCTTCTTGAAACAGTCGCCCCTCCACTGGGGCTTCCCCCTGTTCGGGATGCGTACCGGTGGGGTCGACGACCCGATCGACCTCCTCATCCACATGGTGCTCCCGGTCACCTCGCTGGCGATCCTCCAGATTGCCATCTTCAGCCGGTTCATGCGGGCCAGCATGCTGGAGGTGCTGCATCAGGACTACATCCGGACGGCCCGCGCCAAAGGCCTGGCGGTAGAGCGCGTCAACTACAAGCACGCCCTTCGCAACGCCATCCTGCCGATCATCACCCTGGTCGCGATCGCGATCCCGCAGATCGTCAATGGCGCCATCATCACCGAGGGCATCTTCAGCTGGCCCGGCACCGGGCAGCTCGCCTTCCAGGCGGTGGTCGACCGGGACTACCCGGTCATCCTGGGCGTCGTTATGCTGGTCGCGGCCGGTACCGTCCTGTTTAATCTGATCGCGGACGTCATGTACGCGGTCGCCGACCCAAGGATCCGTTACTGATGGCCCAGGTTCCCCCGCTTCCCTTCGGGGCCGGTGGCCTTCCCGGGTCCGTCCCCGACCAGCTCTCGGTCGAGACGACGATCGACCAGGAGCGCGCGCTTACCCAGCCCGGCGTCAAGGCGGACGAGCTCGCCGGCGCCCCGGAGCTGGGCTTCTGGCGGCTGGCGGTCATCCGCTTTCTCCATCACCGGGTGGCGACCGGGGCGCTGCTGATCCTCGGCGTCATCGTGCTGGCCGCGATCGTCGTCCCGATCGTCACCGGCAACCTTTACAGCATTCAGGATTACCGCCACCCGTACAAGGCGCCTTTCCAGAATTGGCAGCACATCCTGGGCACCGACGACCTCGGTCGCGACGAATTGGCCCGGCTCCTTCGCGGAGCGAGGGTTTCGCTCATGGTCGGCATCCTCGCGGTCGTCGGCTACCTGATCATCGGCGGCGGGCTGGGCGCGCTCGCCGGCTACTACGGCGGCTGGCTGGACAACGCGCTGATGCGCTTCACCGACATCATCATCTCGATGCCCTTCCTGCTGGTCGTCATCGCGGTCACCGCGGCGACCGGAGGCGTACGGCTGAGCACGGTCATCATCGTGATCGCGGCCACCGGGTGGTTCGAGATCGGACGTCTGATGCGGGCCCAGTTTCTTGTGCTTCGAGAACAGGAGTTCGTCCAGGCGGCCCGGGCGCTCGGTGCCTCCAATACGCGAATCATCCTCCGCCACATCCTGCCCAATGCGCTGGCGCCGATCATCGTCTCCGCCACGCTGGGAGTTTCCGGCATCATCCTGCTGGAGGCAGCGCTCGGCTTCCTCGGCTACAGCATCCCGCCGCCGGAGCCGAGCTGGGGCAACATGCTGAGCAGCTTCGAGGAATATCTGCTGTCCGACCATACCTATCTCGTGATCTTCCCGGCTACGGCGCTGGTCATCACCGCGCTGGCCATCAACCTCGTCGGTGACGGGATCCGGGACGCGCTGGATCCCCGGCAGCGGTGAGCGACCTCCTGCGCATTGAGGACCTGCACACTCAGTTCCATGTTCACGGAGGCACTGTCAAGGCGGTCGACGGCGTCGATCTGACCATCCCCGCCAGGGCGACCGTCGGCCTGGTGGGGGAATCCGGGTCGGGAAAGAGCATCACCGCGCTCTCCATCATGCGGTTGCTGGAGAAGAACGGCGGGATCACCGGGGGCCACGTCTGGTTCCACGAACGGGACCTTGTGGCGCTGCCCGACGAGGAGATGCAGGAGATCCGCGGCAACGACATTTCGATGATCTTCCAGGAGCCGATGACCGCGCTCAACCCGGTCTTCACCGTCGGGGACCAGATCGCGGAAGCCGTGCGTCTGCACCAGAAGGTGGATCACCAGGCGGGGATGAATCGGGCGATCGAAATGCTGCGCCTGGTCGGGATCTCCGATCCAAAACGTCGCGCCCGGCAGTACCCGCACGAGCTATCGGGCGGAATGCGGCAGCGGGTGATGATCGCGATGGCGCTCTCCACCAGTCCCGAGCTGCTGATCGCGGACGAGCCGACCACCGCGCTGGACGTGACGATCCAGGCGCAAATCCTGAAGCTGATGCGAAACCTCAAGGGGGAGTTTGGCTCCGCCATTCTCCTGATCACGCACGACCTGGGTGTGGTGGCGGAGATGTGCGACAGCGTGGCCGTGATGTACGCGGGGCGCATCGTGGAGCAGGCGTCGACCGAGGAGCTCTTTGCCAGCCCCAAGCACCCCTACACCCAGGGATTGCTCGCCTCCATCCCGCGGCTGGGGAAGAAGCAGGAGCGCCTCCACGTCATCACCGGCAGCGTGCCGAACCCGCTGGCGGTGCCCCCAGGTTGCGCCTTCCGTCCGCGCTGCCCGATTAAAGCGGCCCGGAGCGACCGTGATATCCCACCCCTGAAGCCCAATGGCTCAACCACCGAACACCTGGTGGCCTGCTGGCAGTACGAATGACCCCACAAAAACAGCAGGCGGAGGCCCCCGACTTAAACGGCGCCCTGCTCAAGGTGAAGGACCTTGTCAAGTTCTTCCCCATCAAAGGCGGCTTCTTACAGACGACCGTCGCCAACGTCAGGGCGGTGGACGGGGTCAGCTTCGAGATCAAGAAGGGGGAGACCCTCGGTCTGATCGGTGAGTCGGGCTCCGGCAAGTCCACCGTCGCCCGCACCATCCTCAGGTTGATCCGGCCCACCTCGGGTGACGTCTTGCTGGAAGGGCGCAGCATCTTCAAAGCGAAAAAGAAAGAGCTGCACGCCATGCGGCGCGAGGTGCAGATCATCTTCCAGGATCCCTACGGCTCGCTCAATCCCCGCATGTCCGTCGGAGAGATCGTGGGTGAGGGCCTGCTGGTCCACGGCATCGGGTCGGCACACGAGCGGGAGAAGATCGTCAGCGAACTGCTGGAAGTCGTCGGGCTGCGGGGGCAGTACCGCGGCCGGTTCCCGCACGAATTCAGCGGCGGCCAGCGGCAGCGGATCGGGATCGCCCGGGCGCTGGCGCTCCGACCAAAGCTCATCATCGCCGACGAGCCGGTGTCCGCTCTCGATGTCTCGATCCAGTCGCAGATCCTCAACCTGCTCGAAGACCTGCAGAACGAATTCAACCTGACCTACCTCTTCGTCGCCCACAACATGGCGGTCGTCGAGCAGGTGAGCGATCGGATCGCGGTGATGTACCTCGGCAAGATCGTCGAACTGGCGCCGGCCGAGCAGCTGTTGCGGAGTCCCCGCCACCCGTACTCGAAGGCGCTGATCTCGGTCATCCCCATCCCCGACCCAACCGTACGGCGCGACCAGACCGTCCTTGCCGGCGAGATGCCGAGTCCGACCAACCCTCCGTCCGGGTGTCACTTCCGGACCCGCTGCCCGATCGCGACGGACTACTGCGCCGAGGTGGAACCGGCGCTGCGCGAGGTCACCAAGGGTCAATGGGCGGCCTGCCATTACGCCTGACCGGCTGAGAACGACCGGCCGGCACTAGCGGGTATCGCGACGGGTAGGGGCTGTGACCCGGGCGAGCCAGTCGCCCATAATCGCCCGCCGACGCAGGGTGCGCCCGGTGTCGAGCCAGCTGCCGAGGAGGACGAGCCCGAGCGTCCCAGCCGCGATCACGACGTCGAGCCGGCCTCGATCCGGTGGCAAAGTGTCGTACTGCGCCCAATAGGCGAACTCGCTATCGTTGACGGCGGCGACCCCGATGAAGGCGACCGCGAGGATGGCAGCAGCCAGCCAGACTCGCCCGCGGCCCGCGAAGCCCAGGCGGACCAATCCCATCCCGGGCAGCAGCGCCAGCAGCCAGACGTCCCTGGCGCGTGCGCGCTTCGGCTCGCGGGCGCGTCGGGAGGCGAAGCCATCGACCGCGACCACCCAGCCGATCAGCGCGGCGTACCACCCGGTCGAGATCAGGTCGACCGGCATGAAGGTGAACGGGAGCTTGCTGAAGCTCGGGGTGCTGAGCAGCCAGCCGGCCCATCCGACCCAGGCCACCAGTGCCCCACCGGTGACCGCGAGCGCGACGCCATGGTAGGGGCGCGCCGATTCGGTCACCGACAACAGCAGGCCGACGGCCACCACCCAGGCGAGCGGGTTGGTCCAGCCGAACACCCGGGGTAAGTGGCCGAACGCGATCTCGATCGTCCAGGGGGTGAGGAGAGCGAGCCCGGCGAGACCCACGATCATGATGTCGCGGCTGGAGCGTCGCGAGAGGCGCAGCACGATCCCGCCGACACGCTGTAAGCCGGACGTCGCCGCGAACGTCAGCGCGAGGCCGCCACAAAAGACCGCGATGATCAGCAGCACCTCGGAATTCGGGTTGTTCCGCGTCAGCAGGTACGCGACGGCAAAGGGCGCCGCGACCAGGAGCATGCCGATCACGAGGTTGCGTACGGAGTTCGAGTTGTCTTGCATCGCCGCCGTACCGAGTGTACGTTCCGGATAAAATCGCGCGGTGTTAGGCGGTCGCCTATGGCACCATCCCGATTTCTTGAAGCTCTGGGCGGGCGATACGGTCAGCCAGTTTGGCAGCCAGGTGACCCTGCTGGCCGTGCCGACCGTCGCCATCCTGTTGCTGCACGCGGGACCTTTTCAGGTCGGCCTGCTGTCGGCACTCGAGTTTCTCGCGTTCCCCACGCTGGGCCTGGTGGCCGGCGTCTACGCGGACCGGCTCCGGCGCCGGCCGATCATGATCGCCTGCGACCTGGGCCGGATGTTGGCGCTGGGCTCAATCCCGGTCGCGTTCCTGGTCAACGGCCTGACCCTCGAGCAGCTCTACATCGTGGCGCTGCTGACTGGGATTTTCACCGTCTTTTTCGACGTGTCCTACCAGTCCTATCTGCCGGTTCTGGTGGACCGGCCCAATCTGCTCGAGGGCAACACCAAACTCGAGATCAGTCGATCGGTCGCCCAGGTCTCCGGGCCTGCGATCGCCGGCTTTCTCATCCAGTGGATCGGCGGCGCGAAGGCGGTTGCCATTGACGCGCTGTCGTTCCTCGTTTCCGCGGTTGCCCTGAGTGCGATTAACAAGCCGGAGCCGCAGCCCCGGCCGAGCACAGCGAACGGAGCGACCGGTTTCGTACCGGAGATCAAGGAGGGGCTCGAGGTGGTGTTCAAGAATCCAATCCTCTGGCGGATCGCGGGCTGCACGGCGACGTTCAACCTCGGATCGAACATGGTTTTCGGCGCGGTCTTCCTGGTGTTTGCCTACCGCCAGCTGCGGCTATCTGCGGCGACGGTCGGCATCATCTTCGCCGTCGGCAGCATCGGCGGCTTGGTCGGCGCTTTCCTTGCCACCTGGGTGGTTCGCAAGCTCGGCTTGGGGCCAACCCTTGCAATCGCGACCGCGGTGGGTGGCCTGGCCATACTTGCGACCCCGGTCGCACTCGTCATCGCACCGGTCGCGGTCCTCGCCGCGCTCGGGTTTCTCGGAGGTCTCACCGGGCCGATCTACAACATCAGCCAGGTGAGCTTGCGACAGGCGATCACCCCTGACCGGGTCCAGGGCCGCATGAACGCCACCATGCGAACCATCGTCTGGGGCACGATCCCGCTGGGCGCATTCATCGGCGGGATCCTGGGAACCGGCATCGGCCTGGTGCAAACCATCGTCCTCGGTGGCATTCTGTCAATGTTGGCCGCGTTATGGATCGTCCTGGGCCCGGTCATCCGGCTCATGGAGCAGCCCGCGCCGGTGATGGCATGACGACACGCCTCCTGATTCGCGACGCCTGCCTGGCCGACGGCCACTCGCCGACGCTGCAGCTGGGCGTCAGTCTCCTGATGGAGAACGGCCGCATTGCGTGGGTATCACCGGACGAATCGGATCCAGGTAATGCCGATGTGCTCGACGGTGGCGGCGCGACCATCGTGCCCGCTTTCGTCGATGCTCACAGTCACCTGACGATGCCCGGGGGCAGCCACTGGATCGAGCGCGGCTCGGACCCGCCCGACCGCTTGCGCGAGGTGGCGCGGCGGAACGCGGGTCGCCTGGTGCAGGCCGGCATCCTGTGGGCGCGCGACGTCGGCTCGCCGGCCGGTGCCGACGGCCGGGCGGTCAGCCTGCAGGTTCGCCAGGAGATGGCGGATCTGGTGGGAGCGCCCTATATTCGGATCGCCGGCACCTGGATCGCGACGGACGGCTATCTGCCGATGACGGTGGCCGTCAAGGACGGTGACGGGCTGCGGGCGGCGGCGCTCGCCCAGCTGGATTCAGGAACCGACTTCGTCAAGATCATGCTCGATCCGCCGAACCGCTCCGACCGCTGCCCGTTTACGGTGGACGATGTTCGCAAGGCGTGCGAGGTGGTGCACAGCCGCGGGAGAAAGATCACGGCGCACGCCACCATCCTCGACGGCGCGCGGGTCGGCGCCGAGGCCGGCGTGGATTCGATCGAGCACGGTATGGAGCTGAATGATGCGATCGCGGCCACGATGCGGGCGAAGAACGTCGCGCTCGTCTCGACGCTCTCGGTGCTGGCGAGCTGGGGGACCTTCGAACGGACGACCCGGATCGAACGCTTCACCGGCGAAGAAGGAAAGCGCCGGCTGTCGGCGAGGCGCGAAGGGGCCTTCGTCGCCATCAAGGCAGCCCACCGGGCCGGGGTCCGCATCGCCGCCGGGTCCGACTTCGGCGGTGGCTCCGTGCGCGCCGGTCACCTCGCCTGGGAGGTCGAGCAGCTCGTCGAGGCGGGGCTGGAGCCGCACGAGGCGCTGGCTGCGGTGACCTGGCGGGGCGGCGAGCTGCTCGGTATCGACCATGCGGGCCGTATCCGGCCGGGGGACCCCGCCGATCTTGTCCTCCTGCATGGCGATCCGCTCACCGATCCACGAGCCCTCTGGCGGGTCTGGACGGTCTTTCAGGGTGGCCAGCGGGTCGCATAGCGGACGTTCGGGGTACGGGTCTCAAGACGTTCTCAGAGGAGACCGTCGATAATGAAAACAGTCTCGGGTTTTCGGCGTTGTCCCCTCAGGAGCGTGAGGTTTGCCCCAACTACGGCAGGACTTGATCACAGGGCGATGGGTGGCGGTGGCGACGGAACGCGCCCGGCGCCCGGATTCGTTCACCCAGGCGGTCAAGGAATCGGTCGCTGCCCGTGACGTCTGCCCCTTCTGTCCGGGGCACGAATCGATGACGCCGCCCGAGGTCTTGGCCTATCGCGCTCCCGGCCTGCCGGCGAACGGCGAGGGCTGGTCGATCCGGGTGGTGCCGAACCTTTACGCCGCGTTCCAGCCGGAGCCGGACGGGCAGGAGCATCGCGAGGGTCGCTTCTTGCAGCGCGATGCGATCGGGGCCTGTGAGGTGCTGATCAGCAGCCCCGATCATCGGGCGCCCACGCCGATGCTGCCGCGGCGGCAGGTCGAGGAGATCGTCCAGTCGTATGTCGACCGCTACCAGCATCACGCGCGCAACCGCGCGCTCGAGCAGGTGTTGATCCTCTACAACCACGGCCGCCCGGCGGGCGCCTCGCTCGAGCACCCGCACTCGCAGCTCTACGCGATCGGGGTCCAGCCGCCGAGCGTCAACGACGAGCTGGATGGCGCGCACCGCTTCTATGCGGCGAATGCCGCCTGCGTCTTTTGCCGCACCCTGGAGGATGAGCGACGTGCCGGCACGCGCGTCGTCTTCGAGAACGAGGCGTTCGTCGTGTTTGCGCCCTACGCCGCGCGAACGCCCTTCGAAACCTGGATCATGCCGCGCCGGCACGTGGCGTCATTCGGCGATCTCGACTTGCCCCGGGAAAAGCCGGCGTTCGCGGAGGCGCTGCAACTTACGCTCAAGGCCCTCCACGACGGGCTCAATGATCCGCCGTTCAACTATTTCATCCACAGCGCGCCGTTCAACGCCAATGCCTCGGACGCGTATCACTGGCACCTGGAGTTGATCCCGAAACTCAGCACGGCGGCGGGCTTCGAGCTGGGCACGGGGATGTGGATCAACGTCGTCAAGCCCGAGGAGTCGGCGGCGTTCTTACGGGATCGGATCAGCAAGACGGTAGGGCAACCCGCCGGCCCGCCGGCCGACGCGAGCGGCGCTTCAGTGCCAGGCGAGCCTTTGAGGCGTTCGTCATGAAGGCGGTCGTGATGGCCGGTGGCGAGGGTTCCCGGCTGCGGCCGCTGACCAGCGGGATCCCCAAGCCGCTTGTGCCGGTCGTCGGCAAGCCGGTGATGGAGCACACCCTGCGGCTGTTGCGCACGCACGGCATCACCGACGTGGTGGTCACCTTGCAATATCTCGGCTCCGCGATTCGCGATTATTTTGGCGACGGCTCGGACTTCGGGGTCGACATCACCTACGTCGTGGAAGACAGCCCGCTGGGTACGGCGGGCAGCGTCAAGAATGCGCAGGAATACCTGGACGAGCCGTTCATCGTCATCAGCGGCGACGCGCTCACCGACATCGACCTGAGCGCCGTGATGCGCTACCACAAGGAAAAGGGCGCCGCGGCGACCATCGTGCTGACCTCGGTGTCGAACCCGCTCGAGTATGGCGTGGTGATCACAAACCCCGACGGGACGATCAAGCGATTCCTCGAGAAGCCGTCCTGGGGCGAGGTCTTCTCCGACCAGGTGAATACCGGGATCTACGTGATCGAGCCCAAGGTCCTCGACCTGCTGCCGCCGGCGACCGTGGTCGACTGGAGCGGCGACGTCTTTCCCAAGATGCTGGCCAATGCCATGCCGCTCTACGGCTTCCTGGTGCCCGGCTACTGGTGCGACATCGGCAACATCCAGACCTACTACCAGGCGAACTGGGATGCGCTCGAGGGACGCGTCGACGTCGAGATCGCGGGCGAGCGTCGCTACGGCAACGTCTGGATCGGCGAGAACGTCGAAATCGGCTACGACGTCAAGATCAACGGGCCGGCCTATATCGGCAACGAGTGCAAGCTCAAAGCCGGCGTCTTCATCAACGGGCCGGTCTGCGTCGGGAATTTCTCCGTGATCGACGAGAACACGAAGATCAGCAACTCCATCATCTGGACCTACTCCTACATCGGCGAGAACTCGCGATTGCGCCAGGCGATTGTCTGCCGCCACGTCACCATCAAGAACAGCTGCCTGCTCGAGGAAGGGGCAGTGATCGGTGACGACGTCGTCGTCGGCGAGGGGTCGACGATCGATGCCGGGGTCAAGATCTGGCCCGACAAGGAGATCGAGCCGGGCTCGACCGTCCACGAAAGCATCATCTGGGCGGGCCACTACAAGCGCGGACTCTTCAGCTCATACGGGCTCGTCGGCCTGGTCAACATCGAGCTCACTCCGGAGTACTGCGCCCGCTTGGGCGCATCGTTCGCCGCCCTCTTTCCCAAGGGTGCCGCGATCGCGGCCGCCCGTGACGGCCAGCGCCCCTCGCGCATGATCAAGCGCGCCATGGTTGCCGGCATGATATCGTCGGGCGCCTCGATCATCGACCTGAGCGAGCTGCCCATCCCGGTGATCCAGTACTACGCGCGCGACCATCGGATCGCCGGCGCCGTCCATATTCAGATGTCGCCGCTCGACAGCCGCTCAGCCGACATCCGGATGTTCGACGCGAACGGCGTGGTGCTCGACAAGAAGGCGGAGCGCAAGCTGGAGAACGTCTTCTTCCGCGAGGATATCCGGCGGGTGCATTTCTACGAGATGGGTGACATCACCTACCCGCAGGACGCCATCGATTCCTATATCGACGGGCTGATCGGGTTGATCGATGTTGAGGCGGTGCGGCAGGGGCACTTGAAGGTGCTGGTCGACTTCGACCATGGGAGTGCCTCACTGGTGCTGCCGCGTCTGTTCAAGGAATTGAACGTCGAGGCGATTCCGCTCAATGCCGGTTTCGATGAGACGTATCAGTCCAAGACCAATGAAGCGTTCGACGAGGCGCGCCGGCAGTCGGCGCTGATAACCCGGACGCTCGGCTGCAATCTTGGCGCCTACATCGACTACGGGTCGGAGCGCATCTTCCTGATCGATGAGCAGGGCGGCGTGGTCGACCATCACGAGGCACTCGGTATGTTCGCCACCTTGGTGCTGAAGGCGAAGCCGGGGGTTCTCGTGGCTCCTGCGGTTGTCCCCCAGACGATTGCCGCCCTGGTGCGTCAACTGCCGGGTTCGCATTTCGTCCCGGGCAAGGGTGAGCCATCAGCGCTGTTGCGGGCGGCCCAACAGCACCAGGCGCGGCTTGCGTCCGACGCGAATGGTGGTTATGCCTTCCCGGACCACTTGTTGGGGTTCGACGCGATCTTCACGCTGGTCAAGCTCCTGGAGCTGCTGGCCAAGGATAGGCGGCCGGTTTCGGCGATCCGTCAGGAGATCCCGCGCGCGGCTTATGAGCATCGCCTGGAAACGGTGCCCTGGGATGCCAAGGGCCGGGTGATGCGAACCATGGTGGAGCTGCACCGTGACGATCCGGTCGACCTGGCGGATGGGATCAAGGTCTTTGTCGACGGCGGCTGGGTCCTGGTCCTGCCTGATCCCGACATGCCGCGCTACCACATCATCGTCAGCATGGAGGATTCTGAAAAGGCGAGGGCGCTGGCGGATCGGTACAGCGCGATGGTCAAGACGGCCGTCGGGGGCGGCGACTCGGGCAGCCCGGCAGCGGCTCGGTAGGGCAGAGGTGCCGGCTTCTCCCACGGTGCGTCGCCAGGCCGTGCGCCGAGAACGGCGATTCGTTCGGACGGCCGGATTTTTCCGAGCGCTGCCCCCACTGGTCGAGGCTGCGCTCCCGGTCCGCTTGAAGGGGGTCAGCCATCGCGCCCGCTCGAGCCAGGCGCAGTGGTTCTACGGTGACCCGCGACTTCACTTCGAGGCCTGGTGGCACGCGAACACCGGCCGGCTCGAGTTGGGGCTCCACCTGGAGGCGGAGCCGGCGATGAACGAGCGCATCGCCAACGGGCTGGCGCGGCAACTGCTGCTGATCAAGGCCCGCTTGGGCCAGCAGCTCGACCTGGAGCCCTGGGATCGCGGTTGGGTGCGGCTGTACGAAACCTACGCGATCGAGGTGTTCGACGCCGCCCAGATCAAGCGGACCGCCGCGCGGATGGCGGAACTGATCGCGGTCATCTGGCCGATGTGCCAGGAGCTGCGAAAGAGCGATGCTAAAATCCGGCTTGCCGAGCGGGAGTAGCTCAGTTGGTAGAGCGCTTGCTTCCCAAGCAAGTGGTCGCGAGTTCGAGTCTCGTCTCCCGCTCCAAGAAACACAACGGCTCGCGGCGCCTTGGGCGAGCGCATAATCCCGAATTAGACTCTCGGACGGCGTCCTTGACAGCCTCCGGACAGAGGTCTAAAACTGGGTCGTCAGAGGCCACTTGCGGTTGGAGGGATTGCGATGTCCGAAGAGAACAAGGCTCTCATTCGCCGCGCGACAGAAGCCGGAAATGACGAAGGACCGGCGGCGATCGATCGGTTTTATGCCGCCGACTGGATCGGTTGGGACAGCCGGGATGGCTCGAAGAGTAGTCGCGAGGACGCGAAGAAAGAGATGGAGGTCATCCTTTCGGGGTTCCCTGATGCGCGCACCGACATCGATGACGTCGTTGCCGAGGGGGACAAAGTCGCGACACGCCTCACCGTGACCGGGACCCATACCAAAGATTCGAAGACCTACGGTTCACCCACTGGCAGGCGAATAACGTTCACGATGATGGGAATCGATCGGATCGCCAAGGGAAAAATCGTGGAGAGCTGGAACGAGACTAGCGGGCTCGGCTTCCATTACCAGCTAACCGGGAAACCGGCACCGTCATTGAAGCAGCCGGCGTCCAGGTAGGAAACAGCGTTTAGCGTTGCGCCCGGCGCAGCGAAAGCTGGGCGCAACCCAGTTTCCCGACGGCATGTCCCGGCTGGGCGACAGCTTCCTCTGGCTGTTCTGGTCGCGCTCATGGCGACGGCCTGCTCGGGGAACCCGAGCACGTCATCATCCGCAACCCCAAGCCACGTTGTTCCAAGCCCGGTTGTTCCGACGTCATCGCCTCTGGCAGGCGCCATCGCCGTACCCGGAGGATGCGGCTCAACCCAGGTGTACAGGGGCGGCATGCCTTCCTGGCTTCAGGATGGGATTCGAGGACTCACCGGAATGGAGAACGCTCCCTACGCCCTCGCCGGTCCAACACCGATTGCCGGCTTCATCCTGGGCTACCCGCTGAAGGCTGGCACCAGCACACCATCGAAGATCCTGTGGGTCGTCAGCACGCCACGTAATGGCGAGCCTCTACAGATTCGAGTGAACCCATCCGGAGCTGCGGAGCCGGTGGTCACGGTCTCTCGTCCCGCTGACTCTGGTCCCGGAGAGATTTACCCCGATGGCGTCTCCGTACCCAGCTCCGGGTGCTGGCACTTCAACTTCAATGGGCTTCAGGAAACGCTCAGCTCGACCTGTCGTACTCTCCATAGGAAATGATGGTCGGCCCGTAGTGAACGAGACGGATCTCGAGCTGAGCGACGGTCGCCGGCTACATGTTTACGACACCCGCCCGGATGGAGCCGACGCAAGGCTTGCCATCTTCTGGCACCACGGCACGCCGAACCTTGGCGAGCCGCCCGAACCGCTGCTCCCCGCCGCCGCGCAGCGCGGCATCCGCTGGGTGTCCTATGACCGTCCCGGATACGGCGGATCGAGTCCTCACCCAGGACGGGATGTGGCATCGACGGCCGCTGGCGTCTCCGCCATCGCCGATGCGTTGGGCATCGAGCGATTCGCGGTCCTGGGCCATTCCGGTGGCGGTGGGCACGCCCTGGCATCCGGCGCGCTCCTCTCCGAACGCGTCATCGGCGCCGTCTCCATTTCCGGTCTGGCTCCATACGGTGCGCAGGGGCTGGATTGGTTCGCGGGCATGGGGCCCGCCGGCGTGGCGGAGCTGCGCGCGGCCGCGGGCGGACGCGAGGTGCTCATGGACTACCTGGCGTCCAGCGAGTTCGACCCGGAACTGTTCACACCGGCAGATCATGCCGCACTCAAGGGTGCCTGGCACTGGCTGGGAGTCGTTGCCGGGCGAGCCACAGAGGGCGGCCTGGGCGGGATGGTCGATGACGACCTGGCGTACGTCGCGCCATGGGGGGTCGACCCTTCGCAGATACGCGCGCCGGTCCTGATCCTGCAGGGCGGCCAGGATCGGATTGCGCCCCGTTCGCACGGCACGTGGCTCGCGCGTCAGATTCGCTCGGCAGACCTGTGGTTGCGCCCGGACGACGGACACATCTCGGTCCTCAACTCCGGCGCGGCGGCCATGGACTGGCTCTTGGAGCGCGCCAACCAGGGCTGACCGGGCTGGCTGAGGCGCTACCTGCCCCTTAATGTGCCCTCCCTATACTGAACCCGTGGGGGAAGCACCACTCCAATCTG
>WNEY01001954.1_pt1 | contig 14870 bp, 16 predicted proteins | sample 5400531 | NCBI WGS metagenome assembly WNEY01 (sample SAMN13153338, study PRJNA577476) | soil metagenome | isolation source: 200 cm saprolite under Douglas fir tree site 1 | place: USA:California | collected 2015-04-18
CTCGTCCTCGGCGGCAAGATTCGGTTTCGCGGATCGCTTCCGAAGATCATGGCCCTCACGAGCCAGCTGAACCGTATCACGCAGGTGGCCCAGCTGGTTCCGAAGGAGTTCTAGCGGCCCCCCAGAAGACCGCGCCGGCGACGACCACGCCAGCGATCTCGAGCGCGCCAATCAACGCGGCGGTGACGACGAAGACGACGGTCCACGACTGCGAGATGACGAGCGTCACATTGTCTGGACCCGGGGCGAGGAAATGGCTGTAGAAGCCGTAGACGAAGGATGCCGCAAGGAGAACCGCGAGGAGGGCCCCCGCGAGGATCCTGTTGAAACGGAGGACGAGGAGGCCAACGATCGGTCCGATCGTGATCACGGAGAGGATGAAGACGAGGTCCAACCCGGTGGGAAGGACTTGGAGGGCGAAGTGGGAGCTCGCATGGACGAGAGTGACCGCGAAATGAACCACGACCAAAGCGACGAGATACCGATCGAGACGTTGCAAGCGTTCACGCCCTCCCGCGCGGGAATCCCTCGGCCTTCCACGCGGCGGCAATCTCCTCGACGCCTTCCCGATATGTGGGGAAGGACGGCCGCCACCCGAAATCCCGCCGGAACCGCGCATTCGAGGTCGAAAAGGAGGAGCTCAAGATGCGGGTCCCGTATCGGCCCAGGAACATCCGCGCGAGCCACCGAGGCATTCGGCGGGGCGAGCGAGCGCCGAGTCGGATGGCCAATTCCCCCAGGAACGCAGACAGCGGCACCGGCCGATCGTCGACAACATGCCACACGCCGGTCTTCGGCGCTTCGGCCGCGGTGACGAATGCGCTCGCCGCGTCATCCGTGTGAATCAGGGACCACACCGGGCTGTGCCGACCGATGAGGACCGGACGTCCCCTGGCAATCGACTCCGCGAGAATCCGCGTATGCCAGCCATCCGCGGAGTAGAATCCGCCGCAACGCAACGCGAGGGTGTGGAACCCGTGGGACACACCAGCCTCCCGAGCAATCCGCTCCGCGTCCAGGGCAGAGGCTAGGACCGGATCGCCCGCGGGCGGCGCGTCCTCGTCGAACGGCTTTCCGTCGAGCGTCCCGACGGCCCAGACGACGCTCTCCTGGAGGAAGGCCCGAGCGCCAACCCGTGCAGCTGCCGCGACGAGCGAGCGCGTCCCCTCCTGACGGATCCGATCGTTCATGGCCCAGTCCTTCGGCCCGGTTCGGACTTTCGTAGGAATCGCCGTCGCCGCGCGGATGATGATCTCGCATCCCTTGGCCGCCTGGGCGACAGCTTGCGCGTCGAACAGGTCGGCCCGCCGGGGTTCCCCACCGAGGGACCGCACGCGGTCATCCGCGGTGTCACTCCGTGTGAGCCCAACGACTTCGTGACCGCGGGCCACAAATTGCCGGACGATCCGGCGACCGAGGACGCCGCTCGCCCCCGCAACGAACGCGCGCACACGGGGGTATCGCTCAAACGATTAAATATCGCGGGGCTCATCGTCCTGCGAGAGCGACGACAAGGCGGGGACGATGGTCGATTTCGACCTGACGGACGAGCAGCGGCTCCTCCAGAAGACGGCGCACGAGTTCGCGGAGCGGGAGATGCGGCCCGTCGCGCTGGAATACGACAAGAAGGGCACCGTCCCGTGGGACGTCATCAAGAAGGCCCATGCGCTTGGCCTGGACACCGGGTTCATCCCGGAAGCTTACGGCGGCGGCGGGATCGACTCCACGTTGACCCATGTGATTGTCACCGAGGAATTGAATTGGGGCTGCGCGGGAATGGCCACGGGCCTAATCGGCGCAGGCCTCGCGTACCTCCCGATCATCCACATGGGGACGGAGGATCAGAAGAAGCGATTCCTCACGCGCTTCACCGGTCCGGAGCCGCGGCTCGGCGCTCTCTGCCTTACGGAGCCCGACGCCGGCTCCGACGTCGCGAACATCTCGACGACGGCGAAGAAGCAAGGGCACTCGTGGGTCCTAAACGGCGTCAAGCGCTTCATCACGAACGGCGGGATCGCGGACATCCACGTCGTCTTCGCGACGCTCGACAAGAGCCGCGCGCACTTCGGAATCCGCGCGTTTGTCGTCGAACACGACACGCCAGGCCTGAAGGTCGGCAAGGTCGAAGACAAGATGGGCGTCCGCGCGAGCCACACCGCGGAGGTCATCCTCGACGATTGCCGCATCCCGGAAAGCAACCTCCTCGGGTCCGACGAGGGCACCGCGTTCTACGGCGCCATGAAAACGTTGGAGTCGTCCCGGCCGCTCGTCGCAGCGGGGGCGGTCGGAATCGCACGGGCGGCGTACGAATACGCCCTCGACTATTCTCGCAAGCGGAAGGCCTTCGGCTCGCCGATCGCGAAGAAGCAGGCGATCGCGTTCATGCTCGCGGACATGAAGACGAAGATCGACGCGGCGCGCCTCTTGACGTGGCGGGCCGCATGGATGCTCGACCACGACCAGCCGATGAACAAGGAGGCGAGCATCGCGAAGCTGTTCGCGGCGGACATGGCGATGGACGTCACGACGGACGCGGTGCAGATCCTCGGTGGCGCCGGCTACATGAAAGACGAGCCCGTCGAGAAGTGGATGCGAGACGCGAAGATTTTTCAGATCTGGGAGGGCACGTCCCAGATCCAGCGGCTCGTCATCTCGCGCGAGGAGATCGGCGAGCTCTAGGTCTTGTGGGCGAGCGCCTCGACCTTCTTCGGTTCCTGGATCAGAGAGCGAACGACCTTGCGGTATTCGCGCTCGAGGTTGAGGTATTCCGTGAACTCTTTGTCGGTCATCGCGAGCAACTTCGCGAGGTGGGCGACCTCCTGCTTAACAAAGAAGTCAACGTCCTCCAAGCCTGCAATTGTCTCCGCCCAATCGGCTCGCTCGCCGAATTGCTCCATCTTCTTCCCAAGTTCGACGATCCGGGTCACGACCTCAGGCTCCGGTCGCACGCTTAACCCGATCTTCGACAGGGCCATCAGCGTCTCCTTCGTCTTCTCCTCCGCGTACGCCTGGGGCATTCCCTCCCCGTGCGAGAGGTTGAACATCTCCGCGGTCGCCCGATAGTACGTCTCGATGAAGTGGTCGACGCGCTCCTCTCGCGCGACCTCGACGAGGCCTGTATCGCGCATCTTCCGGATGTGGTGGTAAATCGCCTGCGGCGTCAGATTCAGCTCCGCCGCGATCTGGCTCACCGTCATCTCTTTTGCCCGGAGGAGATAGATGATCCGCCTCCGAGTTTCGTCCGCGAGGAGCCGGAACGCCTCCGGGTCCTTGATCAGCTTGAATGCCTTCATGGTCGCCTCAGGACAACGTATGTTTTCCCACGTTTATAACGGTTTCCATAATTAAAACAGATGCTTTATAAACAAGTGTTGCTATTAGCCAAACATGCATTCGAACAAGAGAAACGGACGATTTACGAAGCCAAGCGATGTGACAAATGATGGCTCCGTCTCGGACCCCGCCGTGCGGTACGCGTGGGCGGTCCGCGGCATGGAGCCGTGGACCCGGCGGTGGCCGATCTGATCGAGTCCGCTCCGTTCGCCTCGACCCGCAGCGGCCTTACCCGAGCACACGCGACCGACCTCGACCGGTACGTCCGGCACGAGTTCAAGGACCGCGAGTCCCGGTGGTTCGTGGACGCGATTCATCGCCTTCTGGCCCAAATGACCGAAGGCGACTCCGACGACGCCCGTCTTCTTCGTCGCTTCGTGCGGGCGATCGCCGAGATCAGGTAGACCCCTCGTTATCGTCAGACTTAAACCTTCTACGACGGTTGCGCGGCCATGGCCGCGGTCCCGCCGGTCCCCGGTCCTGAACCGCTTCGCCTCCCGCGCGGCAGCGTCCGCGGGACGATCGCGATCTTCGTGACCGCGACGTACGGGTATCTCCTGCTCCTGGGAGAGACCGTTCCGGCTGTCGTCCTGAACGCCGTGGTCGTCGTGATCGCGTTCTACTTCGGAACCCACACGGCGGCCTCCCGGCCCTCGGTCCCGCCGGGACAGCCCGTCCCGCGACCTCCCCGCCTCGTTCGGGCCCTCCTGCTGATCGGCTTCGCGGGCCTCGCCCTGTGGTTCCTCGGCCGGCGTCTGTCTCCCGCGGACGTCCCGCTCCCACTCGTGGCGGTCCTCGAAGTCCTCGCGGGGTATGTGCTTGGGATGACCGCGTCGTGGCTCGTCCACCGCCGGGCCCACATCTCCGCGGTCCGGACGCGGTTGGCGACCGCGTTCCGGGATGTCGTCGCGGTCGGGGCCTTGGGGCTGACGGCGTACATCTGCTATTCCTTCTTGACAGGAGGGACCAGCATCTTGGCGAGTCGCACGGAAGACGCGCTGTCCCTTGTGGTCACCTTCTACTTCGGATCCCGCGTGATTGGCCATTGAGACGCCGTTGAGACTTCAGGGAGACGCCACGCGTTCTGGCCCAGATCCTACCGCAAGAATTTCATTTTGGATACGCGGCGAGGAAGCTATTTAGTTCGCTCCGGGAACGGACGCCGTCGCCCACCAATGGACGCCGTGCCGATCGCATTCGCGCTGTTCCTCGTCTGGTGTGGCCTCGGGTTCGCCTGGGGGCGGCGTCACGCCCGGCGGTGGGTTGCGGCGCACCGCGGTTGGACGTGCCTCGTCTGTGGCCAGCCGAACGAAGTCGATCTCGAGCGATGCTGGAGTTGCGGACGTGGTCCGGGTGATACGGTCCAAAATCCAAGCCACATCCCCCTGACTCGACGATGGCCTTGCCCCGCGTGCGCGACGTGGAACGGGATCGCCCGGGATGCTTGTTGGCGATGTGGCGCCATCCGTCGACCTAGTGAACCTCCGGCGCTTCCTCGAGGAAATCGCGCTCCCGCATCTCGCGGCGCTTCCATCCCTCGAGCTCCCCGACGAAATACGGGAGCAGACGCATGGAAACGTAGGAATTCATGAGCGGGATTCCGAGCTGCTCCGAGAAGACGAGCAGGTTGACGGCATCGTTGTACCGGATGCGCATCTTCATGTTCTCGGTGTAGAAGTCGAAGAAGAAAAGGCCCCAGAGCGCCTCCTTCACCGCATTCAAGGTGCGCTGCCAGCGGCTCACGCCGTCCCCCGATCTGAGCGGATGGCCCGGAGGCCCCTAAACGTTTTCCCTCGACCGAGGGCTTTAGAGCGGGCCTGCGCATCCGCCCGGCGTGGCGGACGTTGACCCGAGTCTGATCGCGGTCATTGGCGTCGCAGGCTTCTTCACGGTCTGGTATTTCGCGGGCCACGCCTACTCGCGGCGACTCGCTCGCCGCATCGGGACGGAACTGAAGGGAGCAGTCCTCGGCCTCGGGGGGACGTCCAGGATCCAATGGTTCGGCACCACAGCATTCCGCATGACGACAGAGGAGGCCAATCCGCCGTTCCGAGCAATCTCCGTGACCGTGACGATGCGGCCTCGAGAAATGCCAATCAACTGGGCGATCGCGACGGGGCAAGGCCGTCGCGACGTGGCGCTCGTGGAGGCGTCCCTTCGGAAGGACCCGGAGGTGCACTTTGAACTCGTCGACCCGCTCTCCCGAATCGGACGCCGGAGGAGCCGCGCGAAGACGGACTGGGCGACGGTTTCCCTCGGAACCCGCGAACTCCTCCTCTCCTCGGACGACGAGCGGAAGGCCCGTCGGATCCTCCGTGAGATCGAGGCCGGAGTCCTGGAGCCGATCAGCGCACTCCACGTGACTTCGGGAAGCCAGGCGGGCATCGCGGCGTCGATGTCCGTCGAACCGGGCCGCGCCGCCCAAGGACTCGCAGCGATCCGCGGCATCGCGGAGCGCGTGGCGCGCTAGTGACAGCGGGTCCCCTCGAGCGGGGGCAACAGGCCGTGGAGGACCTCGAGATTTCCTTTGTGCATGAACCGAAGATCCACGACACGCCGCGTTTCCTCACACCGGTACGCAACATGGAGGATCGAATAGCGTTTGGTCCCGAACAGGCCCAGGTTCGCGAACCCGAGCGCGTACGAAGCCGGATGGCCCCCGATGTTGCAACGGCCGCCGCTCGGGTCCAAGAGCTTCGGCGGTACAATGGATCCGCGTGCGGTCCGGACCGTCAGCTCGATGCCCCGCCTAGCGCGGTTATCGACGAGCATCCCCGACGCCCTTCCTTGCTGGGCCCAACGGATGCCATCGTAAGCGAACGTGTAGTCGACGTCTGCGGGCTGGCGACCGATCCGCAAATCCCAGTTGTCCGGGAGACGAATCACGAGGAAATTCGACGGTCCGAGGACGAGGTGGGTTGCGGCGACGACGTGGTCCCGCGTGATCGGCCTCATGACCCGCCCGCCAGCTCGGCGGCGAACGGAGGCCTATACGACATCATGTCCTCGGAGACCCGACGGACCATGTCGACGCCCGTGACTTCGGAGGGGTACAGCGGGATGTACGATCGAACGAGCGGCCCCAGGTCGCGGTACAGCACCTTCATGTAACCCGTTTGTTCGTGGTACTTGTTCGCGAGATATTCGCCCGCGCCATCCTGGAGTGCAATCTCCGGCCGGAGCACCTCGTTCACGACGACCCCGCCAATCGGGATGTTGAACTTCTGGACCATGCCGATGAACCGGCGGACGACCGCGATCGGCAACCCGAGGGGCAGAGTCACGAAGAAGAACGCGGTTCTCTCGGGATCGACCAGGACCGCTTTCGCCTGCTCGAACCTCTCGTTCATCGAGATCAGATCCGCCATGAGCGGGTCCCTCTTGACTTCCTCGATGACCTTCTCCTTGCGGAAGGAGAGCTGAACGCGCATTCTTAGCGCCTCCTTGCGCGAGTCGATCATGCGACTGAGCCAAAGGCCGTAGATCTTGCTCAGCCCAATCAGACGGACGGCGTTTGCAACGGCCGCGGTGTCGAAGATCACGCGGTCGTACGCCTCGCCCTCCTTGAGGATAAAGTCAACCATCCGGTCGAACATCGCGCTCTCTTCGAAGGCCGGGTTCGTCGCGGCGATTTCGATGAACGGCCGGGCGTCGAGGGGGATGTCCGCCCACTTGAGGAATTCTTTGACGCGGCCTCGTATCGAGTTTCGGTATCGCTCCACGACCTCTGCGGTCTCGACCTCCACGGCGCGCACGTTCTTCGCGCCCTTCACCTCGACGACCTTCCCACCCGCGAGGCTCTGGCCGAACAAACTCGAGAGGGAGTGGACCGGATTCAGCGATGCGAGCAGGACGCGTTCGCCTTGGGACGCGTAGTGGTATGCGAGTCCCGCCGCCGCGACCGTCTTCCCGACGCCGCCCTTGCCGCCCGTGAAGATGTACCGCATCTTTGGCCGCTGTTCGAGGAGTTCAGGGAGGCTTGTCACGTCGGCCGCCTCAGAGCGCAGGTCCGAATAGAAGGTCGTGAGACACGGTCTCGATCATGTCGAGTCCGCGCGGCTCGCGGGGATACATCGGAAGCATCGCCACCACCTTGCCGGCGAATTTCGAGTGGATCTCGTCGAGGTACTTCCGCTGCATCCTCGCTCGGTTCCGGAGGAACTCCACCGCCTCGCCGCCCTTCGCCTCGGCGAGTTCTGCCGGGTACACTTGATTCACGATGAGGCCCGCCATCTGGAGGCCGAGAGAATCGAACATCTCGAGGGCTCGTTCGGTATCCAAGATTGCCATGCGCTCCGGGATGAGGACCATGAAGAACGACGTGCGGCGCTGGTCCACCATCAGATCCGTGAACCGCGTGATCTTCCCTTGGATGTCCTGAAGTTCCTTCAGGACTTCGTCCTCCGAGACCTTCGCGCCCTTCAGGGTCGCCGCGACCGCTTCGTATTCCTGGGCCTTCTCCCGGGCCTCCGTGATCTTCCCGACCCACTTGCTCAGGATCTCCGCCATCGCAATCATGCGGACCCCGTGGCCGAACGGGGGCATGTCGAACACGTAAAGATCGTGCCCGCTCGACGAGACGAGGTCTGCCATGGCGTCGTACGTGGCCGACTCGTACATCGCAGGTTCCGCGGACGTGGAGTCGATGTACTCTTCGATTTCCGCTGGGAGCTCCGTCAGGCCATACATCGTGAGGATCTTCTGCTTCACCTCGCTTTGATAATCCGCGACGCGCCGGTCTGCGTCGATCTCCACGACGTCCAGATTCGGAATCAAAGGGACGAGCCCCCTTCCGAAGATGTCCCGATCGAAGATGTCGCTGAGGCTCGCCTGCGGGTCCGTCGAGAAGCAGAGGACCTTCCGGTTCCGCTTCGAAGCCATGTAGTGGCTGAGCCCCGCGCTGCACGTCGTCTTGCCGAGCCCGCCCTTCCCCGCGAAGATCACGATTCCCTTGTCGCCCTTCTTCTCGAAGTACGAGGCGAGGCCCATCGGACTTCCTCAGAACACTTGGTCCGTGAAGTCCCGCTCCCGGAACACCCGCTGTTTCCAGCTCTTGATGTTCGGGACCGCATACGGCAGGATCTTGAGGGCGTAGTACGGCGGGATGACCGGGACCCCGAGCATGTCACCCAGCGTGATGAACATGAAGAGGTGCTCAAGGTACATCCGTGTGCGGAGGGCCGCGGTCACGTGGCCATGAGCCGCCATCCCATACAAGACGCCTTTCGCGGCCTCTTTGACCCTCGCCGTGCGGCCTTTCGGGCCTGTCGGGGCTTTCGCTTCTCCCATCTCGCACCGGTCCTCGATCGTCCCTATGCGCGCCGACCTCAATAGCCTTGACGCATGCCGACGGCTACTTTTCCCGCTCGCCACCGTCGGCCGCAGCCGGCGCGCGCGCGCGAGCTTCCGCCTGGCTCGCGTAGTAGCTGCGGAAGAGTCGGACCGCCATGGACAGCCCGATACCGAACAGGATCACCCCGACCGCGATGAACACGATGTCAATTCCCAGAGCGGCCCATCCGATGTCACTCACCGGCTTCTTCGTCATCTGCAGGGTCAGAGGCCCGCTGTTGTTGAAGAACAGGTACTGGATGCCCGCGTTAACGAACGTCCAGGTCTCCCACAGGAGCGCCGCCAGGGTGGTCACGACCATGAAGATCCCGGGAATGAGATAGTTCCGGGTTCGGGCCCGCGTCTTCGCGAGGAAGATCGCGATGAGCATGATGGCGAGGCCCGCCAGCAACTGGTTCGCGCCGCCAAAGTAGAGCCACAACGCCCACCAGCTGCCGGTCACCGCGAACGACCAGGAGACGCCGAGGCTGACGAAGGTCGATACGTGCTTGTTGCCGAAGATCCGGAAGCGGCCCTCGCCCCACGTCTCCCCGGCGACGAGTCGGAAAAACCTCGTGACCAAGGCCTGGACGGTCAGCGCGTAAATGATGAGGACGAGCCCGAAGAACGTGCCCAACACGGCCAACGCAGCCTTGCCTCCCACGAGGGGGGCCACGAGCAACTTCGCACCGGTCACCCAGGCGGTCACGTTGCTGCTGAGCGGGTTGAGCCCAGCGACGACGGAGTAGGCGGCCAGCGAAGCGAGCGCGAGCAGCCCCTCGGAGAGCATCGCGCCGCCTCCGACGGGCAGCGCATCCGTTTCGATGTCCAGCTGCTTCGAGGACGACGAGCTGCTGACGAGGCTGTGCCATCCCGAGACGGCGCCACAGGCGATGGCCACGAACAGGATGGGCCAGATGGGGCCGATGGTGCTGTTCCAGACTCCGACGAACGCCGGCTCCGCCAACGGCACGCCGTTCCCGCTATTCGTGAAAGGGGAGAGGAGCGCGCCGACCAGCAGGAGGATAATCGCCGCGTAGGCCGGATAGAAGGCCAGGTAGTTTGTCGGTTGGATGAAGGTCGGAGTCGGGAGTATCGCGGCAATGTAAAGGATGACCGCGCAGATGGCCGCCCAGTAGACCGTGTTCCACGCGGCGCCCCACGGCATGGTGACCGGGAAGACGATGCCCAAGTAGATGCTGAGCACCACGAGGGCGAGGCCGATCCCCGTGACCGCGAATACGTTCATCTTCACACGGTACAGGAGCTGGCCGCACAGGACGCCGGCGAGCAAGACTCCGATCGTGGGGACGAACGTCGTGCCGTCGAAGGCATTCCAGAAGGCGGCGATTAATGCGATGAAAGTAGCGGAGATGATGATCAGGTAGAACAAGACGAATGCCAGGAGGTTCGTCCGTCCGCGAGCTCCGGTGAATTCGTACGTAATAGGTCCGAACGATCGGCCTTCCTTCCGGACGGAGAGCATCATGGCGCCGTAGTCCTGGAGCCACCCGATGAAGAAGTTCCCGCCGATGATCCAAAGGAGTGCAGGGACCCACCCGTACGTGATCCCGATGAAGGGGCCCAAGATAGGCCCGAGGGCCGCGACGCTCTTGAATTGATAGCCCCACAGGACGTACCGACTCACGGGGAAGTATTCGACCCCATCCATGTACATGTGCGCCGGCGTCGTCCTCTTTGCATTGGACCGCCACACGTTCCGATCAACCCACCTCCCATAGCCCCAATAGGCCACGCCGTACAGACCGATCGCAATGATTACCCACAGGAACGGAGTTCCTACAAAGTCGGCCACTCGATTACCTCCCGCCACGCCCCACCGTGTGAGGCTCCGCCGCGGGTAATCGTGTCACGGGCCTTAAACGTCACGCAAGGCCCGCCCCCTCCGCCCTCATCACCGGTCGGGTCCCGGAAGGGACTTACGCACGTTCGCGCATTCGATATCATGTCCTCCCAGCCTCCTCGCATCCAGCTCCTCGGCCTGCTCCCCGCGATCCTGAAGCCGTGCGGGCCCGCATGCGCTCAGCCGTTCACGAACCGGAGCGTAGCGGACCTGCGGGACGAGGAATTCCGCGAGACGCCGTCTTTCGTCCTCGAGAACGCGGATCGGGCCCATCGCCTCGCCGAAGACCTCTTCCAGCACTTCGGAGACCGGATCCGGATCGAGGTCGTCGGACTCGATTCACCGCGGGGTGTGTGGCTGGGTCTTCGACACCAGGTCGGCAAAGGGTTCGCCGTCATTGTGGACGGCCGCGACGTGTTTCGAAATCCCGTCGATTACGATCCAGTCAAGAGTGCAGTTTCGCGGGCGCTCGCGAGTCGACCGTTGCCGCCGTAACGAGCAGGGCCCCCTAGGCCGTGGACGCAGCGGTCCCCAATTCGCCTCGAAACAGGAGAGGCAGGGCCGCGAGCCAGAGGATCTCGAAGACGAGCGATACGATCGAGGGCAACGTGGCGACGGGTCCGAACACGGCGAACGCCAGCACGACCGTCAGGCCGAGATTCTTGAAGGACGAGAACGCGGTGACCGCCACCCGTTCCGACAACGGGACGTCGAGGGCTCGCGTGAGGACGAACACGACACCGCCCAAGAGGAAAGTCCTCCCGAATGACAGGAAAGCGAGGGACAGAATGAGTTCGGGATGCGCCAACAAGGGGGCTCGCGTGGACCCTGCAATCGCGATCACGAGAAAGAAGAACGAAAGGCTCACGGCGCTGCCGCGAACATCGGCGACGCGAGACCACCGCCGGAGGAGCCGGGACGCGATCAGCGGCAAGCCAACCAGAAGGACCGTCTGCACGACGAGTTCCCCGAACGGTGCCGCTTGACTCGTGAAGACCAGGGTGATTGCGGGCACGAGCCCGAGGCCCAGCACGTACAGAAGGGCGAGGGAGACCAAGGACCGTCGCGTGTCCCCTCTGAGGATCGAGGTGATTGGCACGACAGCAATCGCCGGCGGGACGGCTGCCATGAGAACCCAGCCATTCCGGATTTGGGGATCCGGACTCAGGACCGCGAACGCGAGGATGAGGCCGCTGAGGACCAGGTAGCTCATCCCGAATGCAACGAGGAACCGTCGCAGCTCTTCCCGGGGCGAGATCCCGGAAATCGAAATCTCGGTCAGGGAGAACGTCATCCCGAGGATGAGGGCAACCTGCGAAATCTCCTTCGAATATGCGGGGAAACCGCCCGTCGCGAAACCGACGACTAGGCCCGAAGCCACCATCGTGGGGAAGCTGCGCCATGGGCGGAACACGGGGGCCCGAGATGGGCATCCTCGGAAAAAGGCTGCCGCCTCAGAGACTCGCGAGGGCGGCGCCCACGATCGCGAAAGCGACCGCGACCTTCTGCGGCACCGTCATCCGCTCATCCATCCACAGCCGTCGGACGAGAATTGCGACGACCGGATACGCCGTCGTCAGCGGCACCACGATCGCGATCGGACCGAGGCCGATGGCAAGGAAGATCGTGATCCCGGCGACGCCGAACAAGAGAAGCGACGGAAGCGCTTCGCGAATTCCGACGCGATCCCACGAGCCGCGGTCTCGGAGTCTCGGCAGTGCAATCGCGAGGTAGAGCGGGGTCGAGACGATCACGTAAATCCCCGAGTTCCCCGCGAAGCCCAGCGCGTTGATCGCGAGCTTCTCGACGATTCCCCAGGCGCCCCACATCAGGATCGCAAGGAGCATCGGCGCAAGCCACGCGCGGCCGACCGCCGCGTGGCCCGGGTGATCGTAAGTCCCGAGGAGCACGGCCCCGACCAGGAGGAACACGATCGCGACGATCTGGAGCGGGACGAGAGAAGCGCCGAGGATCGCGACGGCGGCCGCGACCGTAATCACCGGGTACGCGGCCGCGAAGCCGCTGACCACGCTCGCGGTGCCGGATTCCATCGCGCGGAACCAGAAGACGGTCCCCAGGCACCCACAGACGCCGCTCGCGATCCCGAAAACGACCCCCTCGAGCGGGAGGTGGGTCCAGCCGGAGCCGAACAAGAACCAGGCGGCGTAGATCGGCGCGTTACCGAGGGCGTACAGGACGAGCATCCGGGCTGACCCTAGCCGGACCGTCGGCTCTTTGGACAGGCCCTCGCCCACGCCGTAGCAGACGACCGTGAGCAGGGCGCAGACGAGCCAGAGCTCCATCTCGCTTCGCCTCGATTCGATTGTCTGGGTCTTGATCGTTCATGAACGCCCACTCCGCGCGTTTTCCCGCACGTTGGAAGGGTTCGGGTGAACCGAAGCCCCAGGTTTTCTTAAAGGTTCTTGCACAAAAGTCGTCAAATCGGCGAGTTTTTGCGGACGTGCGACGCGGAATTGTTCTGGAACATATCTGGAACTCCGCATGGTTCCGGATCTGATTTTGGAGATACCTTCATATGGGGACGGTGTCATCCTTTATCACGCGTGGGGCGGAGGCGGCTCCGCGTCGCTTTGGAGGCGGTTCGTATTCGGCAGATGCGCCTAGGCGTGATTTGTGGGTTCGTTGTTTTCGTGCTGCTCGCGTCCGCGTCGTTCTCCGCGCCGGGGGTCACCACGAACGCAAAAGCCGCCCAAGTCGACTTTCACATGGGATTCCTGGAAGCCGTCGACTATCTGAATCCGTTCCGAGGCCTGAACGACCCATCGTACGAACTGTACGGCTTCATTTACGACTATCTATTTTCGCTCGACCAAGACGGACATCCGATTCCCAACATCGCCACGGACGCAAGTTGCGACCTGACCTGTCGAAACTGGACTTACACGATCCGCCAAGGTGTGAAGTGGTCCGACGGGACCGATCTTACCGCGGATGATGTTGCCTTCACGGTCAACTACAACATCCAATCCTTCTTTCATCTCTGGGCGTTCGAGCCGTACGTGAACCGGATTCTCGGATGCGCGCCCCAACAAACCACGGGCTGCGGTGCGGTCATCACAGCGCCCTGGCAGGTCACCGTATACTTCGATCGACCGTTCGCTCCGGGCAAGATCATGTTCATCCCAATAATCCAGAAGGCGCAGTGGCAAGGGGTGAGCGGCACCCAGGCTCAATGTTGTTATCAGAATCTGAACCCCATCGGCACGGGTCCGTTCTACGCGGACGCGAGCATCGGGACCCGGTGGCAAAACTCGCAGCCGCTATTGCTCCACAAGAACCCGAACTACCACCTTGGGGCGCCGAAGATCGACAACCTGTACATGGAGCAGTTCTCGGACGAAGCCACGCTCGTCGGCGCCCTCAAGGCGGGCGCGATCGACCTCGCGAAGCTCACCCCGAACGGATACCGCGCCCTCGCGAACACGCCGAACATCGGGCGCCAGACGTCCTTGCTGAGCACCCAGTACTGGAATGAAATCGGATTCACGCAGCTGAGTTCGAACAGCGTGGACAAGAAGCTGAACCCGGCCCGCTGGGATCAGAACGTGCGGCGGGCCCTCGCGATGGCGACGAACAAGGACTTCATCGTCTCGAACAAGTACCTCGGATTCGGCACTCGTGGTGACACGTTAGTATCGCCAATCACGCCTTTCTGGTGGTACGACCCCACCTCCGAACCGGGCGTGAACTTAACATTCAACTTGACCAAGGCGAACCAGCTTCTGGATTCGGCGGGCTACTCGAGCTGGACGGGCGGCACCCCCGGGAGCGGCGTGCGGATGGCTGCCCGCGACATCACGTTCACGAACACGAATGGGCAGGTCGTCACGGTGCCCCTCGGCAAGCAACTCGTCTTCACGATGGCCGTCCGCCAAGAATTCCAGCAGGAACAGGACACGGCCGCGTACCTCCAGCAGGAATGGTCAAGTGTCGGGGTGCAACTCAACATCAAAGTGGAACTCGAGTCCGCCCTGTCCAACGACGTGTACGGCGGCGCCGTCGAGACCTACATCTGGTATTGGTCCGCGGATCCCGACCCGAACTACATTCTTTCGATCGAGTCCGGCTTCACCTTGGACGGCTGGAACGACAATTATTGGAACAATGCGACGTACAACCAGCTGTACGTGGACCACCTCGCGGCCACGAACATGACCCAGCGGCAGCAGATCGTCCACCAGGCCGAGAAACTCAACTACGAAAGCGCCGTGTACATCATCTACATTTTCCAGAACGGGACCTGGGCCTACCGAACGGACCGATTCACGGGATGGGGAGACTGGGCGGCGCACCCGTACCGGCAAATGGACGCGTTCTGGGG
>WNEY01001955.1_pt1 | contig 14867 bp, 6 predicted proteins | sample 5400531 | NCBI WGS metagenome assembly WNEY01 (sample SAMN13153338, study PRJNA577476) | soil metagenome | isolation source: 200 cm saprolite under Douglas fir tree site 1 | place: USA:California | collected 2015-04-18
CGGCGTAATGAGCGGGCACTTCCAGATGAGGCGAGTGGCCGCTGCCGGGCACCAGGAGCAGGCGCGCCCCGGGAATGCGCTCGGCCATGCCGCGCGCGATGCCGCTGAATTTCGCGTCGCGCTCGCCGGCCAGGAGCAGCGTCGGGATCCGCAGGCGCGGCAGCTCGTCCCAGAGAGACGGCTGCGCGCCCGAGCCGAGATGACGCAGCGCCGAGGCGAGCCCGGCGGCCGAGCTGCGCAGGCGGCGCTCGCGAAGCGCGCCGGCCAGGGGCGCGGGGAGGTCGCGCAGGCCAGCGAGCGTCGGATGATCTTCCCAGCGCGCCACGAAGGCGGCGACGCCCTCGCGCAGGGCAAGCCCGGCGAGCTGCTCGTCCTCGGCGCGGCGCCGCTCGCGCTCGGCGGCCTCCTCGATGCCCGGCGAGCCGCTTTCGAGCGCCAGCGCCCTGACGCTCGGCGGGTGCCGCAGCGCGAACGCCAGCGCCAGCCGCGCCCCCATGGAATAGCCGGCCAGGAAGAAGGGCTCCCGCGGAAGCGCGGCGCGCAGGTCCTCCAGGGCGTCGTCCCAGCCGGTGGCCCGCGGACTCTGGCCGTGGCCCGGGAGGTCCGGCGCGGCGATGCGGAACCGCGCGCCGAGCGACTCGCGCAGGTGGTCGAAGGCGCTGCCCGCCCCGGTGAACCCGTGCAACAGCGCGAGCGGCGGGCCCTTGCCCCAGGTGGTCACGGCGAGCGTCACGGCGCCTCCAGCGCGGCCGCCACAAGCCGCTGCAGCTCGCGGTGCCGCTCGACGTTCGCGGCGCGCTCGGTGCGCACCTCGACCATCCACAGGCCATTCCCCAGGCCCTCGCGAACGCACGTGCGAAGCTCGGACGCGGTGCGCGGGCGAGCGAGACGCGCGCCGCACAGGGCGGCGACGTGGGACAGGTCCAGGCCGTGGGGCGTGGCGAACAGCTCCTCGAAGTGCTCGGTCGCCTGTGCCACCGGCAAGAAGTCGAAGATGCCGCCCCCGTCGTTGTTGACGACGACCAGGAGCAGCGGCACGCGGAGCCGGCGCGCGGCGAGCAGGCCCGACAGGTCGTGCAGCAGCGCGAGATCTCCCAGCAGCACCGCCGCCGGCTGCCGGGTGGCCGCGGCTGCTCCGAGGGCGCTCGACACGATGCCGTCGATGCCGTTCGTTCCGCGGTTCGCCAGCACGCGGGCCTGGCCGGTCGCCGCCCAGGCGTCCAGGTCGCGCACCGGCATGCTGCTGGAGACGAAGAGCAGGGCGTCCGGCGGCAACGCCGCGGCCAGCTCGCGCGCGGTGCCCGGCTCGGAGAGCCGCGTCTCCGCCGCGAACGTTTCTTGGAGCGCGGTGCGCGCGCGCTGCTCCGCGTCGACCAGCCGTGACGCGGGGCGGGGCTCGCGCCGCTGCACGCGCCGGGCGAGCTCCGCGCAGGCGCGCACCGCATCGCCGCAGATCGCCATGGAGGCCGAGTGCCCGGGGTCGAAGAGCGCGCCGTCGTCGGAGAGGCAGAGCGTCCAGGCGCCGCTCGCGTCGAGCCACTGCTGCAGCGTCTTGGAGGTGAGCCCGCCGCCGATGCGCACCACCGCCTCCGGGTGGACCGCGCCGGCGAGCGGCTGGTGCTTGAGCAGGGAATCGTAGTGGGCCAGCGCCTCGGGCAGGCGGAACCGGACCTGCGAAGCCGCTTCGGCGAGCACCGGGTAGCCGAGCGACTCCGACAGCGCGCGCACCGCCCGGGGCAGGTCGTCCCAGGCGTCGCGCGGACCGCAGACGATCGCGCCTCGGGGGCGCCGCGACAGCTCGCGCGCGGCGATCTCCAGCGCCGCCTCGTCGGGCTCGAGCTTGCCCGGCGCGATGCGCGCCGCCCCTGGCCCGCCCGGCGCGGCGGCCGGAGGAGAGGCCGGAGTGAGCGGCTCCCGGAACGGCGCGTTCAGGTGAACGGGCCCCCGCGGGGTTCCGAGGGCGCGCGCGGCCGCGGCCGCCGCGACGGCGCGAAGGTGGCGCAGCGCCTCCGGCGGGCCCTCGGGCACGCCCAGGTCGGCGAAGAAGCGCACGTGCGTTCCGAAGAGGTGCTGCTGATCGAGGGTCTGCGGAGCGCCGAACCCGTGCAGCTCGGGCGGCCTGTCCGCCGTGAGCGCGACCAGGGGCACGCGGCTCGCCTCCGCTTCGAGGATCGCCGGATAGAAGTGCGCCCCCGCCGTCCCCGAGGTGGCGATGACCAGCGCGGGCTTTCCGGTCGCCTTCGCGGCCCCCAGCGCGAAGAACGCGCCGCTGCGCTCGTCCACCACCGACCGGACGTTCAGCCGTGGCTCGGCCGCGCAGGCCAGCGCGAGCGGCGTGGACCGCGAGCCGGGGCAGACCACGGCTTCCGAGGCGCCGGCCGCGCACAGCTCGTCGACGAGGGCGCGGGCCCAGGCCTCGTTCAGGTGCGCCGTCACGCGGCGCCCTCCAGCGCGTCCAGCAGGGCGCGCGCCTTGAGCTGCGTCTCCATCCATTCCGACTCGGCGGACGATCCTTCCACGATTCCGGCGCCCAGGAAGAGGCGGGCGGTGCCGCCCGCGATCCGGGCGCAGCGGAGCGACACGGCCAGCTCCGCGCGCGCGGGTCCCACCAGGCCGATCAGCCCGGCGTAGAGGCCGCGGTCGAGGTCCTCGTGCTCGCCGAGGAAGCGGACCGCGGCGGCCGAAGGGACGCCGCCGACCGCGGGAGTCGGGTGCAGCGCGGCGACGATCTCCGCGAGACCCGCGCCGGCCCGCAAGCGCGCCGAGATGGGCGTGTAGAGGTGGGCGACGGTCGCCAGCTCGCGCACCGCGGGCGAGGCGGGCACCTCGACCGTCTCGGAGATGCCGCGCAGGGCGGAGACGATGTGCTCGACCACCCATTCATGCTCGCGCAGGTCCTTCGGCCGGCGGAGCAGGGCCTGGGCCTCGGCAGGCGTCGCGGAGCCGGCCAACGCCTCGGTGCGCAGGTGCGGGCCGTCCAGGCTGCAGAAGCTCTCGGGCGTGGCGCCGACGAACGCGGCGCCGCCGTCTCCCTGGAGGAGGAACGTGCGGCACTGCGGGTAGGCACGCTCGAGGTGCTCGAGCAGGCCCTCGAGCGGGGGTGCTGCGGGCACGTCCACGGCGCGCGCGACGACCACCTTGGACAGCTCGCCGGCGCGGATCCGCCGCAGGGCCAGATCGACGAGCTCGGCCCACCGCGCGCGGCCGTCCTGGAACGCGGCGGCGCGGGTGCCATTCGGCAGCCCTCCGTGGCGGTCGGCGGGCGCGGGCCGTCCTTCGAGGGCGCGTCGCGCATCGTCGAGCCTGGCCTGCAGCGAGCTGTGTGTCTCCTCTCCTTCGGGGGCGAATGCCGCGGCGTGACGCCGCCCGCCGTCCTCCCAGACCAGCAGCCGGGGGACGGCGAACCGGACCGGCGCGAACCCGCTCCACGAAGCGCGCGACGGGTCGAACGCGACCGCGCCGAACCAGGGCCCGGGCGGCCTCGGACGGGCGTCCGCCGGGCCGTCGAGCCACGCCACTCCGTCAGGGCGGGAGAGCGCGGCGAGCAGGGCGCCCAGCCCTCCCGCGCCCGCCTCGCGGCGCAGCACCTCCCCATGGGCGCGCACCCGGAGCCCCCGCTCGGGGTGCGACCAAAAGAAGCAGAGCGGGCCCAGGTCGGAGGGCCACGCGCCCGCGGGGACCTCGGCGCAAACGCCCGCAAGCCTGGGGACCGCGGCGGTGTCCTGCGCCATCTCCTGCCCGCTCCTTCCTCTTGCCCGCCGCTCCGGGCCCCGCTACATACCACTTGTTTCAAAACGTTTTGAAGGCTCTGATGCAAGGGATTCGTGAAGAGGCCCGCCTGGTCCAGCGCCGTCCCGAAACAAAGGGGACGGTGGTGCGGCTGTCCGGCCCGCGGGGGCCCGTCGAGCTGGGTGGCCGCGCGTTCGTGGTCATGGCCGGCCCGTGCGCGGTGGAGAGCGCCGGGCAGGTGGAGGAGGCGGCGCGAGCGGTCGCGGAGGCAGGTTGCGCGGTCCTGCGAGGCGGCGCCTTCAAGCCGCGTACCAGCCCGTACGCATTCCAGGGGCTCGGCGCGGAGGGAGCGCGGCTGCTGTTCGAGTCCGCCCAGCGGAACGGGCTCGCCGCCGTCACCGAGGTGATGGAGCCCGCCCAGCTCCCGGTGCTGGAGCGCGCGGCGCTCCTCCAGATTGGCGCCCGCAACATGCAGAACTTCGCGCTGCTCCAGGCGCTGTCGCGCCTGCGCCGGCCGGTGCTGCTCAAGCGCGGCCCCGCCGCGACCGTCGAGGAGTGGCTCCTCGCGGCCGAATATCTACTGGCGGGCGGCAACGACCAGGTGGTCCTCTGCGAGCGGGGCATCCGCACCTTCGAGACGGCGACGCGCAACACCCTCGACATCTCGGCCGTCGCGCTGGCGAAGCAGCGCACGCACCTGCCCGTGCTGGTGGACCCGTCGCACGCCGCGGGCCGGCCCGATCTCGTGCTGCCGCTGTCGCTCGCCGCGGCGGCCGCAGGCGCCGACGGGCTCCTGGTGGAGGTGCACGCCCGGCCCGAGGAGGCGCTCAGCGACGGCGCGCAGGCGCTGCGGCCGCGCGAGCTGCGCGAGCTGATGGACCGCCTCGCGCCGGTGCTCGACGCCGTGGGACGCGCTCCGTGGCGGCCCGAAGGCGCCCGCCGGGCGGCGCTGCGGTGAGCGAGCAGGTCCGCGAGATGTTCGCCTCGATCGCGCGCCGCTACGACGCGGCGAACGAGGTCCTCTCGCTCGGCGTCCACCGCGGGTGGCGCCGCGCGGCAGTGCGGCTCTCCGGCGTGCTTCCCGGCGACCGCGTCCTCGACTGCGCCACCGGGACCGGCGACCTGGCGCTCGCGTTCAAGCGCGCCGTCGGCCCCTCGGGAGAGGTGGTCGGCACCGATTTCTGCGCGGAGATGCTGGCCTCGGCTCCGGCGAAGGCGCAGCGGGCGGGTCTCCCCGTCCGGTTCGAAGTGGCCGATGCGCTTTCTCTGCCGTACGCCGATGCATCGTTCGACGTCGCGTCCATCGGTTTCGGCATCCGCAACGTCGACGACCCGGTGCGCTGCCTGCGCGAGATGGCACGGGTCGTGCGCCCTGGTGGCCGCGTGGTGGTGCTGGAGTTCGGCCAGCCGCGCGGCCCCTTCGGCGCGCTCTTCCGCGTCTACAGCCGGCAGGTGATGCCCGCCCTCGGAGGGCTCCTCACCGGCAACCGCGCCGCCTACGAGTACCTCCCGCGCACGGCCGCGGCGTTCCCCGCGGGCGACCAGTTCCTGGCGCTGATGGACCAGGCCGGCGCCTTCGCACAGCGAAGCGCAACCCCGCTGCTGGCGGGCACTGCCTACGTGTACGTCGGGGCCGTCGCGTGACTATCCGCAATCGTCCGAACACCAACTGGACCTCGGTTGCTTTTGAGGCGCTGCGGCGGTGAAACGCGATCCCGGACCGACGTCGTGTGCCGCTTTAACGCAGCGCGTCCCGCGCCGGGGCGGATAAACCTCCACTCACCCTGACGGAGTCCCCGGAGCGGCTGCAAGCCGGTCGCCCGATGCGCGCGCTCGTTCCATGAACTCGCGACCGTACATCTGCTCAGCAGCGTGTTGGTTGTGCGCACGGCAGAGCAGGCGGATCCGGTCCGCTCGGTGGAGATGCGTTCGCGCGAACCCGTCGCGGTGATCGAATTCCAGGGCGCCAGTCTCGGCGCACCTGCGGCCCTGCTCGTCGGAAAACGTGCAGCGGCCGCCGTCGCGCTCGAAGACCTCGCGCTTGATGGCGTCCGGGATGTGACGCGAAGACGATTCATGCGCGTCTTCGGCCGGAGCCGGTCGTGCCTTCCGACCGGTGGCGAATCGCTCCTTCTTCACCTGCTCGATGAGCAACTCGAGCGCTTTCTCCACGATCGTCGCCAGGTCTCCGTCCGGGATGCGGTGGCGGAGCAGATCCTGCGCCTGGCGGAATTTCTCATGACACGCGCGACTCGCGGTGAACTGGAACTTGAAGGTCTCCTCGCAGAGCGGAGTTACGGGCCGGCATTCATCGCGTCGCGGTGGCGGGGCGGGAGGTGTTCCGATCGCGAGAGCAGGCGACGACGCGGGCGGCGCCACTGTGGCGGCGATGCCGAACGAGAATGCAGGTGACGCTTCGGGCGGCAAGTCGGGGCGACCCGGGAGCTTGCGCACGAGGGTCGGAGCTGCCGGCTGCGGCGAAAGACGCGCGACCAGCTCTTCGATTTCGCGCTTCGACTTCCCCGCTGCCTCCGTCAATACCCTCTCCTGGTTCTCAGGGGTCAGGTGCGGGGCAAGTAAACGCAACCCGGCCAGGTGCACCCGCCCGGCTCGAAGCGCATCCACGATAACCGGCATGTGCCGTGCGGCACGGGCAACGAAGATCCGGTTGTAGGCTACGCCCTCCGAGAAGCCCAGCTCGCCCATGCAGAAGGCGAACATCGAGGAGAATGCAAAATCCAGGTAGAGCTTTCTCTCGTCGATCTCGCCGAGGTGCACGATCAGCTCCGCCTCCACGTCGCACGATTTCTGAGCGAGCTCTCGCGTGGCGGAGAGAAGGTCGGAGGAGCTCAACGATTCGACAGCGCACAGTGAGTTCATCATCTGGCCGTCGTAGCACGAGGGTCCGACAGTGCAGCGCCGAGCGGGTGAGCGATTTGGACTTGTCCCGGGACAAGTAGTCCGTGCGGGGACTAGACCGAGCCGGTCTGCAGCTCGCCGCCCTCGGCGCGGACGCGGGCGATCTCCTCCGCCAGCACCTCGATGGTCTCGCGGATCTGCTGCTCGGTGTGCGTCGAGGTGACGAAGAAGCGCAGGCGCGCGGCCGTCTCCTCGACCGCCGGATAGAGGATGGGCTGCACGTTGATGCCGCGCTGCCGCAGCGCCTCGCTGACCTGGAGGCTGTGCAGCGAGTTGCCCAGGATGGCGGGGACCACCGCGCTCCCGCCGGCGAACCCGGTGTCGATGCCCCGCTCGCGCGCCACCTTGAGGAACAGCGCGCTCCGCTCGTGCAGCCGCTGCACCTTCTCCGGGTGCGCCTGGATCTGGCGCAGCGCCTCGAGCGCGGCCGCCGCGTTGGCCGGCGACATGCCCACGCTGTAGACGAACCCGGGCACCGTGTACTTGAGGAAGTTCACCAGCGTCTTCGAGCCGGCCACGTACCCGCCGCAGGAGGCGAGCGACTTGGACATGGTGCCCATCCATAAGTCGACGTCCGTCCGCTCGATCCGGTGGTGCTCGCCCACGCCGCGCCCCGTCTCGCCCACCACTCCGATCGAGTGCGCCTCGTCGACCAGCAGCAGCGTCTTGTACTTCTTCTTCAGCTCGACGAAGCGGGGCAGCGGCGTGACGTCCCCGTCCATGCTGTAGACGCCCTCGACCGCGATCAGCACGCGCCGGTAGTGCGGCCGCAGTTGGGCCAGCTGCTTCTCCAGCGCCTCGAAGTCGTTGTGCGGGAACGGGCGCCGCTTCGCCCCGGAGAGCTTGGAGCCGCCCAGGATGCAGTCGTGCGCCAGCGAGTCGTGGAGGATGAGGTCCTGCGGACCCATCAGGTGCCCGATGACGGTCACGAACACCCCGTGCCCGGACACGGTCACGATGGAGTCCTCGCAGCCCAGGAAGCGCGCCAGCTCCTGCTCCAGCTCGCGGTGGAGCGGCTTCTCGCCGCTCGCGACGCGGCTGGCGGACACGCTGGTCCCGTACCGCTCCACCGCCTCCTGCGCCGCGCGGCTTACCTGGGGGTCGCCGGAGAGGCCAAGGTAGTTGTAGCTGGACCAGTTGATCATCGTGCGGCCGCCGATCACCGAGGTGTCGTTGGTGACCCGCTCGTGCACGTTGAAGTACGGATTCTTCAGGCCGAAGGCCGCCACCAGGCCCAGCCGCTGCTCCAGCTCCTGCACCTCCGGGAACTGCTCGATGCGATAGCTCGCCTCGTCGACTGCGCGGGCTGCCGCGGGTGGCTCGCGGCTCGCGGCCCGCGCCGCTGGGACCGCCGCGATCGAGGTCGGGATCGGGGTCGAAGTCGCGGTGGAGGTCGTGGCCGAGGTCGAGGTCGAGGTGGAGGTCGCGACGTAGGCCGGCTTGCCGCCCGGTCCGCGGGCGCGCAGGAACCTCGGGTCGCGGTGCCGGAACTCGCCTTCCACGCCGCGGGCCACGGCCAGCACGCGGCCGTCGCGCGACTGGAGCACGATGCTGCCGCGCACCTCTTCGCCCGCGGACTGCTCCAGGGTGAGCGTCGCCCGGAGAGGTCCTTCGGGGAGCGGCCCGACCTGGACGTACTCCTGGATCCCGATCGGGAAGCCGGCCCGCTGCAGCTGCGTCCAGGCCCAGTAGGCGGCGAGCTGGAACGCGCCGTCGAGCGCCAGCGGATCGACCGCCCACGCCGTCCGGCGCGGCTCGCGGATCCAGTCGGCGGGGCGGCTGGTCTTCACCCATCCGACGATGCCACCCGCCGTGACCTGCTCGATCTCCACGATCGCGCGCAGCCGCGGGCCGTGGAAGGTGTACCCGTCGTAGAACTCGTCGAGCGCGAGCGGCAGCTGCGCGCGAACGGGGGGCGTCGCAGCCGGCGCCGCCGAGGCGAGCGCGGGAGCCACGTCGGCGCCGACGGTGGCGAACCCGACGTAGCTGGGGACGCGCGCAGGCTTGCCGTCGATCCCTGCGGCGAGGCTCACCGCCAGCTCCGCCTGCGGCCGCGCATCGCCGCGCACGGTCACCGCGAGTTGCGCGGCGTTCGCGATCCGCACCGGCTGCTTGAGCTGGAAATCGCGGACCAGGATGGGGGACCCGGCACCGCCGGTCGCTTCCAGCGCTGCGGCCGCGACCGCGTCCAGCGCGGAGGCGAGAGGCAGGACGGGCTGGCCGGCGAGCTGGTGGTCGTCGAGGTAGACGTGGTCGCTCCGCGTGACCGCCATGCGCACGCGGTGCGCGGTGCGGCGCTCCGGCTGGGCGGTCGCGAGGAGCACGGGGCCGGAGGCGCCCGCCTGCAGCGCGGAGAGCAGCGCCTGCTCTCCGGTGCGATCGTCGATGAACGGGACGCCCTGCTCGGCGAGCGCTGCCCGGGCGAACCCCGGGATGCGCGCGACCATCGCGGTGCCGGACCAGGGCGGGTACTCCAGCGCCAGCGCGCGCAAGCCGGGCCGCAGCGAAGGGAGGAGCTGAGCGGCGCGCGAGAGCGCCGCGTTGGCCGCGGAGTAGTCCACCTGCCCGGCGTTCCCGAATCGGCCCGCCCACGAGGAGACCAGCACGGCCGTGCGCAACGGATCCCGCGCGGTCGCCGCGAGCGCATGGGAGAGGCCCGTCAGCTTGGGTCCGAGCACTCGCAGGACGGCGGCATCGTCCTTCGCGGCGGCGGGCCCGTCCTCGGCCACGCCGGCCGCGTGCACCAGCGCGGTGAAAGCGCCCAGCTCGGCGCGCGCCGCATCGAGCGCCGCGCCGGCGGGAGCGGTCACGTCCCACCGCACGTAGACGGCGCGGCCGCCGGCCGCGCGCACGGACGAGAGGGTCGCCTCGACCTCCGCGTCGGGCGTCCTGCGCCCGACCAGCGCGAACGCGCATCCCGAGCCGGCCAGCGCGATCGCGAGCCTGGCGCCCACCCCGCGAGCGCCCCCGGTCACGAGGACGACGTCGTCCGAGCTAAAAGAAAGCGGCTCTCCCGGCTGCGCGGGCGCGAAGTCCGGTTCGTACCGGCGGCCGCCGCGCAGACCCACTTCCGGCGTTGCGTTGCCGGATCGCAGCTCGGCGGCGAGGGCCTCGGCCATCGCTTCGGCCCCGTCGGCGGGATCGAGATCCACGGCCTTGATCAGCTCGTCGGTCCGCTCGCGCGCAAGCGCCTTGGCGTACCCCGCCAGCGCGGCGCCGAGCAGAGTGCCGGTCGCGGTGCCGAGCTTCCCGTCCTGCGCCGTCGCCACCACGAAAGCGCCCGGATAGGTGCGCGCCAGCCGCTGGGCCCAGAGGAGCGCCTCCCACGAGCCCGCTCCGTCCAGCGATGGGCCGGGCACGAGGCCCGCGAGGTGGATGACCGCGCCGACTCCGGCGACGGGCGCCGCGGCCGGTGCGGCGAGGTCAGCGATGACGACCGAGTGCCCCAGGTGAGTCAGGCGGCGGGACAGGGCGTCCGCCACGCCCAGCTGGTCGCGGGTGATCAGCACGCGGTCGGGGAGCGGGTCCTCCGCGGGCGCGGCGCTGGCGAGCGGGACCTCGGCGGCGAGGGGCGCGAAGCGCAGCAGCTCCGGTCCCGCGTCGGCCAGTGCGCCCAGCGCGGCGGACAGCATCGGTTCGGCGGGAGCGGACCGGGGGCCGGCGACCGCGGAGGCGACGTGGTCGATCAGGCGCTGCACCGTCGTCTCCGGCCCGAGCAGCGTGCGCGGCAAGCCGCCGATGCCGGGCCACGCTTTCTGGATGTCCCCGTCCAGCTCGACCGTCATGAGGGAGTCGAAGCCCAGCTCGCCGGCGAGCGTCTGCGAGGTCTTGAGCGCCTCGACGGGGAAGGCGCTGATGCGGGAGACGAAGCCGAGGATCCGGCGGGCGATGTCGGAGGTGTCGGTCTGCGGGTCGCGGTCGAAGGAAGGCGTCGGGGTCGGCGTCGCAGCCGCGTTCGGGGTCGAGGTCCCGTTCGGGGTCGAGGTCCCGTTCGGGGTCGAGGTCACGTTCGGGGTCGAGGTCCCGTTCGGGATCGCGATCGGAGTCGAGGTCGCCGCGATGGCGCTCCGCACTTCCGCGGGAACCGCCACCCCTCGCTGCGCCAGGGCTTCGGCTTGCTGCTGCAGCACCTTGGCCTGCGTCTGCAGCAGCGCGATCTGCTCGCGGAACAGCGCGACCAGCGGGTCCATGTCGGCTCCATTCTGCAGCGGGACGGGCGCCGCCAGGGCCAGCGGCTCGGAGGAGGAGGGTTGCCGCTCGACTGCCCAGTACGGCTGGGTCTCGATCGGCGTCGGCGGCAGGGTGACGAGCCGCGCACCGCGGCCCTCGAACAGCGCCAGCGGCTCGAGAGGGATGCCGAGCGTCCAGAGCAGGCCGACGGCCTGCGCGAATCCGGCGAGGCCGTCGTCGTCGCGTCCAGCCAGGCCGAGCTGCGCGATGCGCTGCTCGGGCGGGAGACTGGCCTTGGCGAAGGCGGAGAGCGTCGTCCCGGAGCCGACGTTCAGCCACACGCGCCCGCCTTCGGCGGCCGCGCGCCGGAGCGCCTCGACGAAGTCGACCGGGGCGGTGGCGTGCTCGACCCAGATGCGCCGGATCTCCTCGGGGCCCTTCGGGTAGGGCGCGGCCGTGATGCCGCTGATCACCGGGATTTCGGGCGCGCGCACCGGGACCTCGGCCACCAGCTCGCGCACCGGATCGGCCACGTCCGCCAGGAGCGGCGAGTGGAACGCGTGCGACACCTCGAGCGGCGTGACCTTCACGCCCCGCGCCTCCAGGGCCGCCGACGCGCGGCGGACCGCCTCGGTGGACCCGGAGACGACCGTCTGTCCGGGATGATTCAGGTTGGCGACCACCGCGCCGTCGATCCCGCGGAGCGCCTCGCGGACCGTGCCCGGATCGGCGGCTGCGCTGGCCATGACGCCCGGATCGTCGAGCCGCAGGCCGACCATCGCCAGGCCGCGGCGCGCGACCAGGCGCAGGCAGTCCTCGTCGGACAGGACCCCGGCGGCGGCCGCCGCAGCGAACTCGCCCAGGCTGTGCCCGAGCACCACGTCCGGCGCCACACCCATCCCGCGGAGGACCGCGTGCAAAGCGAGCCCCACGGCGGCCATGGCGGGCTGGCAGACCTGCGTCTGCGTGAGCCTGCGCTCGGCCTCGGCGCCGCCGCTCGCCGGATACAGGTACGAACGGAGCGTGCCGCCCAGCGCGGCGTGCAATTCCGCGCCGAGCGCCTCGTCGAGGCGATCCAAGGCCTCGCGGAAAGTGGGGACCTGCTCGTACATCTCGCGCAGCAGCCCGACCTTCTGGGCGCCCTGCCCGGGGAAGAGCAGGGCCAGCCCGCGCTGGGCGAACGGCCCCTGGGCGAAGGCGATGCCGGGCGCGATGTGCACGGGCCCGTATGCCTCGGGCTCGGCGTCGGGCGAGGGCGGGGGCATCTCCGCCTCGCGCGCTTCGAGCGCGGGAGCGGCCGCCTCGAGACGCTCACGAAGCTGCGAGAAGGACTCCGCCGTGACGGCCAGGCGCGCGGCGCCGTGGGCGCGCGCGGCGAGCGTGCGCGCGACGTCCGCGGCGGTCGCGCCTTCCTGCTCCAGCTGCGCGAGCGTGCCTGCCAGCTCGCGCGCATGTCGCGCGACCAGCCCCGGGCGCGACGCCGCGACGAGGAACAGCTCGGCGCGGCGCTGCGCCGGCCGCGGGCGCCGGGCGAGCACCTGCTCCGGGCGCGGGGCCTCCTCCAGCACCACGTGCGCGTTGGTCCCGCCGAATCCGAACGAGCTGACCGCCGCGCGGCGGGGATGGCCGTCGCGCGCCTCCCAGGGGGTCGCGGAGCGCGGCAGGAAGAACGGACCGTCGCCCAGCCCCAGCTTCGGGTTCTGCTCGGTCACCGAGGGCTGCGGCGGAAGCGTGCGGTGGTGCAGGGCCAGCGAGGCCTTGATCAGCCCGGCCATCCCGGCGGCGGACATGGTGTGGCCGATGTTCGCCTTCACCGAGCCGAGCGCGGTGCGCGCGCCGTCACCGGGCGTCCAGCCCTGCTCGCGGAACAGCTCCGCCAGCGCGCCCACCTCGACGACGTCGCCCACGGTGGTGGCCGTCCCGTGCGCCTCGACGTAGCCGACCGACTGCGGCGGGACGCCGGCGTCCTGGTAGGCCAGGCGGAGCGCCTCCAGCTGGCCGCCCTGCCGAGGCGTCATCGGGCCTTCGCTGCGGCCGTCGTTGTTGCACGCCGATCCCCGGATCAGCGCGTAGATGCGGTCGCCGTCGCGCTCTGCGTCCTCGCGTCGCTTGAGGATGACCGCGCCGACTCCTTCGCCCATCACGAACCCGTCCGCCTTGGCGTCGAACGGCCGGCACTCGCCCGTGCGGGAGATGGCGCCGATGCGAGAGAAGCTGACCAGGTTGTCGGGAAGCAGGTTGAGGTAGACGCCGCCGGCGACCGCCACGTCGATCTGGCCGGCCCGCAGGTTCAGCAGCGCCTGGTGCGTCGCGACCAGCGCGGACGAGCACGCCGCGTCCACCGAGAGCGCCGGGCCGCCCAGGTCGAACTGCTGCGCCACGGTCGCCGCCGTCATGTTGAGCAGGTTGCCCGGCATGCTGAACGCGCGGAGCGGGGTGACGTCCTGCACCAGCGCCTCGAGAGCGCGCGCGGCGGCCGGATCGGGCTTGCGCCCGAACTGCCCGTCGAGCATCTGCAGCGCGCGCAGGCGGCTGAGGTGCATCTCCTTGTATTCACTGACCGACGCGCCGACGAACACGCCCGCGCGGCGGCGCGGGAACGGCTTGCGCTCCCAACCGGCGTCCTGCAGCGCGCAGCGCACCACGTCGAGCAGGAGCCGGTGCTGCGGGTCGGTCACCTGCACGCGGCGCGGCGCCAGGCCGAAGTGCAGCGCGCCGAACTCGCGGATCTCGGCGTCCTCCAGGTAGGCGCCGCGGCCGATGTAGGCTTTGTCGGGCGTCCGCAGGGAGTCGTCGAGGAAGACGCGGGCGTGGTTCCAGCGGGAGGAGGGGATGTCGCGGAACGCGACGGCCCCGCTCCGGATCAGATCCCAGTAGGACAGGGGGTCGCGCGCCTGCGGGAACCTGCAACCCAGTCCGACGATCGCGATGTCCAAAAAGCACTGCCTCCGGTCTGGACCGCCGCGTGCTTAGCGGCTTTTGCCGCTTCACGTCAAGATCGCGGAATACCTGGATCTGGACCCGCGAAGTGTGCTCGAGGCCACATCCTCAGATGCGCCAGCGCGGCCCCGGCTTCTCGGGTACAGTCCGCGCCCCATGCGGGTGCTCCTGACGGGCGGTTCGGGGTTCGTCGGCTCGTACGTGGCGGAGCAGCTGGCGGCGCTCGGCCACACGGTCCGCGCCCTGGTGCGCCCGCGCTCTGATTCCAAGCTACTGAAAACGTTGAGGAATGTTGAATTCGCGCCGGGGGCCATCGAGGATCGCCCGTCCCTGGACTCCGCGGTCCGGGGGGTCGACGCGGTGGTGCACGTGGCCGGGCTGGTCAAGGCGCGGCGGCCGGAGGAGTTCTTCCAGGTCAACGCCGAGGGAACCAAGAACCTGCTCGCGGCGGCCGAAGCGCACGCGCAAGGGCTCCGGCGGTTCGTGTACGTCTCGTCCCTGGCCGCGGTGGGGCCCAGCCCCGACGGCCAGCCGGTGGCCGACGACGCCTCCCCGCGCCCGGTGACGCAGTACGGCCGCAGCAAGCTGGCGGCCGAGCAAGCGGTCCTGGGGGCGAAGGATCGGCTGCCGGTCACGGTCATCCGGCCCCCTCTCATCTACGGCCCGCGCGACCGCGAGACGCTGGCCTTCTTCACCTCGGTGAAGAACGGGGTCCTGCCGGTGCTCGGGGACGGCCGGAATACATTGAGTGTCATCTACGGAGAAGATTGCGCCGCGGCCATCGTCCGCGCCACGCTGTCGGATGGGCCGAGCGGGCGCGCCTACTTCGTCGACGACGGCTCGGTCCACGTCTGGCGCGACGCGCTCGCCGACGTGGAGAAGGCGGTGGGCAAGCGGGCGTTCTTCCGGCTCGGGCTCCCGATGCCGGTGGTGCAGGTGGCGGCGGCCGCCACGCAGCTGTACGGCAAGGTGACCCGCACCGCCCAGATGCTGACGCTCGACAAGGTCAACGAGCTCAAGCAGCGGCACTGGGTGTGCGAGGGCTCCGGCGCCCGCCGCGACCTCGGCTGGCACCCCCGCACTTCCTGGGCCGAGGGCGTCTCCAAGGC
>WNEY01001958.1_pt1 | contig 14864 bp, 15 predicted proteins | sample 5400531 | NCBI WGS metagenome assembly WNEY01 (sample SAMN13153338, study PRJNA577476) | soil metagenome | isolation source: 200 cm saprolite under Douglas fir tree site 1 | place: USA:California | collected 2015-04-18
CCGTACGGACAGCTCGGTACCGAGGCGATAGATCGCGTTCACCAACCCGCTGGATTCGACCGGCTCCAGCGGCAACGCGGCCCACTGCGGGAACTGCGCGGCCAGCAGCTCGCGGACGAGCGGCGTGTCGATGTCGACCTGATCGGCGTGGACCTTTCGGGGACTCACGAGCCCAGTCGATCCGTCGGACCGTCCGCTGAGAGGGTGACGCCCCCGAAGAACTTCGTTCGATCAAAGAGATATGTCGGCTCGAGCCCACGACGGCTACAGAACTCGTCGAAAGCGAAGGTGGATTCAGCGTCGTCGCAGAGAACGACTCCATGTTGGCGGACGACGGCAGCTGCCAGTTCGAATTCCCGGCACATGTGCCTGTACCTGTGATGGCTGTCGTGGATAAAGAGATCGACCGGAGAAAGGCGAGAGAGCCGACGAGCCAGGTCTCTCAGCGGTGCCCGTCTGCTGAGGACTTGGAGGTCCCACGTCCTGCGGTCCGCATTCGTGAGATAGCCGCCAACGTTGTCACTGATATCGAAGCTGTGGAGCACACCGCTGCCGTTCGCCGAAAGTGCTCGAAGGAAGAAGAATGTCGATGCCCCATTCCCTACGCCAGTCTCGACGATCGTCTCGGGTTGGAGCGTGCGGACGAGCGTGTAGCACAACAGCATGGACTCGCACTCAATATCGTGGAACCGATCGTATGGCACCACGAGTGCGGAGCGTCGGGTCTCGAACTCCGCTTTGAGATCGGTGAATTCTGCGACCAGACCGTCGATCTCGGCTGACGGGATCAGATGACGAACGAAGTCGTGCGTGTCGGCGAGGCGACGTCCGGACGGCCCGAGCAACCTGTACAAGTCGGGTGCTCCGACGCGCCGCCGTAAAGCCTTATACATCCGCCGCCGGCCTCGGTAAAGGACCGAGCGGCGGCCCGCACGCACTAGGGAGTTCCCCTTTGTCGTAGTAGCCATGAGCGAATTCTCCTCGCGTTCTCTCTCAGTTGACGTCGGCTTTGTCGGCAGAACAAAGCGGGCGATCGTGGTCTCTCCTCGCCGAGGGGCTACGTGCCTTCGTGCGGCACTATACGGGAGCCCTCGGGCGCGAGCTGACGACGAGCGCTGAGGTACGCTCTCTCAAGCGTTGCGCAGACTGGACTGCGCCGGTGTTCGATGGAGAGGATCTCGAGGTGCCGTGGCAGTTCGAGCAAGTCGTGCTCGTCAGGCACGTCGAGACTGAGTGGAACGCCGGCGGCCGCCGGCAGGGACGGCTCGACTCGCCGATCACCAGGAAGGGGTCCGCTCAGGCCGATGCTCTCGCCCGCTCTATGCACGGACGTGGCATCGATCGCATCTACTCGAGCCCGCTCGGGCGTGCTCGGCGGACAGCGGCGCCCGTTGCGATCCAGCTCCGACTCCCCGTCGTAGTTCTCGACGACCTCGCGGAGCTGGATCACGGCACCCTTGCGGGCCTGACCAACGCAGAGATCGAGGACCGCCACCCGGGAGAGCTCGCACGGCGAGAGGAGCAGAAGTACGACTGGCGGTTTCCCGGCGGGGAGAGCTACTCCGATGCCGACTTACGAGCTGGGCGAGCGCTGCGGCGGATCGAGCGCGATGGCGCTGCCAGGCCCTTGCTCGTCACGCACGAGATGCTGGCACGCATGCTGATCCGTCATCTCCTGGCGCTACCGCCACGTGAGGCGCTCGAGTGGAACCTTTCGCACGGCGAGGCGATCGAGCTCAGCACCGATGGCACCGCGCTCGTGCTACCCCCGTGACGTGAGCTGACTAGGCCGTCCCTGGACGAGCGTTCGCGAGCACGTGCCCACCGCGATAGTCGCCGACGGGCTCCGGCCATGGGCGCATGAGGTTCAGCCCGAGCGCGCGCAGACGTTCGTTCTTGAGGCACTCCGATGCCGGGCGCGGTGCGAAGAAGTCATCGCTGAAGTGGTCCGATGAGACGGGGTTGACTGTCGCAGGCGCGCCGAGTGCACCGACGATCTGGCGAGCGACGTCGGCGCGGGTGACACTCCCTTCGGAGACCATGTGGAAGATCCCTGACGCTTGCTCGGCGTCGAGAAGGGCAACGAGGTTCGCGGCGAAGTCAGGCGCGTATGTCGGGCTGCCCCTCTTGTCGTCTACAGCGTCAATCGTCGACTTGCCGGCCCGGAGCTGCTCGATGATTCGCCCGATGAACTTGTGATCCTTGCCGTCGGGGCCGCCGACCATCCACCCAGCTCGAACCACCAGGCTCTCGGGCGCGTGAGTCAGAACCGACCACTCACCGGCGAACTTGCTCCGTCCGTACTCGTTGATCGGGCGCGGCACGTCCGCCTCGACATACTCCGATGACTCTCCGTCGAAGACGCCGGCGGTGCTGATGTACACCAGGCGAGTCCCGCGAGATCTCGCACATATCCGCGCGACGTCCGACGTTCCGACAGCGTTGTTGAGCCACGCCTCGCGGGGATTGAGCTCACACCACTCCAAGTCCGTCTTGGCCGCGAGGTGGCAGACGACTGATGGATTAGCCTCGCGGATCCAGTCCTCCAATTCGGAGAATCTCGTGACATCCGCGAAGCTGAGCTTCGGGCCGTCAGGACCCCACGGCTGCGGCTCGTCGCAGTCGATATCCGAGCATACGACCTCGTATCCCGCATCTAAGAGCGCGCGAACCAAGTGGGTACCGAGCATCCCAGCAGCACCGGTGACGGCGGCACATCTCCGCACGGATTCTCTCCTGTCAGTCGGCACAGAACCCCAAAGTAGCCATTCGAGCGGCATTGGCGGCGGATGCGGCCAGCGAATGATTCCCCTAGTTGCTGAAGAACTCCGAATCGGGGAACGCGCCAACCGTAAACATAAAATCACACAAAGCATAGCAGATTGTTCGTCGGCTGGGACTCGAGAGCGAGCAGGCGCGGTCAGCGTACGAGTCGACGATCACGCAATTCGGCGAACGCCTTGGCCACGAGATCGGTCGGCTCTTCGTCGCGCGCCCACGCGGCGAGATCGGCCATCCCATCCTCGAGAGCCACCATCGGCTCGTAGCCAAGCCGCTCGCGGATGCGCGAAATGTCGGCGGAACAGTGACGAATGTCGCCCTGTCGGAACTGTCTGACGATCTCGGGCTCGACTTCGGGCCGGCCAAGATGCTCACGAAGCAGTTCCGCGAGCTGCACCATCGTCGTCGAGCGACCGCCGCCGACGTTGAGGACCTCCCCGTCCGCCGCCGACGACCGCAGCGCGAGCAAGTTCGCCTGCACGACGTCGGACACGTGAACGAAGTCGCGTGACTGCAAACCATCCTCGAAGATGAGCGGAGGCTCGCCGTTGAGTATCCGGCTTGCGAAGATCGCGGCGACGCCCGTGTAGGGGTTCGACAGCGCCTGGCGCGGCCCGTACACGCTGAAGTAGCGGAGCGCGACAGCTGGGATGTCATACGCACCGCAGACGTTGAGGACGAGCTCCTCCTGGTCCCGCTTGGTCGTTGCGTACACGGACGTTGGCCGGAGCGGCTTGTCCTCATCCGTCGGTAGTGGGCGCAACTCTGAGTCGCAGGCCGCGCAGACCACCTCCCACCGACGCGCTTCGAGCTGGGCTTCGGGCCGGGGACGCGGCGAGAGCGGCCCGTCGACGGGGCACTCGTAGCGCCCTTCGCCGTAGACCGTCATCGACGAGGCGACGAGCACCTTGCTGACGTCGTGCTCACGCTGCGCGAGGATCTCGCAGAGCGCAGCGGTACCGCCGCTGTTGACCGAGACGAATTCGCCGACGTCGTACATCGACTGGCCGGGGCCGACGGCTGCGGCTTGGTGGAGGATGACATCGGCTCGCCGCACCAAGCTGGCGAGAGCGTCGAAGTCACGAACGTCACCAGCGACGAACTCGGCGTTTGCGTCGAGATGAGCTGGCGGCGTGTGCGTGTCGCCATGTACCTGCGGAACGAGCGAATCGAAGACCGTTACCTCGTAGCCGTCGGCTAAGAGAGCGTCGACGAGGTGCGAGCCGATGAAGCCGGCCCCTCCGGTCACGAGTGCCCGCACGGGTGCTGACATAAATGCCGATAATACTCCGGGGCCGGCCGCTCAGAACAGGTCGATCCACGAGCGCATGGCTGCGGCGATCTCGGCGAACGCCCGCCGATAGTGAGTCGGAAGCGTCTGTTGGCGCTCCACGGTCGCGCGGAACTCCTCGGAGAACATCTGCATCATCTGGACATAGCTCCCCGGCGAGATCGCGGCGGCTGCGGCCTCAACTAGGTCGTAGAAGTACGGGTTGAGGAGATGCATGTAGTGCTCTTGCACGAGGACGCGTTCCATCGTGGTCTGCTTGAGGTGCTCGACCACGGGCTCGCCATAGGCAATGACGTCGCCACGGATGGACGCGAGCCTCGCAAGAATGGCACCGCCCCAGATGTCATCATGTCGGCTCAGCGTCCAGTCGCCGACGCGGACGTTTGGGATGAACCAGTACGCAGGGATGATCTCCGATCGGACTCCCACGTTCATCCCGCACAGAGGGATCAGTCCCGAGCAGAACGCGGACCCCCGGGGCGGACAGGCGAAGGTCGCTGGCGGCTGCACGTGAATCTTGTCGATTCCGTTGATGTCCAGGATGTTCGACCACAGCCCCAGGTTCAGGACAACGGGACCCCGAACGACCCCGTCCTCATCGGTGTCGATATCGGGATCGATGCGCTCCTCATACGGGTAGCCACGCGCATAGAACCCACTCCCGCGCATGGGGTTGGTCCAGCGTCGCCGGACGGCATCGACCGGAGGACCGCACAGAAGTGCAGTGTGCGTCGACACCCAGTTCTCCGGCGGACGACAATCGTTGTCCAGCAGCAGGACGCGCTCGAACCCTTCGCGGTAGGCGAGCCAATGACCGAAGTTCCTGCACGCGGAGCCCCCGACGGGCAGTGCGGGTGGTCGCACACCCTCCAAGAGGACCATCTGCTCACGCCTGCTGATCACGTAGACGTTTGCCAGGGGAGATGGCGGTAGGCCTGACGTTGAGTCGTCAACAATGAGTATCGGTACCGCGGAATCGACCGGCTTGAGTAAGGAGATATCCATCGGGACGTGCGACGGGATCACGACGATGGTGTCGCGTTGCCAGCGCGAGATCCAGCGGTCCACCTCTGTGCTACTTCGCATGGCGAACGGGTCCCTTCTTCACAAGTCATCGTTTCTGTTGAAATGGGGGAAGACGCTCTGGGAAGACTAGCGGGGCTTCGCCCCATCCCGAGGTCCGGTCAGCCGTTAACGCCGGCATAGCGACTCAGGCTCTTGTTCCACAGCAACCGTGATCCGATGAACGCGGCCAGGCCGATCAACGGCGCGGCCACCGCTACTGCGCCCGGCACCCCGATCCCGCGGGTATTACCAGTGAGCACGGCGGCCGGCAGGTAGGCGATGAATGCCAGCGGCAGGATGAAAGTAAACGTGCCGCTAACGGCGGCAGGCAGGAAGCGCAGCGGGTAATTGCCGAACGTGGAGAACAGCTCCTCAGTCCACAGGCTCCAGGCTGTCGCCGACGGAGACGTCATGTGCAGGCAGGACAGCGCGGTGAATATGGCGCCCTCCATCAGCGTCCCGCCTATCAGGGCCGCCGTCACGTAGCAAATCCGGGCCAGCGTCCAGTGCAGGTCGATGCTCCACACCGCCCAGGCAAACATCGACCCGCCGACGAGGAGGTCACCGATCGCGTTGCTAGAAAAACGCGCGAGCTGGACCTGTCGGTACACCGGCATCGGGCGCAGCATGTATCCCTCCAGCCGACCCTCCTGCACGAGCGTGCCCAGGTCAGTGACCCGGTCGAAGAAGACCACGAACAGTCCGTGGCTGAGCATCCGCATCGATGCGATGAGCAGCACCGCTTTGGCCGGCCAGCCGCCCAGGCCGGGAAACCGGCCAAGCAGGACCGTCGCGAACACAATGATCGACAGCTGCCAGGCCACGCCTAGGCCCACAAGGATCAGGAAATCTGCCCGGTATTCCAGCTGGGCGCGGAAATTGAGCCCGACGATCCGCATTGTAAGGCGCCATGAAGATATGAACCCGTGCACTGTCACCCGCCCTGCGAGACGACCCGCTCGGCGGCCCGCCGCCAGGTCAGCCGCGTGATGGTGGCCAGCACCAGGATCCAACTGGCCTCGACAGTGAGCTGGGCAGGCAGGTCGCTAAGAGAAAGCCGGCCGATGAAGAAGGAGAGCGGCACGCCCAGGGTCGCCTGAAACGGCAGCACAGCACTGAGCGCTTGGAACCAACCTGGGAAGTACCACAGCGCGGCGTAGCCACCGGAAAGCAGGTTCAGCACGAAGATCAGTATCGCGACGGCCGAGCCGTTGCGGATCGTCCAGAAGCACAGCTGGTCGGTGAGCAATGTTAGGTAGTACAGCACCGACTGGCCGAGAGCTAAGGTGAGCGCGAACGCGATGGCGGCGCCCGCCGAGGCCGGGCCGGCAAGCACGCCGACGACCCGGCAGGCCGCGAAGCCGACGGCAGCCCAGGCGAAGCCGTAGAGTTGGTCGCCGCACGCCCGCAGCAGGTAATAGCGCTGCGCGGACAGCGGACGCAAGAACCAGTACACGATCGTGCCGTACTGAACATGCTGGATCACCATGTCCCTGGCGTGCCAGCGATCCTGGCCGCGCAATCGCATGGCCAGCACGGCGAGCACCGCGTAACTGACGGCCTGGGCCTTCGTCAGGCCGCCGCTGATGGTCGTGTCCTCGTAGAGCGCGCGCCACAAGAACACCACAAGAAGCAACTGCACCGATAGCCTGACGGCCGTCGCCGCGATCCGGCCCGGGGAGATCAGCTCAGCGAACGCGGTGATCCCCATGATCCCCCACGGGCGGCTGATCGCGAGTGCGCTCATGTCACAGCTCCGGCTGAGCCGCCTCGCCGTCGTCACGCGTGTACGCCGCGCGCATCACGTCCTCGAGGTTGCTCTCCTCGAGTCGGACATCGGTGACATCGTAGTGCTCGATGATCAGCTTGAGCGCCTGGTGCTGGGTCGGCGCCGCTGGACCGCCATCCGGGCCGAACACCAGCCGCGGACCGGCTCGCCGCAGCACGGCAAGTCCATCAGGACATCTAATGCAGCCGTCAGTCCGCTCCGGATCAGCAACCGTGGCATGTACCCGCCAGTTGGCGCCAAACCGGGCCCGCATCTCGCTCAGCGTGCCGTCCAGCATGATGCGGCCGTGGTTAATCAGGACCACGCGGTCGGCCAGCCGCTCCACCTCGGTCATGTCGTGCGTCGTTAGCAGGACGCTGCGGCCGCGCTGGTCCACCTCGTGCCGCAACATCGCCCGGACCTGCTCTCTCACGACGACGTCCATGCCGATGGTTGGCTCGTCGAGGAAGACTACCGCCGGATCGTGTAGCAGTGCCGCCGCCATGTCGCAGCGCACCCGCTGGCCCAGCGACAGATGCCGGACCCGGGTGTCCCAGAACGATGACAGTTCCAGCAGCTTGTCAAACTCGCTGAGTCGGGCCTCGTGCGTGGCCCGAGACACGCCGTAGATGTCGCGCAGGATACGGAACGACTCCCGGGCAGGCAGGTCCCACCACAGTTGCGTCCGCTGGCCGAAGACAGCGCCAATGTTGCGGGCGTTGCGCTCTCGGTTCTGATAGGGGACAAGGCCCGCGACCGTCGCACGGCCCGATGTCGGCGTCAGGATGCCGGTCAGCATCTTGATGGTGGTCGACTTGCCGGCTCCGTTCGGCCCGAGCAGCGCGAGCAGTTCGCCCTGAGCGACTGAGAAGGACACTCCGGCCACAGCGGTCTTCGCGGCGATTTCGGGCGCAAAGAGGGACCGCAGCGCTCCGCGCATTCCGGGTTTCCTGTTGATCGTCCGGAACGTCTTTACCATGTCGTCGGCGACGATCGCGGCGGTTTCCAGTGTCGCCACTTAGAGATTAGCCTCAGAAGAAATAGTCGTTCCTATCAGGCGTGGCGTTCAATTGCTGGATCTTCTCCGGGTGCTGGACCAGATCTTCGACGAACCAGTTAGCGTCATTGTATAGACAAGTGACCTCTCGGCATTCAGTACTGGCGTCGAAACTGTCAATGACCCTAAGCGTGTCCTGGCATGCGTCCGGCGCGGACGCAGGGTCGGAGTAAAGGTTCTTATCGCCTATCCGGGCAGCCGGGACATTACGGTAAACCGGGCAGCAATAAACTCCCAGGGGAGACACAACCTGACGGAAGAAGGTCATGTGACACGTTCCGGGCTGATGTGTATACCGAGCTGCGGTCCCCCTCTCGAGCACGACGAGATTACTCGATTCCACGACCCGGAATCCATCATCCTCTAGAGCGTGTGCGCGTTCGAGGTTCGACCGTATGTGATCAAGTATATCGACCTGATCGCTATCATCTCTCGATAGTCCGACAGTCTCGGCATTATTCGTCTCTAGGCGAACCAAGAAAGGTTTAAACGAAATGTAGTCGAACTTGTATGCCTTGGCCAGCCTAGTTGCCTCCACCATTTCGTCCAGATTTTCGTGGATGTTCTGGTGGTTAGCGTTGCAATCTTTCCAGGTAATAATGAAACTAAACCCGATTGCGAGCTGGCTATTGGCCTGCTTTATCGCCGGTATTTGAGCACAGATTTGCTCAAGGGTGATACGTTTCCGGGGCTTATGCATTGCCTGGAAGGTAGCGTCCGTGCCGGAGTCGAGCGAGAGTCTAAGCCAGTCACCTCTGTCGAGACACTCCGCAACCTCCAGGATGCGATCCAGGCGGCTACCGTTCGTGACGATCCCAACGCCAAGCCCAAGTTTCTTGATGTGTCTGAGAGTCTGGCCGAACAACGGGTAGACCGTTGGCTCGCCTCCGCCTATGAGGATGATGGAACGCAGCCCGTGTTCCGCCATATTAGTTATGGACTGAAGAAGCCGGTCGTTTTCAAATCGGATGCCCTGATTCAGGATATCCATATCGATACAGTGGTCACAGGCATAGTTGCACGCAGTAGTCAGATCCAGGTTAATGGAAAGCGGCGCTTGCCCCAAGGGTGCGGGAGAGTTCCCGGGTCCGCCGACCCGACGCTGATGCTGCATTTTAACATAAGCATCCAGCCGATTGATAACTGATTCTTGAGTCAGTTTTGACGTAAAGTCATGGATACTCGCACCACGATCTTCGGATAACGGTTGGCTAGTCTCTTCTCGAGACGGGCCACCTTCAGGTTCATGCGCTGTCAACGTGCTTGCTCCTTATTGATTGGCCACTTGCCTAGGGGGTTGGATGGCCGACCACTGAGTTGACTACGTCGATAGTTGAGCACGCGAGCAGCCGCCAGGAAAATTGTCTAGACCTTTTGTCACGCGACCATGAATGCTCTTCCCTTATCGCCTGTCGCCGAGTCAACTCGGCACGCCGCGTCGCTCCGGCGGGGAATCGCTTGTCTAGACCAAAGAGCCCTCTAGTCAATAGAGCGTAGCGCTATCAAGCCTCTTGTGGAACCCCGGATCGTTGCGTGGTCTCCCTGACGAGGGTGCGACGTCGGTCATCGCAGTGCTCGCTCCCGTGGTCCGGGAGTCGGCGGCCAGCGCAGACGGTCGAGGTGACTAGGGTCGCGCCTAACTGATACGTTGATCTCCGATACTGATGTCGCAGGCTAGGCCGGGACAGTAAACATGGATGATCCATGGTTCAGCGTCGTCATCCCCTACTCGCAGCGGCTACCGCAGCTCACCGGGGCCTTGACCTCCTTGGCCGAGCAGACGCTGAACAGTGCCGACTTCGAAGTCGTGATCGGCGCCATCGGCTACGACCAGCAGTTCATCAGTACCTGTGAAGCCTTGGCCGACCAACTTGCCATCGTTACCGTGATGGTTTCCGGCGAATGGAACTGCAGTCGGGCGCGCAACAGCGCGTTGCGGCAGGCGCGAGGTCGCGTGGTGGTGCTACTGGACGCGGACATGGCGGTACCCACGACCTTCCTCGCCAATCTCCGCGACCAGCACTTCGCTCACGACCGGAACCACTGCGTCCTGGGCCAGATTGTCGGCTACTACGACGAGAGTGGCGACGTGCGTTTCCTCGAAGGTGCACCACCACCCTACGAGCACTATCGCGCCGCCCTCGCCGACTTGCAGGCCAACGAGCCGTTTCGGGTGGATCGCCGGCTTAGTCATCCGGTGCTCCCGTGGGCCATGTCGTGGAGCGGGCTTGTCGCCCTGCCACTGGCGACGATTCGGGAGCACGACCTCTATTTCGACGAACGGTTCCGCGGATGGGGGTGGGAGGATGTCGAATGGGGGTACCGGGTGTGGCGGACCGGCACGCCGATCACCATCCAAGAAGACGTGTACGGCCTGCACCAGCCGCATCAGTCGGCCAGTTCGGACTCCCGGGCGAACCGTCGCTACCTTCTCAAGAAGTGGCCCGCGCTCGAGGTCGAGATGTGGAGCGCGTTCGGTTCCGCCGAGACGATCGCTGGGCTCGATGACCTCACCCGCGAAGTGACGGCCATCGTTGGTGACGACCACACATTCGGCGTGTTGCGCGGCACCGTGGACGGCGCGGCCGCGTTGATCGTCGGCGTGGTGCTGAACAGCCGGCGGGAACCGGTTGATCCTGACTCGCTGTCCCTGTTCGACGACGGCCTCGACGAGGTGCACCCGCTGGTCGGAATGACACTCCCGTACCTGGACGGCGACGTTGAACGCTGCCTCCTCCTCCCGCCCGTCCGCCGGCTCAGTCCTCGCTATAGAGAGGCGATCCTCCGCGAGGCGCGCCGCGTGGCACGTCGAGCACCGGAAACACCGCAGTACGCCACGGCAAGCCCCGCTGACGACGGTCATGGTAGGTGAAGCGCATCACGTTTGGTGTCCTTCCGTCTCCTCGGCTCTGAGCAGGCGCGGGAACGCGACGCGCAATGCCGATTGCCAGTCGCGTAGGGGTGCCAGGCCGACTTCGGCGCACCTGCGGTGGCCAAGGACGCTGTAGGCGGGCCGCTTGGCGATGGCCGGGAAGCGGTCGGTTGCCGTGGGACAGATCCGCTCCGGGTCGGCGCCGAGGAGCCGGAAGACCTCGCGCGCCAGGTCCCAACATGTGGTGTCCCCTGAATTGGTGACATGGAAGATGCCAGTGGCCGTGGATCTTCTGCCAATGTCGACCAGCCTGCCAGCCAGGTCAACGGTCCAGGTCGGCTGACCGCGTTGGTCCGCGACGACGTCCAGGGTCTCGCGTTCCCTCTCCAACCGGATCAGCGTCCGTACGAAGCTCCGGCCGCGCTCTCCGTAAAGCCACGCGGTCCGGACGACCGCGCTGCGGTGTGGAAGTAGTTCCCCGACTGCCTGCTCGCCAGCGAGTTTGCTCCGGCCGTAGGCCGTGCGCGGCGCCGGTTCGCAGTCCTCGTCGTACGGCGTGACCGCATCTCCTGCGAATACATAGTCGGTGGACACGTGCACCAGTCGGCCGCCGATGGATGCGCACGCAATAGCGAGGTTGCGAGGACCGAGCGCGTTGATCTCGAAAGCCTCGGATTCGCTGGCCTCGGCTTCGTCCACCTTGGTGTAGGCCGCGCAGTTGACCACGACATCTGGCCGGTGCCTGCGTAGAGCGGTCTCGACTGCGGTGGTGCTGGTCACGTCGAGCTCGGCGTGACCGAGGCCGACGACCTCGTGTCCGTCGGCGGCCAGCCGGGTGAGCATTTCCCCGCCGAGCATGCCACCGGCGCCGGTGACCAGCCACATCATCCGCCGCGGTTTCATGAGATCGAAGCCCGTTCCTTCAGCGGTTCCCACCAGGGTCGGTTGTCCCAGTCGACAGAGTAGCGCCGGTCGTGTCCCAAGCGGTCCTTCACGTGGTCCACGCTGGCCCAGTCTGCGCCAGAGGCGTCCAACAGCCGCTGGGTCAATTCCTTGTTGGCGAGATACGATCAAGGAAGCCGTTGTTGTGCAGGAGCGAGAAGGGCCGCGCATGGCGCACCTTGCGCAAATGAGATGACAGGAATGGTGGATCACATGAACGAAGAAAAGATGATTGATATTTGGAAGGCGATCTTCGAATGTGAAGATATCTACGGAGAAAGCGATTTCTTTGAGCTGGGCGGGAACTCGCTGCACGCCATCAAGCTAATCGGGCTCCTTGAGCACGACTACGGGGTGGAGTTGCCCTTCACGGCGATTTTGGACGAGAGCAGTCCACGGAAACTGACCCGTCTTCTGCTGAGCGAACTATGACTGGCGCCCTGGCATCTATTCCTGCGTTGTGAGATGTGGAAGCAGAATCGACTCATGGAGAAGTCCGCCATGGTCCGCGTTCGTCTCCTGGAAGCGCACCTGCGGAAAAGAGTCTCGTATGCGGGCGAATCTAGACGCTCGCGCAGACGCCTCCAACTCTCCGACGAGCGAACCGTCAACGCACACTACAGGTCCCCGATAGGTCGCTGACGACAGTTGCATACACAGACTCAGCCAGCCTGCCCACTCCGGGTAAATATTAAGCGCCAGCTTGGGAGGTGCGAGGAGATTCGCTGGATCTACGCTTCTCAGCGCGGATTCCAATTCAGCGCGGTGCGTGAGGAACATGTCCACAATCTGTCGTCGGAACTCCGCCGTTCCGCGGGGAGCTGTCAGCAGAGAATCCGCGTCAAGTGACGTAGTAAACCGCTGCAGTACGACCTCGGGAATGATGAGGAGATCTGAGAGAGCGCAGTCCGTCAAGTCTTCCGGTATCGGCGGTTCGAGAAGGACCAGCTTGGGAGGAAGTATCTGCTGTGCTGCTTGTGCCTCGGCGATGCTGGCTGCCACGAAGGCAGCGACACTATGGCTAATGATCGTGTGTACGAACGTGTCGTGCAGCGGCTGGATGAGCAGCTTCACGAATTCGTGAACGTTGTCGGTCCTCGCATCGGCTGGGCGAGTCGGGAGCACTGCGACGAGCGTCCTCACCCCTTGACGCTTGCTTATCAAGCCACGCAGGTGCATAACCGAGGCCTTCGTCGCCAGCACGACCATGTCAATTCCGGCCTCGCGCGGTCCGGTTGTCAGCTTGTAAGTTAACCCTTTGCTGCGGGATTCATCACGTACGGGATCCGTTCCTTCTGGCAACAACGGATTAGTCATGGTGAATATCTCCTTCAGATCCAGCTGGTCTTGCGTTGTTCGAACCGCAGGCGGGCCAGGGCGATGGAGGTAAAGATGGCTGTCATCATGAGGAGCACCGCGCATGGCCTCACGATGTCGGACGCCTTCGCGGGTGTGAGGATGACGGTTTGGTAGGCGCGAATCGCCCAGTACGTCGGCGTGACGGGAGCGACAGTTCGCGCCCAACCCGGTAGAAGTGCAGCGGGTGTCAGCGCACCGCCGAGACCGGCGAAGACCATGGTGCCGAGGGTCTGGAAGGCGTTGACCTGTTGTGCGGTACGGAGTACCGCCACGGCGGCGACTCCGCACGACACGAGGCAGAGGGCGAGCGAAAAGGCGATCGGAGCTAGGAGCCACAGAGGTCCGTCGACATGGAGTCCGAATACTGCGCTGCCGATGACGAACAGGGCCGTCTGCTGGACGAGAGCCAGGGCCAGGTATGGGCCGCAGCGACCGAGAACGACCTCGGCGAGCGATACCTGCGTGCTTCGGAGACGTTCCCAGGTGTTCCACGTGTACTCGCGGAAGAACAGCAGTCCGACGTTTCCGACCAGGAAGAACGAGAACATCACCGCCATTCCCGGGACGGCGAGCTCGGCGCCGTTCGCGGACGTGAAGCCCTCGCCGTGCAAGATGACCCGGAAGGCCGGGCGGACGAAGGCCATCACGATCGTCGGCATCGCGATCAGGACGATGAATGGAAAGGGATCGCGCGCCAGGGACCGGAGCTCGTGGACGAACAGCGCGGAGCTACGACGGAGCATTGTGACCCCCGTCGTCCCAGAGCAGCGACGTGTACCAGCCTTCCAGGCTGGGAGGCCCATACTGAAGTGACGCGATCGAATCGCGTCGGCCATCGACCGCGGCGTGTATCGCCTCGACGGTCGCTCGTGGGTCATCGGTGAGGACGAGGACTTTCGACCCCGAGCGGACGGCCTCGGCGCCGAAGTCGCCATCAGGCACCGAGCCCGAGAACTCGACCTCGACGAGGCGCCGGCGCGATGTCGCCGTCAGCTGCTGGTAGCCGACTCGCGTGACGAGGTGTCCGTGGTTGAGAACTGCGACGGTCGGCCCGAGCTCTTCCACTTCGGCGAGGTAGTGCGTCGAGTAGCAGATGGCAGCACCGTTGCGTGCCAGCTGCTTCACCAGGTCGAGCAACCGGGCCCGCGTCTGGATGTCAGCGCCTACTGTCGGCTCGTCGAGAAGTAAAACCGGGGGATGACCTAGCAGGGCAATCGCGGTATGCAGTCGCCGCTTCTCGCCACCGGAAAGGAGGCCGGCCTTCCGGTGCATCAATCTGGTCAGGCCAACGGCATCGGACACCTCTTCGATTTCAGCCGCGACCTTCGGACGCGGGATGTCGACCAGGTGAGCGAAGAGCAGGAGGTTCTCGCGTACCGTCGAGCTCGGATAGATCGCCAGCTCCTGCGCCGCGTAGCCGACGGACCGCCTGGCTTCCCGTGACCGGCGGCTCATGTCGAGGCCCCGCACGGTCACGGAGCCGCTGTCCGGGCGGATCACCCCGGCGATCATCGAGATCAGTGTCGTCTTGCCGGCGCCGTTCGGCCCGAGCAGGGCGACGACCTCGCCGCACGCGATAGAGAACGTCACCTCGTCCAGGGCCCGGACATCGCCGTAGGACTTCGACGCCTGCGTAACCTGGACCGCGCCTGCGCGGTCAACGCTCACGCTCATGTCGGACACGTCATCGGCGAGCCGCCCTTCGCTCATAGCCGGCACTCCGCGAGGT
>WNEY01001961.1_pt1 | contig 14859 bp, 12 predicted proteins | sample 5400531 | NCBI WGS metagenome assembly WNEY01 (sample SAMN13153338, study PRJNA577476) | soil metagenome | isolation source: 200 cm saprolite under Douglas fir tree site 1 | place: USA:California | collected 2015-04-18
CTTTCCTGCGCGCGCTGCTGGAAGAGGCGCTCGCCGCCGGCGCACCGGCCAGGGAGACGGCCGCGCTCATCTGCAACGATCTCCTCGGCGAGCTGCGCGCCCGCAAGCTGGAGCGGCCCGGCTTCGGCGGCGCCGCCATCGCCGAGCTGGTGGGTCTGATGAAGACAGGCGCGCTCTCTTCGCGGATGGCGAAGGAGGTCCTCGGCGAGATGCTCGCGGGCGGCGGCTCGCCGCGGGCCATCATCGAGCGGCGCGGGCTCACCGTCATCTCCGATTCCTCGGCGCTCGAGGCGGTGGTGAAGAAAGTCGTCGCCGCAAATCCCGAGCTGGTGGGCCGCGTCAAGGCCGGGAACGCGAACGTGATCGGTGCGCTCCTGGGAATGGCGATGCGCGAGAGCGGCGGACGCGCGAACCCCAAGGCGCTGCGCGAGCTGCTCGAGCAGGCCCTGCGCTGACTCTCAGGGCCGGGCCACCGTGCACAGGCGGTACTGCCGCATCCGGCGCGATGCTCCTCCGCTTCGCGCCACCAGGCAGAGCTCGCCCGGCGCGCGCCACGAGAGCGGCCGCGGGGACGCGTTGTAGAGCACGTGGTTGCCGCTCGCGGCGAGGTAGCTGCCGCGCAAGCCGTCGCCCACCTCGACGAAGCCTTCCCTGGGCAGATCCGCCGGCACGTCGAGCGTGAGCGTGTCCCGCGGCCGTCCGCATTTTCTTCCGCTCGAGAAATCCACTACGTCGATGACCGGCACACATCAGCAATACACCCGCGAGGGCGGTTCGCCCTAATCCAATCCCCGTCAGACTGTCTTCTGCAGGGACAGCGCGTGGCGCGTGCGGGCGAGGAGCTGGTCGCGGGTGAAAGGCTTGGGCAGAAAGGCCACCGCGTTTTTCCGCAGCTCGCCGGCGATGGCGTCCTCGAAATAGCCCGACATGAAGAGGACCGGCAGGTCGGAGCGCTTGGCGCGCAGCTCCTCGCTCAGCTCCTTCCCCGAGCCGCCCGGCATGACCAGGTCGGTGAGCAGCAGATCGATGGAGCCCAGCCTCGCGCTGGCGATAGCGAGCGCTTCGCTCTTGCATCCCGCCTCCAGCACCTGGTAGCCGGCCTGCTCCAGCGAACGGCGCGTGGCCTGCCGCACCGCGCGTTCATCCTCGACGACGAGGATGGTCTCCGTTCCGCCCGCCGCCGCCGCCACCTCTTCTCCCGTGCTCTCCAGCGGCGCGCCGGTGATGGGCAGAAGGATGCGGAAGCTGGTCCCCAGCCCGGGCTGCGATTGCAGCGAGATGGCGCCGCCCGCCTGGCGGACGATGCCGTACACCGTCGACAGGCCGAGGCCGGTCCCTTCGCCCTTGGGCCTGGTGGTGAAGAACGGCTCGAACACGCGCGCCTGGACCTCGGGCGGCATGCCGCAGCCGGTGTCGCTGACCTGCAGCACGACGTAAGTGCCGGCGGCGATGCCTTCCAGCTTCGCCGTATTGGCGTCGATCTCGGCGTTCTCGCTGCGGAGCTGGAGCTTTCCCCCCTGCGGCATCGCGTGCCGCGCATTGACCGCGAGGTTGAGCAGGACCTGCTCGATCTGCGTGGGGTCCGCCCGCACCCTGCATTTCTCCGCCGCAAGCTCGGAGCTGAGCTGGATGTGCTCGCCCAGCGTCCGGCGAAGGATCTTCTCGGTATCGGCGATCACCTGACGCAGCTCGACCACCCGCGGCTTGATCATCTCCCGGCGGCCGAAGGAGAGCAGCCGCTGGGTCAGCTCCGCTGCGCGCCGGGCCGCGTCGCGGATGGCCTTCCCGTCCGCCCGCTGCGCCTCTTCGCGCGAATCGCTCTCGATGAACTCGGCGTGGGTGATGATCACCGCGAGGAGGTTGTTGAAGTCGTGCGAGATGCCTCCCGCGAACTGGCCGATGAGCGCCAGCCTCTCCTGCTGCGCCGCGCGGGTCTGCTGCTCCCGCTCTTCGGTGACCTCGCGAAGCGTGATCAGCGTCTGCGCGCCGTCCATCTCGGCGAGCACCACCTGCGAGACGCTGAAGACCCGCCGCAGCGGCTTCTCGACGATCAGCTCGACCGAGGTTTGCGCCAGCAGCGCGTCGAGAGTCATCTCGCCCAGCCGGGTGAGCTTCTCGCCCACGCGGGTCCCCGCGAGCAGCGGCAGGAGCGCCGCGGCCTTGCGGTTGATGGTCAGGATGCGCCGCTCCGAGTCGAGAAGAAGGACGCCCTCCGGCAGGCCCTGCACGATGCGCTCGAGGCGGCCCCGGTGCTCGGCGTCCACGCTCTGCACGTGCTGGACGAGGAGAGCGTTCTGGATGGCCACCGCCGCCTGGCTGGTGATCATCGAGAACAGCTCCAGGTCCTTGGCGCGGAAGACGCCGGTCTCCCCCAGCGAGTCGAGCTGCATGGCCCCGACCAGCGCGCCCCGGTAGAACATCGGCACGCACATCAGCGAGCGGATTCCCTGCTGGCAGATGCTCGCGGCGCCGCTGAAGCGGCTGTCGACCACCGCGTCGGCGGAGATGACGCCGGCCTTGGCCGAGACCACCTCGCGCAGCAGGCTGGCGGAGAGCGGCAGCTCGATCTCCTCGCCGCCCCGGCCGCGCCCGGCCTGCATGGTGGGCTCGAGCGTGGCCGGATCGAGCAGCGCGATGGCGCCCCGGTCGGCGGCGAGGAGCGGAATGGCGGCGTCGAGGATGCGCCGGAGCAGCGTGGGAAGGCTGTGCTCGATGCCGATGGCGCGGCTCAGCTCCGCGCCGGCGCGCAGCTTGTCGTAGTCGCGGCGGAGCTCCTCCTCGGAGGAAATCTCGGCCGCCGAGCGGAAGCGCGGATCGTCGGCCACCGACAGGCGCAGCGCGGTCTTCTCCAGGCTCGTGGCCACCGTCCAGGCCTGGCTCGCGGGCAGCGACTCCTCGAAGGTGAAGCGCGCGGGGCCGATGAGCAGCTCGTCGCCGTCCTCGAGCACCACCTCCTCGATGCGCCGCTTGCCGACGAAGGTGCCGTGGCGGCTGCCCAGGTCGACGAGGAGGAAGCGCCCGTCGTCGCGGCGGCGGATCTCCGCATGCTGGCGCGAGGCGCTCGGGTCGCGCACGCAGATGGCGCTGGCCGGATCCCGGCCGATGGTCGTGCGGTCTCCGAGCTCGATCCTGCCGTCGTCGCCAGCGCACACCAGGACCGCCATGGATTGCCTCCTGCCCAAGGCATTCGCAAGCTCCGTGCCGCCCCCGGAGCGGAATTTCGCAGGCGTTCCCGCCCCCGGCAGGCAACATCCGCACGCGTTCAGGCAGGGGCTGCAGGCAGATCCTGCCGCTCTTTCAATCGCCCACCGAGGCGCACACGCGCATCCCCACCGTGAGGTCGCGCAAGGCAGGCTCGGGCACTTCGCGGTTGGTGCTCCGGCTCGAGTTCCGGTCGTGGTAGAAGCTGCCGCCTCGCACCAGCCGCTCGCCGGCGACCAGCGCCGACGAGGTCCATTCCCAGACGTTGCCGACCATGTCGTCGACGCCGAAGGGGCTGCGCGAGGCGGGGTGCGATCCGGCCGCATCGGGCCCGAACGAGAGCGGCTCCTTGCCGTAGGTCTCGTCGAAGTTCGCGTCCTCCGGGCCGAGCTCGTCGCCGTGGGGATACTCGCGGTCGTCCGCGCCGCGCGCGGCCCGTTCCCACTCCGTCTCTTCGCAGAGGCGCGCGCGGGGCAAACGGCCGGTCCTGGCCAGCCATGCCGTGTAGGCCTGCGCGTCGTCCCAGGAGATGCCGCTCACGGGGAGGTTGAGCCAGTCCTGCGAGGCCGCCGTCTTGCGCCCGGGATAGGTCATCACCTCGCCCGCGCGCGCCGAGTAGCTGCGCGAGGCGGGCTGCAGCGTGAGCCGCCACCTGCCTCCCGGGTCCTGCTGGAGCTTGAGCGCGCCGCTGAATCGGGCCAGCCGGGGAACATACCGGGCGCGTTCGACCCTTGAGAGCGCGTCGAGGAACTTGATCCAGTCTGCCCAGGTGGTCTCGTGTCGCGCGATCAGGTAGCCGCGCGTCTCGACCGGGTGGATGGGAACGGTCTTGAAGAAGCTGCGCCGCTGCGCTTCGTCTGCCTTCGTTCCAAAGAGAAACCGGCCCGGAGGAACGTAGGCGAAGCCTTCCGGCACCCTCTCGGCGGCCGGCAGATCGACCGAGAGCGCGAACCGCTCGCCGCGCTCGAGGCGAACCGGCGCGTGGACCAGCGCTCGGCCCTTGGCGCGGAAGGTGACCTGGTACGACCCGGGATCGAGCTCCACAGCCTGGTGAGGATTTCCCGCGGGCCTCACCAGCTCTGGCCGGCGGCGGCCGCGCTGATCGGTGAGGAAGCGCTCGATCTCGAAAGACGCGTCGGCGGGCGTCGTGGAAATGGTCAGGACCGCGGGCGCGGACCAGCGGCGCCGCCGCTCTCCGTCTTCGTCGAAGAGCGCGAGGCGCTGGAGCAGCTCGTCCCGCTCCAGCGGCCGGCGCGCCGCCTCGGCGAGGAAGGCGCGCTCGATGAGGATGTCGGCGAAAAGCGCGCGCACCTCCCGCCGGCCGCTGTCCAGGGAGAAGGCGGTCTCCAACTCGCGGCTGGCGCGCGTGTAGCGCTGGGCCACCTCGGTCTGAAGCTCCAGCGCCTTGCTCCAGGCTTGCTCTCCGGCGTCGATCTCGCGCCGGTCGAAGAGGGCGAAGGACTGCCGGCGCTGCTCGTCGAGCGCGGCGGCGCTGCGGCGGGCGCCGCCCAGCTCCGCGCTGCCCGCGTCGAGCCGCGCCTGCAGCTTTTCCTCCATCGCGCGGTGACCGCGCAGCCAGATCCCTCCCCCCACCGCCGCGAGGAGCACGGGGAGCGCTACCAGGGCAATTCCTCTCCCCATCCGCGCGCGGCGCACCGCGCGGCGGGAAGCTTCGAGAAAGTCCACTTCGCGCGGAGGCAGCCGGGCCGGCTCGAGCCGCGCCGCTTCCGCCAGCTGGCGCGCGCCCCAGAGCGCTTCGGGCACCTGGCCCAGGCGCTCCCATTCCGCAACCGCGCGGGCGATGCGCTCGCGCAGGGCGCGCTGATCGCGCGTCTCGTCAAGCCAGCGGCGCAGCGTCGGCCAGCCCCGGATGAGCGCCTCGTGGGCGATGTCGAAGGCCGCGCCGCCGCTGGCGTCGAGCGCCACCAGGAGCCGGCCGCGCACCAGCGCGTCGAGGGTCGCCTTGGCGGCGGGCTCGCCAGAGCCGAGCTCGGTCTCGCTCTTCTGCACCCGCGTCCGATCGGCGCTGACCAGCTCGAGGAAGATGCGGCGGGCCTGATCGCGCTGCTCGGGGCGCAGGCCCTCGAGAACGCCGTCGGCGTGCCGGGCGAGCGCGCCGGCCACCCCGCCCATGGCCGCCAATGCCGAGGCGCGGATGGCCGCCGCCTCGCGGTCGCGCCGGGACCACAGCTCCGCCAGCGCGAACTGCAGGAGCGGGAGCCCGCCTTCGGCCGCGGCGGTCGATTCCACCAGGGTCGCGATCAGCTCCTCCGACTCGAAGCGCACGCCCAACGCCGCCGCCGGGCCGATCACCGCCTCGCGGATTCCTTCCCGCGAGAGCGGCCGCAGGAGATAGAGCGCGCGCCCCAGCTCGTCGGCGATGCCGGGAAGCGCGGCCAGCCTGGTGAGGAAGTCGCCGCGGATGGTGACCAGGAGCCGGATCGAAGGGCCCGCGCTCCACAGCCAGCCCAGCGCGCGGACGAAATCGACCGCCTCCGCGCGGTCGCTCTGGGTGATCAGCTCCTCGAACTGATCGACGAAGAGGAGGATGCCGCCGCCCGCCCCCAGCTTCTGCCGCAGCGCGCGGGGAATCTCTCCCGGATCGCCGGTGATGCGGCGGGCCAGCTCGCCCTCCTCCGCGCCCAGGTGGGGAGCGAGCGCAGCCGCCAGAGCCGCGACCGGATGGCGGCTGGGCACGAAGGTGACGGTCTTCCAGCCGTCGCCCAGCGCTCCCTCCTCGACCGCGGGCAGCACTCCGGCCCGGCAGAGCGAGGACTTGCCCACGCCGGAATCGCCGACCACCAGGGTGAAGGGCGCTCCGCGCAGCCTCTCGATCAGCGCGCGGATGGCGCCGTCGCGGCCGAAGAAGAACGCCCGGTCCTTGGCCTCGAAAGCCTGCAGGCCCTGGTAGGGGTTCTCGGTGGTGAGAGAGGAGAGCTTGCGCAGCGAGCCCAGCTGATCGAGCGCCTCGCGCAGCTCCTCCGCGGAGGCGTACCGCTCGCCGGGGTCGCGGCGCAGGCAGCGATCGATGACCGCCGCGAAGCGCGGTTCCACAGCGCTCGCCTGCGCCAGCGGGAGCGCGTCCGTCTCCAGCGCGGCGGAGCGCAGCTCGGGCAGCTGCGTGCGGTCGTGGGGCGGCCGCCCGGCGCAGAGATGGTAGAGGAGCGCGCCCAGCGAGTAGAGATCGGAGCGGAAGGTGGCCGGCTCGCCTCGCCAGGTTTCGGGAGCCATGTAGAGCGGCGTCCCCATCACCGCGCCAGGCCGGGTGGTGGAGAGCGAGGAGGGCGTGACCACGACGGGAGAGGTCTTCTCCAGCGCGGGGGCCGGCACATCGACCGTCGCCGCCAGCGGGTTCTCCGCGGGCGCGGGGGTGCGGAGCGGAGGGGTCTTTTCTACCCGCCCCGGCGCCTCGAGAGGCCGCAGATCCATCAGCTTGGCGAGCCCGAAGTCGAGCAGCTTCGCCTCGCCGTCGTCGGAGAGGATGGCGTTGGCCGGTTTGATGTCGCGGTGCAGGACCCCGCTGCGGTGGGCGGCGGCGAGCCCCCGCGCCAGGCCCTGGGCGATGCGCAGCGCCCGCTGCCAGGGCACCGGCTTCGCCAGCTTCTCGAGCGTCTCGCCGCGGACGAACTCGGAGATGAGGTACGGCTGTCCGTCCACCTCCCCTACCCGGTAGATGGTCACCACGTTGGGGTGCTGCAGGCGGGCGATGGCCCGCGCCTCGACGAAGAACCGCTCGCGCTCCTGCGGATTGGGCTCCACCGAGGCGATGAACTTCACCGCCACCGGCCGGTCGAGGAGCGTGTCGTGGGCCAGGTAGACGTTCCCCATCATGCCCTGGCCGACGAGCCGGACAAGGCGATAGCCATCGAACTCCTCGATGGGGACCGGCTTCTCCTTCGCCGGCGGCGCCTGCATCATTTACGCGAGAGGCCGTAGAGCCTCACCTTGCCGGCGAAAGTGCGCAGCGGCATGCCGATCAGTTCGGCGGCCTTCACCTGCACTCCGCCGGACGCCTCGAGCGCCTCGGTGATTCGCCGCCGCTCCAGCTGGCGGATCTCTTCCTGCAGATTGCCCAGCGGCGCGGTTTCGCGCACCTCCGTCTCTTCGCGGGAAGGCCTCGGCTCCGCCGGGCGCTGGACGATGGAAGGCGGCAGGAGTTCGGGCTCCAGCACCGTCCCGGTCACGGTGGCGGCGAGATAATCCATCGCGTTCTTCAGCTCGCGGACGTTGCCGGGCCAGCTGTGCGCGGCGAGCAGCTTCAGCGTCGTGGGCGCGAGCGTGAGCGGCGCACGGCCCAGGGCGGCGCAGGCCCGCTCGAGAAACGTGCGCGCCAGGACGGCGAGATCCTGGGGGCGATCGCGCAACGGCGGAACGGTCAGCGTGGCGGCGCCCAGCCGGAAAAAGAGGTCCTGGCGGAAGCGGCCCGCTTTCACTTCGCTCTCCAGCGGCCGGTTTGTGGCCGCCACCAGCCGGACGTCGATCTCCCGATCTTCGCTCGAGCCGAGGCGCGAAACGCGGCGCATCTCGACCGCGCGCAGCAGCTTGGCCTGGGCTTGCGCGGAGAGCTCGCCCACCTCGTCGAGGAACACCGTCCCGCCGAGGGCCGCCTCGAAGAGCCCGGCGCGCGGCCGGTCGGCGCCCGAGAAAGCGCCTCGCTCGTAGCCGAAGAGCTCGCTCTCGATCAGCGTCTCGGGCAGCGCCGCGCAGTTGACGGCGAGCATTTTCTGCGCCCGCCGCGGCGACCAGTGGTGCAGCGCGGAGGCGGCGATCTCCTTTCCCGCGCCGGTCTCGCCGTAGATCAGCACCGGCATGTCGCTGGCGGCGAGCCGCCGGATGACGTTGTAGAGCTGCACCATGGCCGGCGCGGCCGCCACCACCTGGAGGCCGCCCACCTCCACCAGCGTGGCCATGGCGTTGGTGGCGGGAGCCAGCTCGCCGCTCGCCGCCGCGCGGGCGGCCGCCTTCGCGGCGGCGAGGAGCACATCGGGTTCGAGCCCGTCGGCGGGAAAGATCGCGAATCCGGCCCGCGCCGGCGGCGTCAGCATGTGGAGCAGGCGCTCGATCGGGGACTGCACGCCGTCGGCGCGCGTCTCGGGCAGGAGGACGAGAAGCTGCTCGCCGTCGAGGGCGAACGAGTCGAGCGTGCGAAGCTGATCGGCCAAAGCCTTCATCATCAGCTCGCCGCGCTCCCCGGGCCCTATCTCGATGGCGACGATGGCGAAAGAGCGCCCGTACCGGCGCGATCGCTCCAGCTCTTCGGCCAGCTTGCGGCGCAGCTCGCCGGCATCGAGGGCGGCGGCCCGGGCGAGGGGAACAGCCTCGCGCCGGTAGACCAGGGTGACGTTGCCGAGGGCGATGACGTCGCCGTGCTTGAGCTGGCGTTCGCCGGCGACACGCTCGCCGTTGACGCGGGTCCCGTTGTGGCTCTCGAGGTCCGCGATTCCCGCCCCGCCGCCCTCGAGGCGGAAGCGGGCGTGCAGCCGGGAGACCGACGCATCCTCGATCTGCAGGCCGGCCGCCGGGGACCGGCCCACCACCAGCTCTCCGGCCGGCGGCAGTGCGAAGACGCGCGACGACCCGCCTTCGTGCACGAGCAGAAACGCGCGGAACGGGCCGGCCGCGGCCTCGGTCGCGCTCGTCTCGACTGGCTGCGTCTTTTCCACCGACGCAGTGCGGAGCGGGTCGCCCATGGTCGCCAAGGAAGTGATTGTAGCAAAGCAAGGGAGGCCAGCGAAGAAACCCGCCCATGGGCGGCGCCGCCGTGAACCGGCCTACAGGCTTATGCCGAGGAGATCGATATTTGCGTACTCGTTCATGAGCAGCGTGCCGGAGGAGAAGTGGCTCTTGGCGCCGCAGAGGAGCGAGACCTTGTTGAGGATGCACTGGTCCACCACTCCGAAGATGTTCTGGAGATCGGTGACCCGCATCGTGCTCAGGCAGCTCGCGCCCTTGTCGGTCCACTCCGCCTCGAAGAGCCAGCTCTCCGTGTCTGCCTGGATGCCGATGCCGTCGTAGAGGTTGATGAGGCGGCCGTTCAGCGTCCAGGGGCGGCCGTTGCCGCAGTAATCGGCGCGGATCAGGCGCGTGCACGCCTGGTGGTACTGGCGCAGCGCATGGCCGTTGAAGGTGGCCCAGGGCTTGTAGCCGAGCTCCACGCACTTCGCGAGCGCGGTGTGGCGGCAACCGAAGGTGAAGCTCGAGCTGCTGGAGGTCCAGGCGCCGCCGGTCGCGGTGCCCTGCGAGTAGTTCCAGGTGCCCGCCAGCGCCACCGCGCCGACCGGGACGCCGGAGCTTTCGTAGCCGCAGAGCGCCGTCCAGCTTCCGCCCGCGCTGTACGAAACGTTGTAGAAGGTGACGTCCGCATTCGGGGCGGCGCCGCTCCAGACGCTATCGATGCGCATCTGCAGCGAGGTGCCGTTGGAGAGCAGTCCACTGAGCGAGGCGCCGGCGAGCTGCGATCCGCTCAGCGTCTTGCCGGTCTTGCTGGAGACGGCGACGAGCGTCGAGCCGCTCAGCGTGACGCCGTTGAGAGAGATGCCGTTGAGCGAAATGCCGTTCAACGAGATGCCATTGAGCGAAATCCCGTTCAGCGAAATGCCGTTCAACGAGATGCCGTTGAGCGAGATCCCGTTCGTGGTGTCCAGGTTGTCGCTCGAGGCGACCAGCACATCTGACGAGGGGCCGGCGCCGCCGCAGGCGAGCGCAGAGACAAGAGCGGCGAGGGCGATCGGGCGGCGAGCGATGTTCGGGGGAATTCGCATGTGCAACTTCTCCTCGGCGGTCGGCATGCCAGAAGGGAGAGCAAGCCGCGTGCCGCCCCCGGATGGCCGTGAAGAGGCGCTGTCGCGGTGTCGACGGCAGCATCTGCATCCGGCAATGCAGGTCCTGCTTGCAGCTTCTGCCTGCCGCCTTCATTGGCGCAGCTGGAACTACAGCGCCGGACGATGGACTATCGGGCTTATGTGCAGCGTCTGCGGAGAGTAATCTCCAACGTCTTTCCCGGGGGAACCGTGCTCTTGAAGAAGCTCTTTCGAACTCTGGTGCTCGGCGGCGCGGTCGCAGGCATGGCGTCCGGTTGCGCGGCGCAGGCGCAGAGCCCGAAGGAGAAGACGCCGGAGTCGCGCGACGCCGGTGTGGCGCCCGACGCGGGCACGGCCAAGAAGGACACCGGCTCCGGAGCCCAGGGCTGGTGAACGAGCGGCTGCGCCCGGTCGTCGCGGATGCGTGGCTGTTCCGGACCCGCGTCGAGCGCGAGGCGGCGCACCGCTTCGGCCGGCTCGCGGCCGCGATCGACGCGTTCGATCCGGAATCTCCGGTCCCTGCTCTCTTGCGGCGGGCGAGGGAGGACGAGGTGCGGCACGCCGGGCTGTGCGCGGAGCTGTCGGCCGCCTACGGAAAGCCGGCCACCGGAGGGGACGCGGCCTCCGGCGAAATCGCGCCGGGAAGCCTCGGTCCCCGCGAAGCCGTCCTCTACGAAATGGTTGCCGCCTGCTGCATCACCGAGACGGAGAGCGTCGCGACGCTCACGACTCTGATGACGGAAGACGCGGAGCCCCGCGTCCGCGAGATCCTCCACGAGATCGCCCGCGACGAGGTGGTGCACAGCCGCATGGGTTGGGCGCACCTGGCGCGCGAGGCGGCCCGCATCGACGTCTCGTTTCTCTCCTCGTGGATTCCCGCGATGCTCTCGGGCACGGTGAGCGACGAGCTGTTCGCCGCCGCGGAGGACGAGCCCGCCGCGGACGAGCTGCTGCGCCACGGCGTTCTCCCTCGCGATCGCAAGCGGGAGATCTTCACCGGCGCGCTGCAGGAAATCGTCTTTCCGGGGCTGGAGAAATTCGGCGTCGACGCCGCGCCGGCGCGCTCCTGGTTGGCAGCGAGGGAAATCAGTTGAGCGCGCGATTCGCGGGCCGCGGCGCAGAGGCGCGCGGGCGGAGCTTCCAGCGGTCGTAATCGAACGGCCGCGGCTCCCCCAGGACCATGCGGCGGATGGCGCCCAGGCTGGTGCCGAAGACGCTCAGCCGGGCGGTCTCCGGATCGTGAATGCTGATGCCGGCGAGGTCGGTCATGCCGTCGAGCCGCCGCTCGTAGAAGCGGGTCACGTCGGCTTCGCGCGGATACCGGTTGATGGCCCCGGTGAAGGGATCCCTCTGCTGGGTCGAGATCCAGCAGGTCTGGAACCCGGCCTCGCGGAAGACGGAGACGATCGATCTCTCCCGCGCCGTCCGCTGCTCGTCCTCGATGCTTCCGCGGGTGAGGATGAGCGGCACCGAGATGCGCGTCACCGCCGCCTGGGTGACCACGTCGCGGAAGACGGTCAGGTTCCGCTCGGCGCCCAGCCGGGGATTGGTGTTGCGGCCGTAGCCGTAGAGGCCCCAGTTCATCGCGCGCGAGCTCTCGCCGATGACCAGCACGTAGACCTCGGGCTCCGCCGGAACCTGGCGCCGAAGACGAAGCCCTGCGCCTTTCGCGCGTCCCGCATCGCCTCGCGGTAGAGCGTGCTGGCAGTGAACGCCTGCGGGAAGATGCCGAAGGGGCTATTGCGATCGTTGGTGGCGACCCACATCCACAGGGAGAGCACCTGATGGACGCCCAAGTAGAGCAAGGCCACCGCGGCCAAGGGCGCCAGCCGGAGCAGCCGGGGCGCGCGGATCCGCAGGCCGCGGATCTTCACCATGCAGAGCGCATATCCGGCGAGCACCCCCGCGAGCTGCCCGGCCATCCACTTGTAATGGGTCTGCGCGTACTCGCGCGCGTCCTCGAGGTTCTCGAAGATGGTCAGCAGCATGCTCGACGAGAGCCGCGTGTGGTAGTGGAGAATCACGTACAGGTCAGTCGCCACCACCAGGTAGAGAGGAAACATCAGCGCGTGCACGATCCACACCTGGCGCGCGAGCATCTGCGCCGCCAGCACCCAGGATCGAGGCGGACAAGATGAAGAGGATGGTCCGGTCGGGCCCGCCTTCGCCGATGCCCGGGAAGCGGTCTTCCGTCAGACTTTCGCGCGGGTGGCCGCTTGCTTGCCTGGCTGGTTTGGGGGCCATGATCATGGGCCCTCCGTCTTGAAAGGATGGCAGCGATGACCGTGTCCCCGAGCCGAACCATCCTGGTGGTAGACGACGAGGAGAACGTCCGCCGTTCACTGCACCAGGTCCTCCACCGGGAGGGATATACGGTGCTGGTGGCGGAGGACGCCGAGAAGGCGCTGGACCTGCTGACGAAGCAGAAGGTGCATGTCCTCATCAGCGATCAGAACATGCCCGGGCTCTCCGGCATCGATTTGCTCAAGCTGGTCGGCGTCCGCCACCCGCGCGTGGTGCGGATCATGGTCACCGGCGATCAGGATCCGGAGACGGTGGTCCGCTCGATCAACGAGAGCGAGGTCTACCGCTTCATCCGCAAGCCCTGGAACAACCTCGAGCTGCTCACCATCATGCATTTCGCCTTCCGGACCATCCAGCTCGAGGAGGAGAAGCGGAAGCTGATCGCCCTGGTCCGCGAGCAGCGGAAGTCGTGGGAGAGGGGCGACAAGCCGGGCGATCCGGCGGGCCTGGAGGCCGAGCTGATCCTGCTTGCCGAAGACGAAGCGCGCGGCGGTTAGTCCCAGAGCAGAAGCAGCGCCAGCGCGGCGGCGAGGATGGCGCCGATGGCGACCGAGGGCCAGATGAAGGGCGCGCTCTCGCTCGCCGTCGTCCTGGACAGCGGGATGGGCGGCGGCGGAAGGTCTCGCTTCGGCGCAGCCGGCGGGTGCGGCGTCTGCTTAGCGTCCTTCTCCTCTTTGGCCATCTCGGCCGCGGCGTACCTAAAGATATCGGCGGCGTGAGCTTCCCTCGCCTTTTGCGGCGCGGGAGACAGCTCGGACTCGAACAGGTCCTGCGCGACGTCCTGCTGGTGCACCAACTCGCCCAGCGTGCGGAAATCCACCACGGTGCTGTTGGGGTTCCACTCCGGCTTTTCGGCGGCGGGCGGCTCGGCGGGCGCTGCGGCCGTGGAGGCCTGCTTGATTTTCCCCGGCGGAAGCACCGGCTTCGCCTCCGCCCGCGGCGCCACGCGGAAGCGCCTCTTCGGCGCGTCCTGCTGCGGCTGCTGGCCCATGTCCGCGAGGCGGAAGTGGGCCGTGTCGAACTCCAGGTTCCGGTTCTGGCCGCTGTCCTCCGGCGCCATGTCCGCGAGGCGGAAGTGCGCCGTGTCGAACTCCGTGTTCCGGTTCAGGCCGGTTTCCTCGGGCTTCAGCTCGGCGAGGCGGAAATGCGAGGTGTCGAACTCCATCTGCCTGCTCGTCGCCTTGTCCTCGGGCGGCAGCTCGGCGAGACGGAAATGGGCGGTGTCGAAGTCGTTCGTCCCCGCGCCGTTCTCGTTCTTCTTCGGCGGCGGCGCCCGTTTCTGCGAGCTGGGGATGAACTCCTTCTTCTTCCTGGTGAAGAGCGGCGCCAGGTCGGGAATGTCGCCCGCCGCGCACCACTCCTCCATGCCCTCTTTCCATACCTGGCTCTGGCTGCCGATGCGGCCGGTGGCGGCCTCGACGCCGAGCTCGACGCGGGTCAACGGACCGGCTTTCTTGCCGCCCACCATCACGTACCAGACGGCCTTTGAAGCGCCCACGGAGAAACTGTACCGCCATGGGGACGGCAGATGGAAGAGCGGGCGGGCATGGGCCGGAGAGGCTGTAGTCTTGCAGGTGTGGCCCCCAAACAAAATCTTTTCCAGAAAGGAGGCACACATGTTGAAGGCAACGATTCCCGCTTCCGCTCTCGCGCTCGGACTCGCAATCCCGGCGCAGGCGGCGAGCGACATCCAGAAGAGCAATGCAGTGCGGCCGGTGCAGACAGCGCTGCCGGCCGATGTGGTCGAGGTGCAGTCGCCGCACCGCAACACGGGCGGCGTGATCCTCGGCGACGCCATCGGCGGAGCGGTGCTGGGCGCGGCGGTGGGCGGCGGCGTGGCGGTCTACAACCACTACAACAACTCCGACGGCAGCTGGGGCAACTGGCAGCGCGACATCGCCATCGGCGCGGGAATCGGCCTCGCGGCGGGACTCATCTTCGGCTTGGTCGACGCGTCGTCGACCGCGGATCGCACCTACACCGGCCCGGTGGCAGATCGCCGCGAGAGCGGCTTTGCTCCGCCGGCGGCACTGTACGGGGCGCGGTTCTAGACCGGTAACGCTCGTGATCAACCGTCGGGCACGCAGAGTGTCCGGCGGTTTGTTTTTTCAGGCGCGGCGGCGCGCGCCGGCCTCTTCCGCGGCCTTGGCCAGGACAGGAAAGGGCTGACACCCCACCACTGCGATCCGATCAGCGAAAATGAAGGTGGGGATGCCGGTGACTCCCATCTCGCTGGCCTCTTCGCGGATCTTGGCGATGCGCTCGAGGTAGCGCGGGTCGCGGCTCGCGGCGAGGGCCTCTCCGGGATCGAGACCAGCGCGGCGCGCCACCTCGGCCAGGTCTTCGTCCTTCTCCAGATCCATCCCGTCGCGCCAATGCGCGCGCATGGCCGAGTCGCGCCAGGCGTCGAGCAGCCCGCGATCGCGCGCCAGCTCCGCCACCGCCAGCGCCCGCCGCGTGTTGGGCAGGCGCACAGGATGCTTCATGTCCTTGACGGCGAAGGAGGCGGCGAACTGCGCCATTCGGGCCCGCATCGCCTCGGCCCGCGAGCCGA
>WNEY01001962.1_pt1 | contig 14858 bp, 17 predicted proteins | sample 5400531 | NCBI WGS metagenome assembly WNEY01 (sample SAMN13153338, study PRJNA577476) | soil metagenome | isolation source: 200 cm saprolite under Douglas fir tree site 1 | place: USA:California | collected 2015-04-18
GCGGCATTTCCCGAGCCGTTTCTGGGCAGCGAGTTGATGGTGACAGCGGTACCGCTGCCGTTGGTAATGATGAGATCACCAGTCCAGGAAATCGTCATGTCAATAGCTCTTCCTTCAGAGTGACGTGACACTAGGGCCGGTGCGTAGGCAATTCCATATCCCTGTACCATTTGCGAGGCAGCCAGACGTGAAGCCGCCAGATTCACTGTTCCATTTGGGTTCGTATGAACCCAGTTGATGTCAACTCCAGCCATGGCCGGAACCGACTGAGGATTCAAGCCTTGATGTGCGATGCGATAGGAATAGTGCATCAAGTAGGCCCTTTGAGGAGGCCTAAGCGTGGCGGAAATGTGCACCTGCCCTCCGGCGGCAGTGAGCGCGGCGATGAAGCGATTGACGTTTCCGCGAAAAGGCTGCACCAGGGTATCCGTGGAAGCGCTGGTCGGGAATTGGTTTACCCACTGAGGTCCGCTGAGTGACATGGTTCACTCATCCTTTCATCCGTCAAAAGGGATATCAGATCGGATCGGGTTCTGTCTCAGGGTCGGTGCAGGTGGGTTCCACGTCGTAGCCGAGGTAAACGTATCGATGCCACCTTCGCTTGCCCTGCAAAGGTTTGTCTGACCAAATCGTGAAATGGACTCCCTCCTGGCTCGTGCAGGAACGAAAGAATTCCAACCGCCCATCCCCATCCAGGTCAGCGACAACGCTGGCGCCCTGCTTTGCAAACTTGCCGCGAAATCCATAAATCGCGATGCCGGGCGCGCTACCCAATTTTTGCGAACCCGTTCGTCCGAGCTCGTAGCTTGCAAGAGGGGCTCCAGAATCGTCGGCCTGGGTACAAGGATTCTTCTGTTTCCTCACGACCTCGGCTCTTGTAACGGCCTGTGGAGATGAGGCGTAAACGAGAAACACTCGACTGCCGATCGGCAGGGAGGCATTGGATATCGAAAGACACGTGACTTTTGCCGTCCGGATCGCGATACCTACTTGTGTAAGATAGTCAAAGTTCTGAGATTCCTTCTTGTTCGCGTTGGCGCCCGACGACATTAGAACAAAAAAGGCCAGTGCCGCGGCAAGGGCGACGCTTGTAAGCGAAGCACATTTTTTCTTTGGATGGGCGAGGGTTTTCATCTAGCGCCCTCTAGCAGGCGTTATCATACACCGATTTGTATTTGGGCGAGCGAGCCGAACTCTGAGAAGAGACGACCTGTTGGAGCCTTCTCCCCTGGGTGAAACCAAGATGTGGAGGCGGTCTGCCTGGGCGGTAGTGGCACTGGATAAGGGGGAAAAAATAGTGCTTGACATATTCCCATATGGGAATGTAATGTTGAGCTCATGGCACGGGCGGCGACAACTTCGGATGCGTTTAATGCCGTGGCGGAGCCGCGGCGGCGGGCGATCCTGAGCTATCTGGCGCTGCAGGAGCGGCCGGTAGGGGAGATTGTGGATTTGTTGGGGCTGGAGCAACCGTCGGTATCGAAGCACCTGCGGGTGTTGCTTGAGGTGGGCCTGGTCAACGTGCGGCGCGACGGGCGGCGGATGCTTTATCGAACGAACGCGGAGGCGATCCGTCCGCTTCACGAGTGGACGGAAACATTTGAGCGGTTCTGGCGTCATCAATTGAGCCGCCTTAAAGAACGTGCCGAACGGAAAAATACTCCGTCAAACGATGGGGGACCGGAATTCATTTCAGGGAGGAAAGATGATCTCGACAGCAACAAGAATTGAGGATTTGACGCTGGGCATCACGGAGGAAATCCACGTGCGCGCGTCGCTGGACGTGACGTTTACGGCGCTTCTGGAGCAGTTGGGGCCGTACAACGGAGTTCCTGATGGCGGGCCCATGCCGATGAAGCTGGAGGCGTGGCCAGGCGGCAGGTGGTACCGCGATCTGGGCGACAACAACGGCCACTTCTGGGGAGTGGTGCAGGCCATCAAGCGGCCGACATTGCTCGAGATTACGGGGCCGTTGTTCATGTCCTATCCGGTCGTGTCGAATGTGCAGTACCGCTTGAGCGAGAAAGATGGAGGAACACTGCTCACTTTTCATCACACCGCGCTTGGACTGATTTTGGAAGACCACCGAAAAGGAGTCACGGGGGGCTGGAAGCATATCCATGAAGGCGTTCGGAAGAGGGCGGAGGCGTCGCGTTCGCGGTGACCGGCGACGCGGCAAGAGGAGGAACCGATGTGTCCATTTTGCATCGGCAGCGCATTGCTTATGGCTGGAAGTTTGATGTCCGCGGGCGGATTGACCGCGCTCGTGGTGAACGAGTTTCGTTCGAAGAGAGAGACGAAAGGAGCCGTCATGAGAATTGTAGATTCCATCTTGATGGAAATTGAACAGGAAGCACAAACGACGAAGCGAGTCTTGGATCGAATTCCGGAAAACAAACTCGCCTGGAAACCCCACCCGAAATCCTATTCGCTGGGCCAGTTGGCCCTGCATATCGCTTCCGTGCCGGGCAGCGTTGCTGCAGCAGTCGTGCCGGACAGTATGGAGGTCCCGAACTTCTCGCAGCCGGAGCCCAAGAGCCGCCAGGAAGTCCTGGACACTTTCAATAAGAGCCTCGAAAGTGCGAAGGCCACCCTGAAGAAAATGGACGACGCTCGGCTTACCTCCACGTGGAGCTTGACAAAAAACGGAAAGGTACTGATGTCCGTCCCGCGGATCGGGCTCATTCGCTCGATCCTCATGAATCATAACTATCACCATCGCGGGCAGCTCTCCGTCTATCTGCGGATGCTGGATGTTCCAGTGCCGTCGATTTACGGTCCCAGCGCGGACGAAAATCCTTTTGCCTAGTCGCTTGATAATTTATTCGATAATCCAAACCAAAGGAGGAAACATGGGAGAAGTAACGAACGAGCAGGTGAATCTGATGTTGCGTTTGTACGAGGATCGGCGCGAGACCCGGCTGCGCGAAGCGCGGGATTGGTTCTCGGCCAACTTCCACGTGAAAACCGCAGAGGACTTGACGCGCGTGTGTCCTCCCGGCAGCAAGGAAAACACCTACATGCGCATGGTGCTCGGTTACTGGGAGATGGTGGCGAGCATCGTAAACCGCGGCCTTATTGACGAAGAGTTCTTCTTCGAAAGCAACGGGGAACAGTGGGTAGTCTGGGAACAAGTGAAACCGGTGATCGGCGCGTGGCGTGCCATGTTCAGCAGCCCAAACTTTCTCGCCAACCTCGAAGAACAGTGCAAACGGCTGGAGGCCTGGAGAGAAAAGCGCAGTCCAGGGTCCAACGAAGCCATTCGCAAAGTGCTCGCGCAAATGCAACAGGCGAACCAAGCGGCGAAGGCTCAGGCTGCGGCTGGCTAGAGTTCCGGCTCGAAGCCTGCTTCATTTTAGGTGAACGGATAGTGAATGCGGGGCTTGTTTGGGCGAGGCGCTGGCAGGCTCCCGCATTCACTGAGCGCAATGTTTGCTACGGAATTCCGGGGGCATCTTTACTGCCGCAAAAGGTGGACAAATAAGAGAGGAGAATCAGGTATGGCAACGAGAGCAATGGAACACCCAAAGGTCGTGACGCCGGCAGAATGGGTTGCCGCAAGAAAGGAGCTGTTGAAGAAGGAAAAGGAGTTCTCGCGGCTGCGTGACCAACTGAGCCAGCAGCGCCGGGAACTGCCTTGGGAGAAGGTGGAGAAGGCCTACGCGTTTGACGGGCCGAAGGGCCAGGAGACGCTGCCCGATCTTTTCGGCGGCAGAAGCCAGCTGATTGTGTACCACTTCATGCTCGGCCCGGACTGGAAGGAAGGCTGCCCGAGCTGCTCGTTCATTTCGGATCATATAGATGGCAGCGTGGTGCACCTGGCGGCGCGTGACGTCAGGCTGGCGGTGGTTTCGCGAGCGCCGCTGGCGCAGATCGAGGCGTTCAAGAAACGCATGGGCTGGCGGTTCCACTGGGTCTCGTCGAATGGCAGCGACTTCAACTACGACTATCAGGTGTCAATGACGAAGGAGGAGCTCGAGAAGGGACAGGTGTATTACAACTATTCCATGCAGCAATTCCCGAGCGAGGAGCGGCCCGGCACCAGTGTTTTCCACAAAGATGCAGCCGGCAACATCTTCCATACGTATTCGAGCTACGCTCGCGGGCTGGACATACTCATCGGGGCGTATAACTGGCTGGACCTTACGCCAAAAGGCCGCGACGAAGAGGGGTTGAAGCATGGGATGGCGTGGGTGCGGCACCACGACAAGTACGACGAAGGATACCAGGTGGACGCGAAGGCGGACTACGTGCAGCCCGCCAAGACTAAAGCCCCGGGCTCAACGGGCGATTGCTGCGAACATCACGGCTCGTGAGCCATTTGCGGAGTTGCCGCTAGCGTTCCTCTCAGGCAAATTGCAGGCGCCTCAGCTTGATCCGGTCCGTGCGAACCTGAGCGAGATTATGGTGTGCTTGCTGCGTGAGCCAGCTTTCGGCGCTGCCACCGAAAACTTTGGACAGCCGCACGGCCATAACTGGTGAAATTCCGCGCTTGCCGTTGACCAGCTCTGAAAGCATAGTACGAGTGACGCCCAGAGCGGCGGCAGCCTGGGTGATCGTGAGGCCCAAAGGCTCGATGCACTGGCGCAACACCCGGCCCCCTGGATGGGGTGGATTCTTCATCGGCATGGCTCACTGTAACGCGTGTCACCTGAGAGAGCCTCAACAATTATCCCTTCGGTGCGTAGTAGCCTTTGCGGGTGAGGACCTTCAAATCCTTCTCGGCGGTTTCGACTTTGACTTTGCGGAATTTTCCGTCCTGCGCCGAGTTGGTCGGATAGTAGCCTAGGGTATATTGACTGCGCAGCTCCTCGGAAATCTCGTCAAAGGCTTCCATCAGTTTCTTTTCCGACCGAACGGAGATCATGCGCCCGCCGGTCTCCTCCGCGATTTTGTGCGCTACGCCTGGGTTGCCGCCATATCGCGGGTCAACCACGAGCAGGATGTGAATGACGGTGTCCGTGCGCTGGGCTGCCTCGATCGCTTCATCCAGTTTCACCTTGCTGCCCTCGTCCTGCGCGTCGGTGACGATGACAATCGCTTTGCGGCCTGCCTCGGTGGCGAGTTTTTCGCCGCAGGCCAGGTAGATAGCATCATAAAGAGCAGTACCGGTGATTTGCCGCGAACCGATGGGGCCCGGATTTCCTACTCTGGCTCCCTGATCTGGCACGTTGATCCTGCTCTTTCGAATGGCGCGCTCCAGTTGACTTCGCTCGTCGGTGAAATCCGACAGCAGATCGACATTGGAGTCGAAGGACATCACCAGCGCCTCGTCGCCCTTGCGGATGATGCGCGAGATGAACTGGCTTCCCGCATCTTGAATGGCCGCCAGCATGTCCTGCTCGCTGCCGGAAGTGTCGAGCAGCAGAGCCAGAGTAATCGGCAGGGCCACCTCTCTCGAAAAAAATGCGATTTTCTGGTCCTGATTGTCTTCGGAAATCCTGAAGTCTTCCTGCTTGAGGGTGGGCACAATCCTTTTGCTCTTATCGCGCACGGTTGCGAACAGGTTCACGAGGTTTACCAGTGACTTGATCGTGCCGCCTTGTCCGGCAGGCTCCTGGGGCCTGGCCGGGAGGGCCAAAGTCACCGCAACCGTTGCCATCACACATTGCATCAAAAGCTTATGCATCGAACGCATGTATACTTTCCTTGGCGAGAGATGCCCGGCCGGAAGAAGCCCCGCGGGGGTACTGCCGCGCTGTAGGATGCCGCGAAGCGGTGTGAAGGATGCGTGGCCGAAGTCACCCGCGCGGACAAATTCATTAAGAAGTTTGGCTTGAGGACTATGAAAAGTCTACGAAAAACCTTTCCGCTGGTATGCGGACTACTACTCGTGGTGCTGCTTACCCAACTTGGCGCGCAGGCCCCGCAACAGGGCACTACTCCGGCCGCTCCGGAACAGAACCCGCAGTCGCCAGCGCAACCGGGCAGGCAGGGCAAAATCGTTTTCTCGGTCAACCAAGTTGTGGTGCCGGTCACCGTAAAAGACGGGTCAGGAAGGCTGATCGCCGACTTGCGGCGGGACGAATTTCGAATCTTCGAGGATAACGTCGAACAGCGAATCGCTTACTTCGGGGCCGACCCAACGCCCATTTCGATGGTTCTGCTGATTGACAACGACTTGAAATCGAAGGATGCCAGGCAAGTTTCCGAGAGTTTGCGGGCCATCGTCGCGGGCCTGAGCTTGAACGACGAAGCCTTCGTCTGCCGGTTTGACCAGTTTTTCCACGAAGGCAAGGGCTTCATCGCCGACCAGGACAAACTCCTCACCGAGTTGAAGCGCACGCATCTGGACGATGAGCCCTCGGTGGGGCCCTCAAGCTCGGCCATCAGCAATGGCCCGTCGATCAATGGGCACTCCGCGATGGGGGACGCGCCCAACATTGCGGGCGGTGTGCTGAATATCAAGAGGCAGCCGACCAAGGCATTGGATGATGCGGTGTATGCCGCGGCGCAGTTGCTTAAAGACCGTGATCCGGAGCGGCAGCGGCGGAAGATTATTTTTCTGATTTCAGATGGCGTGAACGGGCCGAAGTTCAATGTGAATAACTACGACACGGTGCTGAAGGAACTGCTGCGCTACAACATCTCCGTTTATGGTGTCGGCGTGGGCAGCGCGTTCTTCGACCGCCGATTCGAACGGCTTTCCAAATACGCTCACGACACGGGCGGCGACGTCTACTATGGATTGAAGAGCCGGGCGATGGAGGAACTGTACGCCAAGGTTACGGAAGAAGCTCGCAACCAGTACACGCTGGCCTACTCGCCTAGCGGAACGGACCGCGGCGCGGAGTATCATTCCATCGAAGTCCGGGTAAAGCGCGAAGGGATGACCATCCTGACCCGCGGGGGTTACTACGCCGGAGCGACGCCGCGTTAAGCGGTGGCTTTGAATCCTTCCAGGGCGCGCTCGCGAAGATAGAGAAATAGCGGCAGGGCCAGGCTGACTCCCACTGCGCAAAGAGCGATAATCGGAAGCCAACGGTGTCGCATGCGGAGCAGCCGTCCTTCGACACGCATAAACACCAAGAGCACTGCCGATGAGACGAGCACATCCAGCCCGAAGAAGGCGCTGATCCGGTTGGCGAAGAGTTGACGCACCAGCAGACCGAAGTGCAGCCCGTTTTCCATGACTCATGGGACGAATTGCGAGTAGGGGATGGCGGCGCCGAGAAGGCAAAAGAACAGGTAAATATTTTTGCGATTTACAGGGTGCGCTCCAGTTGGACTTCCGTTGAGAAAAGCATAGAAAACTATTCAAGATGCGCTCAGGCGCTCAGGGCTTCTTCATGCGCCGGGCAAATGGGCTTGTAGGCGCAATTGCGGCAGACGAAACCCGGTTTCGCGGGGAACTCCCCGGCGCGAATGTCCGCCGCGGCTTCCTGTACAACTTTCTGGGCTTCGTCCAGTTGCTTCGCATCGCGGGTTGTCACTTGGACCTGGTTGTTCTGCAAATAGTGGAAGATCAAGCGCACTGGGTTCCATTCGAATATTTCTTTTGCGGCAAGAGCATAGAGACTAAGCTGTAGATCTTTTTTGGAGTCCGCATCCTTTTTGGGTTTGCCCGTTTTGTAATCGACGATCTCGACGTCGTTCCGGCCCAGGGAATTCACCTGGTCCATGCGCCCGGTGATGATCACGTTGTTTTCCAGCGGCAGTTCGAAACTCTTTTCCTGTTCCCGGACTTGCGGCGGCGCTTCGAGTATTGCCGCGTGAAAGGTGCGCAACTGTTCGATTCCATCCCGTTTGTATTCCACTTCCTGGTATGCGTCCTCAAAGCCGACGGAGCGCCATTCCATTTCAAAAAGCCGCTGCACGTCTTCGAAGGGCAGCTTGTTTCCCTTGCGCAGTTCGGCGAGGAAGCGCTTGATCGTGCCGTGCATGATGCTGCCGAAACTCAGCGTGGCCTTGGGACCTTCTTTCAGCGACCACAAATACCCAAATAAATACTGCTGGGGACATTTGTGGTAATTGTCCACAGCGGAAGGGCTGAGTTGCAGCGGTTCGGGTGACGGCGGATGGAATATCTCCGCCCACTGCGCGATGCGGGAGAAAATCCTTGGCGGCGCGGCCGAGACGGGGAAAAGTTGCGCGTTTGGTTTCCCTGCCGTCGGAGTCCCAGCGGAGGCTGCTTCCGCAGCTCGAACTTTAGGAGCCGTCTGAATCACGTCGCGGCGCTTCACCGCGGGTTCCATCACGATGTCTTCGATAAAGGTGGGCACCTTGCCCTTTTTCTCGGTGAGGGTAGTAATCGTCAGACGCTGTTCCGCGCGCGTCAACGCCACGTAAAAAAGCCGCCGCTCTTCTTGAATGTGAAAGTCTCCTTGCGGCAGAGCTTCTTTCATCAGTGCGGTTGGAAATTCAAAAAGTGGAGAGCGATTTCTTGCGGGGAAGGCGCCCTGGTTCACGCGCAAAAGAAAGACGTGAGGAAACTCCAGTCCCTTTGCGCCGTGCACGGTCATCAACTGGACGGCGTCACCGGGCGCATCGTCTTCAAGGCTGAGCGTTCCACCCGCTTGTTCGAAATAGTCGAGGTATTCGAGAAACTCGGGTAGTCCGCGCGTTTCACTTTTGGGCTCCCAGTCCTTTACGAACTCCGAAAGCTGATTGACGTACTTGCGGTCCTGCGTTCCCGCGCGCTGCGGCACTTCCAGCCACTCCATAAGATCGGAAAGGATTTCGCGGGCCGTGCGGCGCTTCAGTGTTTTGCGCTGGTTCGAAAGGAACTCCAGCAGCTCGGCGAGAGCACTATGGGAAGCGTCGAACGGCAGCTCCGATTGTGGCGCTTGCAGCACGTCGTAAAGCGCCGTGCCGCGTTTCTTGGAGGCGCGCTCCGCCAGGCGCACCAGATCGGCGGCTTCGAGGTGCCAGGCTGGAGCTGCAAGGACCCGAGCGCAAGCGATGTCATCGAAGGGAGAGGCAATGACCCGCAAATACGCGAGCACGTCCCGAACCAGCGGGTGCTCGAGGATCGACAGTTTCGAAATGACAAAAGGAATTTTGCGCCGGGACAGTTCTTCGACAATTTTGTCGCGGTGCGCATGCTGCCGGTACAGCACCGCAAAATCCTTCCATGGATGGCCTGTGCCATGAAGACGCTCGAGTTCGTCCGTAACCCAGCGCGCCTCGTCATCGGCGGTGGCCAGCTCCGCGATTCGAATGCGCTCACCCTCCGGCTTGGTGGATTGCAAAACTTTTTTCGGGAAATCCGCGCTGACTTCATTCTGCGCAATCACCTGCGTGGCCACTCGCAAGATATTAGGCGTCGAACGGTAATTTTCCGTCAGCGTCACGCGATAAGGAGTTGAATCCGCGCCCGTCTTCCACCCGGCAAATCTTTCCAGGAAAAGCTGGAAGCTTCCGAACGAAGCGCCGCGGAAGCGGTAGATGGCTTGGTCGTTGTCGCCCACCACCAGGATGTTGCGCGGCTCGGCCGAAAGGAGATGCAGCAATTCCAGTTGCGCGATGTTGGTATCTTGAAATTCATCCACCAGGATATGTTTGAAGCGCTCCTGCAGCTTGGCGCGCAAGCCCGCGTCTTTTTTCAGCAGCGCGACCGCTTCGGCAATCAACCCGTTCAGAGCAACGGCATTCTTCGCGCGCAGCAGTTCCTCGCTGGCGCGATAGACTCGCGAAATCTCCTGCTGTTGCGCCACCAGCTCGACGCGTTCCTTGAAAGTGTCTTCGTCCAGCAAGGCGTGCTCGGCCTCGAGTTTTGCTGTCAGGCCGTCCACATATCGCTGGTAATCCTCGCTTGACACCAGTTCGTCCTGGCAGCGCGAAAAAAATTGGATGAAGTCGCTGAGAAACTGCCCGGGCTCCGCGAGACGCCGGTACTTGTCTAATTTGAGCCGTGCCAGGTTCCGGCGCAGCAGGATCCAGTGGTCCACCTGCTCCAGCGCCCTGCGGTCTGCTTCCACTTCCTTCAGCAGCGTCTCGGAGAAGGAATGAAACGTTGCCAGCGTAACGGCTTTGCCGCGGTCTCCCGTGGCTTTCACCACGCGGGCTTTCATTTCACCGGCGGCTTTCTTCGTGAACGTCAGTCCGAGAATGTTTTCGCCGGAGAGGTTTTCATCCGCTTGCAGCAGGTGCCGGATACGTTCCGTGATGACGCGCGTTTTTCCGGTTCCCGCGCCCGCAATCACCAGTAGCGGCCCTTTGCCGTGGGTGATCGCGCGCCTCTGCGCCTCATTCAGCTTCAGCCCGCTCTCGCCAAGCGGCTCCATTTCAAACAACGTCGCCATGAATTGAGCCTAACCGAATGCCATGCCAAACGCGAAATCCTTCAGTGAAGTTTTACAGAAGTGACTTCAGAACGTCGTCACGGCTCACCCCTTTTTGGGATGCCACGAGCTTGAGCAGTGAATTGAGCGTGCCGACCTTTAGGTTCTTGTGATTCGGAACTGAGATTCGTTGCGGGAAGGGAATTTCCGTCTGGAGAATAATGTGACTGCCAATTTGATGAACTTCCCTGTATCCCCATTTGCGGCAGACGCTTTTGATAAAATCTCGGCCGCTAAGGTTTCGAGGGAGTCTCATTCCAATCAAAGACCTCACTCTTGACTAGATGCAAGCGGATGGACTGAGGCTTGGGGCCATCGAAAAAGTAAGCCTCTACGGCTTCTTTGACGTTAGCCCGAAGCTCATCCCATGTATCTCCTTGTGTAACGATACCTTCGGTAAAACATTCCGCCGAATAACCGCCTTCGGGTTCTTCGGTGACTTCGAAAACAAGCTCGCTGATTCTAGGACTGATCATCGTTTTGCTCGCTGAACCAAGCCTAGCATGCAATAAATTGGTCGGCAATTGCTTCGATCGTTTGTGTGGTTCAATCGCTGCTATCCCAGCAACTTCTCGCCGGCGGCAACCTGCCGGTTGAACTCAGCTGACTTCTTTTTCGGGACAGTGAGTGTTTGCCATTTGTCACCCGCGAAGTGCCGCGCAAGGTAAACAATCTGCCCCGCATGATAAGAATAGTGTGCCACCTGGCGATTGATCGCCTGCATGACGGAATGCGGCTCGGTGCGAATGGTTATCGTCCGCGTCAGATCCGCATCGCCCAGCGGCTCCAGGGCCCCGAAGAGAAGTCTCCACCCGCGTTCCCACATTTCCATCAACTCCGCGCGCGCCGTTGGCGGCGCTTCAAATTCAGTGTCGCGGTTGCGGTCGGGCTTTTCCCCATCGCTGGTAAGAAAATCCGTCCACCGCGAACGCATGTTCCCGGCCATGTGTTTCACGATGATCGCTATGGAATTGGATTCCGCATCCAGGGTCGCGAACAGCCCCGCGTCCGGGCACTGGGCCATCGCCCGCTCCGCCAGTTTCTTGTAATAGTGAAATACAGCGATCGAATCTTTTACGTACGACGTGGTGAATTGGTGTGCCATACCGCCATTTTCTTCCGTTTCGGCGAACTGTCAAGCTCGGCGGAAAAGGCTCGCGACCGTGCGAGTTCGGAGTTACCAAAAGCCGAGTTCGCGCGACTAAGCGGGGCAGTGAGAGGGAGTTGCAAGACGGGGTGCCGGAAGGGCAAAAAGAAGCTCTTGACAATTCGTTTTTTCTTCGCCTACTATCGGTGCGCCCCAATCTCGGATTCCACAAGGGAGGAAGTCATGACCATTGGACAAATGATGCTTGGTGAGTTTGACCAGGAGATGCAGAACACGCGCAAGACTCTCGAACGATGTCCCGACGAGAAGTGGAACTGGAAGCCGCACGAAAAATCCGGCACGCTCGGCTGGCTCGCCGGACACGTCGGCACAGTCCCCGAATGGATCGCCATGACCATCAACACGGAAGAGCTCGATTACGCTCCCGTCGACGGCCCGTCTTACCAGCCGCCGAAGATTGAGAATCGCGCGCAGCTCCTCGCCGCTTTCGACAAAGCCAGCGCCGAAGCCCGCGCGGCACTTGCCAAAGTCAGCGACGCCGACATAATGAAAGGCTGGAAGCTGCTGGCCGGCGGCAAGGAAATTTTCACCTTGCCGCGCGTCGCGTGCATTCGTGGAATGTGTCTCAACCACATGATCCATCACCGTGCCCAGCTCACCGTCTATTTCCGCTTGCTCAACGTCGCCGTTCCGGGCCTTTACGGCCCCAGCGCGGACGAAGGCCAGCCGAGCGCGGCAGAAGCCGCCGCGAATTAGTATCTCGTTTCGAACGGGGGCGGAATTCTCCGCCCCCGGAGTTTTTCCCTCCGTCCCAGCCTCCTTTCTTGCTTCGCGCTATAATGAAGTGCGTTGCTCCGCTGGAGGCCTGCCATGAGTACCGAAACTCCCGTCATTCTCTCCGCCGTTCGAACACCAATCGGAAAATTTCAAGGTGGTCTCGCGGGATTCTCCGCGCCGGAACTTGGCGGAAAAGCTGTCGCTGAAGCGATCCGCCGCGCGGACCTCCATTCAAATCAAATTGACGAAGCCATTCTCGGCAACGTTGTGCAGGCGGGGCTTGGACAGAATCCCGCGCGGCAAGCCGCGCTCAAGGGCGGCTGCGATGCGCGCGTTGCCGCGATGACAATAAACAAAGTCTGCGGCTCCGGATTGAAAGCGGTCGCGCTCGCCGCGCAGGCGGTGCAGCTTGGCGAATCGGAAATTGTCGTTGCGGGCGGCATGGAGTCCATGTCCAACTGCCCCTATCTGCTGCCGCAAGCGCGAACAGGCTACCGCATCGGCGATGGGAAACTGGTCGACTCGATGATCAATGACGGGCTCTGGGACGCTTACGAGAATTTTCATATGGGCATGACCGGGGAACTCGTCGCCGAAAAGTATGGGATCACGCGCGAAGAACAGGACAAGTTCGCGGTCGAAAGCCACCAGAAAGCAGTGCGTGCGCGGAAATCGTGCTTTTTTGAAGCGCAGATTCTGCCCATCGAAGTGCCCCAGAAAAAGGGCGAGCCGATTGTCATCAAGTACGACGAATCGCCGCGCGAAGATACGAGCATGGAAGCGCTCGCGAAGCTGAAACCGGCGTTCAAGAAAGATGGAACAGTCACGGCGGGCAACGCACCCGGAACGAACGATGGCGCTGCCGCACTTATTGTTACCAGCGAGCGGAATGCGTCGCGGCTTGGGAAACAGCCAATCGCGCGGATTGTCGCGCAAGCCGTCAGCGGCGTCGAGCCGAAGTGGGTGATGATGGCGCCGGTGGACGCGGTGGAAAAGTTACTGAAGAAAACCGGGTGGGACCGCGACAAGGATGTCGATCTCGTCGAACTGAACGAAGCTTTCGCCGTAGCTGCCATCGCTGTGACGCGGCAGCTCAAGCTCAACCCCGAAAAAGTAAACGTGAACGGCGGCGCCGTCGCGCTCGGCCATCCCATTGGCGCAAGCGGCGCGCGCATTCTCGTCACGCTGCTCTACGAACTCCAGCGCCGCAATCTCAAGCGCGGCATCGCCGCCCTCTGCCTCGGCGGCGGGAATGCCGTGGCTCTTGCCGTGGAACGGTATTAGACAAGGAATCCGTGAAGTATTGCCCGTTGTGCGCAGCTGAATACCGCGAAGAAATCGAGAAATGCGCCACCTGCGGGGCCGCATTGGTTGCCGCGCTTTCTTCCCAGAAGGTGCGCGCGAATCCGCCGCGGCTCCTGTGGAGCGGTCGCGACCTGGTCGAGTTTGACTCTGTAACGGACACTCTTTCTGAGGTCCGGATTCCCGCCCGTTCGGAGCGTGCCCTTGGCGGCCTGATTGGCGCCATCACGCATCGCGCATCCACGATTCACGTGCTTACCGATGATTTTGATCGGGCCTTGAATGTTGCCGCAGCCTCGTTGGCCGCTCGATCGACCGCGTCCGCGCCGACGCAGATCTGCTACAACTGCTCGGCCGCTTGCTCCGCATTCCTCGCTGCTTGTCCCAGCTGCAAAGTGCAATTGGTCGCCGAGCCTCTTGCCGCAGAGGATTCCATTCCGACAGGGTCTCATCCAACCGCGCTCAGGTATTGTCCCATTTGTGATATCAAGTATGGCGCTGGTTTTGAGCTCTGCACGGTCTGCGGCGTGTCGCTCGTCCCGGAAGACCTTCGCGGCCGTCCGCTGAATGAAAAAGCGCGTAAGGAGCGCCTTGAAACGGCTTGGCGAGGCGGCGACCCTGTTGCCGTCAGCAATGCCATTGCCGCGCTCCGTGAACAGGGGATTCAGCACTATGTGCAAGCCACTAGCGATCATCTCGTTTTTGAACTTGCCATGCCCCGCCCCAAGTACATAATCCGCGTGTTCGCCAGCGATCTTCCAAAGGTCAAAGAGCTCCTCGCGGACATTCAAGACAGTCCGTTCTTCGGTAATGAAACCAGTCCGGAATTATCCGAAAGTGGCAACGCGTCAACGATTCCCGCCCGACAACCTTGGAATCCTGCCGCGGCCACTGCGGAAATCTGGTCCGGGAGAGACGGTGCCTTGGCGCAGCTCCTTGAAGATTGCTTTCTCGAGAACCGCATTCCGTATCGCCGCCAGGGCCGCGCACCGGGAATGCTTCGCTACTTCGTTCTTCCTTCCGACGAATCCGCCGCCCGCGAAATCATCCGCGAAATCACGCAAGCTACCCCGCCGGAGTAGTCCTTTCCTCTGTCAAGAGCCGTGAATTATCACCCTAGCGCGATGCAATGACTTCTGCTCCAACTGAAGTTTTTAGGTCATTGCCGCAGTAGGGGCAAAACTTGTCGGATTCAACGACTTCACGCTTGCACTGCGGGCAGGAGGGATACAGGTTGCATTTGCAATTCGGGCAGAAGTTGAACCGCGCCCCCACTGTGTTTCCGCATTGCGGGCAGGGATACGGCAGCGGTTCGCGCATCAGGAAATAAATGATGAACCCGATGGCCATGAACGGCCAGGAAAGAATAAGCACCAGCAGGGTCCACA
>WNEY01001963.1_pt1 | contig 14857 bp, 11 predicted proteins | sample 5400531 | NCBI WGS metagenome assembly WNEY01 (sample SAMN13153338, study PRJNA577476) | soil metagenome | isolation source: 200 cm saprolite under Douglas fir tree site 1 | place: USA:California | collected 2015-04-18
ACCCGGCGGCCGAAGAGGAAGCAGAGGAACAGGATCACGGCCCCGACAAGGCTGCCCATCAGGCTCCGCACGGATCAACTGTAACCATCCGACTTCGCGGCACTGAGCATCGAAATGTTCAGAACCGCCTGCCAAGCGTTCTAACTACAGTCAAAGAGGCGACTCGTGGCCGCCGGACGGGGCGCGATCGAGTTCAGGAAGACTCGACGAGTGACCGCGATCAGATCCTTAACAGCCGCCTGCTCTACCGTTGAGCTACTCCGGAACGGGCTCCTCGAATTCTAGGTGTTGAACTCGTATTGCCGCCCCGTGCCGCGTCGTACCGGGGTGTTTACACCGTAACTGCAGCCAACTGCAGCCAAAACTGCAGCCGCCAGGATTCTGACTAGCCGGCGCGCCCGAGCAACCGCCATACCGCCCGCAGGGGACGCCAGGTGTCGGGACAGCCGTCCCAGGCCAACGCAACGGTTGCCGAAACCGTTGCGACGACCAGCTCGAGTCCCCTACCGCAACTCGATGCCCTGGGCGGCCGGGTACCGGCTGCCGATCTTCAGCTCGCATCCTCCCGCGGCGGCTGCGAGTCACACCGCTTCGCCGGCCTGCACCACGCACACCTCACCGAGTCCGACGCCCTCGCGTTAAGCACGGCTTAAAACGGCCGGTAAGTGATGTATCTTCCGCGACGCCGCCGTGGCCCAAATGTTCCGCTCGCGTGGTTCCACCTGGCGGGTGTTCGCGGTGTCGGCGGTGGCGGCCGTCCTCATGGCGATCGCCTTCGTGGCCTGGCTTCAGCTCCACCTCGGCGGCGACCAGGCCACGACCGCCGTCAGCGACTTGGGCCAGGCCGCCGCCGCCCTGACCGCGGCCGTCAGCTGCGGGTTGGCCGCGCGCCGGACCAGCGGTCAGCTGCGCCGGGCATGGGCGCTGCTGGCCGCCTCCGCCCTGTCGTGGGGCCTGGGCGAAGTGGTCTGGTCCGTATACGAGGTCTGGCTCAATGTCGCCGTTCCGTTTCCTTCCGCCGCCGACATCGGTTTCCTCGGCGCGATTCCGCTCGCCATCGCGGGTGTCCTTTCCTTTTCGCATACGCCGAGGGGCACGGCCACCGGCATTCGCCAATGGCTGGACCGTGCGATTGTCGCTTTGTCACTCGTGTTCGTCGCCTGGGGCCTGGGGCTCGGGCAGGTCTTCTACAGCTCGGGATCGACGTTGGAGACGCGCCTGATCGGTCTCGCCTATCCAGTGGGCGACATCTTGATCGGGACCATCCTCATTCTCGGCATCCGGCGCGCGACGGACGAGACCTACGGGCGCCTCCTGCTGCTGCTTGGCGGTCTCGCCGCCAATGCCCTGTCCGACAGCACCTTCGCGCTGCTCACCGCCGAGGGCAACTACGCAACGGGATCGCTGCTCGACGCGGGCTGGGTGGTCGGCTACCTGATGGTCGCGCTGGCCGCGATCTGGCCGTCGGAGGCGCGCGACAGAACGCGGGAGGAGAAGCCCATCGACGTCTGGCAGCTCGCCCTGCCGTGGACGGCCGTGCTCGCGGCCGGTGTCACAGCTGTGGCCCGGGCGTTCGCCGGCCATCCATTGGATGTCTTCCTGACAGTGCTCACGGGAGTGCTCGCCGTCCTCCTCATGGTCAGTCAGGTGATGGCTCACCAGGAGTCGCGCTCCATGTTGATCAGGAGCCGGCTCGCCGCGACCACGCTCAACGAGGTGATCGTGTTTGCGCCGCTGGGCGTCGTGCGCATCGGCCATGACCTGACGTTCCTCCAGGCCAACCCGAGCTTCGCGGCGCTGCTGCGGACGACCGTTGAACAGCTCAACGGCGCTCCGGTCTCGCGGTTCTTCCCGCGTAGCGAGATAGCCCGAGCGTCGGAGCGATTCAGGGAGATCACCGGCCAGGTGGGGATCATCGCCGACTTCGACACGCAGGCGATTCGCGCCGACGGGACGACCGTCTGGGTCCACTGGACCGCCTCGACGGTGCGCAAGGCCGGTGGCCAGGTCGACTACTACCTGGTCATGTTCGAAGACATATCCGCACGTCGCGCCGCCGATGAGGTCGCGGCCGCGAACCTCGAGGTGCTCGAGCGCCTGAACAAGGTCAAGAGCCAGTTCCTGACCAAGGTGAGCCACGAGTTTCGAACCGCCCTCGTCGGCATCCAGGGGTTCAGCGAGTACATCCGCGAGGCGGACACGCTCGACGTCGACGAAGTGAAAGCGTTCGCCACCGACATCTACGACGACGCGGCGCGGCTGGACCGAACGCTGAAAGAGATGCTGGAGCTCGATCGCAGCGAGGCCGGCCGCGGTGAGCTGCACCTGACCGATGTCGACCTCGCGGATCTCATTCGAGATGCCGTTGCCTCGGTGCAGATTGGCACCTCCGAGCACGCAATCCAGGCCGACCTCCAAGAGGTGCCGAAGGTGATCGCCGACCCCGAGCTGGTGTCCCAGGTTGTGACCAGCCTCCTTGGCCGCGCCCTCGACTACTCGCCGGCGGGAGCGCCGATCCTGGTCACCGCTCGCGCCAACGGCGCCGAAGTGCAGGTAGGCGTGACCGACCGCGGACGCGCCTCCGCCTCGGACCTGGAGGCGCAGCTGCTCGGCCGTGCGGCTGCGCCCGCCGCACGCAACCAGATCCGCGTCCTCGCCACCAACGTCGGGCTGCCGATGGCACGCCAGATCGTCGAAATGCATGGCGGCCGGATCTGGTTCGAGGTCGGCGCCGGAACGGTGTGGTGCTTCACCCTGCCCGTCAGCAAGACCCCTGCGCTGTCGCCGGCAGGGTCAGCCTGATCGCGGAGTACCTGAGTCCCGATCAGCGCCGTCTGATCCGCACCTCTATCTCGTCGCCCGAGCTGTGCACCTCCACGTCTCCTGTGCGCAGCCTCAGCCCTGTGCTCTCTCTGGTGGCTACGATCGAGCCTTCGAACACCAGCTCCGCGAATCGGTCGCGCTTGGGGCCGGACATGCGGACGACGACTCCGCCATGCGTCGAAGTCCGGAGGTAGGGAGAAAATCGAGGTGGAGATGTAGCAATCTCCGATGCCTTCGCACTTGTGTCCGTTCGCACGAACGTGGTCAACGAGAGCGTCGTTGAATTTGGAGAAATCGAAGGGAAAGCGGCTATCGGGCATCTCCGTTGCGTTGGCAAGGCTGCCCCCCAGCCGCATACTGATGAAACAACCAGGTGCCATCTATGAAGACGTTCAGCTTCGCCACGACATTAATGCTCCCGACTCGCAGTGCGTCCATCCTTGCTCTGCGCTATGCCGGAACGGTGTGCCGCCCACGCGGGCAGCACGCGCGCGGTCAAGCTTAGGTTAAACGAGTCCAGAATGGCGCATCTCGAGGCTGGACACAACACAGCCCTTTGGTTGGTGAGCAACCGCCACACTGAGTCCGATGATCGACGTGCAAGCGCTCGACACTTTTTCGGTCAGACGGCCGGGGGCGTAAACACCTCGTATGCGAGCCGCCGGAATGCGCGCGCTCCTGACGATGGACGACCGCCAAGCCAGTTTACGAGGCTGCTGGCCATGAAGCTGCCACCGCCGACTAGGCTCCCGGTCAAAGGCTGGCCCGTAGCTCCTGCAAGTGCTCCTGCGGCGCAGGCGATCCCGAAATTCGTCGTTCCCGTCAGGGCTTTCCGAAGGACGCTCGAGCTACGAACTTGCATGTTGACATCATCGGCAGCAGCCGCCATGTACTCGCCCAGCTCTTGGCGTCTGGCCGATCGAGGATCAAGCAGCTGGTCGTCGTCGAGCGCTTGAATATTCATCAAGCCTCGTCGAAGAGCCCTTTGCCATTCGTCAAAAAGACCCTCTTGACGAATCTTGACTAAATCATGGACAGAGAGATCGAAGCAAGGCAGCGAGAGCGATAGCAAGTCCGGCAAGCAGTGCAGTGCATCGTGCGATTGCACAGCCGCAATCACACACCGAGCCCCAGAGTCACAGCGCAAATGTGCGGACAGGAAGGAGAGTGCTGGCAGGATGCAACGGCCGCGCCTCCGCGCGCGTCTTCTTATTTATGTGACGGCTGAGGGCAGTGAAAATGCTGCCGAAAACCAAAAGATATCCGCATCAGTCAGTGGTTATCGCCGCGGCGGCTGTCAGCCTCGCAGGCTCGTTGGGACCTAGCCCTTGTATGCGTCTCCGCGAGGTTTGATCGCGAGGATCGTTAGTAGCCGCTGTTCGCGGTCGATCTTGAAGCGCACCCGCCAGTCTCCAATGCGTAAACGACCTTGGTCGCGAACGCCCTTCATTTGTCGGACGTCACCCTCAGGTAGGCGATCGATGGCCGCGCGAATACGGTCCTGGTCTGGCCTTGACATTCGAAGCAGGTCACGTTCGGCGCCCCTCTTAATTTCCTTCCGCCATGGCGGCGGTTGACTCAGGTGACGAGCCTCCGACTCACCTCGGACCAGTCTGATGACGGTTCATCTTCAGCGGCCTTGACGTCCGCCTGCTCGTCGTCGCTCGGGACTTCGTCATCGATGGGCGCCGAATCTAGCGCCTTTAGCATCGGGTCGTTTTGTTGTTCAACCAGTCGCCGGCCAATCACCACTGCCGCGAGCAGTGCACCGGCAAGCAGAAGGAGCCAAATTCGCTCGCTGACACCGTGGGCAGTTCGCTGAAGCGCCCTGACGGCGGCCTTCGTCTCGGCTAGGCTCGCTAGACGCTGGGCAGGAAGCGCCATGTCCGGAGTCTACCGTGTGGCCCTGAGTTTGGGCCTGGCGTCAAGTCGGTCGCGAAAGAAGGCTGTGGCGGGGCCGCAATCGGATTGTGGCTTGCTCTCAATAAGGCGAGCTCATGCAGACCTTGACGCCAGTTCGCGCGCGTCCTCTATTAGTGTGGTCAATCGTGAGGTGCGCAGAAATTCAGGCTGGCTATGCTGCGTTTGCTGGCCAACACAATCCAACAGCCGAATTGACGTCTTACGCCTGGGAGTGTTGACAGTGAGCCCCAACTCGCCAATGAACCGCCTCGTTCGGCACAATCGGGTCCTCGCGATCATCACATGCGCGGTGCTCGGACTCGGAGCTTTGGTCTGGGTCTGCAGCCGCTTTCTGCCGATCGACCAGCTTGAGGGAGTTGGTCTGGTCACTCTTCTAGCCGGCACGATCGGATTTGCTGTCCTCGCATCTGCTAACGCGCATCGATTACGAAGGCCATGGATTCTCCAGACTATGGGTATCGGTGCCGTGCTTTGGGGGCTGTCCGCGATTGGCTTCATGTTCGCGCCTGTCCTCAAGTACCTGGCAGCCATCCTTGTGATGGCGTTGCTGCTGATCCTCGCAATCGGTTGGAAGGACCTAACCGATCCGCAGCTATGGCGAGGCAAGCAGGCCAACTCAACCTGACATCGCCGTAGTGGCCCCTCCACCGTTGACACATCAATCTGCGGATAGCGTTGCCTCCATTGACGCGCGACGCACCTCGCCCGTCATCCGGTACTTGGGCGCCTGGTGCAGACGCTCGCGGTTGCAGTCGTCAATCGGGCGCCCCACGGCGGTCGCGATGGGGGTTGAAGGCGGCCTCCTGCGCGTCCAACGACAGCCAAGGTGACAGCCGACGCTACGGGTGGCGGCGGACCGACGCGGACGGCCACGGATTCTGACGCCGCCGGCCGAATTCCAGCGGATCGCGACGGACGACTGCGAATGGCAGGCCCGCGGTCTTCAAAACCGTTTGCGTGCTACGCGATGAATGCACAGAACCGCCTGCCCATCGTTTCAACTGCAGTCAGAAAAAGGACTGGTGGCCGCGCGACGCACCCGATCGAGTTCAGTCGGACCGAAATTTGACCGCGATCAGATTCTTAACAGCCGCCTGCTCTACCGTTGAGCTACTCCGGAAGGGGTCCCCCGAATTCTAGGTGCTGAACTTGTTTTGCCGCCCAGTATCGCCCTGTGCCGGGGTGTTACACGGTTACTGGCGTCAACTGGCGTCAGAAGCGGCGTCAGGCTTGCTAGCTGGAGATCTTTTCGGCTCGCGGGGATGTCATGGATTTCATCGCCGCAGCTCAATCCAACGGCCGCCTCACGGGTATCGGGTAATCCTCGTTGAACCGAGCGCGGCTTTCTCGGTTTTCGTTTTATGAAACTGACGACGAATTGCCGGCCAGCTTCGAGTTGAGATGGAGGTATCGGAATGATCAGCCCATACACCGCAGTCGGGCTCGTACCAACAGTTAGAGGCATCCGCCAGCGGGAGGACATCAAGATCAACCTCGAGCATTTGGCCCATCTGGTCAAAGCGGCTTCCTGGCTTTCGAGCCTCGACCTCCCAGTCCGCCTGATTGCGATCCCGGAAGGTGCGTTGCAGGCGTTCAACGACGAGGTGCTGGATCTGGACCACATTGAGTTCGCGCGCACCTGCGCCATCGACATCCCGGGCGAAGAGACAGAAGCGCTCGGCAGGCTGGCGCGCCAGTACGACGTGTTCGTGATAGCGCAGGCCAAGGCCCGTCATCCTGAGGTGAAGGAGCGCTTCTTTAACGTCGGTTTCATCATCAACCCCTCGGGCGAGGTCATTCTCCAGCACTACAAGGTCTCGCCCCTGTTCCCGGTCGAGCATTCAGTCTGCCCGCACGACATTTACGACTGGTGGATCGAGAGGTACGGACGCAACCTGGACGCATTTTGGCCGGTGGCCGACACCGAGATCGGCAGGCTCGGCATCATGATGGCAAACGAGGGTTCGTATCCCGAGAACGCACGCGCTCTAGCGCTGAACGGCGCCGAAGTCGTTTACCGCGCCTCGTACCCACATCCGGCCACCGGCAATGAGATGTTCGAGATACAGAGCCGGGCCAGGGCGCTCGACAACAACATGTACGTGGTGGCGCCCAACATGGGCACCTATTACCTCTTTCCGGAGGAGACGACCCCCATCGACACCTTCGGCGGCCGCTCGTTTGTGATCGATTACAAGGGCCGGATCGTCGGCAAGCAGGAGTATGGGGCAGGTTCAACGTACGTGTCTGGCGTGATCGACATCGAAGCACTTCGCGACCACCGCGCCCGCGCCCAGTGGGACAACTGGCTCAAGGACCTGCGTACAGAGCTTTATCAGCTCCTTTACGAGCAGCCGATCTATCCCAAGAACCTGTATCTCAAGCGCGAACCGATGAAACACGGAGAGTATAGGAAGAAAGTGATCGAGCCCCAGATCAAGCTCCTGCAGGACCGCGGCGTCTGGGCCAAGCCGAGCCGTTGACGAGAGACGTCCCTACCCCTTCGGGTCGACCGGAAAGATCAGCGTTCCGGGCAGCAACGCCCGTCGCAAACGGTGACGAATCCCAGCACGCAGCGGCATTCCACGTACTCGGATAGGGATTCTCGAATGGGCAGCGCCGATGCTGTTAGCCGCAAGGGCCACATGTCATGACTGGCTGCGATTTTCGACACCGTTCCGCACGACGAGCTGAATGTGCTGAACCGCCCGTTGCGTTTCGCAACTGCAGTCACTGCATGCGCCTATGCAGCTTTGGCCGCGGCTAGATCCTTAACAGCGCCCAATCTACCGCGGAGCTACTCCGGAAGAGCGCTTGTTGAACGTAGATTTCGCCGGCAATGCGGAGTAACACCCCCGGGTTCGCGTCATTTGGCAGCAAGATTGGTTCAGTCCCTAGAGGTGAGCACTGCCGTCGTCTCCTCGGGCCGGCCAAACGCTGGACGTCTCGTCGAAAGTGGCTAGCGAGGGGAGGGGAGCAACCCCAACTGAATGCTCCGCACTCGCAAGTCCTCCAACCGCCATGACAGATGATGATTCATATTCCACCCGGCGTGCTCACCCAGCCAGCGAAAATGCAGGTAGAGGCGGGCAGCCTCAAGGCGCAACTCGAGATCAGGCGGCTCCCCCCGCGGATATCGCGCAGCCACATACTCGTCGCGACAACGATGCGCGATCTCTGCGGGCCAGTGCTCTACCAGGGCCGCGAGGTCGATCTCGCCTGCGGCAATCGCCGCCGACTCCCAGTCGACAGGGTAGATCACACCGTCTCGGACCAAAATGTTTGCTGGATAGAATTCGCCATGGATCAGCGTCAACGGCGGGTCTACAAGCTTCCTCATCAATTCTTCGGTAGCTCGCGCGCAAACGGTGGCCACCCATGTAAGAGCGATTTCCTGACGGGCCGCAATTAGCGCAGCGCGACGAGCCCACGCGTTGTAGTAGTCGAAGTCGTACGCCGTTAGAAAGCCTTCCCGGAAGAGGTAGGGCTTCATCTCGTGTTCTGCGTGAAAACGCCCTAACCAGCTGGCAGCCTTCGGCATCATGCCGGCTTGCGGCCCACTGCCCGGCCGCTGTGGCGCAGTCGTGTCGAGCACTCGGCGGCGGCTGTCGATGTTTTCAATGACGAGCCATATCTCCCCACCGCCGCGATTCCGATAAGTCCCATAGAAGTGGGGAGCAGACGACGAAGAGGACATGAGCACTTGCCGATAGACGGCCGCCTCGCGGGCGAGTCCGCCGCGATGACCGTGTGATGGGTGTCCCTCGCCCTTCTGGTATTTGCAGAATAGCCTGAGCTCACGGCCATCCGCCAAGCGGCAGGTGACCACCTCGCTTGGGAATGTGTGGGGTAGTCGCATCGGATTTCGCTGCAACACTTGCAGGCCCTCACCGACACCCAGGGCCACCCGCAGGCCATGCGTTAGAGAATCAAGATCGGGATAGCTCTGGCGCAGGTGGAGGGGCTCGCCGGCCATCCTATAAGTCAGCTGACGCCCAGCGCATCTCGTCGGCGCAAGTGTGCAGATTCGCGAGTGGACGCTGATGCCATGACCCGCCTTCGCCAGCCGAGCGTGCCATGCGCGCTGCCGACATCCAGACCATTTCCCACCCAATCATGTCGAGGCATCGAAAAACCCGACCGGCGAGAGCGAGTGCTTCCACCTTCGACGAGGTCAGTCTGGGTTGACCCGGCGCCGCCTCGGACTGGTAGACATCGAGGTCGGGGTTCGCGCCTAGAGGACGATCGGCGTAACTGCTTTGCGCCAGGTCGACCGCTGCCACCCCCCAGCCGCAGTTGGACCAGTCGAAAGCTTCCAGCTCCGGCCCGCCTTGACCGGGACGAACACGAAGGTTCTTCTGTTTGAAATCCCCGTGGACCAGGGAGGCACGCACCCCCGCGCACGCCGCCTCCACCCGACTCCATGTCCGATCGACTGCAGCACATGCTAAAGAGACTTGATCCAGGGCCCGACGCTCATCCGCATTCCAAACCGGCTGCGACAGCCGGAATCCGATGGCCGACCGTAGAGCGTTGAGACGACGCCAGTAGTGGGCCGGTCCGCGGTCGGGCAGCCAGTCAACCTGCGATAAGGCACATGTGCTGCGGTGCAGTTGAGCCAACCATCTCGCCGCTGACGCTCGGTGTTCCGAAAGGGATGGTGAATAAGCTTCACCCGCCGCTTCCTCGGTAAATAGCCATGCAAACCGACCGCCCCGGTCGACAAAGGTTCCGAAGTAGCTGACCCCAAGGGCTGGGAGCCGGCTCAGGACATGCTCATAAACGCGTCGCTCGCGTTCGACCAGGAGTGCCCTCCCGCGTTTCGCGATGACGTTGCCGCCCTCCGGGCCTACTCCTTGAATCCGGTAGACCTCAGTCTTGCGCGTTCGTTTCAAGGACTCCACCCGCGCAGGTTTTGAACTGGTGCCGCGAGCGTCGGACCACGCCTGCAGCGCCGGATGACGAGTCGGCGGCTGAACGTTGACGGTTGTGGTCATGGCCTCGTGCCAGCGACTGCTGATGCATCAGCATTGGCACTGACGACCCTCCCGCGGCGACTGCTTGCTGCTGGTCGCAGCCATCGCACTCGCCCGTCCTCAATCCTTAGAACACGGTCGCAGCTTCGCAACGCGCTTGGACGGTGAGCCACGATAAACGCCGTACGGCCTGCCATGAGTCGCTCCATCGACTGCAGAATTCCGGCTTCGGTCTTGATATCGATCGAGCTCGTAGGTTCGTCAAGAATCAGAATCGGCGCGTCCTTGAGGAATGCTCTTGCCAGAGCAACCCGTTGACGCTCGCCGCCAGACAGTCGGATCCCACGCTCACCGACCTGGGTCAGGTAACCCTGTGGCATGGAGTTGATGAAGGCATCCGCGCCAGCTGCTTGCGCAGCCGCGACGATCTCATCCTCACGCGCGCTTGGACGTGCATATGCAATGTTTTCGGCAATCGTCGCCGAGAACAGAACTGGATCCTGCAGGACGATCGCGAACTGAGCGCGCAAGTCTCGAACGCGATACGCCCGCAGGTCGAACCCGTCGAGCAGCACCCGGCCCTGGCTAGGGTCGAAGAAGCGCACCATGAGGTTGAGAAGGGTCGTCTTCCCGGTTCCGGAACTTCCTGCGACACCCACGCGACCACCTGCGGGGACGTGGAAGTTGACTCGCTCGAGAATGCTGTCTTCGCCGTACCCGAATGACACGTCCTGGAAAGTGACCCCGCCGGCTGCGCGCACCACCGGTCGCGCATTGAAGCTCTCCCGAACGTCGTCCGGTTCATCGAGAAGCGTGAACACACGCTCCAGACTGGCCAGGTGAGTCTGCAGGCTTCCCGCCTTCCGGCTGGTGGTCCGAATGGGCTCGTAGAGCTGTGCCAGGTAGCCCATCACGAGAAGCAACTCGCCCAGAGTCAGCAACCCGGAGCGAACGTGGTAAATGCCAATGAACAGGGCCGCCGCCGTCCCGGCGGCAGCAGTGACTCCGACCAGGACACCATAGAGCGCTTCGACGAGTGCCAGTCGGACTCGTGCATTGGCACCGTCGCGGGCACGTACTGCAAATCGCCGCACCTCACGCACCTCTTGGCCGAAGGCCTTCACAACCCGGAGCGACGTGAGTACCTCCTGGACCACCGACACCGCCCTGCTCTCCAGCTCCTTGACCTCTCGAGCCTGGCGGCGCAGACGAACTCGCCAGCTTCGGAGCAGTAGGAATAACACTGGGACGATGACGAGCGCCAGCGCAGCTAGCTCCAGGTCGATTCGCGCTGTGACGTAAACCATGCCGGCGAGCATGAAGGCGGCTCCGAAGGCAGGAAGGATTCCGTCCACCGTGACGTACTGGATGGCCGCAGCGTCGTACTGGATGCGGTAGCCCGTATCCGCTGAACCCCGAGCATCGTGGTAACCGAGAGAGAGTCGCTGTGAGTGTTCAAAAAGGTCAGCTCGGAGTCCCAGCACCAAACGCTCGCCGAGGCGGGTGCGCAAGAAAGTGCTCAAGAGCAACTGCAGCTGCGTCAACAGCGCAACCGCCACCATGAGGAGTGCGACGATCGCCAGAAGGGGGAGGCCTGACTGCACGGAACCTGGCAGCAGGGCGATCAGGACCGTCGGGAGCGGCCGCGTGCCGAGGACGCTGTCGACAGCCAGCTTGAGTGGTAGCGGCATCAGCAAGGCCAGTGGCATTTGAGCGAGATCGAGGGCTACGCAGAATGCCAGTTGCCGCCAGTACGGCGTCAGCTGTTCCAGAAGGCGTCTGGTGAGTGCCGGCGCGCGGCTCCGGCCCGCGCGGTCAGTCACGAACACCTACGGCGTTGTCTATCGCGCTCCCAATCGCGGCCATTGCAGTCATTGCATCGTTGAGGCACGTCATCAGCAACAGCCCGGCGACAACCCCGAGCATTAACGCCGCGGACCACGCCCCGCCAACAATGGCCAGTATCGACGCGGCGCCAAGCCCTACCACCAGCAGCACCACTGCCACGGGCCATCGCGGCCAGATCCTGAAGCGGACCAGCCTCCGTCCAGCGCCATGCTCCTCGATGTCCATCAGCAGCCGAGCCGAGGCAATCGCCAAGTCGGCTGCGAGGTCCCACCGGTCGAAATCTCCGCCGCGCCGAACTCGCACGCCGGCCTGACGGAGGTCACCGGCTATCGCAGTCAACGTGCCCACCAATGGCTCGGCTTTCCGCGTCCAAAGCGCGCCACGGCGCGGCCATAACGGAGCGAGCCGGAGACGGCGCCGTCGAAGCGAAGCACCCTGCCACTTCAACTCAGCCCAGAGTCGGGCCGTGGGGTGAATCACATTTAGCAGCGCTGTCAAGGCGGACAAACGCCACAGCCCCGCGCTAGGGGGCTCAGGAAATGAAGCCTCCAGGGCGTTGTGTACCGCTCTTGCTACCGTGAGGCCAAGCGCCAACGCCAGAGTCGGAAGTGCGATAAGGCTGGGCGACCAGAGCACGCCGGTGATCGACAAACCGGCGAGTACGAGCAGCATGAGGAACCAGGCAGGCGTCAGGGGCAACGACCAGAACTTGCTCTGGTAGGACTGATAGAGCGACTGAAACGGAGCCGCACACCATGTTCCGTGGTATACGCGTGATCGGCCGAGCATCCGCGATGCGCCCGCATAAATCCGCCCCGCCCACAGGGGCCGCCCCGCCGGGTTGTACTTGTCCGGCCACTTGTCTTGCAAGAGGACGTCGGCCTTGCCGTAGCCAACCTGTTGTCTCCAGTACGCTCCAATCGAGTTTCGCCGGTGGTGCCACACCACGGCGCCCGGCGCGAACGCGAGGTGCCACCCGTCCTGCTGCAGCCGCCAGCAGACATCAACGTCGTCACCGGCGACGCAAAACTGCGGATCAAAGCCACCGATGGCCTGGAGACGCCCCTTCCAGACGGCCAGGTTGCACCCGGGAAGGTGCTCGGCGATGTGATCCGAGAGAAGGACATGGTTCGGCCCCCCTGGAGCATTGGCCACACTGTCCGCGATCGGGCCGTCGCCCGCGGGCGGGAGGTTGGGCCCGCCCGCAGCCGCACAGCCCTCCTGAGAAAGTGCGGTTGTCAAGTGCACCAACCAGTCCGGGTCAGGCCAGGCGTCGTCGTCGAGATACGCCACCACCTCGCCCGTGGCCGCTTCGAGGCCCGTGTTACGAGCGCTGCTCAGCCCGCGGTTAGGAGTCTGGATGACGTGAGCGCCGTATCGGCGGGCGATGGTGGCCGTGTCGTCTGTCGATCCGTCGTCCACCACGATGACCTCGAAGTCCGGGTACCTGACGCTGCGGAGGCCCTCGAGACAGTCTGCGATCGTGCGAGCTCCGTTGCGGCTGCACACCACGACCGAGACGCGCGGCCAGCTGCCCGCTGACGAGAAAGGGACGTCTGCGAATGCCGCTGTTACCGCCGACAGAGCTGGCTTTGGCTTGCGGTCCCAATCGGTGAGGCCAAACCGCCAATCGTCGACAGCGGCTCCAGCGCGGAACCATTCATCCGTCCAGGAGAAGAGAACAACGCCGGCGCAGCCGGCAGCGAACACAGTTCGAATCTGCCAGCCCAGCACCTCAGCCTGTTTGTCCTCGCCGTTGCGCAGTGAATCGAGGCCGACTTCGCTCATGACCAGTGGGCGATCGGCCGCGAGGTTCTGCAGGCGCGCCAAATACGACTGCAGCCGGCGCTGATCCTCCAGATAAACGTTGAAACAAACCAGATCCAGGAATGGAAGCTGCAAATACTCTGTAGACGGGTAGTTAACGTATGTGACCAGGCCGTCTGGGTCCTCTGCCTTGACAACGCGATACAACTGTTCTAGGTAGCTCTCGACACGTCGCCGGCCCAGCCACCGAGCGGTCGACGCCGGGATCTCATTGCCTAGGGCGTAGCAGAGCAATGCGCTGTGCCCCGCCACACTACGCACCTTGGCGCGGACCAGCCGACGAATGTCCGGGGCTCGATGTGTGTCCGTGAGGTACCCGACATACTGCTCCGCGGACAGACCGACCATGACGTGCAGCCCGTGCTGTGCCGCGACGTCGAGCAAGGCGCGAGGCGGCATGGTGTGGGGAATGCGGACGGTGTTGAATCCGCTTGCGGCCATGAGCCCAAAGTCCCGGTCCACGATTTCAAGGTCGTGATACTCAGCACCCTTGACATCGGGACGAAAGGCGCCGTAGGTGACTCCCCGGATGTAGAACTTCTCCGGTCCGATCGTCAGGAACTTGCCCTTTTTGCGTGGGCGCATGAGCCCGCCGGTCCTGCGCATCGCCAGGGCAGGCGCAGGTGGACACCCCTCCGGATCGACTTCAAGAGGTCTCGCGGTCAGCATTCAGACGCCAGTCGCCTTCAGCGGGGTCATGTCAGCGGACACGTTTGCATCAATCAGAGTGGCGACGCAAGGGACATGTGCCGCGACGGCAGGACTGGCTGGATCCGGCCTGCGGCGGTCCTGGCCGAAACCTGAAAAGGGGAGCCACCCAAGACCTTCGCCGAGCTCGGTTGCGCTCAAAACCTGGAATCTCCGAAGCCAGAATCGAGTTTCCTGAGGGGCAGCTACTGCGGAGGTACCCGAAGCCGGATGGACCGTCAATGGGACTTGTGTACTGGACGCAGGCAACATTCCCCACGGCCAACATCGATCCCGGTGGGCCATCACGCCGCTGAACCTGCCCGACAACCGGATGACGCGGAACCGCCTGCCGACTTATGCGGTCCCGACGGAAGCAGGGAACAGCCTGCTAACAGCACCGGTCGGACCCTGAGATTTGGTGTCAGCGCCTCACCGCACACAGCGCCGGCGCGGGACGACCCAAACGGCTCAATAGCCCGATGGGTCCACGAGTCGACGCGCAATTGTGCGCTACCGCCTGCTGACCGCGGGGAACTGCAGTCATGGGAACCGGGAATGTCCGCCCCAAGCCCAGCTGCGAACCTGGACTGATCCACTGGTGGCCGCGGCGAGATCCTTAACAGCCGCCTGCTCTACCGTTGAGCTACTCCGGAACGGGTCCCCCGAATTCTAGGTGGTGAACTCGTTTGGCCGCCCCGTGCCGCCATGTGCCGGGGTGTTACACCGCAACTGCAGTCAAACTGCTGTCAAAACTGCTGTCACAACTGCTG
>WNEY01001965.1_pt1 | contig 14844 bp, 12 predicted proteins | sample 5400531 | NCBI WGS metagenome assembly WNEY01 (sample SAMN13153338, study PRJNA577476) | soil metagenome | isolation source: 200 cm saprolite under Douglas fir tree site 1 | place: USA:California | collected 2015-04-18
CGAAACTGGGCTCGCCACGGACTCGCGTAGCCTGAGGTACCTGGTCCTTCGTGCTGGTGGCGACACCGGCCGGCTTGGTCGCGGTTAGCGCATTCGCGCCATAAGCGGCCGGCGTAAGCGTCCCGACTCCGAGAGCTGCGATCACGACGACGACGAGGCCCCTCCAGTTGCGTGCCAATTGCCGATACTTCAAGGTTCGACCTCCTGTACAGCTTTATAGCGAATGGCTCTATCAGAGAACGGCGCTGTCAGCTGACGGCTTCAGCGAACGGCACTGTTAGCGAACGGCATCGGTCGGCAACGGAGGAACGGCGGTCGCACGGATAACGTCGGCGTAGAAGCGAGCGCTGGTCTTAGGGATCCGGCGCTGGGTGCCGAAGTCGACATATATGATCCCGAATCGCTTCTGGTAACCCCAGCCCCACTCGAAGTTGTCCAGCAGCGACCAGACGAAGTAGCCGGCTAGGTTGGCGCCGTCCTCGATGGCCCGCGCCGCCGCCGACAGGTGCTGATGCAGGTACCTGACGCGCTCCGGGTCGTGCACCACGCCTTCCGGGTTTACGTAGTCCTCGCTGGCCCGGCCGTTCTCGGTGACGTAAAGCGGCAGGTCAGGGGCGTCCTTGCTGAGCCTCATCAGCAGGTCGTAGAGGCCGTCGGCGTCGACCAGCCAGCCCATCGCCGTCTGCTCCAACGACGGCGGCCGGTACTCGACCACGCCAGGCAAGCCTGTCCTTGACTTGACTTCATGCTGCCTGAGGTCGTCCGGGTCGCCGGCCCGCAGGTAGACGCCCGCGTAGTAGTTGACACCGAGGAAGTCGAGGGGCTGACCGATGACTTCCAGGTCGCCAGAGGCGATCACGGCATCGGGCGGCAGCAGGTCGGTGCTGGCCTGTGCCGGGTAGCGGCCGTGCAGCAACGGCTCGAGGTACAGGCCGTTCGAGTTGGCGTCGGTCCGTGCTCGCGCGGGCTCCAGAGCGTCCCCGTCGCCGAGCGTCCGGATTGGGTGCAGGTCGAGGGTGATGCCCACCGGCGTGCCGCCCGGCAGGTTAGCCCGCAGCGCGGCGGACGCGAGGCCATGGGCGAGCAGCAGGTGGTGGGTGGCGGTCGCGGCCGCGACCGGGTCCTGCAGTCCGGGCGCGTGAATGCCTTCGCGGTAGCCGTGGTTCGCGACGACCTGCGGCTCGTTAAGCGTAATCCAGCTCCAGACCCGGTCACCGAACGTCTGGGCCATGGCCTCCGCGTAGTCGGCGAACCGCTCCGCCGTGTCGCGGGCCGCCCAGCCACCCTCGTCCTGCAGCTCTTGCGGCAGGTCCCAGTGGTAGAGCGTCACGGCCGCCTTGATCTCGCGCTCGGCGAGCCGGTCGAGCAGTGCCCGGTAGTAGTCAAGTCCCTTGGGATTCATCTCGCCGCGCCCGCCTGGCTGTACCCGGGGCCAGGAGATGGAGAAGCGGTACGCGGTTAATCCAATCGTCGCCATCAGTTCGACGTCGTCGGCGTACCGGTGGTAGGCGTCGCAGGCTATATCGCCGGTGTCGCCGCCGCGCACCTTGCCTGGTATCCGGCTGAACGTGTCCCAGATCGACTGGCCGCGTCCATCGGCGCTCGCTCCGCCTTCGACCTGATAGGCAGCCGTCGCCGAGCCCCAGGTGAAGCTGGCCGGGAAGGAAACAAGTCCGTTAGGTGTGCCTGATGTCATAAAAGCCCTCCTTGACGGCACTTGTACCGAGATTTAGAGTAAGCGCTTAGATCAGCGTGATGCAAGCGCTTAGACAGCACTTGTCTAAGCGGTTAGATCTTGGTAGGGGCGGCGATGCGGCAGCACCCCGGCGGCTCGGTGACGCTCTATGACGTCGCCTCCGCCGCCGGCGTCTCGACGGCGACGGTCAGCCGGGTGGTGCATGGCCTTGACCGGGTCAAGGACACGACCAGGGCCAGGGTGCTTGAGGTCATCGCCGAGCTCGGCTACGTGCCAGACGGCGCGGCGCAGAGCCTGTCCCGGCGGCGCAAGGACGTAATCGGGCTGGTCTGCGTGGAGCGCACCTCGCCCCAGCTCCAGTACGACATCGAGGCCATGAGCCTGCTGTTCTACGACGAGATCCTGCGCGGCGTCGAGGCGACGATCAGGGATCTCGGCTGGTCGCTGATGATCACCTATCTCAACCAGGACAGCGAGTCAGACCTGCCCAGGCTGATGTCGTTGTCTGGCAAGGTCGACGGCCTGCTGATCGGCGAAGGAATCGTGCCCCCAGAGATCGTGGCCCGCCTGGCCGAGCGGGTTCCGGTCGTGATCGTCGCGGGCAATCCCAAGGAGCGGGTGGCCGATGTGGTCACCGCCGACAACCGCACCGGTGCCATGGCACTGGCCGAACACCTGATCCTCACCCACGGCCTGCGCCGATTCCACTTCGTCGACGGACCAGGGAACGCCCCCGATGCCGCTGAAAGGCGCCGCGCGCTGACGTCGGTGCTGCGCGCCCATCCGGACTGTCAGCTCGTCGGCAGCTCGCCCGGCCTATTCAGCGTGGCCAGCGGCGCCGAGGCCGGGGAACTGCTGCTCGCCGCGCCCGAGCTGCCTGACGTTGTCTTCTGCGCGAACGACCAGATGGCCATCGGCGTGCTGCAGTCGCTGGCCAGGGCCGGTATTACCGTGCCCGACCAGGTCGCAGTGGTCGGGTTCGACGACATCTTTCCCGGCAGCCTGTGCGACCCCGCGCTCACCACCGTGCATAATCCGATCCGGCTGCTCGGCGAACGGGCCGCCACCAGATTGGTCGACCGGATCGCCAAGCCGGACCTGCGGCCGCGAGTCGAGTCGCTGCCGACCGAGCTGGTGCTCAGGTCGAGCTGCGGCTGTCCGCCGGGCACCATGATCCGTCAGCCTCTCCAGCGGCTGCGCGGCCGTTCGGTCAAGGCCACGACTTTTGACAGCTGCGCGCTGCCCGCGGCTGGAACCTAGCTAGGGAGGCGGCATGGCCTTCGTTCTGCGGCGTCTGGGCTTTTATTCAATCGCGGCGTGGGTGGCGCTCACCGTCAACTTCTTCATACCTCGGGCGGTGCCGGGCAACGCCGTCGAAGCGATCATGGGGAAGTTTCCCAACTTGCAGCCGTCGGCCTACCGCGCTCTTGAGGCCATGCTCGGCGTCGGGCACCCGGGATCGCTCTGGCACCAGTACGTGACCTACCTGGACGACGTCTTCCACTTCAACTTCGGCACCGACCTGCTCGAATTCCCGGCGACGGTGACCTCGCTGCTCGGCGAGACGATCCCCTGGACACTCGCGCTGGTGGGAACCGCGACGGTGATCGCCTTCCTGGCCGGCACCGTGCTTGGCATCATCGGCGGCTGGCGACACGGCGGCTTTCTGGACAAGACGCTGCCCGGGCTGATGTTCCTGCAGGCGATTCCTTACTTCTTCCTCGCCCTGGTGCTGATCGAGTTCCTGGCCGAGCGCATTCACCTGTTCCCGATCGGCCAGGGCTATGACGGCGGCCTGGTTCCCGGCTGGAACTGGTCCTTCATCGGCAGCGCGATCAGTCACTCGCTGCTGCCCGCGCTCACGATCGTGATCACCTCAATGGCCGGCTGGATGCTCCAGATGCGCAACGTGATGATCACGACGATCGGCGAGGACTACGTGGTAGCGGCGCAGGCGAAAGGCCTGCCGAGCCACCGGGTGGTGTTCACTTACGCCGCGCGGAACGCGCTGCTGCCACAGCTGCAGGGATTTGGCCTGGCGCTCGGGTTCGTCGTCTCCGGCGCGATCATCATGGAGATCGTCTTCTCCTATCCGGGCATCGGCCTGCTGCTGCTCAACGCGGTCAGCGCGAACGACTACCCGTTGATGCAGGCGATCTTCCTGGTGATCACCTTCGCCGTCCTGCTCGCCAACCTGGTCGTCGACCTGGTGCTGGTCTTCGCTGATCCGCGGGTGCGGGCAAAGGAGGCGTCCTGATGACCGCCGCACCGCTGATCGCGATCACCCAGACCACCGTCGCCGTCACGCCCAAGTCGGCCGGGCGATGGCGCCGGCTGCCGCTCAAGGCCAAGATCGGCGCGGTCGTGCTCGGTTTGTTCGTGCTCGCGGCGATCATCGGCCCTCTGGTCATGCCGTATGACCCCTCATTCTCGGACCCGGCGCCGAGCCTGGCGCTGCATCCTCCCGACGCCGCGCACCTGCTCGGCACCACCGAGAGCGGCCAGGATGTGCTTTCCCAGCTGCTGGTCGGCATCAGGCTGACCCTCGAGCTCGCGCTGTTCGTCGGCATCGCGGCGACGGCGCTCTCGGTGATCGTCGGCGTCACGGCCGCGTTCCTCGGCGGCCTGTGGGACGACCTGCTCTCGCTGACCAGCAACGTGTTCCTGGTCATCCCATCGCTGCCGCTGCTTATCTTGCTGCTCGGTTACCTGCCGCAGAAGGGCCAGCTGGCCACGATCGCCGTGCTCAGCGTGCTCGGCTGGCCGTGGGGAGCGCGCGTGATCAGGGCCCAGACGCTAGCGATCAGGAACCGTGACTTCATCGCCGCCTCCCGCGAGACCGGCGAGCGGACGTGGCGGATCATCGTGTTGGAGATCGTGCCCAACGAGATCAGCCTGATCGCGGCGAGCTTCGTGAACACCGTGCTCTACGCGATCGCCACCTCGGTCGCGCTGGCGTTCATCGGCCTGGCCGACCTGAACAGCTGGAGCCTGGGCACCATCCTCTACTGGGCGCAGAGCCAGCAGGCGTTGCAACTCGGCGCCTGGTGGTGGTTCGTGCCGCCGGGGCTCGCGGTGGCGCTGATCGGCACTGCCCTGGTGCTGCTCAACACCGGCATCGATGAGCTGGGCAACCCGAGGCTGCGCGACGCGACCAGGGGAGTCATGGTCGATGGCCACCGTCAGCGGCCAGCCGACCCGACGCCGGTCTGGCACCTAGGCGCGCCCGCTCCGGCCGGCCCGATAACCAGGGCGCTGCACTCGTTTTCCCGCAGTTCCCTAACTGACGGCTCGCGTGGTGGTCGGCCATGACGCTTGAGATTCGGGACTTCTCGGTCGTCTACCGGACGCCGGCCGGTGATGTGCAGGCGGTCAACCAGGTCAACCTGGACCTGCGGGCGGGCGAGGTCGTCGGCATCGCGGGCGAGAGCGGGTCTGGCAAGTCCACGCTCGCCTACGCGGCGTGCCGGCTGCTCAGGGCGCCGGCGCTGATCACCGGTGGCAGCGTCCGCTATAGCGGGCGGCGGGTGAGCGAGCCGGTCGAGATCACCAAGCTGCGCGCCGCCGACCTGCAGCGGCTGCGGTGGCGCGAGATCGCGATCGTTTTCCAGAGCGCGATGAACGCGCTGAACCCCGTGCTCAACGTCAGGGACCAGCTGCTCGACGCGATCCGGGCGCATATCAAGGTCAGCCGGGCCGACGCGCTGGACCGCGTGAGTTCGCTGCTCGACCTGGTCGGCATACCGCGGTCAAGGCTGCGCAGCTATCCCCACGAGCTGTCGGGTGGCATGCGTCAGCGCGTGATGATCGCCATGGCGCTGGCGGTCGATCCCGAGATCGTCATCATGGATGAACCAACTACGGCGCTCGATGTGGTGGTGCAGCGCGACATCCTCAGCCAGATCGTGGAGCTGAAGGACGAACTCGGGTTCTCGATTCTCTTCATCACCCATGACCTGTCACTGCTGCTTGAGCTGGCCGACCGGATCGCGGTGATGTACGCCGGGCATTTGCTTGAAGTCGGCACGTCGGCGGAGATTCAGCACGGTCCCGCCCACCCGTACACCAAGGGCCTGCTGAACTCGTTCCCCTCGCTGCACGGCGCTCGGCGCGAGCTAGCCGGCATCGCGGGCTCGCCACCTGACCTGCGCGCGTTGCCGGACGGCTGCCCGTTCCTGCCTCGCTGCGGCTATGGCACCGACGCGTGCACCGAGATCGACATGAGCTTGCTGCCAGTTCGCTCATCGGCTGATCCGTCGCACGTCACGAGCTGTCCGTTTGTGCTTCCCGATCCGCCGGTTGCCGCTGATCGGGTGCCCGTGGTGACGGGGGAGGACCGGCCGTGACCGCGCCGGACACCGCCCAATCCGCCGCCGCCCGGCGCGGGCCGCTCGCCATGGAGGCGATCTCGCTCAGCCGGGACTTCAAGCTCAGCGGTGGCCAGGTACTGCACGCCGTCGCTGACGTGTCACTGAGCCTGTTCAGTGGCGCGGTTGTCGCGCTGGTGGGCGAGAGCGGCTCAGGCAAGTCGACCGTGGCCAGGCTGCTGGCCGGTCAGGACCGCCCGACCGCGGGCGAGATCAGGCTCGACGGCAAGCCGATCGACGTCGCGACCCGGCGCGCCTTCCGCAACTACAAGAGCGCGGTGCAACTCGTCTTCCAGGATCCGTTCGCCTCGCTCAACCCCATCCACACCGTGCGCTATCACCTTGAGCGGCCGGTCAGGCTGCACAGTCAGACCGGCTCGAAGGCCGAGGTGGGAAAGGAGGTCGATGAATTGCTCGAGCAGGTGCGGCTGACGCCGGCCGGGCAATTCGCCAGCAAGTACCCGCATGAGCTGTCCGGCGGCCAGCGCCAGCGCGTCTCGTTCGCCCGTGCGCTCGCCGCGCGTCCAAGCGTCCTGCTAGCCGATGAACCGGTCTCGATGCTGGATGTCTCGATCCGGCTTGAGATGCTGCACCTGCTCGATGACCTAAGGCGCCGGCTGAGTCTGGCGTTGCTTTACATCACGCACGACATCGCCTCGGCCCGTTATTTCTCCGACGAAATTCTCGTCATGTACGCCGGGCAGATAGTAGAACGCGGCCCGGCTGAGGAACTCACGCAGCGACCGGCCCACCCCTACACCCAGTTGCTCGTCGCCTCGGCGCCTGATCCCGACAATCTCGGCAGTTCACTGCGCGCCGGCGCACCTCCATCCCGGCGTCTGAGCGAGGTCGCAGACAGCGGCTGCCCGTTCAGCTCACGGTGCCCGTTCGCCGACGATCGCTGCCGCCAGGAAAACCCACCGCTACAGCCAATATCGGCGTTGCGATCGGCCGCCTGCTGGCGCCTGGATGTCGCAGCGCCAGATGTCATCTCGCCGACAACCGAAAGGCAGGCCTAGAAATCAGTATGGCTCCCAAGCACGGCACTCTAGATTTAGTAGCGCAATTTAGTAGCGCAGGAGGAGGAAGCATGACAAGACTGCTAAGGCGTCAAAGCCTAGTGACAATCGCGGCGGTCGCTGTCGTCTGCAGCGGGCTCGCCGCGTGTTCCTCGAACTCAAACGGCGGACATGGGCCGTCGTCGTCCAACATCCCGGCTCTTGTGATGGAAAGCTCGCCTGAGACGGCGATTACCCAGGCTTTCAACCCGTTCGTCGCGACGCAGGCCGCCTACGGCATGGGCGCGACGGGGTTGATCTACGAGCCGCTCATCGAGTTCAACCTGGCGGCGCCGCCGAAGTTCTACCCGTGGCTGGCCACCGGTTACAAGTGGTCGGACGGCGGCAAGGCGATCACTTTCACGATCCGCTCGGGCGTGAAGTGGAACAATGGCACGGCTCTTACCCCGGCTGACGTCGCCTTCACTTACAACCTGATTAAGAAGAACGCCTCGATCAATCTCGGCGGCCTTACCATGTCTAGCGTCGCCACGTCAGGAAATACCGTTACGCTCACGTTCCCGACCGCTCAGTACACGAAACTGGAGCAGATCGCCGGTGTCGCGATCGTGCCCCAGTCGATCTGGAGCAAGGTCGGCAATCCCGCCACCTTTACCGATCCGAACCCCGTCGGCAGCGGACCCTACGAGCTCAGCAGATTCACGCCGCAGGGATTCACGCTGAAAAAGAATCCGCACTACTGGCAGGCTGCTAAGGTCGCTATTCCGACCGTGTACTTCCCGGTCTACACGTCGAACACCGGTGCGACGTCGGCGCTAGTTTCCGGGGCCATCGACTGGACCGGTAACTTCATCCCCGGCCTGAAGAAGGACTTCGTAGACAAGAACCCTGCCTTCCATCATTTCTGGGAGGCGCCCGGCGGTACCAATAGCCTCATGCCTAACCTCAACAAGTGGCCCACCAACCAGCTGCCCGTGCGCAAGGCGATCAGTCTTGCCATCAACCGCTCGCTGATAGCGAGGGAGGGCGAGGCGGGCCTTGAGGACCCGGTGCTCAACGCCACCGGCCTCACGCTGCCCACGTTCGCTGCCTGGAGCGGGCCGGTGGCGTCGAAGACGGTCTCGCCTACGGCCAACCCGGCCGCGGCCAAGGCGGTGCTCACGGCCGCCGGCTACAAGCTGAACAGAGCCGGCTTCTTTGAAAAAGGCGGCAAGGTCGTCGCTATCACGATCACCGACCCATCGGCCTACACCGACTACGCCGAGGACGACGCCATCGTCGCGCAGGAACTGCGGGCCGCTGGCATCGACGCGACGTTCCAGGGTCAGGCCGTGACCACCTGGGACTCCGACGTGGCCTCTGGTGACTTCGAGCTCACCATGCACTGGTCGAACGGCGGGCTCACCCCATTCAACATGTACGACGGCTGGCTCGACAGCGCGCTGGCCAGCGGTTCGGCCGCTACCGGTGACTTCGAGCGGCTCAAGAACCCGGCCATCGACGCGGCGCTGGCTAAGCTCGCCGGCGCTGCCACCGTGGCCGAGCAGACCGCCGACTTGGTGCCGATCGAGACCTTCGTGGCGGACAATCTCCCGATCATCCCGACGACCACGTCGTCGCAATGGTTCGAGTACAACTCACAGCACTTCGTCGGCTGGCCGACGGAGCAAAACCCGTACGAGACCGGCCAGCCGTCGGGTACCAACAATGGCCCGGGTTCTGGCACGGATGTGGTGGTCATCTTGCACCTGAAGCCGAGGAAGTAGGCACGCGCCCGGGCGGGGACGGGGCGCTCCCTCCCTTTCCCTGCCCGGCTTCCGCTGTGCCGCGTTCCTTTGGGGCGTGAACTATCGTGGTCTTTCATGTCGCCGGAGTTTCACACCACGACCGTACGAGACCTCCGCCGGAGCAACCGGTCCCGGGCGCTCTGGCGGGTCTTCCTCGACGGGCCGCTGACCAGGCAGGAGATCGGCAATGACGCTGGGCTTAGCCCGGCTACGGTCAGCAACCTAGTCGCCGACCTGCTGGCCGAAGGCGTGATCGCCGAGGTCGGTCTCGAGGACTCCAACGGCGGTCGGCCGCGCGGCTTGCTTCAGGTCAATCCCGAGTACGGATACGTGATCGGGGTCGATGTGGGGGAGAGCGCGTTCCTGGTCGAACTGTTCGACCTCGGGCTCAACCTGCGCGCCCGGCACCTGTCCGCGACCGAGTTGGCCGTGTTCGATATGTCTGGGCTCGATCCGCAGGACGCGGTCACCCACGTGGCGAACGGCATCCGCGCGGTCATCGCCGAGGCCGGCGCGCGCGAGGAGGCGATCCTTGGCGTCGGCGTCGCGGTGCCCGGCCTGGTGGAGCACACCGAGCACGCGGTGGTGCACGGGCAGAGCGTCGGCTGGGATGCGGTTCCGGTCGAGGCGATGCTGCGGACCACGATCGCCTTGCCGATCTTCGTCGACAACGGCGCCAAGACGCTTGGCCAGGCCGAAAAGTGGTTCGGCGCTGCCCGCGGCACCGACAACGCGATCATCGTTCTGCTCGGAATGGGCCTTGGCACCTGCATCATCAGCAACGGCGAGGTGTACCGCGGCGCGACGAGCAGCGCGGGGGAGTGGGGCCACACCACCGTCGTCGTCGGCGGCCGGCGCTGCCGGTGCGGCGCGAACGGCTGCCTGGAGGCCTACGTCGGCGCGGGCGCGATCACGGCCAGGTACGCCGAGCTGAGTCATGGTAGCGGTGCGCCGGGCCCGGGCAGCCTGGAGGAGGGGGTCGCGGCGCTCATCTCGTCCCGCGAGCGCGATCCGGTCGCAGAGCAGGTACTCGATGAGGTGGTGACCTACCTAGGGGTCGGCATCGCCAACCTGGTGAACCTGTTCAATCCAGAGCGAGTCGTCGTCGGCGGCTGGCTTGGCCGCGCGCTCAGCGACCCGCTGCTGCCGGCCATCCGCGCGGCCGCGAAGAGCAATGCCCTGCGGCTGCCTTATTCCGGCGTCCAGATCGTCAAGGCCGAACTAGGCCAGGACGCGGTCGCGCTGGGCGGCGCAACCCTTCCGATCGCCCAGCTACTCAATGCCGGCGCGACCCGGTCGGGGTTGACAAGGCGGCACTTCTCCCGAACCTTAATTTAAGTAGTGAAGTCAGCTACTGTAGTTAACGAGCTGCTGTGGTAGCCCGAGCCTGTTGGTGCGGCGACGGACTCTGGCTACCGGTGGCCCAGGGCACCGATCGTGGAGGAGCGAGTGTCGTTGGCCGATTTACGGTTCCCGCCCGGCTTCGTGTTCGGCGCCTCGACGTCCGCCTACCAGATCGAGGGCGGGGCGGCGACTCGCGGGCGATCCATCTGGGATACGTTCGCGGCTACTCCTGGCAAAGTCACCAACGGTGATAACGGAGACATCGCCTGCGATCATCTGCGCCACCTTGACGAGGATCTCGATCTGGTCGCCTGGCTCGGCCTGGATTGCTATCGCTTCTCGATTTCCTGGCCCCGGGTGATGCCTGATGGCCTCGGGCCGGTCAGGCCCGGCGGGCTCGATTGCTACAAGCGGATGGTCGACGGGCTGCTGAGCCGGGGCGTGACGCCGCTGGTCACGCTTTTCCACTGGGACCTGCCGCAGCCGTTGCAGGACGCCGGGGGCTGGGCGAACCGGGACACGGTCGGCCGGTTCTGCGACTACGCCGAGGTCGTGCTCGGCGCGCTCGGCGATGTCGTGACCACCTGGATGACGGTCAACGAGCCGTTCTGTGCGGGGATGATCGGTCACTTGCAGGGTCGGCACGCGCCTGGGCTAACCGACCTGCACTCGGCCCTGGCCGCCTCGCACCATCTGCTGCTCGCGCACGGTCAGGCGATCGAATTGATTCGAGCCGCCGCTCCCGGCGCGGCGGCCGGGAGTTCGGTACTGCTTTCCGACATCAGCCCCGCCTCGGCGTCGGAGGCGGACCTGGCGGCGGCGACTCGGCTCGACGGGCACGAGAACCGCTGGTTTCTCGATCCGGTCGCACGCGGCCGCTACCCCGCTGACCTCCTCGACTGGTACGCCGCCCGAGTGCCGATTGACTTCATCGCCGGCGGGGACCTGGCGACGATCGCCACGCCGGTCGATTTCTGCGGGGTCAACTACTACGAGACGAAGACCGTTGCGGCCGATCCGGGTGAGCCCTATCACCAGGCGACCGTGCTGCCGGCCGGGTGGCTGCCGGATGGCCCGCCGCTGACCGCGAACGGCATCGACGCCCGCCCGCCCGGCCTTGGGCGGGTGCTGCGCCGGCTCCGCGATGAGTATCCGGCCCTGCCGCTGTACATCACCGAGAACGGCGCGCCGTTCTACGATTACGTCGATCCGCTTGGGCAGGTCAAGGATCCAGATCGAGTGCGTTACCTGCATGAGCATCTTGCCGAGACCCGGCGAGCTATCGCCGACGGCGTTGACGTGCGCGGGTATTTCGTGTGGTCGCTGCTCGACAACTTCGAGTGGGCCGACGGGTACAGCAAGCGGTTCGGGCTGTTCTTCGTGGACTTCGGGACAAAGGCCAGGATCGCGAAGTCCAGCGCGCACTGGTACCGGGAGTTCATCGCCGACCATGCCCTGGCCGCTATTGACTTAGCCGGCCAGCGTAGTAACTTCACGAGTTAGTTCAAGCTTTGAAGAAACTGGTGAAGTGTGCGCAGTATGACAAACACCGTCAGATCCCAACGCCTTCCAGGCTTCCGGGATGTTCTTCCAGGTTAATCTGGGTTCGTCCCAGACGTTCAACCAGATCGTGCTCAACGCGGGCGGCTCGGCCGGTGACTACGCCCGCGGGTTCAACGTGGAGGTCTCCGCTAACGGCAGCACGTTCACCTCGGTCGCGACCGGTACCGGGACGGCATCGCCGCAGACCATCACGTTCGCCGACCAGACCGCGCAGTACATCCGGGTCGTGCTCACCGCCGCGTCCACCACCAACTGGTGGTCGATCGCCGAGTTCACTGCCTTCACCGACTCGGCCGGCGGCGGTGGCGGCTCAGGTCCGCCGACCGGCCGCGCCGATGCGCCGGGTCCAGGTCAACGGCAACCTCAGCCTGATGAACTACTGCAACGGCTCGCCCGACTTCGCCAGCGGCGGATTCATCGCCGACTCCCGGTTCACCGGCGGCACGGTCACCAACGGCAGCCAGCAGCAGTTCATCACGCGCGACTCCAGCCTGGATGGCTGGAGCAACTCGGTGTGGAACCAGGTGTTCTGCGGCGACCCGGGCGCTCCCGCGCAGAGTTTCGCCAGCAATTCCGGAGATAGCGGGGGGCCGAGTTCGTACACGACTCTTGCTAACTGCCCGGTCACCGAGGAAGAGCCCTATCTCTATACCGATTCTGCTGGCAACTTCAACGTGTTCGTGCCGTCGCTGCATGCGAACTCCTCCGGGCCGACGTGGACCGCGACCAGCAACACGCCAGGCACGTCGCTGTCGCTGAAAACCTTCTACGTCGCGACCCCGTCAAGTTCGGTGACGACGATCAACTCGGCGCTGGCCGCCGGTGACAACCTCGACGCGGGCCCGACCAGTTCGTCCGCTCTGCTCCAGGTCGGCACCCAGGGCTCGACGGTCAGTCACGCCAGCGACCCGGTCTCGATCGACGACGCGTTCTTCCGTATCGGCGGAGCGACCGCAGGGACGGCCGCGACCCGTACGAGGTGCCAAGCCAGTCGGCCTGGATGTCGAGTGCGACTCAGAACGGTTACCCGGCATTCTTCGTGCCGAACAGCGTGACCTCGTTCACCGGCTACGGCCTGGGCAGCTACAGCTTCTTTAACCAGGGTGTCGCGATCGAGAACGCGATGGCCTTCCAGGCGCCGCACGTCGCCGGCGTGACCTTCCACGATTTGCTGACCGTATTCCTGAACGGATCGGGCGGCATCCAGTCGGTGATCAACGGCACCGGGGCGGCGGTCAGTTCCAGTTTCGGCGGCCCAAGCGATGTGGTCAGCTACCCGTAAATTCATTCGGTGCAGTCGTTAGCCCCGCATAAGCTGCGGCCATGCGGATCGAAGCGGAATTGCGCCCAAATAACGCGGAACTTCGTCCGGAGTTCGCCGACATCGGCCGGGTCACCAGGCGACTGATGACCCGGACGATCGGCGCCGCCAGAGCCGAAGAGGCCTCGGCGGGCCGGCTCATCGCCGGGTACTTCGGGACGCTCGAGACTCCGCCGTCGGTCGCCAAGGCGACCTGGCAGGCGTATGACCGGGTGAACGTGCAGACCGGGGTCGATGCCTGGCTGGCCGAGCCCGGTCGCACGCACACGCTGACCGGGCTGGTCGACTACCGGCACCGGGATATCAGCCTGCCGGACCTGATGCGCCCAGGCCGGTACAGCTCGGGCGTGGGCAGCGTGGAGACCGAGGCGCTTCCGGCCGGCCCCGGAGGGCAGACGCTGCCGTGCGTGCAGATCGGGCTCTATCTGACCAGCGACGACGGCGGCGCCGCGGTGATCTTGCTGCGCGGCCCTGAAGAGCACGGCAGCGACCAGGTGTACCTGGAGGTCGCCTGCGCCGACCAGGACCGTGCGCAGGAGATCGTCGCCGAGATCAAGCGGCTGACCCAGGAGCACAACGTCTTCCGCGGTCACGTCATCGAGTTCGGTGATGAGGTGTTCGAATATCACCGCGGCTCGCTGCTGAGTTTCGTCGACCGGCCCGCGATCTCGCGCGAGGAGATCATCCTGCCCGACGAGGTTCTCGACGGGATCGAACGGCAGGTGCTCGGTGTGGCCAAGCACTCGTCTCGGCTGCTGGCCAGCGGCCAGCACCTGCGGCGCGGTGTGCTGCTTTACGGGGTGCCCGGCACCGGCAAGACCCACACCTTGCGGTATCTGCTGTCCCGGCTGCCCGGCGTCACTGCCGTGCTGCTGTCCGGCCGCGCGCTCGGCATGATCGGCGAGGCATGCTCGGTCGCCCGGGCGCTGCAACCCTGCCTGATCGTGGTCGAGGACGTCGACCTGATCGCCGAGGAGCGCGATCACCACGAGGGCGGGAGTCCGCTGCTGTTCGAGTTGCTGAACGAGATGGATGGGATCGGCCAGGACATCGACGTGACGTTCCTGCTCACGACCAACCGGGCGGACATGCTCGAGGAAGCGCTGGCGGCGCGGCCGGGTCGGGTGGACCACGCGGTCGAGTTGCCGGTGCCCGACGAAGACGCCCGGGCCCGGCTAGTCAAGCTTTACCAGGGGAACCTGGAGCTTGAGCTGGCCGACCTGCCCGCCGTGATCGCCAGGACCGAAGGCGTGACGGCCTCGTTCATAAAGGAGCTGCTCCGGCGGGCCGCGTTGGCCGCCGCGGAGGCGGATGCTGACGCGCCTGACGATGCCCCGATCCGGGTCACCGATGAGCACATGAGCGCCGCGCTTGACCAGTTGCTCGACACCCGCAACGCGCTCACCCAGGTACTGCTGGGCGGCACGCACCGGCAGCGTGAGTCTGGGCCCGGTTAGGTCGCCAGCCTGAACGGCGGGTCAGCATCAGGCAAAAACGAGCATGGGAAGCGATCACCCGCGGGTGATCGCCGTGACGGGCGGGTGCCGACGCCGCAAGACAGGTAGTAGGCCTTGCTAGAGCTGAGCGAGCTGCAGCGCTTCGCCCGGAACCGGCAGCAGCGCTGACCCCAGACCGTCGCCCTGCCGGCTGTTGAGTCTGCCGGCAGCCACGGGTCAACGCTGTCGTGGGGGTGCGGGGAGTCACAACGGCCACGGGTCAGCGCTGCCGTCGCACCGGGGTTTACAAC
>WNEY01001966.1_pt1 | contig 14843 bp, 14 predicted proteins | sample 5400531 | NCBI WGS metagenome assembly WNEY01 (sample SAMN13153338, study PRJNA577476) | soil metagenome | isolation source: 200 cm saprolite under Douglas fir tree site 1 | place: USA:California | collected 2015-04-18
GTTTGTTGGCGTTGCACGACGCCGCTCGTGTTCCGGATCGCGGACGACTGGCTGATCAGCGCAGACGAGATCCGCCAGCCGATGCTCGACGCGAACGCGACTGTGAAGTGGACGCCCGACTTCTACTCGAAGCGCATGGACGACTGGTTGCGGAACATGGACGACTGGAACATCTCGCGGCGCCGCTACTTCGGGCTGCCACTGCCCTTTTACCCGTGCAACTCCTGCGGCCGGCTCACCGTGATCGGCTCGGTCGCGGAACTACGCGAGCGCGCAACGGGCGGCCTCGACCAGTTGAAAGAGCTGCACCGGCCCTGGATCGACGAGGTGCCGATCGCATGCGAGTGCGGTGCTGAGGTCCGGCGCGTCCAGGAGGTCGGCGACGCGTGGCTGGACGCCGGCATCGTCCCGTTCTCGACCCTCGGGTGGCAGAACCCCGAGTGGATTGAGCACGGGTACGCGACGGGCGCCGCCGCAGGGCTCACCGGCGCCGACCTGCCCGATCACGCGTACTGGGACAAGTGGTACCCGGCGGACTGGATCTCCGAGATGCGCGAGCAGATCCGGCTGTGGTTCTACTCGCAGTCGTTCATGTCGGTGACCCTCACCGGGCGTTCGCCGTACAAGTCGGTCCTGACCTACGAGAAGCTGCTCGACGAGCACGGCCGAGAGATGCATCGGTCGTGGGGCAACTCGATCGACGCGGCCGAAGCCCTACAGAACATCGGTGCGGACGTCATCCGGTTCATGTTCTGCGAGCAGGTGCCGAGTCAGAACCTGAAGTTCGGCTACGGGCCCGCGGACGAGATCAAGCGCCGGCTGCTGACTCTCTGGAACTCCGTCAAGTTCTTCGTCGACTACGCCAACATCGAAGGCTTCGAGCCCGGCGGCGAGGCTCCGTCTGAGCTCCAGCCCCTCGACTACTGGCTGCTCGAACGCACCGAGCAACTCGTCGCCGAGATGACGGAGGCGTATGAGCGCTACTGGACGCCGGCGCTCATCCGGTCGTTCGAATCGTTCGTCGACGATCTCTCGAACTGGTACATCCGCCGCTCCCGCCGGCGCTTTTGGGCTGGGGACGAGGTTGCGCTGTGGACGCTCTGGCATGCGCTCGTTCGCTCGGTACAGACGATTGCGCCCGTGATGCCGTTCCTGGCGGACTTCCTCTGGCGCAGGCTGCGCGCCGTCCACGCGCCCTAGTCGGTCTTTCTGGAGGCGTGGCCCGAGGTGCGTCAAACGGATGATCGTCTGCTCGCCGAGGTCGCGGAGGTGCGCCGCGTCGTCGAGCTCGGCCGTCAGGCTCGCGGCGACGCGGGGCTCAAGCTGCGCCAGCCACTCCGTCGGCTCGTCGTGGAGGGTGCCGGCCCGGCGCGGGGCCACGCCGGTGAGATCGCCGAGGAGCTCCGCGTCAAGGAAGTCGAGTTCGGTCCGGTCGAGGCGATCGAGCTCCGCGTGAAACCGAATCTCCCGGTGCTCGGGCCGAAGCTCGGTAAGGAGCTGGGCGCGGTCCGCGCAGCGCTGCAAGCCGGCGAGTTCGAGCAGCTCGCAGGCGGTGGGGTGCGAGTGAACGGGCGCGAGTTCACGGCCGACGAGGTGCTCGTCGAGCGCGGTGCGCGTGAAGGATGGGCACTCGCCGAAGACGACACGCTGACCGTCGCGGTCACGACGGAGCTCGACGACGAGCTTCGCAGGGAGGGCCGCGTGTACGAACTGGTCCATCGGCTGAACACGATGCGCAAGGAAGCAGGGCTTGAGCTCACGGACCGGATTCGAGTCGTCTTGCCAGAGTCCGACGCCGACCTGCTCGAGTACGAGGATCGCATCAAGGACGAAGTCTTGGCGACGGAGATCATCATCGGGAAGGTGACAGAGCCGCAGATCACGAAGGTGTGAGCCACACCCGTAAGCTTCAGAGCGGAGGTGCGCCATGTGGTGGACGGTTCTCAGGTTCTGGTGGACGTGGGGACGCCGTCCGGGCGACTAGGCCAACGCGGCGTGTAGCCGCTCGAGCCCGCGGTCGAGCAACTCGTCGCTGATCGCGAGCGAGAGCCGCGCCCAGCCGGCGCCGCGTACGCCGAAGCCCTCTCCCGGCGCGACCGCGACGCGGTGCTCCACGAGCAACCTCTCGACGGTCATGCTGTCTGGCAGCCGGAACCAGACGAAGAAGGTGCCTTCGGATTGCGCGTCGATTCCCTCGAGCGCAACGAGCGCGCGGTCGCGCCGGCGCTCATAGGTCGCACGACGCTTCTCGACCGAATCCTGCGGTCCGGTGAGTGCGGCGATCCCCGCCTCCTGGATCGGCCGGAAGATCCCGGCGAAGGCATGGTCCTGTAGGAGCTCGATGCGGCGCACGAGCTCCGCGTTACCCACCGCGAACCCGAGGCGCCAGCCGGCCATCCCGTAGGTCTTCGACATGCTGAACAGCTCGATGCCGACGTGGCGAGCTCCGTCGACGGCGAGGAAGCTCTGCGGCCGTCGTCCGTCGAAGACGAGGTCGCCGTACGCGAAGTCGTGCAGGACCCATGCCTCGCTTCGCTCGGCCCACTGGACTGCTTCCTCGAAGAGACCATCCGGCACTGTTGCTGCGGTGGGGTTCGACGGGAAGTTCAAGTACATCGCGTCGGCCACGACGTCGAAGCCGGTAAAGGGAACGTGCGTGGCACCCGCGAGGGCGACGGCGGAGAAGTAGTCCGGATAGCCGGGGTCGGGAAGGACGATCGTGCCGCCGCCCTCGACCGCGCAGAGCGCGAACTCCATCAGGCCCGTCTTCGTCCCGGGCAGCACTGCAACCTCGCGGGCGGCGTCGAGATGCACGCCGTAGAGCTCGCCGTACCTCACCGCAATTGCCTCTTTCAGAGCGGGCACACCCGAGAACGGCGCGTAGCCGTGGACGTCGTGCCGCTCGGCGCACTGCGTCAGAGCTCGGACGACATGTTCAGGCGGCCCGACCTCGGGATTGCCGCGGCCGAGATCGACGAGCGGCTCGCCGTCTTCCGCCGCAGCCGCGGAGACCCGGGCCAGCAGCGATGTGAAGTACTGCTCCGGAAGGCGGTTCAGTCGCTCAGGGCGCTCGCGCACCCCACGACTCTAAGCAGCAGACGTCTCTGCTCGACGCAGCTCGACGGGAAGCCGGAACACGACGTCCTCGTACGCTGACGAGAACGAGCTGATCTCGCGCACGCCCTGAACGCGGAACCAGTCGCATACACGTGCGACCAGCCGCTCCGGCGCCGACGCGCCTGAGGTCAGCCCGACCGTCTCCACGTCGTCGAACCAGCGCTCCTCGATCTCCGTCTCGTCGTCGATCAGATGCGCTTCGACGCCTGCGAGCTGGGCCACTTCAACGAGACGGTTCGAGTTGGACGAGTTGCGCGACCCGATGACGAGAAGGAGGTCGATCTCGCCGAGCATCTCCTTCACCGCCCACTGGCGGTTCGAGGTCGCGTAACAGATGTCCTCACGCTGGGGACCGTGGATGTGCGGAAAGCGGCGCTTCAACACGTCGATGATCTCCGTCGTCTCGTCGACCGAGAGCGTGGTCTGCGTGATGTAGGCGAGGGGCGTGCCGGCGGGAAGCTCGAGCGCTTCCGCGTCCTCGACGCTCTCGACGAGCATGGTCGCATCCGGGGCTTCGCCCATTGTCCCCACGACCTCTTCGTGCCCGGCGTGTCCGATGAGGACGATGCGCCTACCTTCTGCTGCGTAGCGTCGCGCCTGAACGTGCACCTTCGTCACGAGGGGGCAGGTCGCATCGATCGTGGTCTGCCTGCGCAGTGCGGCGCGCTCGTAGACCGACGGGGCAACACCGTGAGCCGAGAGGACGAGGATCGCTCCGGGCGGAGCCTCGGTTTCGTCCTCGACGAACACGGCTCCGCGCCCTTCGAGGTCGCGGACGACGTGCGCGTTGTGGACGATTTGCTTGCGGACGTAGACGGGGGCCCCGTAGAGCGACAGGGCACGCTCCACCGTTTCCACGGCGCGTTCTACTCCGGCGCAATATCCCCGGGGCGATGCAAGCAAGACCCGCTGAACCAAACCGGCGGCCACGGTACCAGCGCCCGCGGGAGGCCGGTAGAACAGGAAAAGGCCCGTCGCTCGGGGGGGTCGGTGGCGACGGGCCTCCTCCTAGTGCTCACCGCGGACTGCAAGGCCAGGAACGCACCGCGGTTCGCATCGCCCAGTGGGATTGACGCTAACGGGTCTCGCCGACCTTTCCAATAGGCCGAACGGCCCATCTTTGGAAGCGAGAGGAAAGAGGCTCGCTTGGCGGAAAAGCGTGCTTCTCAGGGGCCTCGGGGCGGCTCGACTGCCCCAGTGCCGCTCCCTACAATCAGAACGCCCATGTCACAATCCGACCGAGCTCTGTGGTTCGACGCGGTGCCGTTGCTCGTCGTCGCCGCCGCATACCTCGGGGCGACCGCGTTGCTCGCACCGGCCCTCCGGAGGAAACGCCGCCGCTCGCAGCTGGACCCAGCCCTCCTCGCGGTCTTCCCCGCGGTTGGGCTTGCAGCAGCCGTCTACGGGATCGTGCTGGCGGTCGAGCGCGAAGCTCCACCCGGCGGGATCTGGCTCACGCTCGGACTTGCCACCGCGGTCGGCCTGCCCGCGCTCCTCGCTCTGAAGGTGGCAAGTCGACCTGCGAGCTCCGCCGCGGAGCCGGTGTCCGCCTCGAGCTCTCTTGCGCAAAGCGACGATCCCATGGCAACCGGCCTGGCGGAGGCGCTCGACCGCGAGCGCTTCGTGGCCCGGATCTCGGCCCGCGTCCGCTCGGAGCTCGACATCGACGAGTTGCTGCGCGTCGCCGTGGAGGAGACCGGCCGTGCGCTGGCCGTCGACCGATGTCTGATCAGGCTCGGTCCCCGCGGCGACATTCCGACGGCACAGTGGCAACGGGACGGATTGGCGCCGGTGAAAGCCGGTCGTCGCCTCGCCGTCTCCAACCTCGCAGTGAAGCGCCGCCAGACCGTGGCCCTCGAGGACGCCCAGACGGCGCCGGAGCTCGACGATGCTTCGCTCGGAGGGCGCGACCCCTTGCTGAGCCTGGGCTCGCGCGCCGTCCTCGCCGTTCCGATCGTGATCTTCGAGGAGCTGATCGGCGTGCTCGCGCTCCACCGCAACACACCCGGACGATGGGACGGCGAAGAGATCGCGCTGACCGAGGCCGTGGCGCGCGAAATCGGACTGGCGGTGCGGGTCGCGCAGTTGCTCCGCGAGAACGAGCAGCGGATCGCCCAGCAGGGGTCTCTCTTTCGCATCGCGGCACTCCTCGCTGAGTCGCTCTCGCTCTCGGACACCCTCGAGGCGCTCGCCCAGGCGGCGAACGAAGCCCTCGGCGGCGCTTTCACTGCTGTGCTGATGCCACGAGGTGGGACGCTGGAGCTCGCCGCCGGCGCCGGTCTTCCACGCGTGCTCTCTGAGGCGCTCGGAGACAGGTTGCCGGACTCGGCGAATTGCCTCCACGTGGCCGCCCAGGAAGGGCGGCCGTTGGCCTCGCCCGACATCACGCGCGACGACCGCTTCGAAAGGCCCTGGCAGGTGCAGGCAAAGGCTGCGGGGTATCGCGCGTTGCTTGCCGTGCCCGCCGCAAGCCCGCGCGCGGAGGTCGCAGGGCTGGTCATCGTCTTCTTCGCCGAGGAGCGCGAGTTCACGGACGAGGACCTCGAGCTTGGGAACCACCTCGGCGACGCAGCGCGTGGCGCGCTCGAGCGGAGCGAGCTGTTCGAAGCCGAGCGCACCGCACGCGCGCTGTCGCAGCAGCTCGCGCGCACGGGCGGCGTGCTCGCAACCGAGCTGGATCCGGCGGCGGTTCTGGAGGAGGTCGTGCAGCAGGCGCCCGCGCTGCTCGGCGCCGACGCGTGCGCGGTGCGCACGCTCGAGGACGATGAGCTCGTCGTGAGCGCTGCGTCAGGCGAGGGCGCCGAGGAGGCGGTCGGAAGCCGGGCAGCCGCGACGGCACGGCTCTCCGGGGATGTCTTCCAGTCACGTTCACCGCTCGCAGTGGAAGACGTCACCTCGGACGAACGGCTCGTCGGCGCCGATGCGATCCTTCTCGCCGGGTATGCGGCGTTTCTCGGCGTGCCCCTCTCCGGTCCCGAGGGCACCCTTGCGGGCGTGCTCTCGGTCTACGCACGCAAACCGCGCCAGTGGCGGCCGGAAGAGACTGAGGCGCTGCTAGCGCTTGCGGGGAACACCTCTGCAGCACTCGCGAACGCCGAGCTCTACTCACGCGTTTCGCTGGAGAAGGAACGCAGCGTCGCGATCCTTGCGAACATCGCCGACGGCATCGTGGCGGTCGACCGTGACGGCGAAGTCGTTCTCTGGAACTCCGCCGCCGAAGAGATCACCGGCGTGCCTCAAGAGGAAGCGATCGGGCGGACGACGGTCCAGGTTCTGCAACGCCAGCTCGAGTCCGCGGAGGCCGAGACGCCGTCGGGCCAGCGCCTGGTTTCGATCACGCGGGGTGGGGTGGAGGTCTGGCTGTCGCTGAGCGAGGCCGTGATGCGCGACCCGCTCGGAGCGGTTGCGGGCCGCATCTTTGCCTTCCGCGACATTTCGGCCGACCGAATGGTCGAGCAGGTCAAGTCCGACTTCGTCGCCGCCGTCTCGCATGAGCTGCGCACGCCGCTGACGTCGATCTACGGCTTCGCCGAGACACTGCTCCGACAGGACATCCCGTTCGGCGAGGACGAGCGGCGCATCTTCCTCGGGTACATCGCATCGGAGTCGGAACGGCTGACGGAGATCGTCGACCAGCTCCTGAACGTCGCGCGGCTCGATGCGGGCGACCTGCAGGTCGAGCTCGGCCGGATCGACCTCGGCTCGGTCGTCTCGGAGCTGGTGGAGACAGTCGAAGAGAGCGGGGTCATGAACGGCCACCGCTTCGAGATCGACCTGCCCGACGAGCCCCTCGCCGCAGAAGCCGATCCCGACAAGGTGCGTCAGATCTTCAACATCCTCGTCGAGAACGCGCTGAGATATTCGCCCGGCGGTGGCACCGTCACGGTCGGCGCGCGCCGCAGTGACGACTGCGTCGAGGTTCGTGTCGCGGACGAGGGAATCGGGATTCCGGCGGCCGAGCGCGAGCGAATCTTCCGGAAGTTCTACCGAGCCGAATCGGCTGCGCGGGACGGCGCGGCCGGCACGGGTTTGGGTCTCTTCATCGCCAAAGAACTCGTGACTGCGATGGGCGGCCGGATCTGGGTCGACTCCACCGAAGGGGAGGGCTCGAGCTTCTCGTTCGAGCTGCCCGCTGCTCGCGAGTAGATCGCAGCCGGTTTGGGTATAGCGGCGGCGACTGACGCTCGGTGCGTCCCTTTATGACCAAAGTTCTCGTAATCGACGACGAAGCTCCGATTCGTCTGCTCTGCCGAGTGAATCTCGAGGCGGAAGGCATGGACGTGATCGAGGCCCCAGACGGCCCTTCCGGTGTGGACAAGGCGCGGGACGAGAGGCCGGACGTGATCCTCCTCGACGTGATGATGCCCGGGCTCGACGGGTGGCGGGTCGCGGAACAGCTTTTCGAAGACGACCGTACGGTCGCGATCCCGATCATCTTTCTCACCGCGCGCGCCGAATTTCGCGACCGGGCCCGCGGGCTCGACATCGGCGGCGTCGACTACGTGACGAAGCCGTTCAACCCGCTCGAGCTGGCGCCGCTCGTGCAGAGCCTCCTGAACCGTCTCGATCGCGGCGAGCGCGACGAGTTGCGCGCCGAGAAGCTCTTGGAGCTCCGCACCCTGATGGAATCCGAGTAGCTCCGCGCGCGCCCTTCTCGCGCGAGCGATTGCGGAGTACGGTTCAAGCATGGACAGATGGCCGCTGCCGTTGCGGCATTCAGGCCGCGGGGCCGCGGCGGTCTTCGGCGTGTGCCTGGTCGCAGCCGCCATTTCAGCTTCGGCGTTCACAGCCACCGTTACGGGCGATCAGAAGAAGCTTCCGCCGGGAACGCTTCGAGGTCCGATCGACCGTCTCCAGCAATACCCGACGCTGTCCCTGGCGACGACCGAGCAGCGTGCCGCCGCCGTGCGTCTGCTCGAGGCCACGCGAAGCGCCGCCCGTAAGTGGAGAGACCCGAGGGCGGCGGCGGCGGCGGGCTTCAGGATGACCTTGGCCCCCCGGCTTGCAGTTGACCGCTCGGTGCACTGGTTCCACTCGGAGAACCACCACTTTCTCCAGGACGATCACTACGTGGACCCGCAGCACGTCGAGACGCTCATCTATGCAAACGCACCTGGGCGTTCGCTCGTGTTGATCGGTGTCATGTTCGCGCTCCGCCGCGGGATGCATGGTCCTTCACTGGGTGGCCCGATCACGCGCTGGCACACGCACTGGGTCTGCGCGCGCGGCAAGCACCGTGGCCTTGCCCCTCGGCCTGACGGCTCGTGTCCACCCGGGACCAAAGGGAGGCAGGGGAGCGAGATGCTGCACATCTGGTTCACGCGCGATCTCCGCAGCGCTTACGCGGTCCACGCACCCGAACCGGAGTTGTGCGTGGCCGGGCTCCTACCGAGCGGTTATTGCCTTCATGCCGGTCATCACGGGAGGCATCACTGAGAGAGCGCAAGAGGGCCGTCTCCCGAGGCGGCCCCCCGTGCTCTTCCTCCCGACGACCCTAGCGTCCTGCGAAATCGGCAGTGACGATCCCGGCACCGCCGTGTCCGGCGAAGGTGCCGAAGGAAATCCCGATCCCGACCCGGCGGAAGCCGGGGCGAAGCATCACGGCTCGGTGAGCCGGGCTTGCGAGCCACTGACTGACCACCCACTGAACGGTCAATCCCGTGGCCCAGGCGAGGTCTTCGCCGAAGACGGGACCACGCGCACCCTGGGCGAGCGCCCGGCCGGCCACCGAGCCGTGCGCGAAGTACTGGCGACGCAACATGTCCGCGGAGTGACCGCGGGCGGCGCGGAGAAGACGAACGTCCACGCGCAGGGGGGCGAGACCATGGCTTGTCCGCACCGAATTCATCCCCTGGAGGAGCGAGGCCTCCGAGCTGGTCAGGGACCGGGCCTGAGCCCCGGCTGCCGACCCCAGGAGGAGGACGAAACTTGCCAGAAAAGCTACGAGAATCTTCCTTTTGATCAGCATTCGCGGCAGTCTGCGGTCGGTCACCAGGGGCGGCATCCCCCGAAAGGGGTAGATCGGGTTCGCTCCGAGCGGCTTTTTCAGCGGGCCGTCTGAGCCAGTCCGATCCCGAGCAGGGTAAGAGCCGCCCCGGACAGCTGGACCGGCTGGAGGGACTCTCCCAGCCACGCCCAGGCCACGATGATGGCCACGACGGGCTCCAACATTGCCGTGATTCCGGCTCGGGTAGCGGAGATATGGCGGAGGGCGCTGACGAGCAGGCCGAACGGCACGATCCCGCCGAGGACGACCATCCACAACATCAGCAGCCAGAGGGGCAGATGTGTCGACGCCAGGTTCCCGAGGAGCGAGACGTGGTCGTCGACACGCCGCCCCGGGAAGCTCCACCAGGGTGCGAGCAGCGACCAGAAGATCGCTGCGAAGAGAAAGCCCCAGGCAGACAGGGTGATCGGATCGCGGCGGCGCACGCTGTGCTCGCCGATCAGGAAGTACGCGGCCAAGCTGATCGCCGCCAGCCCACAAGCTGCCACCCCCGGACCGCTGAGACGTCCGCCGTGCCAGATCTCGACAATCAGCGTGAGCCCGGCGAGCGAGAGGGCGAGCGCCGCCCAGATACGGCGGCGGACGGGCTCGTGGAAGACGAACCGAGCCCAGAGCGCGACGAAGATCGGCGCGACGAACTGGATCAGCAGCGCGATTCCGATGTCGAGCCGGTGAATCGCGAAGAAGTAGGCCCACTGAACCACCGCGAGGCTGATGCCGAGCGCGACGAGCACGGGTAGGTCCGAGGTGCGAACTCGCAGAGCCCTGGGACGGGTCGCAAGAGCGATCAGCGTCAATCCGATCAGCGTGCCGGCGCAACGTACTGCCGTCAGGTGGCCCGAGCTGATGCCCGAGCCGAGGATCACCTTCGAAACAGTGCCGTTGACGGCGAAGAGCGTCGCGGCGATCGCGACCATCGCGTAGCCGAGCGCTGGGCGTGGTTGGACCATCGCGCGAACCTACACATGTAATCTGCGCACGGCGGGGCGTAGCTCAGCCTGGTTAGAGTGCTGCCTTTGGGAGGCAGAAGTCGCGAGTTCGAATCTCGCCGCCCCGACTTTGGTCGTTCTCCTTGCCGCGAGCTCGGCGCTCTTCTTCGGCGCCCTCGCCGTCACGATCCGTCTCGCGCTCGCCCGCGGCATCGATGCGGAAGCGGCCGCACTAGTCACCACCGTCATCGCCGGCGTCATCTGCGCGCTGCTCGCGCTCGTCACTGCAGACTTCTCTGGCGTGGCCTGGCGGGACACCTGGCCGTTCTTCGTCACCGGGTTGTTCGCGCCCGGGATCAGTCAAATCCTGTTCACCCGTTCCGTCGGCGTGATCGGGCCCTCACGCACCGCCATTGCGGTGGGGATCTCACCCGTGCTGTCGGCCTCGATTGCGGTCATCGTCCTCGGCGAGCCGCTGCACGCGGCGCTCGTGCTGGGGACGCTGTTCGTCGTGGCCGGTGGGACGCTGCTCGTCGGCGAGCGCGGAGGGCCGGCCGGGATGCTCTCGCTGGGAATCGCGTTCAGCCTCGGCGCAGCTGTGCTGTTCTCCATCCGCGACAATCTCGTTCGTTGGGCTGCGCGCGGCAACGACGTGCCCGGGCTCGTCGCCGGCACGGCGTCGCTCGTGTCCGCGACGCTTGTGATCTTGCTCGTGGTCGCGTCGCGCCCGAATGCGCGTGAGCGCATCCGCATGGCTGCACTTCCCTTTGTGCCGTCGGGACTGGTCTACGGGATCAGCTACGCGTGCCTCTACACCGCGTTCGACCGCGGGCGCGTCACGATCGTCGCGCCGCTGGTTGCGACGGAGTCCCTCTTCGCGGTGCTGATCTCGATCGTGTTGCTACGCCGCTCCGAGCGAATCGGGCCTCGCTTGCTCTTCGCCGCCGCACTTGTCGTCGGCGGCGGCGCGCTCATCTCGAGCTTTCGCTGAACACGCCTGCGATGTGCTCCGTGCGCAGGAAGCGCATGAAGAAGTACGCGAACACGGCGAAGAACACGATCGCCTGCTCAACCGCCATCGTCACTCCGGCGATCTGCTGGTCCGTGATGTCGGAGAGACCCCAGAGCTGCGGGGCGTCCTTGTAGAAGCCGTAGATCGGCCGCGGTAGGAGTGCGAGCAGCAACCCGAGCGGTGCAGCGAGGACGAACGCGCCGAAGAGGTACGTCGCCTTGACGCCGTCCGAGTAGCGTCCGTGCACGACCGGCCACCACATCAGTACGCCGGCGAAGAAGTACGTCAGATGCTCGAGGTGCAGCAGCCAGCCAGACTGCTCGAGCGCGGTGTCGTAGATCGGCGGGATGTGCCAAAGGAAGTACGTCGCGAGCCAGAGTGGCAGTGCGACGAAGGGATTCGTCAGTACGCGTACCACCGCAACGCGCCCGAGCTCGCGCGCCAGTGACGGCGCGAGCGCGAACACGACCAGCCCCGGCGCCCACTCGGCCGTGACGACGTTCTGGAGGAGATGAACCGAGAGCAGGTAGTGGAGCGCGATCGTGTGCAGGGGAGTCACGTACACGGCGAGGAGCAGGATCACCGCGAGGTCGAAAGAGGCCCTGCGTGTCGCATCCGCCGGCCAACGGCGCTGGCTCCAAAAGTAGGCTGCGGCGAGGGCGCCGATCGCAAGCAGCACGTCCCAGTGCAGCGACCACGAATGCGGATCCACGCCGCTACGCTAGTGGTGACGCGCCCGTGGTGTAGTGGTAGCACCTGACCCTTCCAAGGTCATGGCACCGGTTCGAGCCCGGTCGGGCGCTTGAGTACATCCGAGGCTGTCGCTATGTTTTCTAAAATGAAAACAGAACAGCGAGAGCTTGCTCGAACTATCCGGCGCGAGGAGGGCGCGCCGATTAAGGAGATTGCGCGTCGTGTCGGCGTCGCGCCTTCTTCGGTGAGTCGTTGGGTCCGGGACATCGAGCTCACTCCGGCCCAGGAGCGAGAGTTGCTTAGTCGGAACCCGGCGTACAACCGGCAACTCAGCGGCACCGCCAAACAGGCAGCGAACCGTCGGGCGGAACGACTCGCCTACCAAGAAGAAGGTCGGAGCCTTGCGCGTCAAGGCGACAGCTTCCATGTCGCCAGTTGCATGCTCTATTGGGCGGAAGGCGAGAAGGATCGGAATGCGCTGCGGTTCTACAACTCGGATCCAGAGATGGTGCGGTTTTTCGTCTTCTTCCTGAAGAAGTATTACGACCTGCGGGACGAGGAGATCAAAATCACGTGCAACCTGTTTGCCGACCACGTTCAGCGGCAGCATGAGATCGAGCAGTTTTGGCTCGATGTCGCCCAACTGTCGTCACGCTCGCTCTGCAAGTCGTACGTGAACGTGTACTCAAAGCACAGCAAGAAGAAGCGGACGAACAGACTTCCCTACGGGACCGTGCGCGTGACGGTGACCAGAACCCGAGTCATCCAGAGCATCTACGGCGCCATCCAGGAGTACGGCGGTTTCGACCGGGAGGCCTGGCTGGGGTAGAACTGTTCGGCTTCGGCTATTCGGGACCTTCGGAAACCGTGACGCTCTCGATGACGACGTCCTCGTGTGGCTTGTCGCGCGCGTCGCGGGGCTGCTCGGCGATCTTGTCGACGACGTCCATGCCGTCCGTCACGCGCCCGAAGACCGTGTGCTTCCCGTCGAGCCACGGTGCAGCCTCGGTGGTGACGACGAAGAACTGGCTGCCGTTCGTGTTCGGCCCGGCATTCGCCATCGCGAGCGCACCGCGCTCGACCTTGTGGTGGTTGAACTCGTCCTCGAAGGTGTAGCCCGGCCCGCCCGAGCCGGTTCCGGTTGGATCGCCGCCCTGGATCATGAAGTCCGGGATGACGCGGTGGAAGATGACGCTGTCGTAGAAGCCGTCGTTCGCAAGCTTCACGAAGTTGTCGACGGTCTTCGGCGCTTCGTCGGGATAGAGCTCGACGTGGATTGGGCCGTGGTTGGTCTGGATGATCGCCTGCATTGCGCTGGAATCTACCGTCCGGCCCGATCGCGATGCTGCAGTGGTGCCGGACGGCCCTGTACGCGTCGTCGAGTTGCTTCCGCGGACGGTGTTCCGCATCCTCGGAATCATCCTCGCAACTGCGATCGTGCTCGAGGTCGTCTGGATTGCCCGTCACGTCCTCACGTGGATCTTCATCGCCCTCTTCCTCGCGCTCGCGCTCAATCCGGCTGTTGACCGGCTCGAGCGGCGCATCAAGCGCCGCGGGCTCGCAACGGGGATCGTCTATCTCGCCGCGCTGGGCGCCGTCGTCGGGATCGGACTCCTCTTCATCCCGACGCTCGTCAATCAGGTGAACGACTTCGTCGGGAAGGTTCCGGACTACCTGAACGACCTGACGAAGGGCCGCGGCCGGCTCGGGTTCCTCCAGACGAAGTACCACCTTGTCGACAAGGCCCGGGAGGCGCTGAACACAGGCGGCGCTTCGAAGCTCTTCGGCATCTCCGGGACGGCGCTCGCGCTCGCGAAGGGCGTCGTCAACGTGGTGCTTGCGACGGTCACGATCGCCTTCATGACGTTCTTCATGCTGCTCGAGGGACCGAAATGGGTGGAGTCGTTCTTCACGCTGCTGCAGCCGCAGTCCCGCCGCCGTTGGCGGGCGGTCGGACGCGACATCTACCGCACGGTCGGCGGCTACGTGACGGGCAATCTTCTGATCAGTCTGATCGCCGGCGCGCTCACAACGATCGTCCTTCTCATCACCGGCGTGCCGTATGCGTTGGCGCTCGGGCTGATCGTCGCGATCCTCGATCTGATCCCACTCGCCGGGGCGACGATCGCAGCCATCATCGTCGGCGCGGTTGCCTTCCTCCACTCGGTGCCCGCGGGGATCATCGTGGTCGTGTTCTTCGTCCTCTACCAGCAGGTCGAGAACCACATCATCCAGCCGGTCATCTACGGACGGACGGTCCAGCTCTCGCCGCTCGCGGTGCTCATCTCCGTGCTGATCGGGGCTCAGCTTGCGGGCGTCCTAGGGGCGCTAGCCGCGATTCCCGTCGCGGGCTCGCTGCAGGTGATCTGGGTCGACTGGCTACGTCAACGGCGTGGCGAGGAGCCTGCCGGCGCGACCTGATCCCTCGATCGAGGTACGCGGCTGCCAAGGGATAGGCCGATCCAAAGGGCATGGCCCGCCGTGCTCTCCTTTTGCTTGCGCTTGCAGTCTCCGCCGTGGGGCTCGCAGCCGGTGCAGGACCCGCAGGCGCGACTGGGCAGCGCCCGGCAAGCGCCATGGGCGCGCTCGAGCAGGATGTCCTCGCAAACGTCAACCTCTTGCGTCGTCAGCACGGCCTTGGCTCGCTTCGGTTGTCATCGAAGCTCGCCGCCGCGGCCCGCTTGCATTCGGGCGAGATGGCGCAACGTGGCTACTTCAGCCACGACTCCGCCAACGGCACCTCGTTCGACAAGCGGATCTCCCGTTTCTACTCGGTCGGCGGCAAGCGCTACTGGTCGGTCGGGGAGAACCTGCTCTGGTCATCCCCAGACGTCAGCGCGTCGGCTGCGCTCGACATGTGGCTGAACAGCCCCGAGCACAGGAAGATTCTGCTCACCGCACGCTGGCGCGAAATCGGTCTCGCCGCCGTGCACGTGCACTCGGCTCCTGGTACGTACGGCGGACGCGAAGTCACCATCGTGACCGCCGATTTCGGCGTCAGGCACTAGAACACCTCCGCGATACCCTGTTCCTCCGGCGCCTGTAGCTCAGTGGACAGAGCGGCGGCCTTCTAAGCCGCGGGTCG
>WNEY01001967.1_pt1 | contig 14840 bp, 14 predicted proteins | sample 5400531 | NCBI WGS metagenome assembly WNEY01 (sample SAMN13153338, study PRJNA577476) | soil metagenome | isolation source: 200 cm saprolite under Douglas fir tree site 1 | place: USA:California | collected 2015-04-18
CCACGATCCGGTAGAACCACGTCGAGAACTTTGATTGACCGGCGAAGGAGCCGGCCGACTCGTGCAGCCGCAGGAACGCTTCCTGGGAGCAGTCCTTGGCCTCTTCACGGTCTCGCAGGATGGACCAGGCGATGCGATAGGCGCGCTCCTGGTACCGCTCCACGAGCAGATCGAAGGCTCCGGGCTCGCGGTCGGCGACACTGCGGCACAGCACTTCATCGGTGGACTCCACGAACGTCTCTCGCCCCGATCTTCCCACATGGTCACGTCGGCGACCAACTTCCGCCTCGCGCTCCGCAGCTTTCCCGGACGCATCGGCGAGCGGGAGGAGGGGCCCGGTGGCGCCTCCCCCCGCTCGGGCGCGCGCGTCAGCGGGCAGCGCGCCGGGCGTTCACGTCGCGGTGCAGGTCGCGGCGGTCCTGGTGAACGTCGCGCACGTCCGCCCGACGGTCTTGCCGGTCATGCCGCAGGTCCCGCGCATCGCCGCGCCGCTCGCGACGATCCTTGTTCAGGTCGCGGACGTCGCTCCGGCGATCCTGGCGATCCTTGTTGAGGTCCCGCACGTCCTGCCGGCGTTCCTTCACGTCACCGCGGTAGTCCCGGCGGTCCTTCCCCAACTGCTCGCGCGCCGCCTTGACGGCATTGGGGTCACCGGACTTGTAAGCGTCCTTGAGCGCCTGCCGGTCTCCGCGCAGGTCACGGCGGTCCTGGCGAATATCCTGAGAGTCCTTCGCGATGTCGGTCTTGTCGCTGCGGATGTCACGCGTGTCCTGGCGGATGTCGCGGCGGTCTTCCCGGATGTCGCGGGTGTCCTGGCGGACGTCCTGCCTGTCCTGGCGGATGTCGCGGGTGTCTTGGCCGACGTCCCGGCGATCTTCCCTGAGGTCCCGCACATCCTGCTTCACGTCTTGAGCGCTGGCGGGGAGGGCGAGGAACCCAGCCCCGGCGCAGATTGCGGCGAGCCACATTGTTCCGGCGGTTACCCTCGAAAGCCTCTTCATCGGTATCCTCCTGGTTCGTCTGGTTTGCGGAGCCGAGCCCCGGTTTGTCATCTCACGGGGTAGGACGCCGGGAGCCTGGAGGACGTTTACGCGGCCAGAACCGGACCTGAGCGGCCAGAACTCACCAGAATGGAAGGGCTCTTTTGAGCAGCGCCGGCCAGCGGGCCGGGGCCGCTAGAGAGCGGGGGGCGGCGAGGCGGCGGCTCCCGTCGCGCGCGTGGCCTCGCCGAGGCTTACGTGCTCCACCAAAAGGAGCGCCAGTCCGAGCAGCGTGACGGGGATGAACTGCGCCGCGTGCAGGAGAATCGACACCGAGAGGGCGTCCGATCGCGGCACCCCGAAGATGTCCAGCGCGAGCACTGTCGCCGCCTGGACCACTCCCACGAAGCCCGGGCTCGAGGGCAGGCTCACGCCCAGGCCCAGAAACGCGAGGACCGTCCACGCCGCCGTCAGCGGGAGGGCGAGCCGAGCCGACTGGAACGCGGCCCACACGGCCAGCGCGAGCACCAGCCAGATTCCCACCGATGAGAGCAGTACCGGCGCGAGATGCCGGCCCGCGCGGATGCCGCGCAGGCCCTCGCTCATGGTCGACAGGATATCGAGCAGACGCCGCTCGACCCAGCGCCAGCGTGAAAAGAGGGCGCGGATCATGCCGGCGCATGCCCCGGGCGCGACGGCGATCACCGCTAGCATGGCCATGGCGGTCAGATCCACGGCCAGGAACAGAAAAGCGGACCAGCGCATCTCCCGGGGGAAGGGCACGACAAGCAGGAGCACGACCACCGTGAGCCCCACCGCCAGCGCGTCTAGCACGCGCTCGACGACGAGAGTGGCCACGGTCGTCCAGAATCGCTGACCGCGGCGGGAGGCGACGTAGACCCGCACGAGCTCCCCGGCGCGCAGCGGCAACAGGTTATTGGCCATGTAGCCGATCATGGTGGCGTTGAAGAGGTGCGATGGCCGGGTTCCGGGCGGATAGAGGTAGTACCAGCGCCAAGCGCGCAGCCAGAGGGCCAGCACGTTCAACGCGGCGCAGACGGCCAGGAAGCTCCACCGCGTCTCGCGCAACCGCGCCGCGACGGCGCGCAGGTCCACGTCCCAGAAAAAGTAGACGAGCAGCGCGGCGCTCACCGCCAGCCCCACCAGGATCTTGATCAGCCGTCCGCGCGACGGCACTGAGAGAGCGATCAGAACCCGAGCTGGGCGAGGACGGCGTCGAGCCGAGCCGGCACGGTGATGGGACGGGAGGCCGACTCGAGCGCGGTGTCCGGATCTTTGAGCCCGTGGCCGGTGAGGGTCAGGACAAGAGTCGCGCCCGGCTCGAAGCGGCCCGCCTTCACCATCTTCACCAACCCCGCCACGGTGGCGCAGGAGGCGGGCTCCATGAAGATTCCCTCTTCACGCGCCAGCAGCCGGTAGCCGCGCACGATCTCTTCGTCGGTGACCGCGTCGATCCACCCGGCGGAATCCTGCAGCGCTTCCTTGGCGAGCCCCCAGGAGGCGGGGTTGCCGATTCGGATGGCCGTCGCCAGCGTCTTCGGCTCGGCGATCACGCGGTCCTCGACGATGGGCGCCGCGCCGGCAGCCTGGAAACCCACCATCTTCGGCAGCTCCTTGGCCAGCCCGGCGCGGTGATATTCGCGGTAGCCGCGCCAGTACGCGGAGATATTGCCGGCATTGCCCACCGGGATCAGGTGATAGTCCGGCGCGCGGCCGAGCTGGTCCACCACCTCGAAGGCGGCGGTTTTCTGCCCTTCGAGCCGGAAGGGATTGAGGCTGTTGACGAGCGTGACCGGGTGGCGGTCGGCGATCTGGGTGACGATGCTCAGCGCCTGATCGAAGTTGCCTTCGACGACGAGCACCGTGGCGCCGTGGATCGCCGCCTGCGAGAGCTTGCCGATGGCCACCGCACCCTTGGGCACCATGACGAAGGCGCGCAGCGCGGCCCGGGCCGCATACGCCGCGGCGGAGGCGGAGGTGTTTCCTGTCGACGCGCAGATCACGGCGCGGGAGCCGGACTCCACGGCCTTCGAGATGGCCATGGTCATCCCGCGGTCCTTGAACGAGCCGGTCGGGTTGAAGCCCTCGCATTTGAGGAAGATGCGCAGGCTCGGATCCGTCGCCTCGGCCAGGCGCGGCGCGGGGATGAGGGGAGTGTTGCCCTCGTGCAGCGTCACCACCGGCGTTTGCGGCGTCACCGGCAGGAACGCGCGGTATTTCTCGATCACCCCGGGCCAGGACGTCATGATCCGGCCTCGACCCGGATCATCGTGGTGCGCGAGGCGACGACGGGCAGCTTGTCGATGGCCGCCAGCGCCGCCCGCATGTCGCGCTCCCGCGCTTCGTGCGTCATCATCACCACGGGCACCGCCTCGCCGTGCGCCCGGCCCTTTTGCAGCACGGAGATCAACGAGATGTCATGCGCGCCGAGGATGCCCGCCACCTGAGCCAGCACGCCCGGCTTGTCCATGGCCGTGACGCGCAAGTAGTAGCCCGACCGGATGTCTTCCATCGGGCGCAAACCTAGCGGCCGTGGGCTCACCGACGGCAGATCCACGTCCATGGCGGGGATGCCGTGGGCCACGCGGCGGGCGATCTCGAGCGTGTCCGACCACACGGCCGAGGCCGTCGGCAGCTGCCCGGCGCCGCGCCCGTAGAACATCAGGTTCCCCACATTGTCTCCGGTGATGAAGACGGCGTTGAACACACCGGAGACCGCCGCCATCGGCGAGTCGGCCGGGATCATGGTCGGGTGCACCCGCAGCTCGAGCTCGCCGTCCGCCGTCTTGGCAATGGCGAGCAGCTTGATCCGGTAACCCAGCTCGCGGGCGTTGACCACGTCCTGCTGGGAGACGGCCGTGATGCCCTCAGTGTAGATGTCCTTGAGGTCCACCGAGGTGCGGAAGGCGAGGGTGGCCAGAATCTGGAGCTTGTGGGCGGAGTCCAGCCCCTCGATGTCCAGCGTGGGGTCGGCCTCGGCATAGCCCCGTTCCTGGGCCTCTTTGAGCGTTTCGGCGAAATCCCGCCCTTCGTCGGTCATCCTCGTGAGGATGTAATTGCAGGTGCCGTTGACGATGCCGAAGGCCGAGAGGATGCGGTTGGCCGGCAGCCCGTCCTTGACAGCGCGGATGAGGGGAATGCCGCCCGCCACGGCGGCCTCGAAGGCCAGCGCCACTCGATTGCGCCGCGCCTCCTCGAAGAGCTCGGCCCCATGGTGGGCGAGGAGGGCCTTGTTCGCCGTCACCACGTGCTTGCCCGCCTGCAGCGCTTTGAGAATGAAGGTGCGGGCCGGCTCGAGCCCGCCGACGAGCTCGATGACGATCTGCACGGCGGGGTCGTCCAGCACGGTATTGGCGTCGGCGACCATCGGCAGGCGCCTGAGGTCGAGCCCCTCGCGTGGGCGCGCGAGATCGGCGTCGGCGACCTTGTGGAGCACCAGCCGGCAGCCGGCGCGCTCCTCCATCTCGGCGGCGTGGCTCTGCAGCACCTTGATCACGCCGCTTCCCACAGTCCCGAGGCCCAGGAGCGCGATCTTGATCTCTGTCATGGGGAGGCCGAAGGTTGCGGCCCGCGCCGCCGGCGCCGGGGCCCAGCCCCGGCATGCCCGACGGCTACGGTTACCGCGCGGTGAGACTCTTCAGGCCCCGCAGGGCCTGCTTGATGCGCTGCTCGTTCTCGACCAGGGCGAAGCGCACGTGGCCCTCGCCGTACTCCCCGAAGCCGATGCCGGGGGAGACTGCCACCTTGCTCTCCTGGATGAGCATCTTGGCGAACTCGAGCGAGCCCATGGCGCGGAAGGCGTCGGGAATTGGCGCCCAGACGAACATCGTGCCCTTGGGTTTCGGCACGGACCAGCCGAGCTTGTTGAGGCCGTCCACCAGCACGTCGCGCCGCTTCTGATGCAGCCCGACGATCTCGCTCACGCAGGATTGGTCGCCTTCGAGCGCGATGATGGCGGCAATTTGGATGGGTTGGAAGGCGCCGTAGTCGAGGTAGGACTTGATGCGCGCCAGGGCATTGATCATGCGGGCATTGCCGCACACGAAGCCCATCCGCCAGCCGGGCATGTTGTACGACTTCGACAGCGAGAAAATCTCCACCCCGACATCCTTGGCCCCGGGCGCCGAAAGGAATGACGGCGGGCGGTAGCCGTCGAAGGCGAAATCCGCATACGCGAAGTCGTGGACGACCATGAGCCGGTGCTCCTTGGCGAAGTCCACGACCTTGACGAAGAAATCACGGTCCACGCAGAGTGTGGTCGGGTTGTGCGGGAACGAGAGGATCAGCAGCTTGGCCTTGGGCCAGGCCAGCCGCGCCGTCTCTTCGAGGCGCGCGAAGAAATCCTCGCCCGGGACCAACGGTACCGAGCGCAGGTCGCCGTCGGCGATGACCACCGAGTACGAATGAATCGGATAGGTCGGGTTCGGCACCAGGGCGCCATCCCCGGGCTGGAGCACCGCCAGCGCCAGATGGGCGAGGCCTTCCTTGGCTCCGATGGTCGCGATGGCCTCGGTGTCGGGGTCGAGCTCGACGCCGTAACGATCCCGATACCAGGTCGTGACGGCCTTGCGCAGCCGGGTGATGCCCTTGGAGGCCGAATAGCGGTGGTTGCGGGGGTTGCGCGCAGCCTCGACCAGCTTATCTACGATGTGCTTGGGGGTGGGCTGGTCGGGATTGCCCATGCCCAGGTCGATGATGTCCTCTCCGCGGGCCCGCGCCTTGGACTTGAGGTCGTTGACGATGGCGAAGACATAGGGCGGAAGCCGCTTGATCCGATAGAACTCGTCCATGGGCGTTCCTTGAGTAAAAACGATGATACTGCCGCTGGCCGTCAACTGTCAAGAAACCACTCTCTGGCGCGGAGATAGCGTGCACCCGGCAGTGACGGAAATGGGATGTTGACACCCTCCGAGAGGGCGTGCTACAAACGCCGAATCGGGGGACCGCTGTTCCCAAGTTTCCCTTCCCGAAGCATCTGATTGAAGAGTCGTTCCCGATGATCCCGCTGGGCCTGGGGCCCAAGGGGACGAGTCCACGTGGCACAGACCAGCGAAGCGAAGGAGAGGACGATGCTTGGACGTGAAAGAGGGCAGAGGCCGGCGGCGGCGCAGGAGTCCACCAACGGTCAGACGCAGGGGGGCATGACCCTCCTCACGATCGTCGGATCCTCGGCCAAGATGGAGGGCAAGTTCGACATCGCCGACTCCATTCAGATCGAGTGCGAGGTCGGCGGCGAGCTCACCGTGGGCGGCAAGCTTGTCATCGGCGAAAAGGGCGTGGTCAACGCCAACGTCCAGACCGTGGATGCCATCGTCATGGGCGTGTACGAGGGCAACATGGTCGCCACGGGCAACGTGGAGATCGCCGAGACGGGGCGGGTGACGGGCAACATCGAGACCGACTCGCTGGTTATCTCCAAGGGCGGGTTTTTCAACGGCAACGTCGTGAAGAGCAAAGGTGGCGAAGCCGCGAAAGGTCCGCGCCCGATCCACGTCGTTGACGGAGCGCGGGCCGGGACGCCAAGGTAAGGCGGGGGACGCCCCGACCGGGGGCCAGCCATGTTCAGGCGCAGGCGCAAATCAGCGGGACGCAATGGCCTGACCGCGTTCATCGACGAAGGCTCGGAGATCGAGGGCAAGTACACGTTCAGCGGCACCGTTATGCTGAACGGGAAGTTCAAGGGCGAGATCTCGACCAATGACACTCTGATCGTGGGGGAGAAAGGCGTCGTCAACGCCGACATCCGCGCCGGCCAGGTTCTGGTGAGCGGCGAAGTGGTGGGAAACGTACAGGCGACCGAGCGGGTGGAGCTCAAGCGCACGGCTCGGATGTTCGGGGACGTGGAAGCGCCGGTCATCGTCGTCGAGGAGGGCGTTCTGTTCGAGGGACACTGCCGGATGACGAAAGTGAACCAGATCGCCGAGGTCCCGAACGCTCGGGACTTCTCGGTGGTGCCGCTCAAGCGATAGGGCGGATCAGATAGGAACGATGCCCCGATCCAAGGGCTTCAACCTGCTGATCGTCAAGAGCGACGGCAGCGGTGTCTTCCGGCTGACCTTCCCCCGGTGGCTGTTCGGTCTCGCGGTGGGCGGGCTCGTCTTCGCGGTGTCCACGCTCGGTGGTATCTACGGCGACTACCTCTCTCTCCGCCACCAGCGCGCCAACTATGCCGAGCTCCAGAGCCGCTTTGCTCAGCAGAGGGCGGCCATCGACGATTCGGAGAAGCGCGCCCGCGAAGTGCGGGCTGAGATCGACAGCTGGCGCGACCTGCACGCCCGCATCTGGGAGCCCTTCGGCCCGGAAGCCCGCCCCGCGGTCCGGCGCGGCACCGGCATCGGCGGCGGCACCCCTGGCGCCGCGATCGAGCGCAGCGCGGACGCGGTGAAGGAGGAGATGGACCGCCTGGCGGGCATCGTGAAGGAGGAGGGCAACAACCTCCGCGCGCTGGACCGGTTCCTCGGCAAGGCCGGCAAGGTGCTGGCCTCGCTGCCGTCCCGCTGGCCGCTTCGCGGCCCCGTGAATTCCAATTTCGGCACGCGCGTGTCGCCCTGGACGTCGAGTCCCGAGTTCCACAGCGGAGTCGACATCGGCGCGCCCGTGGGCAGCCTGGTGAAGGCGCCGGCCCCCGGTACCGTGGTCTTCGCCGGGCACAATGCCGAGTACGGCGTCACCCTCATCCTGGATCACGGCCACGAGACGAAATCGCTCTACGGCCACCTGTCCAAGCTGCACGTGACCGTCAACCAGCGTGTCCAGCGGGGCGAGGTGGTCGCGCTGACCGGCAATACGGGGCGCTCCTCCGGTCCGCACCTGCACTACGAGATCCAGGTCAAGGGTCAGCCCGTCAATCCCAACGCCTACGTCTGGGAAGACGCACCGCTGACGACCGCCCGCTCCGCCTCTGCCCGCTAGCTCCGCACGCGCTCCTCAGTCGGCCACCACGAGCCGATCACCCGCCGCCGCGCTTTCGTAAGAACTCGAGGCAGGTCTCGTTGAACAGGTCGAAGCGCTCGATGAAGTGCACGTGCCCGGCGTCGGGAATCACCACGAGCTCCGAACCCGGGATGCGGCCGTGCAGCTCGCGCGAGCAGTCCGGCGGCACCAAAATATCGTCGGCGCCGGTCGTGATGAGCGCGGGAAGCCGGATGCCGGCGAGCCGGTCCAGCGTGTCGTGGCCGGCCACGGCCTGGGCCTGGCGGGTGAGCCCGACCAGGCTCGTCGGGTGGGGGTAGCCGATCGCCCGCTCGATCCACAGGCGCACCAACTCCGGGTTCTCGGCCATGGTCTTGCGCGAGAGCAGCCAGGGCAGCGAGAAGCGTGCGAACTCCTCGACATCGCCGCGGGCTTTGACCTTGAGGAATACCTCCGTCAGGAAGCGCCCGTAGGCGTCGATGCGCGCCAGTGAACAGTGGAGCTGGAGCGTGAGGACGCGCTCCGGGGCCATGAGGGCGATTTCCTGGGCGATCATCCCGCCCATCGAGGCACCACAGATGTGCGCCTGCCGAATCCCGAGCTTCTCGAGGAGGCCGAGAGTCTCTCGGGCCATCCCGGCGATGGTGTAGGGGACATCGGGCGCATCGCTTTGGCCGGCGCCCCGGTTATCCAGCGCGATGACCCGGTGCTCGGCGGCGAATGCAGGCGTCTGAAGCGCCCAGGCCGTGTGGTCGCCGCCCCAGCCCATGATGAGCACCAGCGGCTCGGCGCTCGCGGGACCAGTCTCCCGATAGAAGAGGCTGATGCCGTCGACGGCGACCCTGGGCATGGCGAGCTGAGCGAAAGGGAGAGCTGCCCCTCACACCAACCCTCTCCCCAGAGGGGAGAGGGAGATGAGCGGCGCTAGGCGCGGACCTGGCAGGCGACCCAATGCCCCGGCGAGATCTGCTTGAGGATCTGCTCGTTCTCCGAGCAGGACGGCACCCGGATGGGGCAGCGGGTGTGGAAGCGGCAGCCCGAGGGCGGCTTGATGGGGCTCGGCACGTCGCCCTCCAGCAGGATCCGTTTGCGCTTGACCGTGGGATCGGGGATGGGCACGGCCGAAAGCAGCGCCTCGGTATACGGGTGCTTGGGATTGTTATAGAGCTCCTTGGCCGGCGCGATCTCCACGATCTTGCCCAGGTACATCACGGCGACGCGGGTCGAGATGTGCTCCACGACCGAAAGGTCGTGCGCGATGAAGAGATATGTCAGGTTGAATTGCTTCTGGAGATCCTCCAGCAGATTGATCACCTGAGCCTGGATGGAGACGTCGAGCGCCGAGACCGGCTCATCCGCCACGATCAGCTTCGGGCTCACGGCGAGGGCGCGCGCGATGCCGATGCGCTGGCGCTGGCCGCCCGAGAACTCGTGCGGGTACCGCCGCAGGTGCTCGGCGCTGAGACCGACGGTCTCGAGCAGGTGCACGACGCGCTCCTCGCGCTCCCGCTTGGTCTTGGCCAGCTTGTGGATGACCAGCGCCTCGCCGATGATCGAGCCGACCGTCATCCGGGGGTTCAGCGAGGCGTACGGGTCCTGGAAGATGATCTGCATGTCGCGGCGTAAGTGGCGCAGCGACCGCTTGTCCAGCGTCGTGACGTTCTGGTCGCCGAACCACACCTCGCCGGCCGTGGGCTCGATCAGGCGCAGGATGCAGCGGCCCGTGGTGGACTTGCCGCAGCCGGACTCGCCGACCAAGCCGAGCGTCTCGCCGCGCAGAATCTCGAACGATACGTCGTCGACGGCGTGGACCCGCGCCACCTCGCGGGAGAAGAGCCCTCCGCGGATCGGAAAGTACTTCTTGAGGTTCTTGATTCTGAGCAGCGGCGTCTCAGCCATTGGGGGGGACCCCTCTCCCTCTAGTAGAGCCAGCAGGAGACTTTGTGGCCGGGCTTGACTTCTTTGAGCACGGGGTCCTTCTCCGTGCACACGGTCTTTACGAACGGGCAGCGCGGAGCGAAGCGGCAGCCGGGGGCGATGTCGCCCCGCAGCGTGGGGACCGTGCCCGGGATGGTCTCGAGCCGGCGCCGCTCCGTCGCGGCCAGATCGATGCGCGGGATCGAGCGTAGCAAGCCCTGGGTGTAGGGATGCAGGGGCTCCTTGAAGAGCTCGCCGACCGACGCTTCCTCCGCGACCTTGGCGGCGTACATCACGACCACCCGTTGGGCGGTCTCGGCGATCACGCCCATGTCGTGGGTGATGAGCATGACGGCCATCTTGAGCTTGGCCTTGAGCTCGTTGAGCAGCTCGAGGATCTGCGCCTGGATGGTGACGTCGAGCGCGGTGGTCGGCTCGTCCGCGATGAGGAGCTTCGGATTGCAGGACAGCGCCATGGCGATCATGATGCGCTGACGCATGCCGCCCGAGAGCTGGTGGGGGTACTCCTTCACCCGGCGCTCGGCGTTGGGGATGTGGACGAGCTTGAGCATGTCCACGGTCTTGTCCATGGCCTCGCGCCTGCCCAGCCCCTCGTGGAGGCGCAGAGCCTCGGCGATCTGCTCGCCGCAGGTGAACACTGGGTTCAGCGAGGTCATGGGCTCCTGGAAAACCATCGAGATCTCCTTGCCGCGGATCTTGCGCATCTTGTTTGGCGGCAGGTTCACCAGGCTGATCCCGTTGTAGAGGATCTCGCCTTCGACGATCTTGCCCGGGGGCTGCGGGATCAGCTTCATGATGCTCAGCGCGGTCACCGACTTGCCGCAGCCGGATTCGCCCACGACGCCCAGGGTCTCCCCCTTGTCGATGTGGAGGTCCACTCCGTCGACGGCGCGAACGACTCCTTCGTCAGTGAAGAAGTAGGTCTTCAGGTTCTTGACGTCCAGGAGGCGCTCGGCCATGTCGTGAAGTCTCCTAACTCAGGGTGATCGGGCTCATGCCCACGCTGCGGTGATCTCGCGGAAGGCGTCGAGCGCGCGGCCGATGTCGTCGGCGTCCACGTCCTTGTGGGTCACGCATCGGATCGAGGTCGGGCCGATCTGGTGGATCTTGATCTTGCGCGCCACGCTCCCGGTGACCAGCTCGGGCGCGCCGCCCGGCCGGTCGAGGTGGAAGATGACAATGTTCGTTTGGACCTTGCCGAGATCGAGGCGGACGCGCGGCAGCCGCGCCACGCCTTCCGCCAGGCGCCGCGCGTTGGCGTGGTCCTCGGCCAGCCGGTCCACCATGCTCTCGAGAGCCACCAGTCCGGCCGCCGCCAGCACGCCGACCTGGCGCATGCCGCCGCCCAGCATCTTGCGGACGCGCCGCGCGCGGAGGATGAGCTCGCGGGAGCCGCACACCAGCGATCCCACGGGCGCGGCGAGCCCCTTGGACAGGCAAAAGGTCACCGAATCCACATGACGCGTGAAGTCCCCGACGGGGCGCCCAAGCGCCACGGCCGCGTTGAAGATCCGCGCGCCGTCCAGGTGCACGGGCACACCCGCGGCATGGGCCACGGCGGCGACCGCTTCGATCTCCTCCGGGGCGCAGCAGGTTCCGCCGTGACGGTTATGGGTGTTCTCGAGGCACACGAGGCCGGTGACGGGGATATGGATATTGCTCGGGCGAATGTGCTCGCGCACCTGCTCGGGCGTGAGGAATCCCCGCTCGGTCTTCAGCGCCAGCGTCTGGACGCCGCCGAACGTGGCCGAGCTGGCGCCCTCGTAGTTGAAGATGTGCGAGTCGGCGTCGAGGATAATCTCCTGGCTGTGCCGCGTCTGCACCAGCACCGAGACCAGGTTGCCCTGCGTGCCCGACGCGACGAATAGCGCCGCCTCCTTGCCGGTCCGCCTCGCGGCAAGCTCCTCGAGCCGCCGCACCGTCGGATCCTCCTCCCAGACGTCGTCGCCGACCTCGGCGCGCGCCATGGCATCTCGCATGGCCTGAGTCGGGAGGGTGAGCGTGTCCGAGCGCAGATCGACGACGTCGTGCATGGAGTTACCTCGTAGCGGTCTTGAGCTGCTGGGCCGCGCGGCGGCCCCACTCAGTATAGGGATACTCCTCGGCCAGGCGTCGAAGGGTCTCCTGAGCCTCGCGTACGCGGCCCTCGCCGCTGTAGACCTCCGCCAGCCTGAAGAGCGCTTCCGGGATGATGAGCGTCCGCGGGTAGTCCTTGATCACGCCCTCGAGGCGCTGGCGCGCGGCCGACGGGTTCCCCTGGTTGATGTAGTAGCTGGCGACCCACAATTCCTTTTGCGCCAGGCGCCCGCGGCAGATATCGGCCTTGGCGAGGGCGTCCGCGGCGTAGCGGCTCTCCGGGTACTCGCGAATGAGCTTCCTGAACGCGTCCATGGCCTTCTGGGTGATCCCCTGGTCCTGCTCGACCGGCTTCATCTGGTCGTAATAGGCCATGGCCAGACGGAACTGAACCAGGTCGGCGATCTGGTGGCTCGGGTAGAAAGACAGGAACGTTTCGAATTCTTTGATCGCCTTGTCGAACTGGCTCTCGCGATAGAAGCTCTCGCCGATCAGGAAGCGGGCGCGCGGGGCGAAGTTGGACTGCGGATGCCGCTCGACGATCTTCCGGAAGGCCGTCCGCGCCTCCTCGTATCGGCTCTTGTTCAGCTCGTTCTCACCCTGGGCGTAGAGATCGCCGGCGGGCGGGAGCGGCTGGGGCTGCTGGCGGAAGAAATCAGCGAGAGATGAGCATCCTCCCAGGAGCAGGAGCAACGCCACCAGGAGCGCGGGAACCGCAGAGGGCGTGAGGCGCATCGGCAAGAAGTGCTCTCGACTGGGCCTAAGTTTTACGGGGATAACTCTTCAAAGTCAAGGACATTGACAGGCCCTGGGGGCGCACGTATCATCGCCGCTATGCCGCTCCCAAAGATGCTCCGCGTCAGGCAAAGCTTCCCCGGCCAGGGCCTCGCCGACATTCCCGCCGGCGTGCGCGCCGCGCTGGATGGGGCCCGGCTTCCCATCAAGCAGGGGAACACCGTGGCGGTGGGAGCCGGCAGCCGCGGCATCGCCAATATCGACGTCATCGTCAAGAGCACAGTGGACTGGCTCAAGGCGCTGGGGGCGCGGCCCTTCGTCTTCCCCGCCATGGGCAGCCACGGCGGCGCGACGGCCGACGGGCAGCGCGCGGTGCTCGAGCATTACGGGATCACCGAAGACACCATGAGCTGCGAGATCCGCGCCAGCATGGACGTGGTGCAGGTGGGAGCGGCGCTCGGGCTGCCGGTCTGGCTCGACAAGACCGCCTCGGAGGCGGACTGGATCGGCCTGGTCAATCGGGTCAAGCCCCATACCGATTTCAAAGGATCGATCGAGTCGGGCCTGTTCAAGATGATGACGATCGGGCTCGGCAAATACCAGGGGGCGACCCAGTATCACCGCGCCAACGTCAACCACGGCTATGAGACCGTGATCACGGCCGTCGGGCGGGAGATGCTGGCCAAGGCGCGCATCGGCTTCGGCCTCGGCATCGTGGAAAACGGCTACGATGAAACCGCGAAGGTCGAGGCCTTCAATGCCGCCGACCTCGAGGCGGGCGAGCGCCGGCTGCTCAAGGACGCGCGCGACTGGATGGCGCGCCTGCCGTTCTCGCCCATCGACGTGCTCGTGGTGGAGGAGATCGGCAAGAACATCTCCGGCGCCGGCATGGACACCAATGTAATCGGACGGCCGTCGAACCCCCACGAGCCCTTTCCGGCCGACCCGAAGATCCTCTGGATCGTGGCCCTCAGCCTCACGGACGAGAGCGGCGGCAACGCCACCGGGATCGGCAATGCCGACTTCACCACGCGGAGGCTGGCCGAGAAGATCGACTGGAAGCCCACGGCGATCAACTGCCTCACCGCCTGCGCTCCCAACGGCGCCAAGCTGCCGCTCGTCTTCGACTCCGACCGCGAGGCCGTGGAGAACGCGCTCAACTGCATCGGCCTCACCAAGCCCGAGCGGTCCCGGGTGATCCGCATCAAGAACACCCTCATGCTGGGCGAGATCGAGTGCTCGGAAGCCTTCCTGCCCGAGATCGCGAAGCGGCCCGACCTCGCCGTCGTCGGCGAGGGGCGTCCGCTGACCTTCGACGCGGCCGGCCAGCTCGTCCCCCTGCTCGACCACTGATCCGTCGCGAGCCGCGTGAAGGCTCTCGTCTACCCCGACTGGAATGCCCTCGACGTCCGTGAGGTCCCCGAGCCGCTGCCCGGGCCGGGCGAGGTGGTCGTTGCCGTGGCGGCGGCCGGGATCTGCGGCTCAGAGCTCGAGGCCTTCGTCTCGCGCAGCCCGCGACGCCCGCCGCCGCTGATCCTGGGCCACGAATTCTGCGGCGAGGTGGTGGCGACCGGCGAGGGCGTGACGGGCTGGGCGCCTGGTGACCGCGTCGTCGTGAACTCGCTCATCACCTGCGGGCGCTGTCCGGCCTGCCTGGACGGGCTCAGCCACCTCTGCCCGGGACGCGGGGTGTTTGGCATGAGCCGGCAGGGCGGCTTCGCCGAGCTGGTGGCGGTGCCCGAGGCCTGCCTGATCTCTCTGCCCGAGAAGATCTCGCCCATCCAGGGCGCGCTCGTCGAGCCGCTGGCCAATGCGGTTCACGTCTTCGGGCTGATCCGGGAGCGGTTCCCCGAAACCGTCGTCGTGATCGGCGCGGGGACCATCGGACTCTTGTGCCTGCAGGTCGCGCGCGCGGCGGGCGCCTTCAGGCTCGTCGCGGTGGACAGCAATGACGCGCGCCTGGAGATGGCCCATGGGCTGGGCGCCGAGCCCGTCTTCAATCCCTCGCGCGAGGCGGTGGTGCCGGCGGTGCGCGAGTTCACCCGCGGACGCGGCGCCGACGTGGTCATCGACGCGGTCGGCGCCCCGGAGACCCGGCGCACCGCGGTGGCCGCGACGCGGCCCGGCGGCGCCGCGGTGTGGATCGGACTGCATGCCGACGCCACCGAAGTCTCCGGC
>WNEY01004410.1_pt1 | contig 14840 bp, 8 predicted proteins | sample 5400531 | NCBI WGS metagenome assembly WNEY01 (sample SAMN13153338, study PRJNA577476) | soil metagenome | isolation source: 200 cm saprolite under Douglas fir tree site 1 | place: USA:California | collected 2015-04-18
TCGCCGAAGTGACCGGCGCCTACTATCCTGTCGCCCGCCTTGTGGCCCACAAAGTCACGGCGAAAGACACGCTGCGCGTTTGCGACCGCGTTTCCGTCGAGGCGAACGCCGAGCGCCGCGCGCGGATCATGCGCAATCATTCCGGCACGCACCTGGTGCACGCCGCGCTGCGCAACATCCTGGGCACGCACGTCAAGCAAGCCGGCTCGCTCAACGCGCCGGATCGCTTGCGCTTCGACTTCTCGCATTTTGCGCATGTCGATGCCGAAGAGCTGCGCGACATCGAGCAGCAAGTCAACGACGAAATCCGCTACAACTCCCAGATCGAAACCGCAGTGACGTCGCTGGAGGAAGCCCTGGCCTCCGGCGCCCTGGCCTTCTTCGGAGACAAATACCCGGAGAGCAACGTCCGCGTGGTGACCATGCCCGATCCGCGCTCGCCGCGCGGCTTCTACAGCAAGGAGCTGTGCGGCGGCACGCACGTCCACCGCGTCGGCGATATCGGCGTGCTGAAAATCGTCAGCGAGCAATCCGCCGCCGCTGGCGTCCGCCGCATCGAAGCCGTCACCGGAATCGGCGCCCTGGAGCACTACCAGCATCGCGCCCAACTGCTGAGCCAAATCGCCAGCAAGCTCAACGTCGGGGAAGACGCCGTCCTGGCCACTGTGGAAAAACTGTCGGAAACCGCCAAGCAACTCGAGAAAGAGCTGGAAGCCCAGAAGCGCAAAGGCGCGCTAGGGCAATTGGAGGACCTAACCGCCCAGGTACAGCTGGTCAAGGGGGTCAAGGTCATCGCCGCCGAAGTGGCTAATATCGACCGCGAAGGCCTCCGCCAATTAGTCGATTCCCTGCGCCAAAAACTGGGGTCCGGCGTGGTCGCGTTGGGTATGCCCGACGACGGTAAAGTCGCTCTAATTGCAGGGGTTACCAAGGACCTGACCGCTAAAGTCCATGCCGGCAAGCTGATACAGGCCTTGGCCAAACTGGTAGGCGGTTCCGGGGGCGGAAGGCCCGATTTGGCGGAGGCTGGCGGAAAGGACACAGCGGCCCTAAAAAGTGCCTTGCAGGCTATTCCCTCTCTTCTGGAGCCATTGCTATAATCCCGCCAGCGCCAGGGATGTGTCCAAGGCGAGACAATTAGCTTCGCCAGGCGCAATTTGTTGATTCTGTTGTACCTGCCGGGCTTTGGCCCGGCAACTGCTAAGTGTAGTGGCCGACCTTCAGGTCGGCTCAACGCGGGCGTACCGCCCGGAAACAATATGCGACGACGCATAGCAATCCCGGCTTGCATGTGTTTGGCAACGCTAGCTTTCTGCCTCCATCCCGCCGACGCTCAAATCTCTAAGGTTTTGGACGACGGCGGCCGGCAAATGTTCATCAACTCCGAGCCCCCGCAAACCAAGTTCTCAACCATAAAGCCCCGCGCAACCATCTACTTGCCCGCGGAATCTTCGTTTACAGGGCGCAGCCGCCCGGCCATGAGCGTTGACCGCGACGGCGCCGAGAAGCTGGTGCGCGAAGCGGCGGAGCGCCACCATATGGACCCCGCCTTGGTCCGCGCGGTGATTGAGACGGAATCCGGATGGAACCCGACAGCGAAATCCAACAAAGGCGCCCAAGGGTTGATGCAATTGATTCCGACCACCGCGGTGCGCTTTGGCGTGAATGACGCCTTCAGCCCGCAACAGAATGTGGACGCCGGGGTTCGATATTTGAAGACGTTGCTGGAACGCTACAATGGCAATCTGGATTTGGCGCTGGCGGCGTACAATGCTGGAGAAGGCGCGGTGGATCGCGCACACGGAGTCCCCGCGTTTCGCGAGACGCGCGACTACGTGCAGAAAGTACAGAATGCCTATTTCCGGCCAGGATCGGGGCGCATCGATGGCTTGTGGATTAATTCGCGAGCGATTCACAAGGATACCGATGCCAACGGCCGAATCATTTTCACGAACGACTGAGTTGGCACACCGCGGCCACTCTCCGGTGGGCCGCCGGCAAGTAATAGGCGAGCGAGGTTGCGGGGATAGCCCCAGACAGAAAATGGGGCGCAAGGCGGGGACGTTGTTGGGCCAAAATTTTTTGCACAAGATATTCGCCCGCGTTTCGCCGCTTTTCCTTGCCGCCCTAGTTGTCTTCATTTGCCCGAAGTTTTCTCACGCTGAGTTTTCCGGGGCGCAGCCCTCGGCACACCCAGGATCGGCTGTGCCACGTGATGCCGATACCCACAACAAAACCGGCAAGCGGCAGGCCGCTTCCACGCAGTTTGCGCGCGCCGAAGATTTGCGCGCGCAGTTGAACAGCAAGCCGGCGGACAAGCGCAAGCTTTCCGAATACAAGCAGGTGGTTTCGAGTTATCGCCGCGTGTATCTGATCACGCCGCACGCCGGCGAAGTTCCCGATGCGCTGCTTGCCGTAGCCGAGCTGTATACGGAAATGGGCGACCGCTTTGGCCGCAGCTACTACCAACTGGCGGCGGACTCTTATCAATTTTTGCTGCACGAATATCCCACCAGCCATTACGGGCAAGACGCGATGCTGCGCATCGCGCGTCTGCAGAAGGATCAACTGGGCGATTCCGCAGCAGCGTCAAAGACGTTCGAGGAATTTCTGAAGAAATATCCGCGGTCGGCGCGCAAGCGCGAAGCGCAGGAAGCGCTGGCGGAATTGGCGCTCTTGCGCAACACCGAGGATGCTTCTGCATCGGCATCAGCTTCAACTACAGCTCCTGCGGCGAACGATGCGGAGAAAACTGCCGAGGCGGCGGAATCGGCGCGCCGCGTTCCCGCGGATGCGGTTCTGGCGTACTCCGCGGCGAACCCTGGCAGAGCGCCGCGGTTGCGGCGCATCACCGCGAGCGCCGCTGCGGATTCCACGCGCGTGACCATCGATCTCGAGGATTTGGTGCAGTACGCCTCGGCGCGCATACGCAACCCGGATCGCATCTTCTTTGACCTGCACGCGGCGCGGCTGACGCCGGAACTGGCGCGGCAAAATATTCACGTGGAGGGCGACCTGCTTTCCGCGGTGCGCGTGGCGCAGAATCAAGCGGGAGTGGTGCGCGTGGTGCTCAACGTGAACGGCGTGAAGGATTACATCGCTTCCCTGCTCAGCAATCCGCCGCAACTGGTGATCGATTTGTATCCCGATTCGCGCGGAGCCGTGGTGCGCGCGGCGAAAGCGAGGCGCAACGCGCCTCAAGCGCCGATCGAGGAGCCCAGCGTGAATGGCACCGCGGCTCGCGATGAGGGCTCCGGAGTGCAAAACGTTGCCACGGCGACGGCAAAGGTCGAGCCGATGGGACCGCAATTGCCTGCTGCTGGCAGCGCGGTGAATGGGTCGAGTGGTTCGAGCGTGGCGAGCTCCGCGGCTGTGGCCCCGCGCAATTCGAGCTTGGTCGACAATGCGACCGCGGGCGGCGGGAAACTGCGGAAGAACGCAAAGTCTAGCGGCGCGAAACCGGACTTGATTCAGCCAACGAATGCGGCACTGCCGACTCGCGATGGCCAATCGACTTTGACGCGCACGCTGGGGCTCAAGATTGGGCGCATCGTGATTGATCCCGGGCACGGCGGACACGACACCGGAACGATTGGCCCGACCGGCTTGATGGAGAAAGACTTGTGCCTGGACGTCGCGCTGCGCCTCGGCAAAATCATTCAGCAGCGGCTGCCCGGCGCCGAGGTGGTGTACACGCGTTCCGACGATACGTTTATCTCGCTGGAGGAGCGCACGCGCATCGCCAACGAATCGAGAGCGGACCTTTTCATTTCCATTCATGCGAATTCCAGCCACGACCACGCGGCACGCGGAGTTGAAACGTATTATTTGAACTTGAAAGGCTCCCCGGATGCCATGGAAGTGGCGGCGCGCGAAAACGCCACGGCGCAGGAGAGCATTCACGACCTGGAAGACATCGTGAAGAAGATCGCGCGCAGCGAGAAGATCGATGAATCGCGGGAATTTGCCGCGGACATCCAGGAATCGCTGGCCAAGCGCATCCAGAAACTCAACAAGACGGTGAAAGATCGCGGGGTGCGCAAAGCGCCGTTCGTGGTGTTGGTTGGCGCGGATATGCCGTCAATCCTGACGGAGATTTCTTTCCTGAGCAATCCCGCGGATGAGCAGCTTCTGAAAAAGCCGGAACATCGCCAGCGCGTGGCGGAAGGCTTGTACCAGGGCGTGGCCAGCTATCTGCAGAGCCTCAATAGCGTGACCATGAACTCGCCCGCGAAATCCCTCGGACCCACCCCGGCAAGCACTTCAGTTGAACAATCGCGGAACCAGCGTTAGTCTGGTGGTGTCAAACAAAATGTTAGGGATGCGCCAATTCCTTTTTGTCTTCGCTTTCGCTGTCCTGAGCGCCGCGAACAGCTCCGCGCAGCAAAGCAACCCCGCACAGCCGTCACGATTTTGGCTGGCAAGTATCGCGATCCCAGCAGTTCCTATGAGGTGTACACGTCACTGCTGAGGCCCAAAATGCAGCCGTCTACAGTGGGCAGATTTACAGCAGTAGATGACTGGGGGCTTATCGCTCTAGTGGGCGACATAGTCTTCGAGGTGCGGCAACCGCGCAACATCTCGACCAAGGATTTGCAGGACCTCGCCTCCATCGTCGCGGCGGGATCAGACAAGACGCCGCTCCCGCCTATTCGCGCCTATTTGCCTCAAGAAGATCTGGAGAATGCCACGCAGCGGTATGCGCTGGGGCCGGTGGCATTTCGCGCGGCGGCGGAGACGCTGGGACGGCCGGAGTTTGCGTCGCTGGCGGATGCGGTGGGATTTTCGTCGGGTGCGGAGGCGATGCTGGCGCGCTATAAGGCCGGGGCGCTATTGATTCTGATCGATTATCCGACGCCGCAGCTTGCGGAATTGCATTTGCGGCACCTGGAATCGTCGCTGCCCGAGAAGGCGAAGCAAGGCGGGGCTACGGTCGAGCGCAAAGGCTCGCTGCTGTCCATTGTGATGGCGCCAGCCATGCCGGGATACGCGGCGAACCTGCGCAATGCGGTGAACTATGAGACGCAGGTGACGTGGAACGAGCCGAGTGCGACGGCCACGGATCCGCCGTGGGCGGTGGTTTTGTATCGCATTTTCGTGGGCACGGGCATTTTTATGGGTGCCGCGGTGGTGCTAGGGATTGCGTTTGGCGGGTTGCGCGTGTTTACGAAGAGGCTTTTGCCCGGAAAGATATTTGACCGGCCGGAGCGCATGGAAATTCTGCAGTTGGGGCTGTCGGGCAAGACGATCGATCCACGCGATTTTTACTGAGCGCTAATCGAGCGAGCGGGCGTTCCAGCAAGTAGCGGCAACGCGGCCACGGCCTGTGGAGTAAAACCGAGTGGGAACTAGACACCCCGACATGCTGCCTAGCTGGGGCGCAGCGGTGCTGCACCCCTACGGGGAATCAAGTAACGCATTTCCTTCCTTGACGTCTAACTAGAGGTCGGGTGTCCTCACTTTGAACAGACAGTTTCATGACGTAAACTCTAGGGATAGGTCTATGGAGTTATGCCCAACCATGTCGCAAACCACGAAAACAGCACGACTTAGACAACAAAAGACGACGCTGGCCGGCGCGGCTGCCCTGGCGGTGCTGTTACTGGCGACCGCCGCCTTTACCGCGGGCTGCGGGAAGACTTCGGCTGGGGACCCAGGGGCTGCGACGGGCGGGGCGCCTCCGGCGATGCCGGTGCAAGTGCGTGTCGCACAAGAGGAAAAGATTCCGGATACCACCGAGTATCTGTCCATCCTGAAGTCGCGGCATTCGGCGACCATTAATCCGCACGTGGAAGGGTACATCACGAAAATCTTTGTGAAGTCGGGCGATTACGTGCCGGCGGGGACTCCGCTGATACAGATCGATCCGCTGAAGCAGCAAGCAGCGGTAAGCAGCCAGGAAGCGGCGCGGGCGGCGCAAGACGCAAACCTGCGGTATGCGCAGATTCAATTGGATCGCGAACGGAAGCTGTACGCCGCGGGGGTGGTGCCGAAGGCGGAGGTGGATAACGCGCAGACGACTTACGATGCCGCCGTGGCGCAACTGAAATCGATGACGGAACAGGTCAACCAGCAGCAAGTGGAATTGCACTATTACCGGGTGGCGGCACCGATGGATGGAACGGTAGGTGACATTCCGGTGCGCGTAGGGGATCGCGTTGCCGTGACAACGCTGCTGACGACGGTAGATGAGCGGGGACCGCTGGAAGCGTACATTTACGTGCCGGCGGACCGCGCGCGGAATTTGAGGATGGGCGCGCCGGTGCATCTGGTGGAGGACGCCGGAAACAAGATCGCCGACACGCAGATTACGTTCATTTCGCCGCAAGTGGATACGGAAACGCAGACGGTACTGGCGAAGGCCAGCGTAGAGAACGCATTGGGGAAGTTGCGTGTTGCGCAGCAGGTGCGGGCGCGCGTGGTGTGGTCGGAGCACGAGGGAACGGTAATTCCGATTCTGGCGGTGACGCGCATCACTGGACAATTCTTTGCGTTTTTGGCAGTGAACGATGGGAAGAGCACCGTGGCCCGGCAGAAGCTGCTGAAAATCGGCGACACCCTGGGCAATGATTACGTGGTGCTGGACGGCATTAAGCCGGGGGACCACATTATTACTTCGGGGTTGCAATTTTTGCAGGACGGCGTGCCCGTGAGGGAGCAGGTGGCGGGCAGCGGGAAGTAACTGGCGGCGACCGCCGGGTCGAGCTGGAGAAAAGCCTCAGGCCCACACATCGGACCTGAGCTACAGGGTAGCCACCGATTCCGGTGGAAGGTGCGGGGCGTTGGTTGATTTTTTCATACGGCGGCCGGTGTTTGCCACGGTTTGCGCGCTGCTGATAATTCTGGGCGGCGCGATTTCCATTCCTACGCTGCCCATTGCGCAGTTCCCCAGCCTGGCGCCTCCGCAGGTGTTCGTCGGCAGTTTCTACATCGGCGCCAACGCACAAACGGTGGAGTCCGCGGTGACCATCCCTCTCGAACAAGCCATCAACGGCGTTCCCGGAATGAAGTACATGACCTCAACGAGCGGGAACGATGGCTCCAGCTCCATCATCGTCACCTTTGATATTTCGCGCGACGTGGATCTGGCTTCGGTGGATGTGCAGAACCGTGTCAACCAGGCGCTCGGACGTTTGCCGAGCGAAGTCAAAAACACGGGAATTTTTGTCACCAAGCAGGCCAGCGGGTTTGTGTTCGGCGCCGGCGTATATACGGAAGAAGGCCAGTACGACAGCTTGTTTCTCAGCAACTATATGGACGTGTATGTTCGCGACGCCCTCAAGCGCGTTCCTGGGGTTGCCGATGCCATCATTTTCGGGGAACGCAAGTACGCCATGCGATTGTGGCTCGATCCCTCGAAAATGGCGCAGCGCGGACTGACAGCCACAAATATCCTGGCGGCGCTGCAGGAACAGAACGTACAGGTGGCGGCCGGGGAGATCGGCCAGCCGCCGACACCGAGCGGGCAATCTTATCAAATCAGCGTACGCGCGATCGGGAGACTTAGCGAAGCAGCGGAATTCGACAACATCATTTTGAAGAGCGGGGCGGACGGAACGCTGGTGCGCGTGAAAGACGTGGGCCGCTCGGAGCTGGGCGCGGAGAGTTACGGTTCGCGGTTGCGCTACAACGGGCACGAAGCGGTGGGAATGGCCATCACGCAACTGCCCGGAGCCAATGCGCTGGACGTAGATAAAGCGGCTAAGGCCGAATTTCTGCGGCTGTCCAAGAATTTTCCGCCGGGACTGAAATACGCGATCGCTTTCGACACCACCAATGTGGTGAGCGAGTCCATCCGCGACGTGCTGATCACGCTGTTGCAGGCCATCGTGCTGGTGATCGCGGTCATTTTTTTGTTTTTGCAAGATTGGCGCAGCACGTTTATTCCGGCAATTACGATTCCTGTTTCGCTGGTCGGCACTTTTATTTTCATCAAGGCTTTCGGGTTTTCCATCAATACGTTGACACTGTTCGGTATCACGCTGGCCACCGGCTTGGTGGTGGACGACGCGATCGTGGTCATCGAAAACGTGGAGCGGCACATCGTGGAGGGCATCACCGAGCCGCACAACGCGGCATCGGTGGCCATGAAGGAAGTCGCGGGCGCGGTGATCGCCACCTCGCTGGTGTTGGTGGCGGTGTTCGTGCCGGTTGCGCTCTTTCCGGGAACGACAGGCATCCTGTTCCGGCAATTTGCGCTGACGATTGCCTTCTCTGTGGCGATTTCCGCGTTTAACGCACTGACCCTCACGCCGGCGCTTTCCGCTATTTTCCTGGGGCATCACCGCGAGCGGGTTCAGGGACGCTTTTTCCGTGCCTTTAACGTCGTGCTCAAAGGCGGCACTCGTTGGTACCAAAACTCCGTCCGGCACGTGCTGGGCGGCTGGAGATATGCTGCATTTGCGGCATTTTTGCTGGCCTTGGGCGGCACGTATTGGCTCTATCAGAAAGTCCCTCGCGGTTTTATTCCTGAAGACGACGAAGGCTACCTGATCGTGGTGATACAAGCGCCGCAGGGCGCTTCCCTGGAGTACACGTTAGGAGCAGTGAGCAAAGTGGAAGCCGCCGCATCCAACATACCCGAGGTCGAAGGCGTCTTTTCCGTCGGGGGCTTCAGCTTCTCCGGCTCGGCGCCCAATCGCGCGCTGGTCTTTATTCCGCTGAAACCGTTTCGAGAACGGCCGGGCGCTGGGCACACCGCAGCCGCGGTGCTGACTCGGCTGCGCGGCCCGCTGATGGGGATACCGGAGGCACTGGTGATCCCCTTCAATCCACCGGCCGTCCAGGGGCTGGGCGCGTTCGGCGGATTCCAGTTCGTGCTGGAAGACCAGGGGCGCAATACGCTGCAGGCGCTGGCGGACACCGCGAATCAAATGGCGGTGCAAAGCCGGACGAGCCCCGACCTTGCCGGACTTTTTTCCAGCTTCACCGCCAATGATCCGCAGTACCTGGTGCACATCGACCGGGAAAAGGCGAAAAGCCTGCAGGTGCCACTGAGCCAGATTACCGATGCGCTGCAGGTGTACATGGGTTCGGTATATGTGAATGACTTTGATTTCAACAATCGCGCGTACCGCGTTTACGTGCAGGCTGACCAGAGGTTTCGCTCCACGGCTAAAGATATCGCGCAATATTACTTGCGCTCCGAGACGGGGAAAATGATCCCGTTGGACAACCTGGTGAAGATCGAGCAGACCGCAAACCCGCAGGTCATCGGTCACTACAATTTGTTCCGCTCCGCGGAGATTGATGGCTCGGCGGCACCGGGACGCAGCACCGGAGAGGCCATGGCAGCCATGGAAGCGCTGGCGAAGAAGGTGCTGCCTAACGGCATGACCTTTGAGTGGACGGGGCTGTCGCTGGAAGAGCTGGAGTCCGGCGGCAAAGCGGCGATGCTCTTTGCGCTCGGACTGACCTTCGTGTACCTGACGCTGGCGGCGCAGTATGAAAGCTTTGTGTTGCCGTTCATCGTGCTGCTGGCGGTGCCCGTGGCATTGCTGGGCGCGATTGGCGGGCAGGCGCTGCGCGGATTGCAGAATGACGTGTACTGCCAGATCGGGCTGGTGATGCTCATCGGGCTCTCCAGTAAGAACGCCATTCTGATCGTGGAGTTCGCGGAGCAACTGCAGGAAAGAGGGCTGAGCATCGTGGATGCGGCGATTGAAGCGGCGCGCATCCGGCTGCGGCCGATCCTGATGACGTCGCTGGCGTTTATCCTGGGAGTTGTGCCGCTGGTGGTCGCGCGTGGCGCCGGCGCGGCGGGGCGCGTCTCCGTGGGGACCACGGTGTTCGGCGGAATGATCGCGGCCACGACGCTGAACTTGCTGTTTATTCCCGTGCTGTATGTGCTGGTGCGGAGTCTGGTGCCGAGCCGGCGAGCGCATACGGCTCCGGCGCCCGAGCCGGCGGATTAACGGCGCGCGTTTGTTCTCCAGAGACCTCTTTCCCGGTAGCAGTCGTAAGCCCGTAGTTTTCCTATACTTAGCCAGTTTTTCGTCTTGGCCGATAGCGGGCGCGGGCGGAATGTCACTGGAGTGTCACCGGGCTGTCATTTGTTGGTCCAGGACATGCGCGGTCACGGGTTTCGCGCTAGAGTCAGGTTATTGGGCCAGCTGAGGCTTGGGCTTGTAGCGAATTTCTCCTGGACACGTCTTGCGAGCCTGATTCTTTTTGTCTGCCAAAGCAGAAAAGCTGGATTCGGAGGAATTGACACATCTTAAGCAGAATTTTTACAGGCGGTGTACGGTCTCCAATAGGGAGAACGCAGGCCGTATTGTTTTTGATGCGCATCCGCGGGGAACCTTGGCGGACCGATCGGCCGGAGCCTGAGTTGAGGGCCGGCGCAGCGCAGTTTTGCGTGAGGGAGGTAGAGGCATGAAGCCCCTGTTGCACGACGTTTGCGGCGCAGGCCATCGCCTGCTCCTGGTGACCTTACTGTTGGGCGCGGGGACGTTTGCGCAGAACGCACCTCCTCCTTCCGCTCCGGAAAATCCTCAGGAATTGAACGGCAAGATCGAGTTGCTCACGCGGTCGCTGCAGCAGACGCAAACGGAATTGGCACGGTCGCGGACGGAAATCGAGCAGCTCCGCGCGACCTTGGAGCAAGTGCTCAAGCGGATGGACAGCGTCGCAGCAGGGATGTCCGCCGCGGGAGGGGCTGCTGCAGGCGCCAATGCAGCGCAGGTGACGCCGGAGGAAACGCCTCGGGCGGCGCAGATTTCGCAAGACGATTGGGAGTTGCTGAATGCGCGCGTCGAGGAACAGCGGCAGACGAAGGTGGAAAGCGGGTCGAAGTTTCGACTGAAGCTCTCCGGGCTGGCGCTGTTTAATGCGTTCGACAACTCGGGTCAGGTGGACAACCTGGATGTGCCGGACATTGCTGTTCCGAGGCTAACTGGATATTCGGAGGGCGGAGGCGGCGCTTCGGTGCGGCAATCGATTATCGGCCTGACGGGATTTGGTCCGACGATTTTTGGCGCGCGCACCAGCGCGGATTTGCAAATGGGATTTTATGGCGGCCTGCCGAGCGGATATACGGCGACGAGTTCCGGAATCGTCAACTTGCGGCTGGCGCGCATTCGGTTCGACTGGGAGGACACCTCGCTGGTCGCGGGCCTCGATGCGCCGTTCTTCTCGCCGAATTCGCCGAGCACGTACATGTCGGTGGCGGTTCCCGGGCTGGCGTCGGCGGGGAATCTCTGGACGTGGACGCCCACTTTGCGTGTCGAGCGGCGATTCAGCGGAGCGTTGGCGCCGGTAAAGCTGGAGTTCGGGCTGCTCGACCCGTCGTCGAACATTAGCTATACGACGAATACGAACCTGCGCGTGCCCAACGCGGCCGAGAGTTCGCACATCCCGACGTATGCGGCGCGAGTTTCCTTTCGCAAGAAGTCAGAAGATGGTCCGGTGTCTTTTGGTTTCAGCGGCGTCTATTCTCCGCAGGAATTTTTTGGCGGCTATCAATTGACGGGTTGGGCGGGGATTGCGGATTGGAAGTTATCCCTGCTGCCGCGCACGGAAGTCAGCGGGCAATTTTTTACCGGGCGCGGAATCGACGGGTTCGGCGGGGTTCCCGAGAATCCGTATCCGCTGCAAAATCCGCTGATTTACACGACACTGACGGCGCGGCTTCTGGCGGACGTGGGCGTGATTGGCGGCTGGTCGCAGCTCAAATTCAAGTGGAACACGCAGAATGAGTTCAACGTGGCGGCGGGCACGGGCGGGCGTAATTCGGCGGGGCTGCGCCGGGCTATGGGCTCCAACTTTCCGGCGCTGCTGATACCGGCGCGCAATCAGATGATATTCGCGAACTATATTTTCCGGCCGCGGTCGGACTTGCTGTTCTCCGCGGAATACCGGCGCTTGCGGACGTACGAAGTGCGTGGCTCTCCGGACACGGCGGGACAGCTGGGGCTAGCGGTCGGTTTTTTATTTTAGCTGCTTATGAAGCCACATCGCCAAATCCTCATTCTTGCATTTTCAGCGGCCTCCGCCGTCTTAGCCCTGGCGCAGGCGAATCCGGTTGAGCGGCGCGGCCAGCTGAGTGGCGAAGTAGCCTTGGTACAAGCGGTGACGGGAGCTTCCACTAAAGATGCATCGCGCGTGGTGGTGTGGCTCGCACCGATGGATGCGGTTCAGCAGGTGCGCGTTACGGAGAGGCATTATCGGTTGTTGCAGCACAACAAGCGGTTTGAGCCGGGATTGTTGGTTGTTCCGGTGGGAAGCGTGGTGGATTTTCCCAACGCCGACCCGTGGTTCCACAACGTTTTTTCGCTGTACCGCGGAAAGCGCTTCGACTTGGGCTTGTACCAGGCTGGAGCGCAACGGTCCGTAAAGTTCGATCGCGTGGGGCCATCGTATTTGTTCTGCAACATTCATCCGCAGATGACTGGGGTGGTCTTGGCAGTGGATTCGGAGCTTTTTGCGGTCACCGACAAAAGCGGACGGTACTCGATCGAAGGCGTGGCGCCAGGGAAGTACGTTTTCCATGTCTGGTACGACAACGCAGCACCCGAGTCGCTTGAGGCGTTGGCGAGGCCGGTGAACATCGAAGCGGAGACGCGCGCACTGCCCGCGATTTCCATCAAAGTTACCAAGCAGACCCAAACGGAACACAAGAACAAGTATGGGCAGGACTACGATCCGGATACTCTGAAAACGGACTACTGACATTCGCAAAAAACTTGCAAAACCTCATGAGGACAAAACGATGAGCGACACAGTGCTTGTGGTAGAAGACAGCCGGGCGATGCAACGGACGCTGCAACGACTGCTGGAAGCGGACTCCTTGCAGGTGCAGATCGCCTCGGACGGAATTTCCGGTCTCGAGACGTTCCGCAAGCAACCGCCGAGCGCCGTGCTGCTCGATCTGAAGCTGCCGGGGATGTCCGGCAAGGAGCTGTGCCGCGAGTTCAAGACCATTGCGGCGTCGGTACCGATCGTGGTGCTCAGCGCTAATGCCGAAGTGGAAGACAAGGTGCTGCTGCTGGAGTTGGGCGCTGACGATTATGTGACGAAGCCGTTCAGCCCGAAGGAATTGCTGGCGCGAGTGCGCCGCGCGATGCGGCGCGGTGCGGCCAAGGAGGCGGTCTCCAGCGTGCCGGCAAAGAACGTCAGCCATCAGGTGCTCACGTTCGGCGATTCGCGCGTGGATTTCACGAGCATGGAAGCCACGCAAGGCGGGAAGCCGGTGACGCTGACCGCGCAGGAATTCAAACTGCTGAAATTCTTTGCGGGATCCCCCGGAAGAGTGCTATCGCGGGACGAGTTGCTGAATGAAGTCTGGGGCTATCAGAATTACCCTTCTACGCGCACCGTGGATAACCACATTCTTCGTTTGCGGCAAAAGCTAGAGCCGGATTCGGCGAATCCGCGCTATTTTCTGACGATTCACGGCGCCGGATACAAATTTGTTCCGGGGAATCCGGCGGTGAGCGCAAAGGCGTAGAAGCACACGCTGGGAAGCGAAATGACCCATTTTCGGCTGCGCACGCAACTGTTTCTGGCCACGCTGCTGACCATCTTCGGTCTGACGGGCGGACTTTTGTTTATTATTCGCCACACGGTCGGCGTAGAGACGGAACGGCAAGTGCGCGACGGCACGGAAGAATCGGTGCGCGCGTTTGAAAGCGTGCAACGGCAGAGAGAGCAGCAGCTTTCGCGCACGGCGGCGATGCTCGCGGATCTTCCCATCCTGAAAGCGTTGATGACCACACAGCACGCGCTCACGATTCAGGACGCCTCGACTTCGTTGTGGAAACTGGGAGGAAGCGATCTGTTCGTCCTGGCCATGCCCAACCGCCAGATCGTGGCGTTGCACATGACGAAAAAGGGGTTGCTAGCGGAGAGCGCCGAGCGCGACTTGAAGCGGTCGATCGAGCAAGGCGAGGATACCTCCTGGTGGTACGACAACGGCCGGCTGTATGAGGTATTTCTGCGCGCGATCACGGCCGGCGCGGGAGCCACTACGCAGGAGCTCGGCTTCCTGGCCATTGGCTACCAGGTGGATTCGAGCGTGGCGGCGCAGCTCGCGCTGGTTGCGGGCAATCAGATCGCGCTAACCACCGGGAATGATCTCATTGCGTCGACGCTGCCGGCCAAGGATGAAGCGGCCATGCAGCGGAAGCTGGCCCAGAACGATCCGCAGCTCGAATCCGGCTCACGGGAAGTGACCCTGGACACGGACGGCTACGCGTTCTCGTCGGTACTGCTGCATGGCGCGTTGCCCTCGCCGGTGCGCTGCTACGTGATGATGCCGCTGGGTCCGGGGAACAGTTTCATGCAGCGGCTGAATCGCACGATTTTTATTCTGGGCGCCTCGGCGATTATTTTTGGTGCGCTGCTGTTTGGTTTGCTGTCGCGGAAAATCACCAAGCCGCTGGACAATCTCGTTTCGGGCGTCCGGGCTCTGGCGGCAGGCGATTATGCGTACTCCATCACGCCGGAAGGCACCAGCGAAGTCGCGGAGTTGAGCACGGCGTTTGCGAAAATGCGCGGCGAACTGTTGGCGTCTCAGCAGCGACAGATTGAAACGGAGCGGATCGCGGCGCTGGGCCGGGCGGCTAGCTCCATTTCACACGATTTGCGGCATTACCTGGCGGCGGTGGTGGCCAATGCGGAATTTCTTTATGAGGCGGATGAGCTGAAGCTCGACAAGAGCGAAATCTATCAGGAGATCCAGACGGCTTCCACACAGATGACCGATCTCATCGACTCGCTGCGCGAGTTGGCGCATCAGCGCACGGCGATTTCACCGGAGGTTACCAGTCTCGAGCAGGTCCTTCGCCGCGCGATCGAAGCGGTGAAGGTACGGCCGGAGTTTCGGAGTCGGGCCATTACAC
>WNEY01001968.1_pt1 | contig 14839 bp, 13 predicted proteins | sample 5400531 | NCBI WGS metagenome assembly WNEY01 (sample SAMN13153338, study PRJNA577476) | soil metagenome | isolation source: 200 cm saprolite under Douglas fir tree site 1 | place: USA:California | collected 2015-04-18
CAGCAATTCTTCCCGACCTCGACCCGCTCCGAGCTGTTCTTCGAGATGCGGCTGCCGGAAGGCACCGCCATCGGCGTGACCGACGCGACCGCGAAGAAGGCCGAACGCCTGCTCGCCGGCGATCCCGATATCGTCACCTACACCACCTATGTGGGACAGGGCTCGCCGCGCTTCTGGCTCGGGCTCAACCCGGTGCTGCCCAACCCGAACTTCGCGCAGATCGTCATCGTCACCAAGGACCTTGCGGCGCGCGAGCGCGTCAAGGCCCGGCTCGAGAACGCCATCGCCGACGGCGCAGTGGCGGCGGCTCGCGCGCGGGTCGACCGCTTCACGTTCGGCCCGCCGGTCGGCTTCCCCGTGCAGTTCCGCGTGGTCGGGCCCGACCCGATGAAGGTGCGCGCGATCGCCGAACAGGTGCGCCAAGTCATGGCGGACAACCCCAAGATCGTCGACCCGCATCTCGATTGGAGCGAGCAGGTGAAGTCGATCCGGCTCGAGGTCGACCAGGACCGCGCCCGCGCGCTCGGGCTGACGCCCCAGGACGTCGCCCAGACGCTGCAGACGCTGCTTTCGGGGTACACCGTCACGCAATATCGCGAAGGCATCGAGCACATCGACGTGGTCGCGCGCGCGGTCGCCTCCGAGCGCCTCGCGCTCAATCGGCTGCCGGCGCTGACCGTCGCCACCCGCAACGGCGTCGCCGTGCCGCTCTCGCAGATCGCACGCCTCAACTATGAATACGAGGAGCCGATCCTGTGGCGGCGCAACCGCGACATGGTGTTGACCGTGCGCGGCGACATCGTCGATCGGGTGCAGGCGCCGGACATCAGCAAGGCGGTGGAGCCCAAGCTGCAAGGCATCAAGGACGCCCTGCCCTACGGCTACCGCATCGAGACCGGCGGATCGATCGAGGAGAGCGTCAAGGCGAACGGCGCGCTGGTCGCCGTGTTCCCGGTGATGGCGATCGCGATGCTGGCGATCCTGATGATCCAGCTGCAAAGCTTCTCGCGGCTGGCCTTGGTGTTCGTCACCGCGCCGCTCGGGCTGATCGGCGCGACCGGCGCGCTGCTCGTCTCCAACCGGCCGTTCGGCTTCGTCGCCCTGCTCGGACTGATCGCGCTCGCCGGCATGATCATGCGCAACACCGTCATCCTGGTCGACCAGATCGACCGCGATATCGCGGCGGGCCACGGCCGCCAGCGCGCGATCATCGGCGCCACCGTGCGCCGCGCCCGCCCCGTGGTGCTCACCGCGCTTGCCGCCATCCTCGGCATGATCCCGCTCGCCGGCAGCATCTTCTGGGGGCCCATGGCGATCACCATCATGGGCGGCCTGTTCGTGGCGACCGTGCTGACGCTGCTCGTGGTGCCTTCGCTCTACGCGCTGTGGTTCGCGGTGCGCAGCGACGAGACCGTCGATGCCTTCATCGAGCACCCCGACACGGCCGAGCATTTTGTCCGGCCGGTGGTGCCGATCCGCGTCGCCGCCGAATAGCGCGAGGCGCCTCGCTGTGTTCCCTCAACCCATCGACCTATCAGTAAGGAGCTCAAAATGAATTGGTATTATCGCGAGCCGACCCTCGGGGAAATCCTGTCCGACTCCATCATCGGGGCGGTGATGGCGGCTGACGGAGTCGACCGGCACAAGCTCGAGGCCACGTTGCGGCACGCCGGCATGATCTTGAGCAGCGCGCAGGACAGTTGGCGGCAGCCGCGATCGGAGGCGTGCTGCCGGCCGACCGACTGAAATCCCGAATTACTCCGCCGCGACCGGCGCGGGCTCCACGAACCGCGAAACCCACTTGTTGCGGCGCTTCACGTTCAGCTGATACATCGCCTCGAACTCGTCCGGCGGGAAGGAATGCGTCGATGGCCGCGCGAGCAGCGCGTCGCTCCACGCCTTGAGGCGCGGAAACGTCTCGATGTGACCGAGCCGCTTCAGCCGGTCGAGGAAGGCATAGCGCTGCAGGAACGGCGCATAGGCGGCGTCCACCAGCGAATACCTGGCGCCGTTGAAGAACGGACCACCGCCCTGCTTCTCGAGCGCCTTCTCCAGGCGATCGAACGCCACTGGAATCTTCTCTGCCGCCTTGACGTAGTCGGCCTCGGTGTCGGCGTAAGCGGTGCCGGTTACCGCCTCGGCGAAGCTCGGCACATAGTCGGTCCAGGCCCGGTTCACGGCGCGCGCGACCACATCCTCCGGATGCAGCCGCGGGGGGATCGTCTCGTCCAGGTACTCGGCAATGGCATTGGACTCGAACAAGGACACCCGGTCGTCGATGCGCAGCACCGGCACCTTCTTGTGCGGCGAGACGGCGAGGAACCAGTCGGGCCGGTTGTCGGGCTCGATGTGGCGGAACTCGAACTCGATGTTCTTCTCGCGCAGCACGATCGCCGCGCGCTGCACCCAGGGGCAGGTCTTGAAGCTTACCAGCAGATATTTCGCCATGGCGTCCTCGCGTCAATTCTCCGGCCGGCATGATGGCATGCCCGGGCCGGCGATTTAAGCACAATTCGTCACGGACCGAATGGCGATAACGGCGCGTCAGGGCTGCGACGCCGAACGAATAGCCGCCTCGATCTGCTGCGGCTTGATCGGCAACCGGTTGAACTCGACCTTGAACGGACGCAGCGCATCGCACACCGCGTTGGCAATCACCGCCGGCGGCGCGATCGGCCCGCCCTCGCCCACGCCCTTGACGCCGAGCGGATTGAGCGGCGACGGCGAGTGCTGGTGGATGAGCTCGAAGGCCGGAATCTCGCAGGCGGTCGGCAGCATGTAGTCCATCAGCGAGCCGGCGAGCAGCTGCCCTTCGGCGTCGTAGGTGAACTCCTCGAGCAGCGCGCCGCCGATGCCTTGCGCGGCACCGCCGACGATCTGCCCCTCGACCAGCAGCGGATTGACCACCACGCCGCAATCATGCGCGATGGCGTATTTCTCGATGTTGAGACGCCCGAGCTCGATGTCGACTTCGATCAGCGCCGCGTGCACGGCATAGGACCAGGTGACCGTCGGCGGCTCGAAGTAATAAGTCTCCTCCAGGCCGGCATCGACGCCCTGCGGGCGGCCGTGATCCCAACCGGGACGCGCCGCCTGCGCCACCTTGGCGAGCGATATTTCGGCGCCGGGTACGCCGACGATGCCGACGCCGCCTTGGCGCAGCTCGAGATCGGTGGCGGCGCATTCCAGGACATTGGCGGCAATGGCAAAGACCTTGTCGCGCAGCCGCTCGCTCGCACCGTGGATGGCGCCCGATAAAGTGACGGTCGTGCGGCTCGCAATGGTGCCGAAGCCGATGGCGATCCCTGCCGTGTCGGCGAGCGACATGACCACGTCGTCCGGATCGACCGACCAGGCGTCGGCCACGACCTGCGCGAAGATCGTCTCCATGCCTTGGCCTTGCGGGCATGCGCCGGACGACACATACACCTTGCCGGACGGATCGATCCGCACCGTCGCGCTTTCGAACGGGCCCACGCCGGTGCCCTCGACGTAGCAGCCGATCCCGAGACCGAGATAGCGGCCGTGGTCACGCGCGGCGCGCTGACGCGCGCGGAATGCATTGATGCCACCGATCGCGGCCAGCGCCTTCTGCAGGGCTCCCGGATAATCGCCGCCATCGTAGACGATCGGCTCGCCGTCGCGATAAGGAATGCCCACGCGATACGGCATCTCGTCGGCGCGGATCATGTTGCGCAGGCGCACGTCGGCAGGCTCGAGGCCGAGCTCGGCGGCGACGAGATCGATGACGCGTTCCATCGCAAAGGCGGCTTCCGGCCGGCCCGCGCCCCGATAGGGCGCGTTGGGAACCTTGTTGGTGGCGGCGATGCGGGCGTCGATCGCCAGCGCATCGATCTTGTAGGGGCCGACGAGATGGACCGCGGTGTTGTAGACGACGCCGGCGCCGATCGGATTCCACGCGCCGCAATCGACGATGAAACGGTCACGCAACGCGAGGATCCGCCCGTCGCCGTCGAAACCGACCTCGACATCGTGTAGCTGATCGCGGGAATGACACGAGCACATCAGGTGCTCGCGGCGGTCCTCGATCCATTGCACCGGCCGCCCGAGCCGGCGCGCCAGGAACGGGATCAGCAGGTCCTCCGGGTAGACGTGCCCCTTGAGGCCGAAACCGCCGCCGACGTCGAGCGCGACGCAGCGGATGCGCGCTTCCGGCAGCCGCAACACCGCGGCCGCCTCGCGGCGCACCCAATGCACGACCTGGGTCGACGACCAGATCGTCACCTGGTCCGTGCGCGGCTCATGGAGGCCGACAACGCCGCGGCATTCCATGGGCGCGGCCGCATAGCGATGATGTTGGAAGCGGCGTTGCAGCCGGTGCGGCGCGCGCGCGAGCGCGGCATCGATCTCGCCCTTGCCGATGGTGAAGGCGCCGATGAGGTTGGTCGCGAACTTGTCGTGGATGACCGGTGAGCCCTGGCGCAACGCAGCTTCCGGATCGACGACGGCGGGCAGCGGCTCGAGGTCGAGCTCGACGAGTTGCGCCGCGTCCTCGGCGGCGTAGCGGCTCTCCGCCACGATCACCGCCACCGCCTCGCCCACGTGGCGGACCTTGTCGTGGGCGAGCAGCGGTTGCTGCGGATTGATGAACTTGTGTTGGACCAGCGTGGTCCATTTGCGCGGCAGCGAGAGCTGGGTGTCCGACACCGGCGGGAGGAGGCGCGCGAGCTCGGCGCCGCCGAGGGTGAGGACAACGCCCGGCGCCGCGGCGGCGCGCGAAAGGTCCACGGCGCGGATGCGCGCATGCGCGACCGGGCTGCGCACGAACACCGCGTGCAGCATGTGCGGCAGCTCGAAATCGGCGATGAACTGCCCGCGGCCGGTCAGCAGGCGATGGTCCTCGCGGCGCAGGATGGAGCGGCCGACGAAGGGTGGTTTCCGGGGAGCGTTCATGCGGGGATTGTGGTTCAGGCGAGAATGCACCGTCTAGCATCTTATCGGCGCTGTCGCCTGAATTTTTGCCGAGTGCCGGCTCGCTTGACTGACCGAATGATCGAAATCTATCTATTTGGTCGCAAACCGCACGTCATCTCACCCGCAACAATGGAATATGCATGCCGACGCCATCGCATGCCGCCGATACCCGCGACCGCAAACCTCTGGTCCTGATCTGGCTCAATGAAGCCGACCTCTATCTGCGAGCGGCCACCGAGGCCGGGCTCGCGCAAATGATCGAATTTGCCACCGTGCCTGCCACCGCGCGGCCGGACCCGGAGCTGCTGGCGCGCGCCGCCGGCGTGCTGGCCTGGAGCCTGCCGCCCGGCATCATTCCCTCGATGACGAGCCTGCGTTGGATCCAGACCCTGTCGGCCGGCGTCGAGAATTGGCTGGCGCGCCCCGACCTAGATCCCGCCATCGACCTGACCTGCGCGCGCGGCGTCCATTACGAGCAGATGCCGGACAACATCATCGCCGCCATCTACTACGTCGCCAAGCCGCTCGATCAGGCGCGCCGGCAGCAGGAGCAGCGCGCGTGGAAACGGCTCGTGCCGGAACCGCTCGCCGGCAAGACGCTCGGCATCATCGGCCTTGGGACCATCGGCGCCGACCTCGCGCGCAAGGCCGAAGTGCTGGGCATGCGCGTGATCGGCGTCAAGCGCACGCCCGAGCCCGTGCCGGGGGTGGATGCTGTGCATACGCTCGATCAGCTCGATCTCGTTCTTGCGCGTTCGGACTTCGTGGTTCTTCTGCTGCCGGTCACGCCAGCGACCGAGAACGTGATCGACGCGCGTGCGTTGAGCCATATGAAGAAGAGCGCCTGGCTCTTCAACTTTGCGCGCGGACCGCTGGTGGTGGATGCCGACCTCGTCGCGGCGGCGGAAAGCGGGACCATCGCCGGCGCGGTGCTCGACGTGTTCCGCCTCGAGCCCTTGCCGGAGGATCACCCGTTCTGGAGCACGAAGAACATCGTCGTGCTTCCCCACGTCGGCGGCGTACATCCCCAGCGGGACAAATTCGTCGCCGCGCTGTTCGTCGAAAACGCACGGCGATTCGCCGAAGGACGCCCATTGCAGGCGCTGGTGGACCGCGCTCGCGGCTACTGACATTTGCGGCCGCTCGTGCGGCAAACGGCACTGGAAACGCGAGAATTGGTGGGCCCGGGAGGACTCGAACCTCCAACCAGACCGTTATGAGCAGCGACCAGTCGTCGGATGATCCTGAAAAATCAAATACTTAGGAGGAGCGCTCAAGAGCGTTTGTTCACGATCGGTACGCGCATTTCATTGGCCAATCATTGGTCGATAAGAAATGACACGACTGTCAACCACAAGGCTGCCTCAATACCACTGCCGACATCACGTTAGTGCTGACGCTGTTTGGAGGCAAGCGCATGCGCGAGTTCAGCAGATGCCGTCACTGCGATGCTGCCACCAACTGTTCGAGGTAGCGGGGCGCATCAGGCGACCCAAGTTTTGTTGCCCGCTCGTACCACTCACGGGCCTGAGCCACGTCGGAGACCAAGCCAAGCGCCCCCCGCGCGGCTAGAAGGGCCGGATCGAAGGTCATGCCGAGCTCAAGCGCGGCCTGAGCGCTACCGGCATTGGCCGCGCGCCGCAGGAACGTCCGCGCCGACGCAATATCGCCTTGCTTGAGGAATTCCGTTGCGCGCTCGATCAGCATGGTGACCTCCACCGGATCGAGCGGCTTCATCCCCGGGGGTGGGGTAGTCCGACTGGGCTGAGGCGCCAAATGCGCGTCTTTCCTTTCAACCCATTCGAACCGAACAACTTGGCTGTCGATGAGCTCGTCATCAGCTGAGCGCAGATCGATCGCGGTGTCCATCACGCCGACGAAATCCTTGGGCGCATAGGCGAACGCTTGATCGAGATCGCGCGGCCATAGCCGCCAGACGGATGCACCGATAGGCGTGCCAGCCGACAACTTGGATCCTAGCGCGAGGCCGCTCAGCGTCAGCGCTTCCCCGCCCGTGCCACCGTCGAGTGAAACGCCGAGCGGCAGGCGCTCGTTCACAAAACCCTTTTGACGGTCGACCAGCAAGCGCGCCGGGGGCACCGCGATCTTGGCGTGAGACACCGCCATCGGCGGTATCACCGTGTCGGCCACGGGACGCTTTCCGGCACTGTTGAGAAACAGGAACAGCGCAAGACCAACAATGATTGCCGACAGGGTGAGGCCAAGAAGGAATCTCCCGCTCCCGCGAGCCACAGTCTTTGGCGGTGCTGGAATGGGCGAGGTCGGGATCGAGCCCCAGTCGGGAGACCGCCGAGCGGCTGAGCTGGCGATTGCGTCGTCGACCGGGCGCGTCGTCAAAGGCGGCAGCTCGATATTGGGCCCCCCGATGCCGGGTGCCATCGGCGGCGCGTTGACGAACCCGGCTGCGGGGGTCGCCTTGTCGATGATGAGCGATGGCGCCGCTGGTACATCCCCCGCCTCCGGCCCCGAAGACGCTTTGGGCGCGGACGCGGGAGTCGCCCGTGCCTGAGTGACCGCCATGCGTTGCGACCCTTCGACTGACGAGCGACGGCTTTCGTCGGGTGGGCAGGAGTGGGCCGCTGCGGTCCGGTCCCCGCCGGGGCCTGGAACGCTCATCAGTATCGCCGCAATCTCGGCGAGGCTCTTGCCGCGCAGCTCCGGACCCAGTTGCTCAGGCTCGCCCCGGGAGGGCCTGCCTTTCTCCTCGATTTCTTGCCGGAGGGAGGGTTGATGAACGTTATCGTCCATAATCTGCAGTTTAGCTAGAATTACCATTTCTTCCAAGTGAATTGGTATCCGATCGCCACCGTAGCCCCCCAAAGCCCTGATTTGGCACGGCGGCCCGCCACCTTCAGCCCATAAAGGCCGAGAATTCTTTTGCCTCCTACGGCCGCGCGACCTGCGGCACCATAGGAGCCGCTCCTGGCCGAGGGCTCGTTGAGAGGGTTGCTGACGCGCAGGCGCGTTCAGCCCCTCAAAAACAGGTGTTGATCCAGCCGTGATGGGTCAAGAATAAGCATTCATCGCTATTATTGACGTACGAATCCCATCCACCCCCGGTGACGCCGATCACGACCGGCGCACCCCACCCCCGCCGCCAGCCCCACCCCGGGCGAACAACGCCGCCGCGAATGGCCGCAGCACTGTGGGCGCCGGCGGCATGCGCCGCCGCAACACCGCGACCGGGCGCACCGACCGCGACCCCGTGCAGCCCGCTCCCGGCACGCGCCCCGCCCCTCTGCGCGAAGGCACAATCAGACGCGGAAGTCGCCATCACCAACAGTAAAGCGGCACCGACCCAAAACTGTTTCATGACGTCACCATTCGGCGGCTTTTCGCAAGACCGATTTTCAAATGGTGGATCACACGAATTTCTATCGCCTTAAATTGGAGCCTCGATTTGAGGAGAGGATCGTGTGTCAATATTTACGAAGGCGAAGGGCGTGCCATGGCTTGTCACAGCGGGACTCGCGCCGTTTGCGCGGCCGCAACCAAGTCAGCGCCTGCCGCCCAATTGCTAATCCGAAAAGCAAGACTTATGATCTTTTCGCACTTTTTGCGGGGAGATGCATGCGGCGGGCGTCGCGACGACGAAACGTTACAGTATTGCTCCTCGCCGCGGCGTTTCTTTCCGCCTTGGCGTGTAGCTCAGCGCCGGCACAGACGCGGAATTGGGCCGGTCCGCGGCCCGACCAGAATATGGTCCCGGATCAGCCTGGCTACGTTCCGAGCACCAGCGAGGAGCAATTGCCGGCCGAGCTCCACAAGCAAGTGGTGTTCTTTCGAACGACCGAGCCTCCCGGAACCATCATCGTCAACACGTCCGAGCGATTCCTTTATCTCGTTCAGGGTAACAATCGGGCGATCCGTTACGGCATCGGCGTTGGTCGCGAAGGATTCCAGTGGTCCGGACTGAAGCGCATCGAGCGCAAGGCCGAATGGCCGGATTGGACGCCGCCGCCGGAAATGATCGAACGACAGCCCTATCTCCCGCGTTTCATGGCCGGCGGACCGGGCAACCCGATGGGTGCCCGCGCGCTGTACATTGGCGGCACGGTCTATCGCATCCACGGCACCAATCAGCCTTGGACCATCGGGTCCGCGGTATCATCTGGCTGTTTTCGCCTGACGAATCCCGACGTCATCGATTTATTTGAGCACGTCCCGGTCGGGACGCGAGTTGTCGTCTTGCAGGCCCCGCAGGTTTAGCGGTGGTCGGATGAACCGGGCGCGCGCTTATATCATCGTGGAGGTTTGCATGTCCGTCCGCGGCATCGCCACCGTGTTGACGCTGTTGCTAACGTTGTTCGCGACCGCGAGCGATCGCGCAATGTCGCAGACGCTAAAAGCGATCAAGGACCGGGGCGGCTTGATTTGCGGCGTCAGCCAAGGCGTCCTCGGGTTTTCCGCCCGTTCCCAAAGCGGCGATTGGACCGGTTTCGACGTTGATTTCTGCCGGGCGCTCGCGGCCGCAATCCTCAACGACCCTGCCAAGGTCAGCTACGTGCCGTTGTCCGCGAACGATCGCTTTCGCGCGCTGCAGTCCAGAGAGATCGATATTCTGTCGCGGAATTCGACCTGGACCATGTCAAGAGAAGCGTCCCTTGGCCTGACTTTCGCAGCAGTGACCTATTACGACGGACAGGGTTTTCTCACTCGACGCGCGCGCAATATCAACTCTGCATTGGAGCTCGGCAACAGCAAGGTCTGCGCGCAAAGCGGCACGACGACGGAGCTCAATCTCGCCGACTATTTCACCGCAAACGGCATGAAATATGAGCTGGTTTCTGCCGCTAGCGCGGACGATGCGGTAAAGGCTTATGAGGCCAACCGGTGCGACGTACTGACGACCGACGCATCGGCGCTGCACTCCGAGCGTCTCAAGATGACCAAGCCCGATGATCACGTCATCTTGGCGGATATCATATCCAAGGAGCCGCTCGGGCCGGCTGTTCGTCAAGACGATCCGCAATGGTTCAACATCGTGAAATGGACTCACTTCGCCATGGTCAATGCGGAGGAGCTGGGTGTGAGCTCAAAGACAATTGACGATGCGCTCAAGTCCAACAAACCTGAGGTCAAGCGCCTGGTCGGAATCGACGGAAACTATGGCGAGCAGATCAACCTAACCAACGACTGGGTTGTGCGAATCGTTAGGCATGTCGGCAATTATGCAGAGGTTTATGACCGCAACGTCGGCGTCAAGACCCCATTGGGCATCCCACGAGGCATGAACCAGCTCTGGTCTGCAGGCGGTATACTCTACGCACCGCCGATTCGGTGATTTTGATCGCGCGCTTCGTACCTCACGCCGGCTTCGGCGTGAGCGCGGCGATCGTCCGCATTCTTTCGGACAAGCTCTGCCTCCAACCGTGCAATGTTCTGAAACAGACGCTCGCTCGTTAAACGCAGAAAGTAAAACCCGAACTGCGGATTTTGGAAATAGAGCTCCCTGACCTGCTGATATGTGGCAGTGAGCACCTCACCGTCTTCAATGCATTCAACAGTCTGAGTGCGCCGATTGTCCGGCGCAAGCAGACCCAGTTCTCCGAACACCTGCCCGTTTGGAACAAGCATCCCCATTTCGCAGAGGCGATAGCGTCCGCTGACACTGTAAAACATCGCATCCGCGACGTCGCCCTTGTGGAACACGATCTCACCCTTGCGAAAGGATCGCCGCGACATGAACGGCTTCAGCCAGTCGATCGACGTTTCGCCGTACGAGGCAGCGGCCTCGACGTCGCGGATCAGCTTCTGCATCTGATGCAGCCGCAGCGTGTTGAGCGGCAGGAGAATCATGTTCAACAGCAGGGTTGGATAGATGCCGCCAAACAGCCCATAGACAATGAACAGCGAGTTGCACAACATGCTCACGATGCGCAGCGGGATCATTGTCTTCATCGCGCATGTGACGATACTTGATGCGACTGCCGCGTAGCCGAACCACATTGGCCATTCGACGCTCCTGACAAAATCCATGTTGTGCACCCTCGCCCAGAGCGACCTTCCCGGATCCGGATCAGACTAGACGGGGGGCGTCCGGGCAACAAATATCTCTTGAGCTGTGAAATTCATCACAGGCGCCTTGGTGGCAGCGGAGGCCTTGGGCACGAGTTCAGGGCCGTTTATGGCTGGTCCCGACGAACAAGAGCCAGGCCGCCAAAAATCTTTCGACGGCTGTGAACTGCATCACAGGGAAGCGCCATCCCTCTGCGCTATCGAGATGCCTTCGAACGGGGAAAGCACGAACATGAGCGTATTGGTTGATTGCGTCCTGGGCGCCCGGGTAGTGCCGATCCTGAGACCGGCAAGACTGTCCAACACGACCACCAACGGGCGTCATCCGCGCTGGCCGGTGCTGAGCATTTCGTTAGCGCTATTGGCTTCGCTCGCCTGGAACGGCTCTCTTGCCTGGATCGCGGGTAGAACCATCGGCATCTGGTGAGACGCGGCCGGCGACCGTCCGAAGCCCGCGAAGCCACCGGTGATCTCCGCCAACGGTTAGTCCCTTCCTTCAACCTGCGCCATCAATAACCTCCTCTGCCGCAGGTGAGGCCCTCGGCTGGTCTTTGCGGGGCCAGCCGAGGGCCGCCGCTGCGCGGAAGGTCCGTTGACTCAAGAGGGGCAATTTCTCCCGAGACCGGGCATTTTGCCATCATTCAGTTTAGCCGCTCGACGCTGATATTCCTTTGCCATGCGCCTGAGCTCGGCGGCTGATCCCGGCAGGCTAATTTCGCAGCGAACGTTCCGACAGATGCAAATCGTACTCGGCGCGGAATACGTTGCTATAAAGATTGGCGATCCATTGCCGCCCGCTTGCGGTGACATTGAGATATCGAATCGCAAGTTGGATGTGAGGTGAAACGCTGTTCCAATAAAACCGGGAATACAGATCGACAAGATCGGTAGACGAGCTGTAGCCAAGTTGCTCATTCATGCCGACTTCCGCAAACTCGTAATACAGCGCATTCGCTTTCCGCAGATATCGCGGATCACCGAGTTGTCCGATGAGATCGGCCGCTCGTACAAGGGAGCCCTCTTCGTTCTTCGCATCATCCGCCTCCCCGGCGATCGGAAATCTGGTGAATTCAATGGCGCTGGCGATCCTCGCGGCGTCGAAAACCTCGCTTGCTGCAATTCGGTTCATCACAAACAACTTGGACCGGTCAACATGATAAGGCAAAAGAGCAGCGTCGGAGGACCCGCGCGGCAGCTTTGCTTTGCGCCCGGTCTCGTCGATCACGTAGCCGTCCGGCCCATCGTCTTCGAGAATGCCGCGGACGTAGCCGATGTCATGCATGAGGCACGCTAGGATGACATGCGCATAATCAGTAGGAAGCGTGGGAACCAGTAGCGCGCGCCCCATCATGATGTCGTGCCCGGCCAGCGTAACAAGCATCGTGTGCTCGACGTTGTGGTAGAGAGCATCGCTATTGCCGATGCACTCGAGCGCGAGCCGCGCTGCGGACGGGACCAACTCGGTCAGCCGCGCGTGCGAGAGTCCGAACCTGCGACTCATGTTCGAGGCGAGAAAAGAGCTGAGTGCCTCGGCCGTCAGTTCGGGAACCGTAATCATGGCTGCCCCGCACTATCGAACGCGATTGTGAGCACAGCATTTGACTTCGGCAAGTTACGATCGATCGCAGACGATCGGGTCACCGCGGCGAGAACACCCGAAGCCACCCGCCGAGGCCCTCGACCGAGGCCTCACCTTGCGGCGGTGGGATTTGAATCAATTCGGCCGCTTGCGCTTTGGTCAAAGATGCTCGCAGGTATCTCAGCGACAACGCTTCCTTCGTGATCGCATTGAGACCGACGATCTGATCGGGCGACAGCAAGCTCTTTGCAAAGAAATCATCGCGCAGGCGACGGGCAACATTCTCCGAGAGCCCCGCGAACTCGGCGTAAGGCTTGAGTGCCGCTGCGTCCGAATACATCCACTCGAGCGTCTCGCGATACGCCCGCATAAAGCGCGCGATGACATCCCTACGTCTCTGCAAAGTATCCGCCGTCGCGATCATGACCCGAGCCGTTTTATCTCGAATCGTGGGAACGTCGTTTGCCCGCGCGACAACACGAATTTGCCCATGCTCGATGGCATCGATGCCGAATGGTGGAATTGCCCAGCCAACGTCGACATGACCCGATATGACCTCATTGAGTGTCGCGGCCGCACTCGCGGTCGGCACAGGCCTGGCCTTGATGCCGTATCGGTCCATCAGGTCGAACACGTCATAGCGGCTCATCTCGCCGCCCATCGGATAGGCGATGGTCCTGCCGGTAATATCCTTCACGGTCCTGATCGACGAGCTCGTCGGCACATACCAGTATCCGGCGGACCCGGTCCTGTTTGCCCCGATGATTCGCAGCGTGGCGCCTTTGGCGTACGCACGCAGCACCGCCATCACGCTGACGGACAAGCCTACATCGACGCTGCCGGCCATCACGGGCAGCTCGCTGGCTTCTCCGTCGTTGCCATAGAGCAGCTCGAGCAAAATCCCATGTTTCTTGAAGATGCCGGCCTGCTGACCCAGCTCCGGCGCCGCCGCATCCCAAGCGCCGCGCTGGGCGACGGCAAGCTTCAATATGTCCTCAGCCGAGGCGCTGGTTGCGCCGGCAAAGATTCCGACCGCAGCCGCAATAACGCAGCACAGGCCTGCTGCGCGCTGCATGCGTTGCTCCCACGTGTTGGGATGAGCATCGCATACTTTACCGCAAACGTCGTGTTCAAAGTTCACACATCAACGATCTGTCGAGGACATTACATTGAGCTGTTGCCGATACGGGTAGGTCGTCCACCCGAATTTCGCCGGCGCTGGCAGTATTGCTCTTGGCCGCGCAAGATCTTTGCAAAAAAGCCACGGGCAAAGCAGCTCGAGCGCTTGGCAATGCATTCGGGCGATCGAGCGGATTTAATTCCTCCAGTGACCGGCCGCGACCCGCATCGCGGGAGCAGAAAAATCGCCGCCCAGCTGTGAAGTCGGTCACAGGGACCTGTCGTCCCCACCTCCTAATCTTCCAAGTACGCACCAAGTCGGCAGGTTTTCATTCGAGGGAGAGAAGAATGCGATCCACCGAACATCGCAAGCAGGGCCACCGGCCCTCGAGCGGCGAGAAATTCACCGCAGCCATTCTGCTCTGGTCCGCCATAGGTGTCGGGCTTGGAAGTGCGCCAACAACCGCCGTGGCGCAGGACGCCGCGGCCGAGGTTGCTTACGTTGAAAGCGTGGGTGGCCGCGTCGTGGCTTTCTCCCTCGGCAAGCCGGCCCTTCTCGAAGCTCTCGATGTCATCCATGATCAGACGCAGTTGGACATCTTGGCCAAGAGTGAGCTGCGGATCTGTCACTATCAATCCCGGCAGCTCCTCACATTGACCGGGCCTCTCAAGGCCTCGATCACGCGGAATGGTGTGATCGTCGAGAACGCAAAGGGGGTCATCGCCTCTGCAGGACCCTGTGCTCGTCCCGTGGCCTCGACCTTTATCGGCGGCACTTTGTCGCGAGGCTTTAAAGCCACCGATGTGTCCCTGCCCGACAGCGGGAATTCCAGGTGACGCGCCCGGAGCGATCACCGCACTAGTGCCCCGAACCCGAAGTTCGCGCACAATGTGCTGCGAGTTCGATCGCGAACTTCGGGTTCAAAGGGGCACTAGAATCATAGAGTTGCTAGCGGTCCTGGATTCCGAAGTTCGTAAAAGCGCGTGCTGCAAAGTGATACGAACTTCGGAATCGGACCACTAGTCGCTCGAATTCAGTGCTGAGGGCCGGACAGGCTTAGCTCGCGCTCTGCCCGAAAAACGTTGCCATAAAGGTTCGAAATCCACTGCCGGCCGCTCGAAGTTACATTCAAACAGCGGATCGCGGTCTGCACGTGCGGCGAGACG
>WNEY01001969.1_pt1 | contig 14834 bp, 17 predicted proteins | sample 5400531 | NCBI WGS metagenome assembly WNEY01 (sample SAMN13153338, study PRJNA577476) | soil metagenome | isolation source: 200 cm saprolite under Douglas fir tree site 1 | place: USA:California | collected 2015-04-18
CACGGCTACGAGCGGATCGAGATCCCGGGCAGGACCGTTCGATCCAGCTCGATGAGCTCGGACTCATAGGCGTCCGCGGCCTCCTGGGCGTGCTCGAAGTCCTTCGGTGTGACGTGGCCCTCGCGTCGACGCAGGCCAACGATCTCGTCCAAGAGCCGGACCACGCAGGCGATCAGGAGTGCGCTGATCCCGCCGAGAAACAAGAGACGAAGGACCGTCCGTCCGAGCCCCATTAATCCGAGCTTACCCCAAGGGGCATGTCGCGCCCGAGCGGCTCGAGGGCCTCGGCGACGGCCGTGAGTTGGGCCGGCGAGAGGCGCTTGGAGAAATGCTCGCGAATCCCCCGGAGGTGAATCGGCGAGGCCCGCCGCAATCGCACTTTGCCGGCCGAGGTCAGGATCGCGAAACTGCCGCGTCGGTCGGAGGCGCACCGTCCTCGCTTGACCAGACCGGTGCGGACCAGGCGGTCCACCAGGCGGGTCAGACCGCTGGGGCTGAGGCGGACGCGGTCGGACAGCTCGGTCATCCGCAGGCGGTCGTCGGGGGCGAAGCTGAGCTGGACCAGGACATCGTATTCGGCAAGCGTGATGTCCTCCTCCTTGACGAGGTCATCCCCGAGACGCCGAAGTAACGAGGCCTGGGCATCGAGGAAGGCGCGCCAGGCTCGCATTTCGGCGGGTTTGAGCTTTCGAGCCATGTGGAATAGATTCTCGCATCAAACTGTTAACCGTAGAGGTAGTTGCATATGCAACAAATTTGTGAGACCGGGAGGAATCCAGAAAAATGAAGTGGGCTTTTGACGTTTATCACAGCAGCGTCACATTTACCATCCGTCACATGATGTCGAAAGTGCGCGGCCAGATGAAGATCAAAGAGGGCTGGCTCGAGGTCGACAACGACAACCTGAGCACGGCCACGGTCGATGTTGTTCTGGACGCCGCGACAATCGATACCGGGGTCGAGATGCGCGACAACCACCTGCGCAGTGCCGACGGTCATTTCGACGTCGCGAATTATCCCACCATCACCTTCAAGAGCAAGCGCGTCGAGGGCAAGGACCCGGCGAATTTCAAGGTGATCGGTGACTTGACCATCCATGGCATCACCAAGGAAGTGGCGCTCGACGCCAGCTTCAACGGCGAGGGCAAGGATCCGTGGGGCAATCGCCGCGTGAGTTTCGACGCGGAGACCAAGCTGAACCGCAAGGACTACGACTTGACATGGAACCAGGGCCTGGAGGCCGGTGGCTTCATCCTTGGCGACGAGGTCAAGCTCGAGATCGGCGTTGAGGCCGTTCCGGCACCGACGCCGGCCGAGGCCCAGAAGGAAATCGAGGCCGAGGCCGCGCTCGAGTCTCGCTAACCCGAACCCCCTTCATCGACAGCCCGCCAGGATTCTGGCGGGCTGTTTTTCTATCATCTCCCTCCCCCTTGCGGGGTGGGAGGTCCAGGTAATGGGATTCGGGTAGGGTCGCGTTGCTCCAGTGGGGGTCACCTTGAGCCGGGCTGTCTGCCGCACCTGCTGGACGTGGTATGCGAACGGCGAGTCCGTCTGCCCAAAGTGCCACACGCGACTGGTCGGGGCGGATAACAGGGCCTCAGCCTTGGCGGCCGATGGCGCCGGAACGGTTGCCCCGACTCCAAGCCCCACGATTGCGACCCCGCCATCCGCCCTGATCCAACCAACCGCGGACGCGCCGTTTCCGGCGCCCGCCCAGTCGCGCTCCTTGGGCATCAGCTGGCCGGTGTGGCTCCTGATTGGCGGCGGCGCCATTGCCCTGATCGCCGTGGTCGGCCTTACGGTGCTTGGCCTGCAGCTCACCGGGGCGCTCGGCCCGGTGACGTCGTCCGATGGTGTCTTTTCGGTCAAGGTTCCAAAGGGCTGGGCACAGGGCAGCGCAGTGACGACAACCATTACAACGCCGGTGCTGGCGCTCGCGAAGCTCAAAACGACCAACGGCGTGAAGCCGGAGTTCGTCGTTGCCGACCTGGGTCAGTCGGTTCCCCTCGCGGCGATCGAGGCTGGCTGGGATCCAGTCCTGCGAAGCGGTCGGGTCACGGTGCCCGGCACCCTCGGCGGACTCACGCGGACCACCGTCGCTGGTGCGCCGGCACTGAGCGTCGAGTTCCACGGATCGAAGTACACGGGCCAGCTTCTCTTCGTCGACTACGGCAACAAGACCTACATCGTCGAGATGGCGTCGGACCCGACCGACTTCGACAGCCTGCGCGACAGCGATTTCTCGGCCATCCTCTCGTCCTGGCAGTGGCAGTAGAGTCGATACAGTTAGCGGGTGATCGATGACGTCTGGGCCTTCAAACCCGCGCTGGAGCAAGTACGCGCGATCGAGGAACGGCGCATCAAGCCAGCTGAGCTGGTTGCGCTTTACTACGAGCGCATCGCCCGCATCGATCCGGAACTCAACGCCTACGTCCTGCTGACCCGGGAACTGGCTGAGAGTCAGGCGGCGGCTACCGAAAAGCGGATCACTCGCGGCGAGCCATTGGGCCTTCTCGATGGGGTTCCGATTTCCATCAAGGAAACGGCATCGCTCGCCGGCTATCGCAACAGCCTCGGGTCGCTTCACTTCGAGAAATCGATTGCACAAGTCGACGGCTTCGCCATCGGACGATTGAAGGACGAGGGCGCCGCCATTTTGGGAAAGACCAATGCGCCGGAGTTCGGGACCCGCCCCGTTACCGAGGGTCCGATGTTCCCGCCCGCCCGAAATCCGCTCGACAAGACCCGGACCGCGGGCGGCTTTAGTGGCGGCGCCGCGGCCGCGGTCGCCGCCGGCCTCTGCGCGCTGAGCCACGGTGGCGACGGTGGTGGGTCGATCCGCATTCCTGCCTCGTGCTGCGGCGTGGTCGGCTTGAAGCCATCGCGCGGACGGATCTCCAGCGGCCCGATCCTTGGTGAGGATTGGGCGGGCCTCGCCACCAGCGGCGTGATCGCGAGAACGGTCGCTGATGCGGCGCTCGGTCTCGATGCGATGAGCGGCCACCTGGCCGGCGACCCCTACTGGGCCGAGACCCTGGAGCCCTTCCTGCCGGCGGCCCGGCGGGACGCGCCCGGCCTGCGGATCGGCTGGACTATCGACGCGCCGGCGCCTGTCGACGCCGAAGTCGCATCGGCGGCGGAGTCGGTGGCGGCCGAGCTCGCCCGCCTCGGGCATCGCGTGCACCGCCTCAAACCGGACCTCGGCGGGTTTCGCCCACTGATCCAGATCCTCGCGGTCACGTCGGTCGGCACCCTGCCGGTCACGCAACCGCAACGGCTCGACCCCCTCAACCAGCGCATGTTTGAGGCGGCGCCCATGTCGACTGCCGTGGATTATCTACGGGCCCTGACCGAACTGCATCAGCAGGCCCGCAAGTTGATCGCGACCTGGGACCAAATCGATGTGCTGCTGACGCCGACCCTGACCTACCCGGCGCCGAAGATTGGCGAAATCGGCCAGGACGTCAACACGGCGTCGACTGAATTTCTCGACTGGCTCAGCTTTACGCATCCCTTCAACTGCACGGGACAGCCCGCGATCAGCCTTCCGCTGGCCACCTCCAGGGCGGGACTCCCGATCGGCATCCAGCTGGTCGGCCGCCCCCACGATGAATACAGCATCCTGTCGCTCGGCGCCCAGCTCGAGGCGGCAGTCAGGCCACCGGCGGCCGTCGGCACCTCGGGGTAATCGGCATTGGCGACCGACTGGCTGCTCATCGACGGATCGAGCGTGATGTTCCGCGCCTACTTCGGTATCCCGGTCACCGCCTTCAAGGCGCCGGACGGCCAGCCGGTCAACGCGGTGCGCGGCTTCCTCGACATGCTCGGGCGACTGGTCACCGATCGCAAGCCGCGCGCCATCGTGGTGGCGACCGATAAGGATTGGCGTCCGGCGTTCCGCGTCGATGTCCTCCCCAGCTACAAGACGCATCGGCTGGTGCAGGGCAACATGCCGCCGGAGCTGGAGCCGCAGGAGCCGATCATCCATGCGGTGCTGGCGGCGATTGGCGTCGAGGTGATCGGCGCCGAGGGTTTCGAGGCCGAAGACGTGATCGCCTCCCTGCTGCCCAAGATCAGCGGCACGGTCGAAATCGTCACAGGAGACCGTGACCTCTTCGCCCTGGTGCGCGATCCGGACGTGCGCGTTCTCTACACCCAGCAGGGGATCGGCCGGTTGCTGGTCGTCGACGAGGCGGAGGTCGAGCGCCGTTACGGGATCCCCGGTCGTTCCTACGGCGACTTCGCCGTCTTGCGCGGCGATCCCTCCGACGGGCTCCCGGGGGTTCCCGGCGTGGGGGAGAAGACGGCCGCGCAGCTCGTTCGACGATTCAAGGATCTGGACGGCATCGTGGCCAGCGGAAAGCTTGGCGAGGCGGCGAATGCCTATATCCAGCGAGCGCGGCGAGTGGGTGTCCCGGTCAGCGTCGCGCCGGTGCCAACCCCGAAGGGAACCCGTCCGACCAAGGCAACCGATCCCGCGGCACTCGCGAAGCTAAACGGGACATACGCGATCGGCAGCGTGACCGAGCGCCTGCTGCGGGCGCTGGCGGGTCCACCGGCGGCCGTCCGCACACCCTGAGGTTGATGCCCCGACGGCGCAACGCTTCTATACCCCTCCCGCGCTTGCGCGGGAGGGCAGGGTGGGGGCTGGTCGTTCCCGCCATGAGCCTTGCCATCGGACTCGCCGGTTGCGTCGGCCCGACGGCCTTGCCGTCGCCAACCCTCCGGGCGGGGCTCGTGAATCTTCCCGACCTGCCTGGAGCGGCGGCCGCCGAGGGCGATCGTCTCTGGATCGCGGGCTATGCGGCGGGACGGCTCTATCGCGTCAGCGGCACGCAACCGCTCGATGTGCTCGCGATTCCCATCGCGAACCCACACCTCTTGCAGCCCGCCTGCGAACCGGGAACGGTCCACGATGCGCCGATGGGCTCCTTTCTGCCGCGACGGTGCGACCTGCCGAGCGGCATAGCGGTCGGCGCCGGCAGTGTCTGGATCGGACGTAATGACCGCCAGGCCGTGCTTCGCCTTGACCCGGCATCCGGGCGGATCGTTGCAACTATCCCGGTCGGCTTTCACGTCTTCAACCTGGCGGCCGACGCGACCTCGGTCTGGGTCGTATCGTTTGAAGACAACATGGTGGCGCGCATCGATGTGACAACGAATGCCGTGACGCTGCGCCGCTCCATGCTGCATGCGCCCTCCGGGGTGCTGATCAACGATGGCTCGGTGTGGATCTCCCGGTCAGGTAATGCCACCGTGGTCCGGCTCGATGCGATCACCGGGGCGCAGGAGGCCGAAATCGCGGTCGGGCGACGGCCCCTTCCCTTTGCGGCGGGCAACGGCGCAATCTGGGTCCGCTGCGAGCAGGACAGCACGGTGTCGCGCATCGATCCCTCGACCAATCGCGTGGTGGCGACGATTCCGGTCGATCCGTTTTACGGCCTGGATGGGGTCGACAGCATGGCGGCCAACGCCGGCGGCGTCTGGATCAGTGGACTGACCCTCCAATGGATCGATGCGTCCAGCAACCAGGTCACCCGCAGCCTACCGCAGTCGGGACGTCCGTACCAGGCCGACGCGGGCCGGCTCTGGGTGCTCAGTCTTGGGGGACAGGTCTCCCGAGTCGCGGCATGAACCGGTCCAACCGCGACGGCGCTTCCGTCCTTACCGACCCCATCACGTTGCAGCGCCTCGAAGGCGGTGTGCTGCTCGTGCTTTCCCTGGTCATCTACTGGAAACTGGCTGGACCGTGGCTGTGGTACATCCTCCTGATCCTGGCGCCCGATCTCTTCATGCTCGGGTACCTCGGTGGAACGAGGCTTGGCGCCGCCGTCTACAACCTGGGCCACACCTGGCTTCTGCCCGGCGTTCTCGCCGCGGTCGGGATCATTGGCGGGGCGTCATTCGCCGTGGACGTGGCGGTGATCTGGATTGGGCACATCGGCGGCGACCGGCTGCTCGGCTATGGGCTCAAGTTGCCGACCGGGTTTCAGGAGACGCACCTGGGACGGATCGGCCGCAGCCGCTGATAGGCTTGCATGGTGCTTGATCCCAAGCATCGCGTCACGATCGAATACTGCGTTCCCTGAAACTACCTGGAGCAGGCCGTCGGTCTGGCGGCTGAGATCCTCGGGGCCTGGGCGCCGATCATGATCGACCTGTCATTGCGCTCGGGAAGTAAAGGCCGGTTCGAAGTCACGCTCGATGAGCAGCTGATCTTCAGCAAGGCAAAGCTGAAACGGTTCCCAAAGCCCGACGAGATCCTCGCGCTGGCTGAGCCAACGCTCGGACCCCCAATCGCCTGGCGCTAGGGCAGAATTCACTCGTTCGCCGTCCCCTTCCGTACCTGCTCGCGCTGATGCTGGCGGCTGGCGCCTTCCAGTACTTTAGGCCGGTGCCCACGACCGCCGCGGTCTCCGTCACTCCGGCCTCGGAGCAGCTGGGCGTCGCGCCAACCTTGCCCTGGCCCGCCGCGGGGGAGGCCGCCCTCTACCAGGAGGGGGCCGGTGCGATCGGGACCTCGGTCGGCCAATCGCCGATGCCGATGGCCAGCACCGCCAAAATGATGACCGCGCTGGTCGTGCTCGAGGATCACCCGCTGGCCATCGGCCAGCCGGGCCCGGTGATCACGGCGACGCAGGCCGACGTCGCGACCTTTTACGCGGAACGAAACCAGAATGAGTCGGTGCTTCCTGTAACCGCAGGTGAGCAACTCACCGAGTACCAGCTGCTGCAGGGCCTTCTCCTGCCCTCGGCCAGCAACTACGCCGACATGCTGGCGAAGTGGGACCTTGGCGATGTCCCGACGTTTGTCAATCGCATGAACACGCGCGCAGCGGCGCTGGGGATGACCGCCACGCATTACGTCGACGTCAGCGGGTTCTCGCCGTTGAGCGTCAGCACCCCGACAGACCTGGTGATCCTTGCACGGACCGCGATGCGCCAGCCGGCCTTCGCCGATATCGTGGCCCAGCCGCAGGCCGCCCTGCCGGTGGCGGGTGTGGTCCATAACCTCGACACGCTGCTCGGACAGAGTGGAGTGGTTGGCATCAAGACCGGCCACACCGATGCGGCCGGTGGATGCTTCGTCGTGGCGGCCGACCTGACGATCGACGCCGCACCGGTGCGGATCTACGGGGCGGTGATGGGGCAGCCCAATGCGCTCGCCGGCGCCTTTACCACGACGATCAACCTCTTGCACTCGCTGAACCCCATGTTGCATCTGCACTCCGTGGTCCACCGCAACGACGTCGTCGCCCGCTATCAGACGCCATGGGACGAGGCGGGCGCAATCGTCGCGGATCAGTCGATCGCCTGGGTGCTCCTCGACGGCACCATCGTCTTGCGGCGAGTCACGCTGAACGAATTACCCGCCACCTTACCGGCCGGTTCGCGGGTTGGCACCTTGTTCCTCGAGGCTGGTGCGCACCGGACCGAAGTCCCGCTCGTCACGGCGACCACGATCAACGGTCCGGATGCCGGCTGGCGCCTGACGCGCAGTTTCTAGCCAGCGCCCCAGTCCGCGGGCTTGATATCGATGCCGTCGGGGACGAACAGCAATCCGTCGGTCCGCCCGCGGCGGTCGTTGATCCCGTACTGCCACACGATCATGTCGGTCTTGGGATCGATGACGATCACCCGGTTGCGAAAATCGTCGTTGAGCGCGATCAGGCCGTTGCTCAGCTCGATCGCGAGTGAGGGATGGTCCAGCATGGCCGGGCCCGATCGGTGCGCGTAGCGCCAGACCGGCTTGCCCTGCCGCGTCATGATCAGGATCTGGCCCGGGCGCGAGTAGTCGACGAGCAAAATGTTGCCGTCGGGCAGCATCTGCGCGTCCGATGGATAGTGGATCCCGGGCGCCTGCACCGTCCAGTACCGGGTCCCGTCCCAGCCAAGCTCGCTGACCCAGTCGCCCAGGATCTCGGTCACCAACACGTGGCCGTTTGACAGCGGCGTGTCGCCATTGGGCAGACCGAAGCTTTTCGGCGGATTGTGCGCGCAGTACCCGGTCCGGCCGAGCTGTGCCTTGATCGCCCTGGAGGCCTGGTCGATCAAGATCAATCGGCAGTTGCGGATGTCTGCGACCCCGATGCTGCCGTCCGGCCACATGTAGGCGTCATCCGGGCCGTTGAGATAGCCCTTCGCCGAGCCATGACGTTCCGACACCCCGTATTGCCAGACGATGCGGTGGCTGGCGTAATCGACCAGGACGACGGCATGCGATTCCTCTTCGTTGACCACGATCGATTTCCCGTCAGGCGCGTAGAACGCGTCATCGGGCCAGCGAAAATGCTGGCCGGGCTGCAGGTCGCCGGGCCGTGGGAACTCCCAGACCAGCTTGCGGTCGGGAGTTTCGATGACCCGGTTGTTCGCGCGATCCGCGATCAGGAGGTTGCCGGGCAACCCACCGGGAAGCGCGGTAGGGGAGAGGGTTGGCCCCGGGTCCGGAGTGGCCGACGCCGGTGGCAGCTCCTCAGCTTGTTGCGCGACCTTCTGCGGTGAGGCGGAGGCGTTCGAGCAGGCGGGCACGATTAGCAGCGAGACCAGGATGAGCGGCGTCAGGAGAGCCGGCCCGCGCCGAGCAACTAGATCCACGCCGGGGAAGTATAGGTGCCGACCCTGTGCAGCTCGCCGTTTGCCGCGGGAGGAGCCGGGTATAACGATGACGAAACCGTTCAAACGTCTCTGATCGAAAGAAAGGAGCGACATCGTGAGCATCAATTCGCCGACCTCTGCGCCCGATACCTCCAGCTCGCGCACGGCGCTCAGGCTGACCCCATCGGAGCCGGTAGCGGCGATCACCGATGCGGAAGCGGCGAGCATGGTGCGGCTCGAGCCGTCGACCGCCAGCAAGATCGACGCCATCGTCAACGGCTACATCGACTCCGTCGCATCGCTCGATCCGCAATCTCCGGACTTCGCGACCAAGCTGAATGCCATTCAGAGCATGGGCGATGACGAGATCCGTCAATCGGCGAGTGTTTCTAACCGGCTGCTCGACAAGCCGGTCAAGGCGATGGAGTCGGGGCCCTTCAGCAAGGGGGCGACCGTCTCGAAGTCGCTGGTCGACCTGCGGCGGACGGTCGAAGACCTGGATCCCTCGCAGCAAGGGCTGCTCGGTCCGAAGCACCTATTCGGCCTGATCCCGTTCGGCAACCGGCTGCGCGACTACTTCGCCCGTTACCAGTCCGCCCAAGGGCACCTGAACGCCATCATCCAGGCGCTCTACCACGGCCAGGATGAGCTGCGACAAGACAACGCTGCCATCGAACAGGAAAAGGTCAATGTCTGGGACATCAAGGGCAAGCTCGAGCAGTACGTCTACATGGCGGGCAAGCTCGACGCCGCGCTCGAGGCGCGGATCGACCAGATCGGTCAGACCGATTCCGAGCGGGCCAAGGCGCTCCGCGAGGATGGGCTCTTCTATGTTCGCCAGAAGCGGCAGGACCTCCTCACCCAGCTCGCCGTCAACGTGCAGGGCTACCTCGCGCTCGAGTTAGTGCGCCGGAACAACCTTGAACTGATCAAAGGCGTCGACCGGGCGACCACGACGACGGTGTCGGCCCTTCGCACCGCAGTTATCGTGGCGCAGGCGCTGACCAATCAGAAACTGGTCCTCAACCAGATTACGGCGCTGAACGCCACGACTGGCAACATCATCGAATCGACGTCGGTGATGCTGAAAGAACAGTCGGGCCAGATTCAGGAGCAGGCTGGCAGCGCCACCATCAGCGTAGAAAAGCTGCAGGCGGCCTTCGCCAACATCTACGCGACCGTGGACATGATCGACGCCTACAAGCTGCAGGCGCTCGACAACATGCAAAAAACCATCGACGCGCTGAGCGGCGAGGTGGTAAAAGCGCAGTCGTACCTTCAGCGAGCGCACAGCGCGCCGCCAACGCCAGCGGTGGGCGCCGGCAGCCGCGGTGAGCTGGCACTGCCGAGCCACCCCGGCTCCTCCTAATTCGCCAGCCTCTTTGGGAGGCCCGGCTTTGTTAGGGTGAGAACGAGGGCTGAATCATGGGATTCACGAGCAAGCCTGTCAGGGTGATCGAGGTACCGGAGCCGGCTTCCGAGCCGCTGATCGCGCCCGAGCGCGAACCGCAGCGCACCGAGAGAGAGGAAGAAGCCCCGGTCAGAACGCCGGCGTGAACCCCGCCGTCGGGTACCGCTTTTGGCGGGTCGACCCAGACGACGCGTGGACGCGCGGCCGGCTTCAGTCGCCGGTGGCCGAGACCTTGTGGCCGCCACTCGAGACCCTCGAGGCCGAGTGCCAGACCCGTCCCGGATTGCGCCTGGCCCGTGCCGGCCTGCATCGGCATGATGAACTCCGGATCTCGCCCGAGCCGAGCTGCAGCTGCGGGATCTACGCCTATCACGACATCACCCCCATGACCAGGGCGTTGCGCGAAGAGCCCTACATGTTCGGCGGCGCCGTACTCTGTTGGGGCAGGATCGTGATCCACCCCGAAGGCATGCGGGCCCAGCACGCCCGTCCGCTGGCCCTTTGCCGCCCCGAAAGCCCGGGGGTGCAGGTACGTACGGCAGCCCTGCTGGCGGAGGTCACCCGAGAGTACGCGATCCCGTTGCTCGAGCTTCGTGACCTGGTGGCGTACGCGAGCGAGTTCGGTGCCAGCTACAAGCCCGAACCGGCGCCTCCATCCCGGCGGGGGTTGGACCGGGTCAAAGATGCGCTGTCGTGGCGCCAGATAGCCCGCCGCCTCGGGAAAGCGTTCGGCGGCTAGAAATCCCGCTCAGCCGGCGGCTGCACTGGCGCTCCGCTCCGCCGCGTCCGCTCGGGCCGTTGCTTTGGCGCGTCGCTCGATGAGGAGGCAGCTCAGGGCACCTACGGCCAGCACGGCGATCGATACCACCAGCGTCGGCCTGACGGCGTTCACGTAGGCGTTGGCGAAAACATCGTGAAAGAGGCGCTCCAGCGTGGGCGCCAGCGCCGGCGGGACCCCGGCGGGTAACTGGGCTCCCGTCTGGCCGACCCCCACCTTGAAGCCGCCCGAGGCGGCATGGGAGAAGCCGCTGACGAAGATGCCGCGAAAGGCGGGCGGCACCTGGCTCGAGTAGGCGACCGCCTGCTCGTGCAACTGGGTGGCGAGCCGGTTTTGCAAGACGGCACCGATCACCGCGCTTCCGATCGCGCCGCCCACCTGGCGAACGGTATTGAGCACGCCCGATGCCGCGCCGGCCATCTGCGGCCTGACGTTGCGCATCGCGACCGTCGTCAGGGGCGCGAAGGTCATGCCCAGTCCCAACCCGGCGAGCGCCGCGGGTCCCCAGAAGGTCGCCTGGGTCGCGTTCAGGGAGATCACCATCACCACCAGCCCCATGCCGGCGGCAAAGAGGGTCAGCCCGGCGACGAGGATGTATTTACCGCCGAACCGATCCGACATCCGGCCGGCGATGGGCGCGACGACCATCGACACCAGTGACATCGGCAGGAACGTGAGGCCCGCCTTCAGGGCCGAGAAACCCAGGACTGACTGAAAGAAGATCGTCACCGGGATGAAGAAGCCGAGCATGCCGAAGGCCACCGCAGAGCTGACCCAGATCGAGATGCTGAAGTTCCGATTGCTAAAGAGCGAGAGCGGCATCAAGGGCTCGGCCTGGAATCGCTCGAAGACGATGAACACCGCGAACAGCACAACGCCGGCGGCGATGATTTCCGGAATCGTGATCGGGCCCCAGATCGCGCCCCAGTTGAAGCGCTCACCCTCGACCAGCCCGAAGATGATGCCGAACAGGCTCGCGCTGGCCAGCAGGACGCCGACGATGTCGAGGCGGTGCCGCCGCCCGGGGCGAAGGTCGGGGACAACCAGTAGCGCCCCCGCGAGCGCCACCAACCCAACCGGGACGTTGACGAAGAAGATCCAGCGCCAGTTGATGTAGGTGACGAGGAAGCCGCCGAGCGTCGGCCCGGTGACGGTCGCGACACCGGCGACCGCGCCCCAGATGCCGAAGGCTGCCCCGCGGCGCTCCGGCGGAAAGATAATGGTAATGATGCTGAGCGTCTGGGGGGTGAGAATCGCGCCCCCGATGCCCTGGAGGATGCGGGCGGCGATCAGCTGGTTCCCATCCTGGGAGAGTCCACAGAGCGCCGAGGCGACGGTGAAGATGATTAACCCGAGGGCGAAGAGCCGGCGAGGGCCGAAGAAGTCTCCCAGGCGGCCGGCGGTGATGAGCAACACGGCGTAGGCCAGCAGGTAGGCGTTCACCACCCAGAGGATCTGGTCGAGCGACGAGTTCAGGCCCGAGATCATCGCCGGGATGGCGATGTTCACGATCGTGGTGTCGAGCAGGATCATGAAGAATCCCAGGCTCAGGAACACCAGGACGAGCCATTCGTTCCTTGCTTCTGCGGGCCTTGCCATCGCCTAATTCCTCCGGTTCCGACTGCTTAGGATTTCTGATACTTTAAAGATCAAAGCATTCCATGTCAAACCGCAACTCGAAAGAGCGGCTGATCGAACAGACCCTCGAGGAAATCCGAGCCCTGGATGGCGAGCTCGACCTTATGGACCAGGCCGTCGCCGACCGCCTGGGAATGAACCGTACTGATGCCCAGTGTATGGATCTCATCAGCCGGCTGGGGCCCATGACGGCTGGGGAGCTGGCGGAGCGAGTTGGGCTGACCCCCGGCGCGATCACGGCTGTCCTCGATCGACTCGAGGGCGGCCATTGGATCCGCCGCGTGCACGATACCGTCGACCGTCGCCGAGTGATGGTCTCGGGCGGCCAGGCACAACACGCGAAGATGCAACCAATTTTTGCCGAGTTGCGCAAGTCGAGCCGCGAGGTCCTGCGCCGCTATTCGGGAGAGCACCTGGAACTGATCGCTGATTTCTTGCGCCGCACCACGGCGATCGTCGCGCAACATCGGCAAAGGCTGCGCCGCTCGTGAATCTACCCGCACTCGCCATTTGACAAATTGCCATCCATGCTCGATAGTGAAGCACTTCACTATGCAGTTCTCCGATATCAAGGGCGACTGTCGCTTCAACGGCACGCTGGCCAGCGATCGAGCCGGACGCCTGTACGACAGCCGCTTCCGCGACGCACTCCGGTCGACGCGCCGGCCGCTGTCGGAAAAGGAGATGCGCACGGTGGAGGCTATGACGGCGCTGCGCATCACCGCCCGGCTGACTCACGGGCTCATGGATCGCTGGGCCGACAAGCACGGCTTGAGTGAGGGCCGCCTCCACGTCCTGTGGGCGCTCAAGGCCGCACCCGAACGCCAGCTGCCCCTCGGGGAACTGGCCGATCAGCTGGAGGTGACCCCGCGCAACGTCACCGGCCTCATCGATCATCTCGAGCGCGATGGCCTGGTCGAGCGCATCGACGATCCGGCCGACCGCCGGTTGACCTACGCCCGACTGACGATGGCGGGCGCGAAGCGGCTGGAGGGCATGCGCGAGCAGGGTTTGGAGTGGCAGCTCAAGATCGCAGCCGGGCTTTCGACCGAAGAGCTCGAGCAGCTCCGTCACGCCTGCTTGCAATTGATCGAAAACATGACGGGTACCACCGTGGCCGAGAAGAACGCATGACAAACGACCAGCAACCGTCGTCGAGCGGCACCGTCGACGCCGGCGGTCATCTGACCGAGGGCCTGACGCGCTGGGCGATCATCGGCGTGGTCGCGGGGACCATGCTGGCACTCCTTCTGGCCGCGCTCGACCAGACGATCGTCGGGACCGCGATGCCGCGGATCGTGGCCGAGCTGAACGGGCTCAGTTACTACTCCTGGGTCATCACCGCCTACCTGGTTGCCTCGACGATCATGGTGCCGATCGCGGGCAAGCTGGGCGACCTCTTCGGTCGCAAGCCCTTCCTGCTGGCCGGCATGATCGGGTTCGTCGTCGCGTCGGCGCTCTGCGGCCAGTCGCACGGCATGCTCGAGCTGATTGTCTTCCGGACGATCCAGGGCATCTTCGGCGGCATGCTCTTCGCCACCGTCTTCGCGGTGATCGGTGACCTCTTTCCGCCGACCCAACGGGCCCGCCTGGCGGGGCTGTTCGGCGGGGTCTTCGGCCTGGCGTCGATCGTCGGCCCGACACTGGGCGGATACATCACCGACAGCTGGGGCTGGCGCTGGGTCTTCTACGTCAACCTCCCAGTGGGGCTCATCGCCGTCATCCTCGTGATCGCCACCATGCCCTACGTGCGCTCATCGGCTTCCATCCGCGACATCGATTTCCTGGGCGCCGGGATGCTGATCGCCGGCTTGGTGCCCCTGATGGTGGCGCTATCGATCACGCGCGATCACGGCTGGACCTCCCCCGAGGTCATGGGCCTGCTCGGAGCAGCCGTGGTTCTGCTCGTCGTCTTCTTCGTCATCGAGCTTCGCACGGACCATCCGATCGTGCCCTTCACGCTCTTCAAGAATTCCACCTTCAGCGTCTCCATGATCGTCGGGTTTCTCACGGGCTTTGGCATGTTCGGCACTATCGTTTTCGTTCCGCTGATCTACCAGGGCGTGCTTGGTGTCACCGCGACCAACTCAGGGCAGTTGCTGACTCCGATGATGCTGGGGCTGATCGTGGCGAGCACGCTTGTCGGCCAGGTCATGGTGCGGATCCGCTACTACCGTTTCCTGGGGACGGCCGGCGTCGCCGTCATGCTGCTCGGCCTGTGGCTCCTCTCGCAAGTCACGGTCACGACCTCGCGCCTCGAGGTCGTACGCGACATTGTGATCGTGGGTGCCGGCCTCGGGACAACGTTTCCGCTCTACCTGACGGCCGTCCAGAGCGCCTTGCCGCGTAACTTTCTCGGCGTCGCGTCGAGCCAGGTCCAATTCTGGCGGCAGATCGGTGGGACGATGGGCA
>WNEY01001971.1_pt1 | contig 14813 bp, 11 predicted proteins | sample 5400531 | NCBI WGS metagenome assembly WNEY01 (sample SAMN13153338, study PRJNA577476) | soil metagenome | isolation source: 200 cm saprolite under Douglas fir tree site 1 | place: USA:California | collected 2015-04-18
CCTGCGGACCGACCGAGACCTCGGCGACCGCGGCGGAGTAGCTGGCATAGCCCATGAACTGGGCGATGCCGCGATGGACGCCTTGCGGCAGCGGCTTGCCCCAGTCGGCCTTCTCCGCCGCGGCGTTGAGCACGGCGAGATGCTTGGGATGCTTGCTCATCAGCGCGCGGCGGAACTCGAGCGGGTCCTTGCCGGCCGCCCTCGCCACCTCGTCGATGAAGCACTCCATGTAGACGCCGTTCTGGTTGGTATTGACGCCGCGCCAGGGGCCGACCGGAACGTGGGTGTTGCGCATGACATATTCGATCAGCAGGTTCGGCACGCTGTAGCCGAGCTGGGCGTCGCCGGGCTCCTCGTAATATCCCTGCAGCTGGCGCATGTCCTTCCCGCCGACGATGCCCGACGGGTTCAGCGTGGCGTTGATCGACTGCCCGGACACCCGCACGTGCAGCCCGGTGAGATTGCCGTCGGCGTCGAGGCCGGCGGAAAGCTTGCACTGGGAGATCGGGCGGAAGAAGTCGTGCGCCTGGTCCTCCTCGCGGCTCCAGATCAGCTTGATCGGAACCCCGGGGAATTCCTTGGCGATGGCGACCGCCTGGTGCACGAAGTCCTGCGTGCCGCCGCGCCGGCCGAATCCGCCGCCGAGGTCGATCCGGTAGACGTCGCATTTGGCAAGCGGAACGCCCGATGCCTCCGACAATGCCGCGAGCGAGGCCTCGACGTTCTGGCTCGGCACCCAGGCCTCGGCCTTGTCGGCGGAGAGTCTGACCGTGGCGTTCATCGGCTCCATGGTGGCGTGCGCCAGGAAGGGCGTGCCGTAGACCGCCTCGACCTTCTTCGCGGCATCCTCGATCGCCTTGAGCGCGTCGCCGTTCTGGCGCGAGCCGTTGATGGCGCTGGCGGTGAGCCCCTCCTTGAGCTGCTCGGCGATGGTGGCGCTCGACACCGACGCGTTCGCACCTTCATCCCAGACGATCGGCAGCGCATCGAGCGCCGACTTCGCCCGCCACCAGGTGTCGGCGACGACGGCCACGGCGGTGTCCTTCACCTTGACGACCTTGCGCACGCCGGGGAGCCCCGAGATTTTCGCCTCGTCGTAGCTCTTCAGCTTGCCGCCGAACACCGGGCAAGCCTTGATCGCGGCGCACAGCATGCCCGGCAGCCGGACGTCGATGCCGAACACCTTGCGGCCGTCGAGCTTGTCGGCGGTGTCGAGCCGCTTCATCGGCTTTCCGGCGATCTTCCAGCTCTTCGGGTCCTTGAGCTTGATGCTCTTGGGGTCCGGCGCTTCGAGCTTGGCAGCCGCCGCGGCGACCTTGCCGTAACTCGTCGTGCGCTTGGATGCGGCGTGGGTGATCACGCCGTCGGCCACGGTCAATTCACCGACCGGCACCTTCCACTCGTCGGCCGCCGCCTGCAGCAGCATCATGCGCGCGGCGGCGCCGCCGCGCCGGACATAGTCCTGCGAGGTGCGGATACCGCGGCTGCCGCCGGTTCCCATCTCGCCCCAGATGCGCTTGCGGGCAAGGTTCGCCCCTGGGGTCACCTGCTCGGCCTTCACCTTCTTCCAGTCGCATTCGAGCTCCTCGCCGACCAGCTGGACCAAGCCGGTGATGGTGCCCTGGCCCATCTCCGAGCGCGCGACGCGGATCACGCAGGTGTCGTCGGGCTTGACCACGACCCAGGCATTGACCTCGCTGCCGGCATTGGCGCCCTGCGCCAGTGCCCCCGCGATGGGCAGGCGCAATCCGAGCGCGAGCCCGCCGCCCGCGGCGGCGGAGCTGATGACGAACTTGCGGCGCGAAAGCTTTGCGGCCTTGCCGCGGATGATCATGTTCACGACCGGCCTCCCTTAAGTCTTCGACGTGACGTCGGCGGCCATGTGCACGGCCGCGCGGATGCGCTGGTAGGTGCCGCAGCGACAGATATTGGTCATCGCTTCGTCGATGTCCTTGTCGGTCGGCTTGGGAGTTTTCTTGAGCAGCGCCGCCGCGGCCATGATCTGGCCGGACTGGCAATAGCCGCATTGCGGCACGTCGATCGCCGCCCAGGCCTTCTGCACGGGATGCGAGGCGTTGTCGGCGAGGCCCTCGATGGTGACGATGCGGTCGGTCGCCCGCACGTCGCCGACCCGGATCGAGCAGGAGCGCTGTACCGTGCCGTTGAGGTGCACGGAGCAGGCGCCGCACTGCGCGATGCCGCAGCCGTATTTCGTGCCGGTGAGGCCGAGCTGCTCGCGGATCACCCACAAGAGCGGAGTATCGGCTTCCACCTCCACGTCGCGGTTTATTCCATTGATGTTGAGCCTTGCCATGAGCTTCCTCTCTCGCGAGTTGCTTTCGACGGTATCTTCTTGTTGCTTGCCGGGGCCCGGGCAAATTGGAATGAATTCGGAATTGCTCCCAGGCCGCTGTGAACCATAGCGCAATCGGCGTCGTGTTGCCTATGGTCGTTTCGGGCTATCTACGCGCGCGCCGCGCGTCACGGGAAAATCGCATGCGAGCACTGCTGCAAACGCCGAGCCGAACCATCGTTCAACGCGGCGACGTGCGCATCGAGGTTCTGGCACAAGGAGCGGGGCCCGTCATCGTGCTGCTGCCCTCGCTCGGCCGCGGCGCGGAGGATTTCGACCCGATCGCGGCGCGGCTCGCCGACGCCGGCTTCCGCGTGCTGCGGCCGCAACCCCGCGGCATCGGGCGCAGCGTGGGCGCGCTCGCCGGGATCGACCTCCACGACTACGCCGCCGACGTCGCCGCCGTGATCGAGAGCGAGAGCGACGGCCCTGCTTTCGTGGTCGGCCACGCCTTCGGCAATCGCGTGGCGCGCATGCTCGCCACCGACCGTCCGGACCTGGTGCACGCCGTCGCGCTGGTCGCCGCCAATATCGGCAAGGCGCCGAGCCCGCCCGCGGTGCGCGCCGCGATCCGCGCCAGCGCCGACGCTTCTTTGCCGGACGCGGAGCGCATCGCGGCGCTGCAGTTCGCCTTCTTCGCCCCCGGCAACGATCCGCGCGGCTGGCTTAAGGGCTGGCATCCCGACGTGCTGGCGGCGCAGCGCATCGCCGGCGACCGCACCGCGCGCGATGAAGACTTCGCCGGCGGGCGAGCGCCGATCCTCTACCTGCAGCCCAGCCACGATCCGCTGGCGCACGTGGAGGACGCGCAGGCCTACAAGGCGCAGCTCGGCGAGCGCGTGACCATCGCGGTGATCGGCCACGCGAGCCACGCGGTGATCGCCGAGCAGCCCGACGCGGTGAGCGATGCGCTTTTGGCGTATGCCCGCGAGCTTTGGCCGGCGGGGTAGGGCACAGGTTCCGACCGTCGCCGTTGTCGGCAGCGGCCCCCATCCCTACATAGAATCGGCCGGAGGCAAGCCATGAGCCAGCGACCACTAGACGAGAGGCCGAGAGCCGAGCCGGAGATCATCCTGCCGGGCGAACCGGTGCGCCGCCGTGGCGACGGGCGGGGGTCGTTCGACGGCACCCAGCGAATCTATGTGGCCAGGGTCGGGCCGTTTGGCTTCGCCATGTTCGCGCTCGCGATCGCTGTTTTGGCGGCGCTCGTTTTTCTCACGCTCTTAGGCGCTTTCGTGATCCTGATCCCGATTGCCGGACTGCTGCTCGCGGTCGCGGTGGGAATCAGCCTGTTGCGTGGTCCCTTCCGGCGGCTTTAGAGCATGATCCCGAAAAGTGGACACCGGTTTTCGGAAAAGATCATGCTCAAACAAGAAGCTCTAGCCGGTGCCCCAAAATTATTGGCGGGCTGGTACCTGAGGTACCAGCCCGCCGGGCCTTATCATGGACATTAAACGAAGAGGCTCATCGTCCGGGGGAACGGACCGCGCGATCAGAGCGCGCTCACTCCAGCCTGCTTGAGGAGGTCGGCCATCTTGCTCCGCGCATAGAACATGCGGGTCTTCACGGTGGCAGCCGGCACCCCGACGATCTTCGCGACTTCCTCGACCGACTTCTCGTGGTAGTAGACCAGGTCGAGCACCTCGCGGTGCGCCGGCGAGAGTTCCTTCAGGCACTTCTGCACGATGGTGTTGCGATCCTTGGTGTGGACCACGGTCTCCGGATCGTCGGAGGTGTCCTCGATGGTCGCCGCCATGTGATCGTCCAGGTGCTCGTCCGTGCGGCGCCGGAGCGCCGAGAGCGCCTTGTAGCGGGCGATCGCGAGCAGCCAGGTGGAAACCTGCGACTTCGACTCGAAGCCCTCGGCCTGCCGCCACACGTCGAGGAACACCTCGCTCACAAGGTCCTCGGCCTGCGACTGGTTGCCGGTCAGGCGAACGATGAAGCGGAACACCCGCACGTTGTGCCGGGCGTACAGCACCTGCATGGCGCGCTTGTCGCCTTCGGCGATGAGTTCGATCAGTGCCTCGTCCGTGGTCTCCTGGACGGGTGCCCTGAGGTGCGGCGACGCGATGTCGCGTAGCGCATATCCGATTTGCATGACGATCCCCTGTAATTCAGCCCATTGCCCTTGAGGTCATGCTTAACAAAGGCCTGTTGCTCCGATGTTACGTCGCAACGGAAAAATGGTTTCGTCGCGAGGTTGAATTGTTTCGTCGCTGATGCCTCGACGACATAAAAGGTATTATATTGCCGTAAATTGTTTCGTCGGGTGAGGCTTTTGTGTCTCAGTCCAGCGAAGAAGTTTCGCCGGTCGGGGAAAATAGATAGCCGCCGCCCCGGACCGTGCGGATGACAGAAGGGTGCGCCGGGTCGGGCTCGATCTTGCGCCGAATTCGCATGATCCGCAGGTCGATCGCCCGGTCGAAGGCCTCGGCGTCGCGGGCATTGGCCAGTTCCAGCAGCCGGTCGCGGGACAGCACCCGCTTGGGATTGGCGGCGAAGACCTTGAGCAGCCCGTATTCCGAGGCCGTGAGCGGGTGCTCGTTGCCCTCGTCGTCGCGCAGGGCCTGGGCGTCGTGATCGAGCCATTTGGTCCCGAATCGCACCCGCGTGCGCTCCACCGCCGGCCGCGGGGCGGGGGCGAGGGGCGCCGCCACCGGCTGGCCGGCGCTGCGGCGCAGCACCGAGCGGATGCGCGCCAACAGCTCCCTGAGCTCGCAGGGCTTGGCCAGATAGTCGTCCGCGCCGAGCTCGAGGCCGACCACCCGATCGATCGCGCTCGCGGTCGCGGTGAGCATGATGATCGGCACGCTGGTACGTTGCTTGAGATCGCGGATGATCGAAAGCCCGTCCTCTTCCGGCATGTTGAGATCGAGCACGATCAGGTCGGGGACCTGCTGGGCGATGGCCTTGCGCAGGCTCGCGCCGCCGTCGCACAAGCTCACCCCGAAGCCGTGCATGCGCAGATAGTCCCCGACCATCTCGCGCGCGGGCTGCTCGTCGTCGACCACCACGATGTGCGGAATCTGGCTCATTCTTGTGCTCGTTGTCGGCGCAACTAGTGTCCCGGTTCCGACGTTCGTATCACTTTGCAGCACGCACTTTTACGAACGTCGAAACCAAAGGGACACTAGCAACTCTATGATTCTAGTGTGGCTTTGGATTTGACGTTCCTACGGCAGACTCGCCGCAAGACTGGTAGGAACGTCAAATCCGCCACACTAGGCTCAGGTCACGGGCAGCGTCATCTTGAACGTCGCGCCCTGCCCGGGACCCGTGCTTTCGACCGTGATCCGCCCGCCGTGCAGGTCGACGATGCGCTTGACGATCGACAGGCCCAGCCCGGTCGAGGTTTCGCCCGCGGTCGGCTTGGCCGACAACCGCTGAAAGCGCCCGAACAGGCGGGAAATGTCTTCCGGCGAAAGGCCGGCCCCTTGATCCCTGACCTGGACGGTTATACCGCCGGCCTCCGACGCCACCAAGAGGTCGATGGCGCCGCCGATCGGGCTGTATTTGACGGCGTTGCTCACGAGGTTGTCGATCGCCTCGCGGATGCGGTCGGCGTCGCAGGTGGCGGCCTGGTTGGGCGCCGCGGAAACTGAAATGCGCTGCTCCTTGCGCGCGGCGAGCGGGCGGTTCGCCTCCGCCACCTCCTGCACCAGCACCGCGATGTCGACGGGCTCGCGCCGGATCGTAATGTCGAGCGCGTCGGCCATGGCGTCCGATACGAGATCGTCGACCATCTCGGTCAGCCGATTGGCGGCATCGCGGATATAGGCGATCTGCGCCTGCACGTTGTCGTTCAGCGCGCCGGCGCCGGCGATCATCTCCTTGAGGATCTCGGGGCGGCCGAGGATCACGCCCAGGGGGTTCTTCAAGTCGTGGGCGACGGTGCCGAGAATCTCACTCTTGAAGCTGTTGGCCTGCCGCAGCCGCGCCCATTGCGCGGCGAGCCGGCGGTTGGCCGTGGTGAGGTCCTGGGTGCGCTGCGCGACGCGCTCCTCCAGGCGGGTGTTGGCGCGCTGCAGCTGCTCGTAGAGAATGACGTTGTCGAAGGCGATGGAGAGCCGGCTGCAGAAAATCTCCACCAGCGCGCGGTCGGTGTCGGAGAGGTGCCGCGCGGCCTCGAGCACGACCACGACCTCGCGGCCGCTCAGCGTCCTGATGTAGAGCACCGAGCGCCGCGGCGAGAATTCATGCTGGCGGCGGACGAATGCCTCCTCGACCAGGCGCCGCAGATCGATCTCGATCATCTCCGAGACGTCGGTGCCGATGAAGCGGCTGTAGCATCCGGAGCCCGCCAGCACCGAGAACGTCTCGTGCGCGTTCTGGGCCTCGCGCACCACCAGGATGCCCGCGCAATCGACGTTCAACAGCGACGCGATCTGGGTGAGCACCCCTTCTGCGAGTCTCTGCATCGACTTGAAATCGAACAGGGTCGATGCCGCCTCGATGATGATCTCGAGCCCGCGGCGGGTCTCGACCATGCGCTGGAGCTGCTGGTGGCTGCGCAGCGCGGCGGTCAACGACGTGAACAGCTTGTCGGCGGTGAGCTCGGTCTTCGCCTTGTAGTCGTTGATGTCGTAGTCGACGATCACGCGCCGCTCCGGCGCCTGGCCCGGCTGGCCGGTGCGCAGGATGATGCGTACGGTCTCGTTCTTGAGGTCCTTGCGGATGAACTCGACCAGGTCGAGCCCGGCGGCGTCGCTCTCCATGATGACGTCGAGCAGCACCACTGCGATGTCCGGATGGCTGCGCATGAGCTCGCGGCCTTCGGCCGCGGAATAGGCCGAGAGGATTTCGAGGCTCTGGCCGTTGAGCTTGTAATCGTTGAGCGCAAAGCGCGTGCCGTCGTGCACGGCGGGCTCGTCGTCGATCACCGCGATCTTCCAGCGCGGGCCGACGTCCGGGGGCTGATCGCCGGGATCGTCGATCAGGTGGACGATGTCGTCGTCAGCCATTGATCTGGTCCATCATTGTGCCGCCTGCAGCGGGGAGGACTCCCTGGGCGCGACCCGCGGGATGCTGATGCGGAACCGCGTGCCCCAGCCGAGCCGCGATTCGAAGGTCAGCCGGCCGCCCAGCTGCTGGGTCACGAGGTTGAAGATGATGTGGAGGCCCAGCCCTGTCCCACCCTCGTTGCGGCGGGTGGTGAAGAACGGGTCGAGCGCGCGGCGCTGGATATCGTCGCTCATGCCGACGCCGTCGTCGGACACGAAGATGTCGACATCGTCGCGGACCAGCCGCGCCTCCACGATGACGCTGCCGGCGCGGCCGTCGGGAAAGGCGTGGATCACGCTGTTGAGGAACAGGTTGGTCAGCACCTGGCCGTAGGAGCCGGGATAGCTGTCCATGAGGATGCCGGTCGGCACGTCGATGGTCAGCGCGATCTGGGACTTCTTGAGCACCGGGCGCAGGCTGGCGACGATCTGGTCGGTGGATTCGCGCAGATCGAACTGGCGCCGATCGGCGTGGCTGCGGTCGACGGCGACCTGCTTGAACGACTGCACGAGCTCGCCTGCGCGCTGGAGATTGGCCACCAGCTGATTGGCGGCGTCGCGCCCGCCCTCGAGGAATTCGTCGAGCCGCGAGCGCCGCAGTGGCCCCGAGCGCACTTCCTTGGCGAAGTCGTCGCACCGGCGGGCGAAGCTCGAGGCCACCGTGAGGCTGATGCCGATGGGATTGTTGACCTCGTGCGCCACGCCGGCGACCAGGCCGCCGAGCGCCGCGAGCTTCTCGGCGGCGATGAGGTTTTGCTGCGCCTCGCGCAGGTCGTCGAGCGCCTTCTCCGCGCGTTCCTTCGAGGTGCGCAGGTCGTTCTCAGCCTTGCGCTTGGCGATGGAATTCTGCCGGAACACTGCGACCGCGCGTGCCATGGCGCCGATCTCGTCGCTCGCTTGCGTGCCGGTGATGGGCTGGTCGTATTTCTCCGCGATCACGGAATGCATCGCGGACATGATCTCCTTGAGCGGCAGAATGATGCTGCGCGCGATCAGCACGCCGATGATGACGATGACGGTGAGAAAGATGACCGCCACCAGCGCGACGTTCTGATAGATATCGGCGAGCGTGTGGTCGAAGCTTCCCTGCGCCTGCAATTCCCGCAGCGTCATCTGGGCGGACAGCTTATTGATCACGGCGATCATGGCGGCCTGGTTGTCGTCGATCGCGGTCTTGAGCAGGTTGCTCCGCGCCGCGAATTGCTCCGCCAGCGTCTTCAATCCGTCGCGAAACGAGGCGGCGCGCTGGGCGAGCGCGGTCAGCGCGGTGCGCTGCAGGCTGTTCTCGGCAAGGTCGATCATCACCGGGATGGTCTGCTCGACGGTCGAGATGTTGCGCCGGGCCTCGTCGGCGGCGTCGGAGGCGAGCGACAGGTAGAAGGCATTGGCTGCGACCAGGCTCGCGGTGAAGGCCTCGCGCGACTTTCCGAGCGACGGCAGAAGGAGCGCGTCGCGCCGGCCGATGGCGCCCTCGATGATGGCGTAGAGCCCGGCCATCTCCTTGGCTGGCTTGAGCACCTCGTTCTCGTAGGTTTGCCCGATCGTGGTTTGCACTTCGCGTACTTCGCCAAAACCTTGCAGGAAGCGTTCGGTCACCGCGCGCAGCTCGTCGGCCGAGCCCGACAGCACCGGATCGACGGCGCCGCGGTTGCGCAAGGTGCTCAGCACCTCGCCGTGTAGGCCCAGGATCTCCGCCAGAACTTCCTGGCTCGGCTGGTTGATGTAGCGATGGATCAGGTTCTGCAGCCGGCTCGCCTCGCTCTCCAGCAGCACCAGGAGCTTGTCGGATTCGCGCACCTTGCGGACGTCGTCCCAGGAACGGCTGAGCACGTTGGCGCCGTTCCAGATCAGCGCGGCGAGGATGACGGCGACGGTGGCGTTGAGCGTGGCGAGCGAGAGCAGGCGCCAGCGGATCGGCAGCACCCGCACGACGCTCTCGGTCTCCAGGTCGAGGCTCCGCCGCGGCCGCACACGAGGCGTGGCCGGTCGTTCATCCTTGAGGGCGACCAAATCGAAACTCATTGAACCTGGCGAATACGCTCGATCAGCTGGCGCAAGTCCTGATCCGTCACCGTCTTGGCGTAGATGGGGCTCATCGCGGCCTCGAACGGTTTGCGGTCGAAATTAGCGATAATCGTGTTTCCCGCGCTGCGCGCCTGCTGGCGCGACTGGTCTTCCAACCCGTTCCAGATGCCGCGCATGAAGGCGCTCGACTTGCGCGCGGCGTCCCGAAAGATGTCCTTGTCCTCGGCGGAGAGGCTTTCCCACGCGCCAAGCGACATGACAAGTACCTCGGGCCCCATCGTGTGCTCGGTCAGGGTATAGTAGGGGGCGAGCTTGAAGTGGCCGGTGGTCACGTATGACGGCCAATTGTTCTCCGCCCCGTCGATCAGTTTGGTCGAGAGCCCGGTCGAGACCTGCCCGTAGGGCAGCTCGATCGGCTCGGCGCCCAGCGCCTTGATCATGTCGACCATCAGCTCGGATTGCTGAACCCGGATGCGCATGCCCTTCAGGTCGGCCAGCGCGCGAACCGGCCGCACGCTGTTGTAGATCGATCGCGAGCCGGAATCGTAGAAGGCCAAGCCGACGAAACCGTGGCGCTCGAACCCGGCCAGGATCTCCTCGCCGATGGCATGGTCGAGCACCTTGTGCAGGTGATCGAACGAGCGGAACAGGAAGGGCAGGGCGAGCACGTTCGCCGCCGGGATCAGCGAGCCGATCGGCGCCACGTTGGTGCGGTTGAGATCGATGGCGCCGACCCGGGTCTGCTCGATGGTCTCCTTCTCCTCGCCGAGTTGGCGCGAGTGGAAGACCCGAATGCGATGGCGTCCTTGGGTGCGCTCCTCGACCAGACGGGCCATGTGCTGAAGCGCCTGGACGGTGGGATAGTCCTCCGACTGGGTATCGGCGACGCGGAACTCGCGCGCCGGTGCGCCAATGGGGAATGCCACAACGGCCGCCGCCAACACGATCGCGGCCTTGCAGAAATTCATGTGTGAAATGAGGGACATGACGCCGTACCCGTGGTCAAGGAACCCACCGCGGGTGACACTATGCGTTTCCGCCGAAGGCCGTCAATCGAGGCGGCCGCGCGGCCGTCACTGCGCCGGCTTGACGCCGAGCTCCTTGGCGAACGCCGCGACCTTGGCGCGCTGCTCGTCGGTGGCGGCGCCGAACTCGCCCGGCCCGCCCACATTGAGCACCTGCCCGGTGTCGGCGAGCCGCGCGCCGATGGCCGCATCGGCCACCGCCCGGACGTCGCCGGCGATGCGCTCGCGCAGCGCGATCGGCATGGCCGGCGGGCCGAACAAGCCCACCAGGCCGTCGAACGTGAGCTCGGGATGACCGGCCTCCTTGACCGTCGGAACGTCGGGGACGGTCGGCGCGCGCACGGTGTTGGTCACCGCGATGAGCCTGATCTTGCCGGCCTGCAGCTGCGGCCGCACGATCGCCAGCGCGGCCACGTAGGCCTGGACGCGCCCCTCGCCGAGATCGTTGGCGGCCTCGACCGGGTTGCGATAGGGCACCTTCGTCATGTCGAGCCCGGCGCTCTTGAGAAACCCGGCATACACGAAATCGAGCGCTCCGGTCGTCCCCGCCCAATTGAGCTTGCCCGGCTGCGCGCGCGCGAGCGCGATGAGCTCCGCGAGCGATCCGACGTTGAGCGACGCGGGCACCGCGATCGCGATCAGCGTGTTGGACACGCGCGCGATCGGCGCGAGATCGCTCGGCTTGTAGGGCAGGTTGTCGTGGAGATATGGGTGCGCGGTGAACGACGAGGTCGGGCTGGAGAGGAGCACGTGGTCGTCGTGCGCGCCGACGAAGGCGCTGATCGCGACGATGCCGTCGCCGCCCGGCTTGTTCTCCACCACCACGGGCTGGCCCCAGCGCGCGCTCAGGCGGTCCGCCAAGAGCCGCGAGCCGAAGTCGACCCCGGAGCCGGGACCGAGCGGCAGCACGAGCCTGACCGTGCGCTGCGGCCAAGTTTGCGCCACCGCCGGCGCTGCCCAAACGATGAGCGGTGCCAGAAGGCTCAAAGCGAACAACGGGCGCCGCGCGCGAAGCATTTTCATCTGTTGGCTCCTGATCGTTCCGGCCTGACGATTATAGCCGATTCAGTGGTTGACCATATTCGCCACCGCGGCTGCGACGGACTCCGGGGTCTGATAGACCTCTTGCACGATCTGCTGGACCGCGCTGCCCGAAACCGGATTGATCTCCAGCTTCATCTTCTCGGCTTCGACCAGGAACTCCCGGTCCGTCAGCGTATCCATGAATGCCTTGCGCAGGATCGCCACGCGGTCCGGCGGAATTCCGGGCGGCGCGAGAAATGGCCGTCCCATCGGCTGGCGGGCGAACACCAGCTTGAACGTCTGCTTCTGCTCGTCGGTCTTGGCGAACTCCATGATCAGGGGAACGTCCGGCAGGTCGCGGTGCTTGCTCAGCGAGAGCTGCACCAGGATGTTGATCTTCTTTTCATCGATCCAATGCTGGTGGGTCGCGATCACGCTCGACCATGACCAGCCGCAACGGCCCATCACCTCGCCTCGCTCCATCGCCAAGTCGACGTCGTTACCGCCGGGATAGCCGGCGACCAGCTTGAACTTGGTGCCGAGCGTGGCGTTGAGCACCTTGGGGAATTGGTCGGTGTCGGCGGCCGGGCCTGTTCCGCCCACCGTCAGCTCCTTGTGCTTGACCTGCTCGAGTGTGCCGATGCCGCTCGTGTGCCAGGCGACGCACACGCTGACCTCGTCGTTCATGCTGCCGATCCAATTGAGCTTGGCGGCGTCGAACTGGGCTTTGGTCGAGCCGAGCAATGGATCGAAGCCGGTGCCGCGGCCGATGGTGCCGAATGCCGTGCCGTCCTTGGGCGCGACGTTGTAGAGCCAGTTCGTGAGCAGGAGGCTGCCGGCGCCCGGCATGTTCTTCGGTACGATCGCGGGATTGCCCGGAATGAAGCGCGCCATGTGGCGGGCCAGCAAACGGGCATAAACGTCATATCCGCCGCCGGCGCTGTAGCCGATGTAGAGATCGATGGTCCTGCCGGCATAGAAATCCGCCGGGTTTTGCGCGCGGGCGACCGACATCGGGCAGATTGCGAGCATCGCGACCGCGACGCCGCGGTGGAGGGCCACAAGACGCATTCCAACCTCCGCTGCGTTGTTCGCGGACGATCGTCGCCCCCGCCTGGAGCGGGGTCATTGTGCGCCCGCCCTGGAGATCGAGCCAGAGCCGGCCGGGGCGACGCTCGGTCGCACTGCCTCGATCTCCGTCGGCTGTCGGGGCAAGCCGGCGCTTGCTAAGCTCTTGGACGCGGCGGCCGACATATCGAAAGCAGCAATGATGATGAAGCGGGTCGTTCTGGCGTCGCTGCTCGCGGCGTCGTGCGGCGCTCTCGCCGCCGGGCCCGCCGCGTCGCAACAATATCCCAGCCGTATTGTCAAAATGATCGTGCCGTTTCCGCCGGGCGGTCCGATCGACACCATGGCGCGGCTGGTTGCGCACCAGCTGTCCACCAGGCTCGGGCAGGAGGTCGTGGTCGAGAACCGGCCGGGCGCGGGCTCCACGCTCGGCTCGAAGGCGGCCGCCGCCGCCGAGCCGGACGGCTACACCCTGTTGTTTGGATCGTCGGGCTCGCTCGCCGTGGCGCCGGCGCTCTATCCCAAGCTCGGCCTCGATCCGCTCAAGTCGTTCGTGCCGGTTGCCTCGGTCTCGCTGCTGCCGCACGTGTTCGTGGTGGGGCCGTCGGTGCCGGCGAAATCGGTGCAGGAATTCGTCGCCTACGCCAAGGCCAATCCGGGCAAGCTCAACTATGGCGCTGGGCTCGGGACGCCGCCGCACCTCTTGAGCACGCTGCTCAAGGCTAAGGCCGGCATCGACGTCACCTTCATTCCGTACAAGGGCTCGGCCGCTTCCGTCACCGATCTCCTTTCGGGACAGACGGATTTCACCATCGATGGGCTGGTCACGCTCTACCCATTAATCAAGGAGGACAAGGTCAGGGCGTTGGCGATCGCGCGCGCGGAACGGTGGCCGGCGCTACCGCAGGTGCCGACCCTGGTCGAAAGCGGATTTCCCGATTTCACCCACGATGCCTGGACCGGGGTGGTCGCGCCCGTCGGCACGCCGCCCGAGGTGATCGCCACGCTCAATCGCGCCGTCAACGCGGGCCTGCAGTCGGCGGAGATGAAGGAGAACCTGGCAAAGTTCAGCGCGATTGCGAAGGCCGGAACGCCGCAGGAGTTCGCCGCGTTCATGCGCGGCGAGGTCCCGAAATGGGCGGAGATCGTGAAGCTCTCGGGCGCGACGGCGGATTGAGCGGCAGCCGGCGCGCCGGTGAAGAACTCGCCGTCACCGCACGTTCTTCTGCATCCATTCGTCCAGCAGCCGCGCGATCTCGAGATTGTTCTTCTCGATCATCACCATGTGGCCGTTGCCGCGGATGCCCTTGTCCTGCAGCCGGATGTACTCGGTCTTGACCCCGGCCTGCTTGAGATAGTTGGCCGTGCAGTGGTCGTAGACCTGGTGGTAGGAGGCTTCCGCCGCCATGACCACCACCGGGATGTTCTTCAGGTTGACGAGCTGGCGCGCCGGCGCCTTCTGCATCCAGCAGGCGAAGAGATCGGGGCCGTCGGGCTCCGCTTGGCGCTCGACCGCGATCTCGCTCGCATCTTTCACCGGCGGATCGTAGGTGATGGGAATGTCGGTCGGGCCCCAGGCGCGCGCCTTGCCGGTGGCGATGATGGTGGCTTCGAACGGCGGTCCCGAGGGCTCGATCGCAATGACGCCCTTGACGAGTTGCGGGCGTGCGTCGGCGATCAGCCAGCCGTAGGTGCCCGATTGCGAATGGGTGAGCACGACCGCCGGCCCGATCTTGTCGAGCAGTGCGGCGCCGGCATCCTGGTTGCGGCGCTGCGTCTCCTCGACGGCGAGGACGGTCTCGACCTGCGTGGCGTAGAACGCATCGAAGATCGGATCGCCCTTCTGGCCCTTCTTCGGTCCGTCGCCCGGCCATTGCGTGTGCTTCTTCGCCTGCGGCCAGGTTCCCTTGACCGCATTGGCGGTGAACTGGAACGCCTCTTGCTCGGCCGTGAACATGCGCGTGGCGCCGTCGCCGGGATGCCAGGCCGAGCGGCCGCGCATGGGCTGATCGATCATGTAGACGATGTAGCCTTGCTCGACGAAATACTCCGCCCAGCCTTTGCGTCCGTCCGGCGTGCCCATCCAGTTGGTCGCGGTCTGCGCGGCGCCGTGGATCAGCACCAGGGGATAGGGCCGGCGCACGTCCTTCGGCGCCAGCACCTCGACGTAGATCTGGCCCTGCATGATCTCCTTGCCGGGCTCGCCGACATATTTGCCGCCGACGTAGAAATAGCCGCGCAGCGCGACGGCCGACTGGTCGACCGCCGGCACCGGCAGCTTGGGCGGCTCCGCCTGCGCCGCCGACACGGCAAACG
>WNEY01001972.1_pt1 | contig 14805 bp, 11 predicted proteins | sample 5400531 | NCBI WGS metagenome assembly WNEY01 (sample SAMN13153338, study PRJNA577476) | soil metagenome | isolation source: 200 cm saprolite under Douglas fir tree site 1 | place: USA:California | collected 2015-04-18
CGGCCCCTCATTTTCCGAATGCGGTGCGCTTCACTCCGCGTGGGAAATCATCAAGCGTCTCGCGTCGGGATGAACCCGCAGCGAGACGGCAGAAGAAACGCTTCGCTTTGCGCACCGGACTCTCGCGCCGGAGGAGGGGAAACGCGCCGCTTCGCGCACCGGACGCTCATGCCGGTAGAGACTGGTAGGATCAGCCGCCGTCGAGAGCGGACCGCACGGCACTCTCGAGGGCCTCGAGCGTGAAGGGCTTCTGCAGGAACGGCACGTCGTCGGACAGGCGCGGATGGTGCGGGCGCGGGTATCCCGAGATGCGCAGGATCTGCACCTTCGACCGCAGCTCGCGGAGCCGCTCGACGAAGTGCGGGCCGCTCATCTTCGGCATGACGAGGTCGGTGACGACCAGGTCCACCGGCTGGGCGGCGTTGCCGACGATGTCCAGGGCCGCCAGCGGATCGGCCGCTTCCCACACCGTGTAGCCCAGCTCGCGCAGGTGCTCCGTGATCATGCTCCGGAGCGCATCGTCGTCGTCGACGACCAGGATGCCCTGGCTCTTGGCGCCGTGCTCGCCCATCCCGCCATGCTAGCCTTGAATGCCCATGCCTGTCACCCGCCCGCGGGGCCTCGCCGAGTCCGTTCCGCTCGCCGGCCTGTCCACGCTCGGCGTGGGCGGTCCCGCGCGCTACTACGTGCGCGCCGCCAGCGTCGAGAGCGTGGCCGAGGCCGCGTCATGGGCGCGCGCTGAAGGCCGGCCGCTGCTCTTCCTCGGCGGGGGCAGCAACCTCGTCGTCTCGGACGAGGGCTTCCCCGGCCTCGTCGTCCACCTGCGGATCGGCGGCGTCCAGGCGGTGCCGACGGACGGCGCGGTCGAGCTGACGGCGGGCGCCGGGGAGCCCTGGGACTCGCTGGTCGAGCGGGCGGTCTCGGAAGGCTGGGCGGGCGTCGAGTGCCTCTCCGGCATCCCCGGCCTCGTCGGCGCGACCCCGATGCAGAACGTGGGCGCCTACGGCCAGGACGTCTCCGAGACGATCACGCGCGTGCGCGTCCTCGATCTCCGCAGCGGCGAGGCGGACGACCTCGACCGCGAAGAGTGCCGGTTCGGCTACCGCGATAGCCGCTTCAAGCGCGAGGACCGCGGCCGCTACGTCATCCTCGGCGTGACGTATCGCTTACGGCCGGGAGGGCCGCCTTCGATCCGGTACGCCGACCTGGAGCGCCACCTCGCCGCGCAGGGCATCGGCGCTCCCACCCTCGCCGACACGCGGCGCGCCGTCATCGACGTGCGGCGCCGCAAGTCGATGGTCATCGACCCCGGCGACCCCAACCGACGCAGCGTAGGTTCCTTCTTCATGAATCCCGTCGTGCCCGCCGGCGAGGTGGAGCGGATCGAGGCCGCGTTGCACGCCGACGGCACTTTCGCCGCCCGCGAGAAGATGCCGGCCTTCCCCGCCGCGGACGGCCGGACCAAGCTCTCCGCCGCGTGGCTGATCGAGCGCTCCGGCCTGCGCCGGGGCTACCGCCGCGGCAACGCGGGCATCTCCACCAACCACACCCTCGCCATCGTGAACTGCGGGGGCGCGACCGCGCAGGAGGTGGTGGCGCTGGCCCGCGAGATCCGCGAGCGGGTGCGCGACCGGTTCGGCCTCACGCTGATGCCGGAGCCGGTGTTCGTCGGCCTCGAGCTGTGAGCGCGCCTACAGCGCTACCCGCCGCAGGCGCAGCGCGTTGCCGATGACCGACACCGAGCTGAAGCTCATCGCGGCGGCGGCGATCATCGGGTTCAGCAGCAGGCCCATGGAGGGATAGAGCACGCCCGCCGCCACCGGAATCCCCAGTACGTTGTAGACGAACGCGAAGAACAGGTTCTGGCGGATGTTGCGCATCGTCGCCCGGCTGAGGCGGCGCGCGCGCGCGATGCCCCGCAGGTCTCCCTTGACGAGGGTGACGCCGGCGCTCTCCATCGCGACGTCGGTCCCCGTGCCCATGGCGATGCCCACGTCGGCCTTCGCCAGGGCGGGGGCGTCGTTGATGCCGTCGCCGGCCACCGCGACGACCCGGCCCTCGGCCTGCAGCCGGGCCACGACCTCGACCTTCTGCTCCGGCCGCACCTCGGCACGGACGTCCTCCAGGCCGAGCTTGCCGGCGACCGCCTCCGCCGTGGCGCGGCCATCGCCGGTCACCATGACGATGCGCACGCCGTCGTCGCGCAGGAGCCGGAGCGCCTCCGGCGTCGACGGCTTGATCGGATCGCTCACGCCGAGCAGGCCCGCGACGCGGCCGTCCACGGCGACGAACATGACCCCGTGGCCTTCGGCGCGAAGCGCTTCGGCGCGCGTAGCGAGCGGTCCCGGCGCGACGCCCATCTCGTCGAGGAGAGCCCGGTTCCCGACCGCGACCCGGTGGGCATCGACGACACCGGCGACGCCGCGGCCGGTGCGGGAGGCGAACTCCGCCGCGGCGACCGGACGCACGCCGCGCTCGACGGCGCCGGCGACGATGGCCGAGGCCAGCGGGTGCTCGCTTCCCTGCTCGAGGCTCGCCGCCAGACGCAGCAGCTCCTCCTCGTCGATGCCGTCGGCGGTCACCACCACCTGGAGACGCGGCTTGCCCTCGGTGAGCGTGCCCGTCTTGTCGACGACCAGCGTGTCCACCTTCTCCATCGTCTCCAGCGCTTCGGCGTTCCGGAAGAGGACGCCCGCCGTCGCTCCGCGCCCGGTGGCGACCATGATCGACATCGGGGTGGCGAGGCCCAGCGCGCAGGGGCACGCGATGATGAGCACCGCCACCGCGTTGACGAGCGCGTAGGCCATGCGCGGCGGAGGACCGAAGAGGGCCCACGCCCCAAAGGTGAGGACGGCCACGACGACCACGGCCGGTACGAAGTACGAGGCCGCCACGTCGGCCAGGCGCTGGATCGGGGCCCGGCTGCGCTGCGCCTCCGACACGAGCCGCACGATGCGCGCGAGGACGGTGTCCGCTCCTACCTTCTCCGCGCGCATGATGAAGCTGCCGTTGCCGTTGATCGTGGCGCCGATGACGCGGTCCCCAGGCTTCTTCTCCACCGGCAGCGACTCCCCGGTCACCATCGACTCGTCGACCGCACTCGTGCCCTCGATCACCGTCCCGTCTACGGGCACCTTCTCTCCGGGGCGGACGCGGAGGCGGTCTCCCGGCGCGACGAGCTCGAGCGGCACTTCCTCTTCTCCGCCATCGCCGACGAGGCGGCGCGCGGTGCGCGGGGCGAGACCGAGGAGGGCCCTCAAGGCGCTGCTCGTCCGGCTCCGCGCCCTCAGCTCGAGAACCTGGCCGAGCAGGACGAGGGTCACGATCGCCGCGGCCGCTTCGAAGTAGACGCCCACCTCGCCGTGATGGTCTCGAAATGACGGCGGGAACAGACCCGGCGCGAGCACGGCCACCACGCTGTCGAGGTAGGCGACACCCGTGCCGAGGGCGATCAGCGTGAACATGTTCGGGCTCCGGTTCACGACGGAGGCCCATCCCCGTACGAAGAACGGCCAGCCCCCCCAGAGAACGACCGGCGTGGCCAGGATCAGCTCCGCCCAGCGCCCGGCCCTTCCGCCGAGGGGGTCCAGATGCAATCTCGCCATCGGGGCCATGGCCACGAAGAGCAGGGGAACCGTCAAGGCGAGGCTCACCCAGAAGCGGCGGGACATGTCGATGAGATCGGGGCTCGGCCGTTCCTCGAGAGTCACCGTGCGCGGCTCGAGGGCCATGCCGCAGATCGGGCAGCTCCCCGGCCCGTCGCGCACGATCTCGGGGTGCATCGGGCAGGTGTAGACGATGCCGGAGGGCGTGGGGATCCGAGGGCCGGCCGCGCTGACATCCGTTGCGCCGGCCACGAAAGCCGCCGGGTTATCACGGAACCGCTTCAGGCACGACTGGCTGCAGAAGTAGTAGGTCCTTCCTTCGTGCTCCTGGTGCAGAGACGTGGTGCCTGGATCCACCGTCATCCCACAGACGGGATCCTTCACGGGCTGTCTTTCGGTTCCACCTGCACGGTCTGTTCTCCTCATGTCGCGGCGACGCCGGACTAGTGTCCGCCGTGGGTGCCGCCGTGGCCCTTGTTCCACCGCAGGCGGGCAAACACGTGCACCGAGACCGGGAACTGGCCGTAGACCTCCTGCAGGTCCGACGGCACGCCGTAAGCCGTCAGGTCAGCGCCGAGGCCCGCCCTGATGGTCTCGAAGATCTTCAAGTCCCTGAAATAGCCGGCCGTGAAGGCTCGCACGGGGACGACGGCCTCCGCGCCGCCGTGGGAGGCCATATCGAGGCTCTTCGTCAGGAGCAACCCCAGCGGCTTCTCCACCCGCTCGACGCGGCCGTACACCTGGTCGAGCTCGGTGAGCTGGTACGCCGCCTCGCCGAGGAAGGAATCCGTGGTCCCGTGCTCCTCGCGGTTCCGGCCCCAGAGCAGCGTGACGGCCAGCGGCCGATCGCCGGCGGCTCCGTAGTGGAGCGACGCCGTGGTGCGCCTGAGATCGCCGGGCTGGAGAGCCTCGGGATGCTTGAGGAAGCCGTACGACACCTGGGACGACCAGCCGCGACCGAGGTCCGCTCGCACGCGCCCGGAGATGGAATCGAGCCCTCCGCCTTCGATGTCCCAGCGGTGCTCGTCGGGCTCGGCACCGTGGAAAGCCGAGCCCTCGAGGGACAGCCATCGCCATCCCGCGCCCACGGTGATCACGTTGTTCGTGATGTGCGTGGAGTCCTGCCAGTGATGCCCGAGCGTCGCCGACGGGTTCTCCCCCGCCGAGGCCCGGTGCATGAACGCGGTGGGGCCGAGCGCCGGCTCACCGCGAACGGCGGCCTGCACCCAGTAGGCTCCCTGGTCGCCGACCGAACCCCTGTACGTCGCCGAGAGGTTCATGAACAGGTCATGGGCGTGCTGCCGGTCGACGATCGGCCTTCCGCGGAACGTCTCGCCGGTCTGGAACAGCTGCGGCGAGCCTCCGTCCGGGATCGTGGCCGGTTCGAGGGAGTTCATCATCATCAACGTGACGCGGCCGCCGGCCACGTCCCGCTGGGTCATGAACATCCCGAAGTTCGAAGACTCGAAGGCGTCGTCGCCGGACGGGCCTCCCTGGTGATCGTAGAGGAGTCGGACCGCGCCCATGGTCATGAGCTGCCAGTGCGGCATGGCCATGCTGGCCATCGGGTCTCTGGGTGTCATGCCCGCCATCACGGTCATGTCCGACTGGAAGAGATTGCGCCCATGCTCCATCGGCTGACCAGGGGCCATGGCGCCGTGCGGCATCGGCTGACCAGGCGTCATCCCCCCGTGCGGCATGGGCTCACCGGGGGCCATGCCCGCGTGCTGCGGTTGTTCTCCACCGGTCGGGGGCGTCTCGGCGTGTCCGGCATGATCCGCAGGCGCAGGCGGCGCGGTCGCGGCGCCCGCCGGCGTGGCCTCCGTATGCCCCGCATGCTCGGTGGGCGTCGGAGCCTCCATCGCGTGCCCCGCGGCCGGAGCCGCCTCATGTACCGCGTGCTCCGCGGGAGCGCCGGTCGCTGGAGCTGCCGCGTGCTCACCGTGCATGCCGGCGTGCGGCTGGCTTTGCGGCGCCGCGCGAGTAGAGGCGGCCGGCGACGGCCTCTCGATCCGGACGATGCGCGCCACCCATCGGCTTCCCGTACGCTGGGCCTCCACGACGACGCGTGCTCCCGCCTTGACGTCGGAAAGAGCAGCGGCGCCGCTACCCTTTCGATACCGCGTTCCCTTCCTGAGACCGATCGAGATCACCCTTCCTTCGGGGGTACGCACCTTCAGCTGCTGGCCCGTCCGGGATTCGACGGTTCCCGCGATGCGCTGACTGCCCTCCTTCGCCCACGACGAAGCAGCGATGAGGAAGGCGGAAACGAGGACGACGGTAATCGCGTTCTTGCGCATGAGCCACCCTGCCTTTCACCCGATACCGACACGCCGACACCAAGCCCGAGGCGAGCCTCGGATCACCTGGGCGGCGAATCAGACTCGGAGGACGAGCGGGGGCGGCTCGGCGAGGTGGGCGCCGCCGTGGAAATGCAACAGCCGCCGGCTCTGCACGGCGGCGGACAGAGGGATCGGCGCCAGCACGGTCACCGTGATGCCGAAAGCAGAGGCGTGATATCCCTTCGCGATCCTGGCGGGGGCTTCCCCGGCCAGAGAGGTCATGCAGCAGGCCGGAGGGAGCGCTTGCAGGCCCTGCTTGCAGCAGTCGTGCTCAGGCTGGCTGGTTGAGCCGGGGGTCCGGATGCTCGGCATGAAGCACAACCCTCGCGCGGAGAGCGACGCCACGAAGAGAACGAGGATCAAACCCGCGAGGAGGCGGCTGCGCTTCCCGGTCACGGACGCCACGATCCCATGCAAACACGGCTCCTGGTTGTGGTCAAGAGGGAGGAAGTGGAGCGCAGCCGCGGCCACTGTCATGATGCGCGGCGGCCGCGCTCCACGGTCTACATTCAGCGCACCAGGCTGCTCATCCGGTTCAGCACGTCGATCGTGCGCGACCACTCGTCCCACGCGTCCGAGAAGGCGCGGGCATCCCGCATGTTGCGATCGGCCAGACGCGCGTCCTCCAGCAGGTGGTCGATGATTGCGCCGATCTCGCGGGGCGCTACCTCGTTGGCGTCGGAGCGGTCGTGCAGGCTCCGGGCCTGCTCCGCGAAGTGGCGCAGGTCGGCGAGGATACTCCGCGCCCGGTCGTTGTTGGGGGCATTGCGTTCCGCCGCCGCCAGCGTCCGGCTGGCGCTGGTGTCCAGTTGGTGGGCGAGCTCCCGGAACTGCTGCAGGCGCGCCCCGGTGAGAGCGGCGCCGGGGTACGTTCCCCCGTAGGTGTCGGTCCGGCCCGTCGTGACGGTCCCGCGATCGACCGTGCCGCGGTCGACGTTGCCGCCCCGGCCCAGGTAACCATAGTCGCGGTCGTAGTCGCCATACTCGTCGTGCGCGGCGGGGACCTCGACGTCTTCTCCGTTGAGCGCGCGGCGCATCAGGCCGAGCGTATCGATGACGCTCTTCCAGTCGTCGTAGGTGCCCTGGTAGGCGCCGACCCGCCGCACGAGCTGGTTCACCCGCTGCGCGCGGGCCGCCAGGTAGTCCACCTCGTCGGTGACGTCGAACTGCGAAGCGCTGTAATCGTCCATGCGCGTATGGAAGCTCTCCGCCTGGCGGGCGAAGTCGCGCACGGCCGTGATGTAGCGCCGGTCCGCCGGGGTGCCCCGGCGGCGGGCCTGGACGGTCCCGGCGAGCGCATCCTGCGCCGCCTCGTCCAGGTAGTGAGCCAGGGCGCGCATCGTTTCGAAGCGCCGCCCTTCCAGGGGCTGCTCGTACGTGCCCCAGACCGTCTGGGCCGAGGCACGGCTCGCGCCGGGGGCCAGCGCCGCGACGACCGCAGCCAGTGCCATCCTCTTTATATATGTCTGCATAGGCAGGTTTCCTCCAACTGGGCTTCAAGCAAGACCCGCGCCACATCACCGGCACTCGGACAGGGATCACAAAAGCGGCTATGCTGCTGGAAGTGAAGCTGATCGTCCTCGCCGCATCGTCCTTCCTCGCCGTCACGGCCTCGGCACAGACTTTCGATCATTCCACGTTCGACGAGCTGTTGAAGAAGCACGTCGTGAAGGGCATGGTCGACTACGACGCGTTCGCGCAGTCGGGCCCGTTCAAGGAGTATCTCACGAGCCTGGAGCACGCCGACGTGTCGAAGCTGTCCGACCGTGAGCGCCTCGCGTTCTGGATCAACGCCTACAACGCCTACACGATCGCGCTGATCAACAAATACGAGGAGCGAGCGTCCATCAAGAACATCAGCGAAGGGATCGGGTTCCAGCGCACCAAGGGCCCCTGGAAGGAGCCGCTCGTCAAGGCCGCGGGCAAGACCTACAGCCTCGACGAGGTCGAGAACGCGATCATCCGGAAGCAGGTTCGCGAGCCGCGGATCCACTTCGCGCTCGTGTGCGCGGCCAGGAGCTGCCCGCCCCTCCGCAGCGAGGCCTACACGGGAGCGAAGCTCGACGCCCAGCTCGACTCCCAGGGCCGCACCTTCGTGCGCGACGAGGCCCGCGGGAGCTGGGTCGACCTCAAGAAGTCGGTCGTCCACGCGAGCCGGATCTTCGAGTGGTACAAGGACGACTTCGGAGGCGGCGACGACGCCATCGGTCGCTACCTTGCGCAGTACTATCCGGAATCGCCGGAGAAGCAGCTTCTGCTCGGCGGCCACTTCAAGCTCGAGTTCCTGGACTACGATTGGACGCTGAACAGCCGGTACCTGGCCCGCTTGAAGGGATGAGGATGGCCGTCATTAGTCACTTGTCGGTGGCGATGTGGACGCCGTTCCAATCGGGCGGAGGAGGCGCCGTGCGGAAGACGCGGCAGCGCTCGGCGAGGATGCGGCTCGGAGCATCGTCGCTCTGCGACTCGAGCAGGGCGAGCGCCGCGTCGAAGTCGCGCCGCCAGCACGCCGCGAGCGCCTGCTCATATGCGGCCACCACGCCCGCGCTCGCCACGAGAGGCGCCGCCTCGCCGAGCAGCTCGTAGACCAGCACCCCTTCGCGCCGGCCCTTCACCGCCACCTTGTCGAGGAGACGGAAGGCGAAGCCGCTGCCCGCGGCGAGGCGGACGGCCTCGCTCACCAGGATCGTCGTGCCGTATTGCTTGTTCAGGCCCTCCAGCCGGGAGGCCAGGTTCACCCCGTCGCCGAGCACGGTGAAGCTCATCCTCTCCGGAGCGCCGAAGTGGCCGACCATCACGTTCCCGACGTGGAGCCCGAAGCGCGTGAGCAGCGCCGGCCTCCCTCCCCACGCGGGAGACTCGTAGAGCCTGCGCGTTGCCTCGCGACAGGCGAGCGCGGCGCGGCAGGCCTTCGCCGCGTGGTCCGCGCAGGGCCGGACCGCGTTCCACACCGCCATCACGGCGTCCCCGACGTACTTGTCGATGACGCCGCCGGCCTCGTGGACCGCCTCCGTCATCGCCTGGAGGTACAGGCCCAGAAGCCGGGCCAGCTCGTCGGGCGTGAGGCCCTCGGACAGCGACGTGAAGTCCTTCACGTCGGTGAACATCATCGTGACCTCGGCCGTCTCGCCTCCGAGCATCGGCTCGCGTCCCGTACGGTACAGCTCCCGCACGAGGTCGACCGGCACGTACCGGCCGAGCGCGCGCAGCGCCGTCTTCGCCAGCTCCAGGCTCCGCATCACGTCCTCGACGTCGCGAAACGGCGCGCGCGGCTCGGCGGGGGCGAAATCGAAGCCCGCCATCCGCCCGGTCGCATCCACGATGCGGGCGAGGCCACGCCCCATCGCGCGGACGGCGACGGCGCCGAGGATCAGCATGCCGGCCAGGATGAGGGCGGCGGCCGCCAGCGTCCGGTTGCGCGTCGTCACGTAGGTGCCGAGGTAGTAGTCTTCGGGCACGATGATCCCGAGGCGCCATCCCTGTGTCCGCTCCAATCCGCGGAACGTGGCCAGGAAGCGGCGGCCCCCGGAGACGAACGCGCCCGAGGCCACCGCGTGGCCGGCCCGGACCTCGCGGAGCATGGGGTCCGCGAGCGCGAGGCGCACCTCGGGAGGCTCCGTGGCGGGATCGACGCGGAGGCTGATGCCGTCGCTTTCGTCCCGCAAGCGATCGCCAGTGGACAGGCGCGACACGAGGCGGCCCTCCTCGTCGCAGATGAAGATGAGATGGGGGGTGCGCTCTGCGCTCTCCCGCCGCGTCAGCTCGTCGACCTGCTCGGTGAGGAGGCCGACGCGCAGCACGCCGAGGAAGTCTCCCGCCCGGTCCTCGATGGCCTTGAGTGCCGCGACCTCGACCCGGCGCCGTTCCGGCGGCAGGTCGGCGTCCAGTTGCGACCGGTGGAGATCCGTCCAGATCGTGCGGCCGTAGAAGGGGGCGGAGACGGTCGTGCGGAAGGTCGGATCCTCGGCGGGATTGGCCAACAAGCGGTTCGCCCGGCGCTCGAGAGGAACCCCCAGCAACGCGCCTCCCGCGGGCCGGTCCCGCACGTGGACAACGAAGCGCCCGTCCTCGAGCGCGGTGTAGCGGGTGACGATGCGGTCCCCGTCGAGCATCCGTACGACGGCGATCTGCCACGGCGTGCCGGTCGCGCGTGCGACCGTGAAGGTGACTTCCGCCAGCCGCGGGTTCGCTATGACCTGGGCGAAGAGCGACGCCTCAAGCGACAGCGGATCGTCGGGACGCACCGCGCCCAGCCGTACGAGCTTCTCGACGTCCTCCAGGACGCGCTGTGCCTGGTACAGCTCGTTCTCCACCTGCGTGCCGATGGCACGGCTGGCCTCCTCGCGCAGCGTGCGGGCCCGGTCCATGATCGAGACGCGCCACCCGCGCAGGAGCACCGCGAGCAGGGCGCCCAGGAGGACGGCGACGCCCACTCCCACGAGAATGAACGCCCGGCCGAGAGTGAGGTGGCCCCGCATTCTGGCCGGCGTCGTCCCCATGAAGCCGCATCGTAATGCAGGATGTTGGGGGCGCCGAGTTTCGACCGTATCATCGGGGCATGGGCTCGCGGCGGGTGCTCCTCTGCGTCATCGCGGCGGCCGGGCTCATCGGCCCGACCGGCTTGCCGGCCGACGACAGGGTCGTCAAGGTGTATCCGTTGGGCCTCACGGATCCGGCCGCGGCGGCGGAGCTGGTGCGCGGGATGATCTCCCCCGACGGCCGCGTCGTCGACGACGTTCCCAATCACCGTCTCATAGTGCTCGATCGGCCGATCGTCCAGGCTCGCGTCGCCGAGGCGCTCAAGACCCTGCGCATCCCGGCCCGCAACGTACGCATCACGGTCTCCCACTCCAGCGAGCGCGTAGACGACGCGTCGCAGATCGGTGTGACCGCCGGCGGCCGCTCACACCCCCAGGTGGACGTGACCGGCGGAGCTTCGTCCTCCCGCTCGACCGCCGAGACCCGCCAGGACATCGTGGTCCTGAGCGGCGGCCGCGCCAGCATCCAGGTCGCCGAGCAGGTGCCCTACGCCGATTGGTTCTGGACCTGGGGCCAGGGCTCCGGGTTGTGGCCGGCGCAGTCCGTCCAGTGGCGGGACGTCGGCACGAGCCTCGCCGTCGAGCCTTTCGTCCTCGACGACCACACGATCCGCCTTCGTGTCACCCCGGAGTTCAGCTATTTCCTCGATCGCGACCGCCTGGTCTCACGCGTGCAGCAGCTGTCGACCGAAGTGATCGTGCGGGAGGGCGAGGAGATCGACCTCGGCGGCCTGCCGATGAGCAACCGCGAGTTCAAGGAGCGGTTCCTCATCGGCACCGGTCGCAGCGGTCAGGCGGAGCGGATGCAGATCCGCTTGAAGGCGCGCGTCCAGCCCTGAACCGTGGAGCGGAGCTAGGTGGAGTCCTGGGACGACGCGCTCGCCGAGCTCCGGGCCGACTACCTGCGCGAAGCGGCCGGCCGGCTCGAAGAGATCCACCGGTTGCTGGATGTCCTCTCGCGTGACGCGGCCGACGAAAGCGCCTTCCGCGACCTTCTTCGCCGCTTCCACGGGTTCGCGGGATCCGGGACGACCTACGGCCTTCCGCAGATCACCGCCCTCGGCCTGGAGGGTGAGCGCGAATGCGCCGCTCTGCTCACCCGCGGCGAGGCGCCCACGCCCAAGGACCTGCACCACTGGCACGCCCTGCGGGGTCAGCTTCGCGCTGCGCTCGAGGGCGCCGGCACCCAGGGCGCCCCCGCGAGCGGGCCGGCTCATGGCGCCCGGCCGGCGGCGGTTCCCGACATCCTCGTCGTCGATGCGGACGCCGAGCTGCGCAAGGCGGTGAAGCGCCTGGCCGCCCAGGAAGGGATGTCGGTGCGGGGCGCGGAGACCGCCGCCCAGGGCAAGAGCGCCATCGACGATCGCGTGCCCGATGGCCTCGTCGTGGGGACCCGCCTTCCCGACGGCCCCGGCTACGACCTGGTGGAGCACCTCCGGGCCCGCCCGGGCAGCGACCTCACCGCCGTGCTCATGGTCGCGGACGCGGCCAGCTTCCTGGACAAGGTGGACGCCATCCACTGCGGCGCCGACGGCTACTTCCAGAAGCCGGTGGACTGGGCGGTGTTCCAGCGCCGGCTGCAGCACCTGCTGGAGCGCAACAAGGCCGAGCCCGCGCGGATCCTTTACGTCGAGGACGATCCCAACCAGGCCGCGTACGTGCGCGCGGTCCTGCATTCCGCGGGCTACGAGGTCCGCATCTGCGAAGATCCGAAGCGGTTCGAGGCCGACCTGACCGCGTTCCGCCCCGACCTCGTCCTCATGGACATCGTGCTGCCCGGCTTCTCGGGCTACGACCTCGCGCGCTACGTGCGCCAGGACGAGCGTTACGCCGCCCTGCCCATCGTCTTCCTCACCACGGAGGTCCAGATGCAGGCGCGCATCGAGACCGCGCGCGCCGGCGGCGACGGCTACATCGAGAAGCCGGTCACGCCGGGCCTGCTCCTCTCCGACGTGGCCGCCCGCATCGAGAGGGCGCGTTTCATCCGCGGCCTCATGAACCGCGACGGCCTCACGCGCCTCCTCACCCATACCGCGTTCCTCGAGCAGGCTCGGTCCGTGCTCGCCGAGGCGAGCCGTGATCCGGGCCGGACGGTGGCCTGGGTGATGATCGACCTCGACCACTTCAAGGCGATCAACGACCGCTACGGGCACCCCGTGGGCGACCGGGTCCTCTACGGGCTGGCCGCCCTGCTCCGCCGCCGGCTCCGCCAGCCCGATACCATAGGCCGCTACGGCGGGGAGGAGTTCGCGGTCCTCATCGAGGGCCTCGGGGAGCCGGAAGCGGTGCGGCTCGTCTCCCGACTCCTGGCGGAGTTCGCGGCGACCGACCACCACGCCGCGGACGGCACGGCCTTCCGCGCCACGTTCAGCGCCGGGGTCGCGCTGCTCTCCCCCGCGGCGATGGACCTCGAGCGCTGGCGCAAGGCGGCCGACGACGCGCTCTACGGAGCCAAGGCCGCCGGACGCAACCGCGTGCTCGCGGCGTCGTCGAAGTAAATTCGCCTCCGCGCGCAGCCTTGTCTTCCTGCCGCGCGCCTGGTGGCCGAGCGTCAGGGGCGGGCGGCGGCGGCGGGGAGGGACCGCTCACCTTCGAGCTGCGCCGCGATCCGCTGCCAGTGGGTGCCTTGCCAGTAGAGTCGGCCACAGCCGGCGCAGAGGAAGTACTCGTCCTTCCACCGCGCCGTGCGAGGAGGGATGCGCGCCTCGACCTCGCGCTTGGGAACCGCCCGCAGCTCGGCCCCGCAGGCCATGCACCGCGGCTCGCGCGGCTCGAGGTCGAGGTCCCTCAGCACCACGCCGAGCTGGCGCACGCGGCTGAGGCTGGACGGGATCCACAGCAGCTCGGGCTTCCCTTCCGCCATGCCCATGCGCACCGCCTGGCGGCTGTCGGTGGTCAGGAGGATCGCGCCGCGGCCGCGCGCCTCTGCCCGCGGATCGGTGGTCGCGGAGCGCAGCGCATGCGCCTCGTAGCCGGCCGCCCGCAGCCAGCGCGCGAGCCCGCCGAGGCTGGGGTCACAGAGGAAGCGCGGCGGCTCCCGCGAAACGCCGAGGGGCTGTCCGTCGAGGCGGCACGCCGCGGTGCGCTCGAGGCGCTTCTTCACCCGCCAGCGCGTGAACTCATATACCCGGGCCAGCGCTTCGGACAGCGGCACGGCTTCGCGCTCGCTGAGCGCGTGGGCCCGGCGGAGCAGGAGATCGACGCCGAAGTCGAGGCGGCGAGGACGGACCTTCGCCAGCAGCCAGCGAAACTTCCCCCGGTAACCCGTCTCGAGCCTCTCCGCCACGCCAACGTTTTATCATTACCCGCGCGGTTTAGAATGGGCGCTCATGCGGCGCGGCGCCCTGGCGCTCCTCCTCGCCCTCGCCGCTGGCTGCTCCCGGCGCGCGCCGGGGCCCGACCGGCTGCTCCTCCACCGCACCGCCGAAGGCCTGCCCCCGCGCGCCGGCTCGCTTGCCACCGGCGGTGAGGCGCGGCCCGCCCTTCTGCGCTCGGCGTCGTTCGACGTGCGTCTTCCCTCCCGCGCCCTCCTCACCTTCGGGATGGGCATCGCGTTCACCGGAAATCCGGAAGACTCGCCGGGCTGGTACCGACTCGCGGTGCGCGCGGGCGACCAGGTCCTGCTGGAACACACCTTGAATCCGAGGGCCGCGCACGGGTGGCGCGACTTCAGCGTCCCGCTCGAACGCCTGGGCCGCGAGGTCCGCGTGGGGTTCGAGCTGCGCCTCACCGACCGTGACGGCGCCGACGTCGCGTGGCCGCCGGGCCTCGTGCTCGGCGTCTCGGACCCGACGGTCCACGACGTCGACGACTACGGCAAGGCGAAGGGGATCCTGCTGGTGTCCATCGACACGCTGCGCCGCGACCACGTCGGGGCCTATGGTTATGGGCCGCCCACCACGCCGCGGCTCGACGCGCTCGCCCGCGAGGGCGTCTTCTGCGAGGACGCGGTCAGCACGTCTTCGTGGACGCTGCCCGCACACCTCTCCATGCTCACCTCGGTCGATCCCGGCGCCCACGGCGGCGTCGACATGCGCCACGGGTTCAACCGGCGCGTGCCGACACTGGCCCCGCTCCTCCATCAGGCGGGCTTTGCCACCTACGCCGTGACCAGCCACCTCTACGTGTCGGGGGTCTACGGCCTCGACGACGGCTTCGACCATCTGGACTTCCACCAGGACCGCAAGGCCACCGACGTCGCCAACCAGGCCGTCGACGTCCTCGACCGCATCGGCGACCGCCCGTTCTTCCTCTTCCTCCATTTCTACGACCCGCATTGGCACTACGAACCTCCCGAAAACACGCGGAAGATCTTCGACA